>Ga0075157_10002256_pt1 | contig 11307 bp, 6 predicted proteins | sample JI81BgreenDNA_FD_70967 | JGI IMG/M metagenome (GOLD analysis project Ga0075157, IMG submission 70967) | Wastewater effluent complex algal communities from Wisconsin, to seasonally profile nutrient transformation and Carbon sequestration -... | ecosystem: Engineered > WWTP > Effluent > Algae...
TGGGGGTGGTGTTCTACCTGTGGCGGGGCCTGCCGTTTCACTACACGATCTGGCATGTCCTTGTTCTGGCCGCCAGTTTCGTCTTCTACGCCGCCGTCATGGTGCAGGTGCTGATCGGCTAGGCATCGGCGATCACGGCCAGGAACGCCTCGCCGAAGCGGTCGACCTTGGCCTCGCCCATGCCCTGAATCCGCGCGAGATCGGCCAGAGTGCGCGGCCGGCGTTCGGCAATCGCGCGCAGGGTGGTGTGGGTGCACGACAGGAACTTGCCGGTGCCGTCCGCGCCCCGGGCCAGTTGCTGCTGAACCTCGGCCAGCCGGTCGAACAGGTCGGCTGCATCGGTGCCCGCCAGAGCGCGGCGGGCGGGGTGGGGCGGGGCCTGCGTCGCGCCGGTGATCACGGCCAGAAAGGCCGCGCCATAGCGTTCCAGCTTGGTCGCCCCCACGCCCGAGACATGGGCGAACTGGTCCAGCGTCTGCGGTCGCGTCTCGGCCATCTCGATCAGCGAGCGGTCGTTGAAGATCACATAGGGCGGCACGCCGGCGGCATCGGCCAATGACCGGCGCAGCGCCTTGAGCGCCGACAGCAGCGGCGCGTCATCCTCGGCCACCAGGGCGCGCGGTTCGGGGCGGCTGCGGGCGGATTCGATGGTGTCAGCGCGGAACACCACGGGCGATTCGCCGCGCAGCACCGGGCGGGCCGAATCGGTCATGCGCAGCGCGCCCTGGCGTTCGGGGTCGGGGCGCACCAGATCGCGGCCCATCATCTGGCGGAACACCGCCTGCCAGCCCGCCTTGGGCAGGTCGCGGCCCACGCCGAAGGTGGGCAGCAACTGGTGGCCGCGTTGCGCGACCTTGTCGGTCAGGGTGCCGGTCAGGATGTCGATCAGGTGGCCGGCGCCGAAGTTTTCGCCCGTGCGCAGCATCGCGGACAGCGCCTTGCGCACGGCCTCGGTCGCATCAAAGGTGCGCGCCGGGTGCTCGCACAGGTCGCAATTCCCGCAAGGCTCTGACATTTCACCGAAATAGGCCAGCAGCATCCGGCGGCGGCACGAGGTTGCCTCGGCCAGACCCAACAGCGCATTGAGGCGCGCCTGATCGGCCTCGCGCCGTTCGGGCGGGGCGTTCGATTCGTCGATCTGCGCGCGGCGCAGGCGGATGTCGTCGGGGCCATACAGGGTCAGCGTGTCGGCGGGCAGCCCGTCGCGCCCGGCGCGGCCGATCTCCTGATAATAGGCCTCGATGGATTTGGGCAGGTCGGCGTGCAGGACCCAGCGCACGTCGGGCTTGTCCACGCCCATGCCGAAGGCGACCGTGGCGCAGACCACCAACCCCTCCTCGGTCTGGAACAAGCCCTCGACCTTGCGCCTCTCCCAGTCCTCCATCCCGCCGTGATAGGCGCGGGCGCTGTGCCCGGCCTCGTCCAGCGCGCGGGCCAGGGTTTCGGTGCGGGCGCGGGTCGCGCAATAGACGATCCCCGATTGCCCCCGCCGCGCCGCTGCAAAATCCAGGATCTGCCGGCGCGGATGGTCCTTGACGCCAAAGGCCAGCCGGATGTTGGGCCGGTCGAACCCGCGCAGGAAGACCTGCGGCTGGTCGCCGCCGAACAGCCGGGCGATGATCTCGCCCTGGGTTTCGGCGTCGGCGGTGGCGGTGAAGGCGGCCAGGGGCACGCCCAAAGCCTGCCTGAGCTCGCCGATGCGCAGGTAATCGGGGCGGAAATCGTGGCCCCACTGGCTGACGCAATGCGCCTCATCGACGGCAATCAGGCTGCACCCGGCGCGGCGCAGCATCGCCGTGGTCCCGCCCGAGGCCAGCCGTTCCGGCGCGATATAGAGCAATTTCAAGCGGTTGTCGGTCAGGGCGTCCTGAATGGCGGCGTTTTCTTCGGGCGAATTGCCCGAGGTGAGGGCCGCCGCCGCCACCCCCGCCTCCTGCAGCGCGCGGACCTGATCGCGCATCAGCGCGATCAGGGGCGACAGGACCACGGTCAACCCGGGCCGAAGCAGCGCCGGGAGCTGGAAGCACAGCGACTTGCCCCCGCCCGTGGGCATGATCGCCAGCACGTTCTGGCCCCGGGCGACCGCGTCCACGATCTCGGCCTGGCCGGGGCGGAAGGCGGAAAAGCCGAAGACCCGCGCCAGCAGCGCGTGGGTGCGGTCGGTGTCGGCGGCGTGCTCCAAGGGTCAGACAAAGAGCGCGACGTTGTTGGCCAGCACGATCCGCAGCGCATAGATCACCAGGAGCAGCACCAGCGGCGCCAGATCGAGGCCCCCCAGATCCGGCAGGAACGCCCGGATGCGGCGATAGATCGGCTCGAGCAGCCGGTTCAGCCCATCCCAGATCTGCGCGACCAGCGGCTGTCGCAGGTTCAGCACCTGGAAATTGACCAGCCAGGACAGGATCACATGCGCGATGACCACATACCAGATCAGGTCAAGCAGCAGGAACAGGATCTGCAGGATCGACAGCATGGGGGCTCCGCGCGAAAGGGTCTGAGGCTGAGGTAAGCCCTGCCGCGCCCGCGTGCAACCCCGCGCCTGCCGTCATCCCGTGGGTTCCAGCGGCGTGCCCGTCGGCGCGGTGCCTTCGGGGCGATAGCGGTTGATCATCTCGAACAGGAGGGGCTTCTTCAGGGGCTTGGTCAGCACATGGTCCAGCCCGGCCGACAGGATGTCGTCCTGATCGCCGGCCATGGCATGGGCGGTCAGCGCGATGATGGGCACCTGCGCACCGCCCGGCAACTGACGGATGGCGCGGGTGGCGGCGCGCCCATCCATCCCGGGCATCGAGATGTCCATGAAGATCAGATCGGGCCTTGTGGCGCGGAAGGCGTCGACGGCCTGCTGGCCATCCTCGGCCCAGGTCAGGTCGATCGCCAGCCCTTCCACCATCTTGGCAAAGACGAGGCGGTTGGTGCGGTTGTCCTCGGCCGTCAGCACGCGCATCAGGCGGCCGCTGCCGGGCAGCGGACGGGGCGCGCGCCGGATCGGGGCGATGTCGGCGTCCGGGGCGGGGGGGGCCGACAGAAGCTGCAACTGGCGCACCAGATCGTGCCGCAGCAGGGGCTTTTGCAGGATCGCGCGCAGTTCGGGCAGGGCCGGGTGGTCGCGCAGGATCGACGGGCTGGAGCTGAGCAGCACGACCGGCAAATCCTGCCCCGCCGCGCGCAGGCGGCTGACCAGATCCAGGCCGTTCAGCCCCGGCATTTCATGGTCGGTGATCAGCAGGTCGAAGGGCCGGGGGCTGGCGGTGATCTGCGCCAGCGCGGCCTCGCCCGAATCGCACAGGGTCACGGCAAGGCCGGTGGCGGCCAGTTGCCGTTCCAGGATGGTCCGGTTCACCAGGTGGTCGTCGGCCACGATCACCCGTTCCAGCCGGATGGGTTCGGCCGACAGGGGTTCTGTCGCCTCGGCCAGCGGCAGGGTGACGCGGAAGCCAAAGCACGACCCCTTGCCCAATTCGCTGTCGACCCAGATCTCGCCGCCCATCAGTTCGATCAGGCGCCGGGTGATCGCCAGACCCAGACCCGTCCCTTCGAACTTGCGGTTGGCCTGGTCGTCAACCTGCGCGAACTGGCCGAAGATGTGGTGGATATTCTCGGGCGCGATGCCGATTCCGGTGTCTTCGACGGTGACGTTCAGCTGGTGCTGGCCGTTCGCGGCCTCGATCCCCACGACGCGGATCAGCACATGGCCGCGTTCGGTGAACTTGACGGCGTTGCCGATGAGGTTGGTCATCACCTGCCGCATCCGGCCCGGATCGGCCAGGAAGCGCGTCGGCAGGAACAGGTCGTAATCCATGAGCAGGTCGATCGAGCGCTTGCGCGCCCCGGCCTGGAGCAGGATCAGCACTTCGTGGATGCAGCGTTCGAGATCGAAGGGTTCGGGGCGCAGCGTCAGCTTGTCGGCCTCGATCTTCGAGAAATCGAGCACATCGTTGATGATGTTCAGCAAAGCCTCGCCGGACGAGCGGATGGTTTCGGCATAGAGGCGCTGTTCTTCGGACAGGGCGGTGTCGCAGAGCAGCTCCGCCATGCCGACGACGCCGTTCATGGGGGTCCTGATCTCGTGGCTCATGTTGGCGAGGAAGGCGGACTTGGCGCGATTCGCGGCCTCGGCGCGGTTGCGCGCTTCCTCGAGTTCGGCGGCGTGGCGCTGATAGGCCGTGATGTCGCGCGCCAGGCTGACGAAATCGCCGCCGCGCGCCCGCCGGTCCAGCACGCGGACCGTGGTGCCGTCGGTGAAGTTCAGGAGCATCTCGGCGATCGGGGATTCGTCCCAGCGGGCCAGCATCATGGCGACCCAGTCGGCGGCCTTGCTGTCGCCGATCTGCACGCGGTCCTCGTAGGCGAGGATTTCCAGGAGGCGGCGATAGGGGATGCCCGGCGCAACCTCGGAAAAGCCCGAAAAGGCGCGCAGATAGGCCTGGTTGGCGACGACCAGTTCCTGGTTGGCGTTGAACACGGCAAAGCCGTCGCGCAGGGTGTTGATCGAATCCCAGAGCCGCCGTTCGGCCATGACGGCGGTGCGCTGGGCGGTTTCCGCCTCCTCGCGGGCGCGGTTCTGGAGGACTTCGGTTGCGGCGACGCGCTGCGCCTCCTCCATCAGGGTGCTGCGGCCACGCTGGCGCAGGTCGCGCAATTCGGTGCGCGCGGCGTCGAGTTGCGACAGGGCCAGGTCAAGCTCGCGCGTGCGGTGTTCCAGCCGCTGTTCGGCGGTCAGCCGTGCCCGGCGTTCTTGCGTCAGCTTGTCGAACAGCGTCATGGACCCGGCGAACCCCGCACAACGGACCGGCACCTCCGCCGGTCCGCCCAGAATCCGCGCGAAGCGTGAAAACCCCCTTAATCGCCGCAGGTTTTTTCGATCACAGACGCTCGATGGCCAGGGCGATGCCCTGACCGCCGCCGATGCACATGGTGATCAGGCCATAGCGCCCGCCGGTGCGTTCCAGTTCGTGCAGTGCCTTGACGGTGACGATGGCGCCGGTGGCCCCGACCGGATGGCCCAGCGCGATGGCGCCGCCATTGGGGTTCACGCGGGCCGGATCGAGGCCGAGGCCGGCGTTGACGGCCAGCGCCTGGGCGGCAAACGCCTCGTTCGATTCGACCACGTCGAAATCGCCGGGGTTCAGGCCGATGCGCGCACAGAGCGCCTGCACGGCGGGGACGGGGCCGATGCCCATGACCTCAGGCCGCACGCCGGCCACGGCATAGCCCAGCACGCGGGCGCGCGGCTTCAGGCCGGCGGCGCGGGCCACCTCGCCGCGCGCCAGCACCAGCGCGGCGGCGCCGTCGTTGATGCCGCTGGCATTGCCCGCTGTCACGCTGCCGTCCTTGCGGAAGGCGGGGCGCAGGCCGGCCAGCGCCTCGAGGCTGGTGGTCTTGGGGTGCTCGTCGGTGTCGAAGACCACGTCGCCCTTGCGGCCCTTGACGGTGATCGGCACGATCTGGCTGGCAAAGCGGCCTTCGGCAATGGCGCGGGCGGCGCGGGTCTGGCTTTCCAGGGCAAAGGCGTCCTGCTGGGCGCGCGTCACCCCATGCTCGGCGGCGACGTTTTCCGCCGTGACGCCCATGTGGCCGGTGCCGAAGGGGCAGGTCAGCGCGCCCAGCATCATGTCCTGCGCGCCGACATCGCCCATCTTCTGGCCCCAGCGCGCGGCGGGCAGGATATAGGGGGCGCGGCTCATGGATTCGGCCCCGGCGGCGAGGGCATAGTCGCAATCGCCCAGCGCCAGCGCCTGCACGGCTGAAACGATGGCCTGCGCGCCCGATCCGCACAGGCGGTTGACGTTCATCGCGGGGGTGGTGTCGGGGATGCCGGCGCCCATCGCGGCAACGCGCGACAGATAGGCGTCGCGCGGCTCGGTGTTGATGACATGGCCCATGACCACGGTGCCGATCTGGGCGGGGCTGACGCCGGCGCGCTCGATCGCGGCCTTGAGGATGGTCGTGGCGACCGACGACAGCGGCAGGCCGGAAAGGCTGCCGCCGAAGGTGCCGATGGCGCTGCGCGCGCCGGAAAGGATGACGATCTCGTCCATGGCGGACCTCCTGCCGGGTTGGGTTGGTTCTGCATAACGCGCGCCCGGCGCGGCTCAAAGCCCTTGCGGGGCCGCAAACGCCGCGTCACGCCCCGGCTATGGCGGGCGGGCGACGGGCGGCGGCGGGCGGGGGGCATCGAACCCCCCGCCCGCCGCGCGGCCCTTCGGGCGGCGCCAAGGCGCAGCGCATTGTCATTGCCGCCCTCGGTGATAATGTCCGGCCCGAGTTCAACAGGCGCGACATCCTTCATGAGCCCCAGTTTCCGTGCCGCGCCTTCCTGCCCTGCGGGGGCGCGATGATCTGCGACGATGCGCGCTATGGGCGCGCGCTGCTGGGGCTGGTGCTGCTGGCGGCGCTTCTGCGGCTGATCGGGCTGAACTGGGACGCGGGGCGCGGGTTGCATCCCGACGAGGGCAACCTGGTCCGCGCCGCGCTGACGCTGGGGGTCGATGGGCGGCTGCTGCCCGACTTCCACGCCTACAACGACCTTGCGCTGTGGCTGCCGCGGCTGGTGTCGCTGCCCTTCTGCGAGGGTCAGGACACGCCCTGCCTGACGCTGGTGGCGCGGGTGCTGTCGGCGCTGGCCTCGCTGGCGATGGTGCCGCTGGGGGCCGGCATTGCGCGGCGGATCGCGGGGAACGAGGCGGGGCTGGCGGCGGCGCTGGCGCTGGCCACCTCGGGCGCCTTGGTGCAATGGGCGCATTTCGGCACCACGGAAAGCGTGATCGCGCTCTTGGTGGTGCTGCTCTGGGCGCTGGCGGTGCGCTATCTGGCCGGTGCGATGGGCGAGAGGGACCTGGTCCTGTGGTCGGCGCTGGCCCTGGGCATCGGGTTCGGGTTCAAGACCACGGCGATTGTCCTGTCGGTGATCCCGGTGACCGCGCTGGCGCTGGCGGGGCGCCCGGATGCGGCACGGCTGCGCCATCTGGCGCTGATGGCGGCGCTGGCGCTGTTTCAGGCGGCGTTCCTGGCGCCCTCGGTCATGTTCGCGACCGCCGACTGGCTGGGCGTCATGCGGTTCGAGAACGACGTGGTGACGGGCGCCCTGCCGGTGTTCTGGACCGCGCAGTTCCACGGCGCGACAGATGGCCTGTTCGAGCTGCGGCAAATGTGGTCGCTGACCACGGGGGCGGGGCTGCTTCTGGCGCTGGTGGCGCTGGCGGACCGGGGCGGCTGGCGGCTGGTGGCGCCGGGGCTGGCCTTCGTGCTGGTCTATGCTGCGCTGACCTTTGGCTGGCACGCCAAGTTCGTGCGCTATCTGTCGCCGATCCTGCCGGTTGTGCTGATCCTGGCCGGGGTCGGGCTGGCCCGGCTGCTGGCGCTGCCCAGCCGCGCCGCGCGGGCGGCGGGGCTGGCGGGGCTGGGGCTGATGGTGCTGGCGGGGCTGGATCACGCCAGCAGCTATTTGCGCCCCGATCCGCGCCTCGCGATGGAGGCGCGGCTGCTGGCGCTGTCGGACCCGGACCATGCCGTGGCCATCGAACCCTATGACCTGCCCCAGACCGGCGGGCGGCAGCAGGTGCTGCTGCCGCTGGCCGATCCCGCCGCGACGCCGCAGGCGATGGCCGAAGCGCTGGCGCAGTCCCAGTGGATCCTGCTCGCCAGCCGGCGCAACTGGTCGGTCCTGCCGCGCCAACCCGGGGCGGCGCCGGTGATCTGCGCACTTTACGCGGGCCTGTCGGACGGGGCCCTGGGCTTTTTCCCCGTCGCGCGCACCGACCGGCTGGGCCTGTTCGGCCGCCTCTTCGCCCCCGGCCTGAGCGCCGAGGAAACGCGCGAGGTCTTTGACCGGCCTGAGGTTTTCCTGTTCCACAATATCGAGCGCCTGTCGGTTTCCGACCTGGCCGACCGCCTGTCGGCCCCGCGCGAGGCGGCGGCCTGCGCGGCCCCGGCCCTGCAGCAAAGCTGGAGGCGCGGCGCATGACCGGAAGCCTGCCGATGGCCGATCTGCTGGTCGTGCTGCGCTTTGGCGCGGTGCTGGCGCTGGCCACCTGGGCCGCGCGGCCGCTGGCGCTGAGGCTGGTGCCGGGCGGTGGCGGCTGGATCGCCGCGCTGTTCCTGGCGTGGCTGGTGCTGGGCTGGGTGCCCTGGGCGCTGGCGGCGCTGCATCTGATGCCCTTTGCCACGGCCTCGCTGGCCGGGTTGGCGGTGCTGGTGGCGCTGCGGCTCCGCTCGGCCACCCCCGCCCCGGACCTGCGCGGCGCGGCAGTGCTGGCGCTGGCCTTTGCGGCGCTGTTCTGGCTGGGGCTGGCGCAGCGGCTGGGGCAGGCGAACCTGTCGGGGCTGGAGAAGTTCACCGACATGGGATTCCTCGCCGCCGCGATGCGGGCCGACTTCATGCCCCCCCTCGATGCCTGGTATGCGGGCGAGACGGTGAATTACTACTATGTCGGGCAGGCAATGGCGGCGGCCTGGGGCCTTCTGGCGGGCACGGGGCCGGACCGGGCCTATCAGATCGCCATGGCGGCGCTGTTCGCGCTGTCGGGGCTGGGGGTCTGGCATCTGGCCACCACGCTCGCCCGCCCCGCCGGGCCGCGCGCCGCGCCCGCGCTGGGGGCGCTGGCGGCGGTGCTCACGCTCTATGGCGGCAATTTCCATTCGGTGCTCTACACGTGGTTCCGCGGTCTGATGCCGGCGACGAACCCTGAGTTCTACTTCCCCGATTCCACCCGGTTCATCGGGTTCGACCCGGATGTCGCGGACAAGGGATTCACCGAATTCATCGCCTATGCCTTTGCCGTGGGCGACCTGCACGCCCATGTCGCGGCGATTCCGGTGTTCCTGTTCGGGGTGATGGTGCTGCTGGCCTTTCTGGCGCGCGGGCTGGCGGGCAAGGCGCCCGATCCGGTGCAGGTGGCCGCCTTCGGCTGGGTGCTGGGGCTGAGCGCGATCATCAATTCCTGGGATGTTGCGGTGCTGGGGCTGCTGGGCCTGTTCGCCGTTCTGCGCCTTCTGCGGCGCGAGTCGATGGACGATCTGGGTCTGGCCTGCGTGGTCGTGGTGGTGGCTGCCTTCCTGACGGCGGCGCCCTTTCTGGGCTGGTTCACCCCCTTTGCCAGCGGCATCGTGCCCGCGCCCAACCGCACGCCGCTGTGGCAGTTGCTGGTGCTTTATGGCCATGCGATTGCGCCGGCGCTGCTGTTCGCGGTGCTCGTGTGGAAGGTCCCGGCCCTGCGCGGGCAGGTGGCGATCGGGCTGCTCTGGATCGGTGCGCTGGCGCTGATCCTGGTGCCCGAGGGGGTGATCGTGCGCGACATCTACGGCCTCGATTACGCCCGGGCCAACACGATGTTCAAGCTGACCTTCCGGGCGCAGACGCTGATCATCGTGGCCTCGGTCGCGGTGCTGGGGCTGGCCCTGGCGGCCGGGCGGCGGTGGTGGCCCGGGGCGCTGGTCGCGGCGGTGCCGCTGGTGGCGATCCTGGCCTATGCGCCGCATATCGCGCATCCGCCCTCGACCATCCGGTCGCTCGAGGGGTTGGCGTTCCTGGGCGACGAGAGGGCGCTGGTCGAAGCCGCCCGCGCCCTTCCGCTGCAACCGGGCGAGGCGCTGATCGAGGCTTCGGGGCCTGCCTTTGGCGAAAGCGCGCGGGTGTCGGCCATGACCGGGCAGCCGGCGGTGGTGGGCTGGGCGGCGCATCAATGGCTCTGGCGCAACGATGGCGAGAGGCCCAACCAGCGCGCGGCCCAGGTCGAGCGGTTCTATACCGCCACCGACGACGCCACCCGCTGCGCCGTCGTGCGCCGCTTCAACATCCGCTATGCCGTGCTGGGCCAGGTTGAAGCGCGGCAGTATCCGGGGTTGCAGGCGGATGGGGTGCGCGGTCTGGGCGTGGTGGTGCACGACGGGCCGGGCGGGCAGATCGTGCAGATCGACAGGGGGCGGTGCCGGTAGGGGGGATTGGCCCCGGTCATCTGCCGGGCCCTGCGGCGCCATTCGGTGCGACAACGGGCCTTGGAAGGCCCGTTCCACGCGCGTTCGAACGCGCGTCTGGCGCCCCGCTCAGCCCCCGCCCCCCATCAGCCGCGCCGCCAGCGCCCGCCCCTCGCGCACGGCGTAATTCGTCCCGCGGTCCTCCGGATAGACCTGTGCCATCGAACACAGATGCAGCCCCGGCGCCGGGCCGTCAGAGGGCGGGGTCAGCGCCGAATAGTGCCGCGTCACGATGGGCTGCGCCCACATCGCCCGCCAGACATGGTGGCCCCGCACCCAGTCCGCCGAAAACGCCGGGAACATCCGGCGCAGATGCGGCAGGGCGAAGTCCAGCACCGCGGCATCGTCGAGCGTCAGAAGCGGGTCGTCCTGCGGCAGGTAGCGCGAGAGATACACCACATGCCGCCCCGCGTAGCGGTCGGCGGGCTGGAAGTTCGTGTGCTCGATCACCCCGACAAAGGGGAAATCGGGATCGGTCACGTTCATCCAGTAGGTGCTGCTCAGCGGGCGGTCCAGTTCCAGCACAAGGCACAGGTTCGCCAGATACGCCACCTGCCGCAGGCGGGCCAGATCCTCGGGCCCCGCCCAATGGTCGATCATTCCCGCCACCAGCGCGGGCGCGGGTGTGGCGATGACGGCCTCGGCGTGCCCCGCGCCCCGGGGCCCTTCGATCCGCCAGCCGCCCCCCTCGGGCGTGAGGCGTGCCACCGGCCAGCCGGTCAGCACCTGCCCGCCGTGGGCGCGGATATCGGCCGCCATCGCCTCGGCCACGCGCGCAAACGAGCCGCGCACATAGGCCAGCGATTCCCCGCCGCCCTTGCCCCTCGAACCGCCACGCAGTTTCAGCTTGTTCCACATCCACACCGCCGAGATGTCCCCGGCGTGGCGCCCGAACTTGCCGCGCAGCAGCGGCTCCCACAGCCGGCGAAAGACCGTCTCGCCGCCCAGATCGCGCAGCCAGTCGGCGGCGGTGATCCCTTCCAGCGCCCGCCAGTCGCGCACGCGCCGGGCACGCAGGCCCAGCAGGCCCAGGCGCAGGCGGTCGACAAAGGGCAGCGCGGAAAAGCGCAGCAGGTCCCAGGGCGAGGACAGGCGCAGCACGCTGTTGTTGTAGTAAACCCCGTTCAGGCTGGATTCGAACGTGACCTGATCCGACAGGCCCAACTCCTCGACCAACTCCATCACGGCGTGATCCGAGGTGAACCAGTGGTGATAGAAGCGGTCCAGCGCCTCGCCCCCGCCTGCGGGCTGGAACGACCCGGCCAGCCCGCCGACATGGGCATCGCCCTCATAGACCGTCACCGCGTGCCCTGCCCGCGCCAGATCGCGGGC
>Ga0075157_10002257_pt1 | contig 11307 bp, 3 predicted proteins | sample JI81BgreenDNA_FD_70967 | JGI IMG/M metagenome (GOLD analysis project Ga0075157, IMG submission 70967) | Wastewater effluent complex algal communities from Wisconsin, to seasonally profile nutrient transformation and Carbon sequestration -... | ecosystem: Engineered > WWTP > Effluent > Algae...
TATATAGGTAGATATCTTAATATCTATAAGGTGTTTTATAGAAAAAACTATAGAATATAAGTTCTATTAGGAGAATATGTTTTATGTTGATATATAAAAAAAATTCAAATAATTTTATTATCTAAAAAACCATATGAAATATGAAATATCAAATATCAAATATCAAATATCAAATATCAAATATCAAATATCAAATATGTAATATGTAATTATCAGATGTGATTAAATGTCCTTTTCCTTTTCTTTTTCTTGTAGGAAAAGTAAAAGTAAATGTAAAAGAAAAGCAGGGTGAGTTTCCTTTCTTCATAAACATGTAAATATATTTCCAAATATATTTTGATTTTCGGAGAGAGAGGGATTCGAACCCTCGGTACAAAAAAGATTGTACAACGGATTAGCAATCAGCCGCTTTAGACCACTCAGCCATCTCTCCTAATATGATATTTGTATTAATTTCAATTATTTTCTTAAAAATTGAAATATATTTTTTAATTTTCTAAATTACATAATTTACCATGTGTGTGTTTTGTTTGTGTTAAAAATTTTAGCTTTTTTGTTTTGTTGCTTTATATATACTATATAGTATATAGTAAATTTACTATAAAGTATATAGTAAATTTACTATAAAGTATATATATATATATTTAAATCAAATAATACTTAATTAAATTTTAATTAATATACAAAAGGTTATACTAAAAAAAAAGGTATTTTTTTATATAAACCTTTGTGGCTTTAAAAAAAAATTCAAATGTTATTAACGTTTCCAAGGGTTCGACAACCAAACGAAGTGAAGAATTAGGCTAAAAAATTCTAATTCTTTTACATGCAAAGGGTCTTGTCTTAGGTAGTAGAATAAAAGTAAATTAAAAATGTACAAATGTAAAACCCGTTAATTTTTGAATTATAATGATTTTATCAAAAATTTATTTGAAAATAACTAATTAAAGTAAATAAATTTTACTTAAATTTAAGTAATTTATCATTTGACTATAATTATTAAAAAAAATGAAGTTATGATTTTATTAACTGTTGAGAATTCAAATTGTTTGTCTCTAATTTTGAATTACGTCGTAAAGGTCTTGTAACTAATTCTAAAATATCTTTTGCGTTTGAAAAACCATGGATTTGTGCAAAAGTAAATTCAACTGACCATTTAGTTGTAATACCTCGAGCCTCTAACGGGTTAGCGTGAGCCATACCTGTAATAACTAAATCAGGTTGTAATTCTTTTATACGTTGAATCTGATAATAATTGTCAGGTTTTTCAACAATACGTGGACAATTTACTTGCATATCTTGACATGTTTTTTCTAATAAAGCTAGCTCGGCTGCTTGAAATCGTTTATCCATATATGGAATACCGATTTCATAAACGATCATGCCACATCGAATTAGGAAACGTGCTAAAGATATTTCTAATAAGTTATCGCCCATAAAAAAAACGGATTTACCTTTTATAATATTTAAATATTCATTTAAACCTTCCCATACTCTAATTTCACGTTGATTTAAATTTTCGTAATCAGGAGTAATACCAAAAACATCACAAATTTTTTCAATCCAAGCACGTGTACCATCGGGACCAATAGGAAAAGGTGCTGATATTAATTTACATTTGCGACGTCGCATTAAAGTGGTAGCTGTTCGGCTTAAAAATGGATTTATACCACAAACAAAAACATCTTCACCTAATTGTGGTAAGTCTCCATAGCGTGTAGAAGGTAGCCAACCAGTAACTTCAACCCCGTGACGTTTTAGTTCGAATTCTAATTGATTAGCTATTGTGCTAGGTAAAGATCCAAATAATACTAATTTATTTTTATTTGTTTTTTGATTTAAACTTAAATTAACATTATTTATATCCTCAACTTTATTTCTATAATCCATAGGATTTATATTATTAACATTATTAATAATATTAATATTATTAATATTATCTGTATTATGAATGCCAATTGATTTATTTGAACTATCTTCAGGGGAAGAAACAGGACAATGAGAAACCATTGCTGCCAAAACAGTATCTTCACCTTGTGTAAAAGCATAATCAAGACCGTTAGCACGTGCTACAACAATAGGGATTCCAATTTCGGCTTCTAAAATAGGAGCCATACCTTCTAAATCCATTTTAATAATTTCTGTTGTACATGTTCCAATCCAAACAATAACACTTGGATTTCTGTCTTGTTTAATTTGAATACATAACCTTTTTAATTCTTTATAATCATTTAATTGAGCAGAAATATCACTTTCTTCAAGTTCAGCCATAGCATATCTAGGTTCAGCAAAAATCATAACGCCTAAAGCATTTTGTAGAAAATAACCACACGTTTTTGTACCTATAACTAAAAAAAAACTATCTTCTATTTTTTGATATAACCAAGAAACACAACTAATAGGACAAAAAGTATGATAATTACCTGTTTCACATTCAAACATTAAATTATTACTTACTTGATTATTTACTAAACTTGAAGATCGTAGAAAAGTCGAATTACGTTTTATTTTATTTAAACCATAAAACGAATTTAAATTTTTTCTATTTGTTTCTAAATGAGAAACAATTTTACAATTAAGGTTTGTTTTTAAGTAATAATTATTATTATTTTTTATATTTTTATTCATATTTATAATCAGATAATTTAAATGTTATTAAACATTTATTACATTTAAAATTAAGATGTTGTTATTTGTTCCTTACTATTAATTCTATTAATATGTAAGAATGTAATAATCTAAAAATTTAAGAATTAAGAATTTAAGAATTTAAGAATTTAAGAATATAAGATTATGTTTTTATTCTTAACAAATTAATATTAATTTGTTAATTATATTTAATAATTATCTAGTCTAACATAATTAAAACTAATTAAATCGAAAAAAAGATTTATTTAAATAAATTTAATATTTTTATATGCATATACTTGCATAAGTTCTAATTTTGTTAAAATTAAATATAGATATAGATAAAGTATCGACATTAATAGATAAGTTCAAATTATTTTAATTTTTTTTTAAAGCCACAAATTTGGTTACGTATTATTTCATAATTTTATTAATTAATATATATACAATACATTATATATATAATATATTTAATATTATATATATTAAATATAATATATATGAATCTATATAAATATAGATTCATATATATTATATATATTATATTTAATAGATTTATTATTTATAGAGGATATATTTAATTTTACCCATAACTACTTATTCAATAGTATTTAATATACTATTAAGTAATAAAAAAAATAAAATGAATCATATAGAGTACCTAAAGCAACTGAGTTTTTTATATATTTAAAGCTATTTATTTTTGTTCTTTTTGCTTTTACCATTCAAAATAACAATACAAAATATATATAGAATATTTTAAGCAAACATAGCTTAAAAATAAATGAACTATGTATAAGATTAAATAAAACTTTAAAATATCCTTACTTATAAGTATAAGTCTAAGTATAAGTTTAATTAACAAAGCTTCACTACTCAAGTGCAAGGCACTTTAATGCACTTAACAGCGCAGAACAGCAGACAAAGTTTTATTTTATTTTTTAGCCTAAATTTAAATTTATTACCTTATTTGAGAAACTTGATGGTAAGGCTTTTACTTATTGCTTATTCCTAAATCCTGTTAAAGAATTGACATAAAGATTAGGGAAAGTTTACTATTGAAATAACTTTTTTATAATAATTATAGATTTTACTTTTTTTGGTCTTTTAATCCAAATTTATTTACTTTATTTAGTGCACACTTTGATTATCAAAAAGAAAAAAGTTACCTTATTTGTTTGATTAAATTGCAAAATTTTTTAAATATTTATTAAAGACTCAATATATATTGATTATTTATATTTTTCGTCCTTCGTCTTTCGTCTTTCGTACTTCGTACTTCGTCCTTAGCCCTTTGTCCTTAGGAAATAATTACAAGTATTTTTTTTAAGGTAAATTCATTAAATTGTTAATTTCGCGTAAATTATTTGTTTGGTTATTGTTTAAAACACCCATTTCCTTTAAATTACTGTTTGTATTAATATTACGGAACAAACCAATATCTAAACATAAGGCTTGTAATTCACAAACTAAAACTTTAAAAGATTCTGGAGTTCCTATTGAAATATCTTTATTTAAAATTAAATTAGACCATAATGTCATTCTTCCTGTCATATCATCAGATTTAATAGTTAACATTTCTAGTAAAGTAAAAGCTGCACCATAACCTTCTAAAGCCCATACTTCCATTTCTCCTAAACGCTGTCCTCCCTGTTTTGAACGTCCACGTAAAGGTTGTTGAGTAACTAAAGAATACGGACCTGTTGAACGAGAATTTCCTGTCCAAATAGGAATGCCGTTTTTTCTTACATAAAATACTTCGTTTGCAACGCTTATGCAATGAACCGATCCTTTATAGAATAATACTTCTTCTTTTTGGCTTTGTATGCTAAATTGTTGTTGTTTGCATAATTGTTGTGTTTTATTATGTGAAGAATTTACAAAATTAACAGCAGGTGTATGCATATTTTGCTTTTTATTTATAGAAATACTCCATAATTTTTGTTTTTCACTCATATTGTTTTGAGTATTAGTTGCTTTAATTTTGTAATTTGGTGAAGCAAATTTTAAAGAAATATCAAAGTTTTCTGTATCTGTATCAGTATTTGTAATTAGTTTTTTACCTAAACTATTTTTTGTAGATAAAAATGAATATGTCGAAACATTAAAATTTTTATGAGCACTCCAACCGGCGTGTAATGATAAACGCATGATATCATCTGCTAACTTATCCGAATTAGTACAGCAATTTATAGTTTGATCCTGATTTTTATTAACATGATATTTATCATTAAAATTAGAATTAGAATTAGAATGAGAATTAGAATTAGAATTAGAATTAGAATTAGAATTAGAATTAGAGTTATCATTAAAGCATAAGCAAATTGAATTAAGTAACAATTGAGCTTGTTTTTTACTTAATTGCCAAACCCATGAAGGAAGTGATTGATTCATGTTATTTAGGTTATTTAGGTTATTTGTGTACGAAGGACTTAAAAAATTTTTTAAAGAATTTAAATAAGACCATAATTGTTTATCAAAAATAATTAATTGATTATTAATAACTTTATAGTTATATCCTAGTTTATTCACAGAATTAATTAACATAGTAATTAGATAATCATTACTTAAAACTTCTAAAATAGGTTCATTACAATTTAAATTTTTTTTAGTTAAATTTAATGTTTGGGGTAAATGATTATTATTTTTAAGCAAGTCATAAGTATTATTGAAATGTGATTCAGGGGATAGTTGTAAGGTTTTATTAGGATTAGTGAAATTATCAGCAACCCATAAACCAAAAAATAATAACCAAGCATCCATATCCATTTTTTTTTCTGGTATATAAATAGAATCTGATATAATAGATGGTAATATAAATTGATAATCATCTTTTACCCAATTAGCATTTTTTAAATATTTACAATATTTACCTATAATATTTTTAGCTTCAATTAATTCATAATTATTGAAATTTGTATTGTCCATATAGTCTTTTTTAACATTAACATACATACGATGATTTAAAGTAACCGTTAAGTCCACACTTTGATTTTTAATATGATATAAAAAGCCTGTATAGTTTTCATAGTGAAAAACTTCCTTAGGATGTTGATAAACAAGTTCACCGTTTTTATTTAATGTTGCAACTTTATTATTACAACTTATTTGGTTAATTGGAAGCCAGCCGTCATCAGTTAAAACATCGTGTTCTGGAGTTAAACAATGAATTTTGTCATCAACCATATGAACAAGTCTTAACATATAAGCTTGCCCTACTGTAACTTTTTGATCAAAACATAAGCCATTACGCCCATCAAATAGCCTAATTTTACCAGGTGAATTAGGGTCAAATAGCCATTTAAAACCTGTTTTAGTTCTTGCTTCATATAATTTATTAAAAACAAAAGATCGACTTGCGTCCGGACCATATATTTCATCAAAAGAATAAACTTTATAATTTTCACCTAAAAATTTTCCAGCTAACCCTAATAAACATTCATAAATTTGGCCTACATTCATACGTGAAGGTACACCTAAAGGATTTAATACCATATCGATGGGTGTTCCATCCGGCAAATAAGGCATATCTTGAATAGGTAAAATCTGAGAAATAATACCTTTATTTCCATGACGGCCAGCCATTTTATCACCAACCTGAATTTTACGCTTTTCGGCTAAATAAATATGAATAGTTTCAATGTTTTTAATAATTATTGATTTTTTTTGTTTTTCTTTTCGTTCTTTTGCAGTCATTTGTAGAAAAACTTCTTTATTTTCATTTTTTATCAAAGGTAAACTTCTATTTTTAGTTCTCATTTTTTTGCTTTCTACAAAACGACCAAAATCACCAAAATCACAAAAATCACCAAAATTACTAAAATCGTTCAAATGATTAATATTTAAAGGTTTTTTTTTTTTTACAGCTAAAATTGAAAAATTAGGGGGTAAGGAGTTTGTTAACCAGTTTTTGTTTTGTTTTTTTAGAAAAACCAATGTTTTTTCTTCTTTTGAATTTAATTGCATAAAGCGAGCTTTATTAATCAAAAACCAAAAATAACGAAGGTATCTAAAACGTATATTAAATGATTTATTTTGGGTTTTTAAGAAAGCTAAATTTATTTTTGACAAGTACGATGAGGCAAATAAGTTATTCTCTTTTATTAAATAAACACTTTTGGTTTTTTTTAAACCAGATCTTTTGTCTTTTGTAAAAGGTAAAAGTTTTACATTATTAAATAATTTCGTATGCGATAACTCATTTACATTATTATTTTTTATTAAATTTGATGATATTTTTTTTAAGGCTTCTAATTTATTAACTAAAGCTAAATTGGATACTTTTGATTTTAACAAGATTTTTGAGTTAGATAATTCAGTAGTTTCAGCGTTTTCTTTAACAAATTTTTGTTTGGATTCATAATTTAACTTTTTATTTTGATAAGAAAGATCAATATAATTCGATGATTTTAAAAAATATTTTATATCAATTACTTTAGCTTTAATACCTTTTGGTGCACGTAATGAGCTATCTTTAATAGGTCGTACTTGCTTTTCCAAAATAGTATATAATAATTTTTGATATGGTGATATTTTCTTTTTATTGATAGGTGTTATTTTTCCTACTAAAATATCGCCTTCTTCTACCCATGATCCTAATTTTACAACCCCAAAAGAATCTAAATGAGAGAGTTCTTTTTCAGAAATATCTGGTATATTTCGTGTAATCTCTTCTGCACCTAATTTTGTTTTTTGTGTTTCAAGTTCATAACGTTCAATATGAACGGATGTATATAAGTCATCCCTAACTAAACGTTCACTAATTAAAATAGCGTCTTCAAAATTATAACCTTCCCATGGCATATAAGCAATTAATAAATTTTGACCTAAAGATAATTCTCCTCCAACACTGCTTGCACAATCTGTTAATAAATCACCAGACTGAACCCAAGTTCCTTCAAAAACAGCTGGTTTATGTGTTAAACAAGTGTCCTGGTTGGATCTTTTAAAGGTTTCTAGAAAATATTCTTCTTTTTTTAGTAAAACTTTTTTATTTTTTGGACTTTGGCTGAAATGTGTTCTTTCAGAACTTGACTTGTCAATTGCAAAAGCAATTGATCCTTTTTTTGTTGTTTGTAGATTCGATACCGAAGGAAAAAGAAAAGGAAAAGAAAAAAAAACAGCCCTTTTTTGTTTTTGTTGTTGAGCTTCTTTTTCTTTTTTAGATTTAGACCCAATACTGTTTAATTTTGATTTATCCGAAAGGTTAAATAAAAAAGAACCTAATTTAGTATTTGTTTTCATTTTAAAACAAGAACTATATAAAAGAATGAAAGTCAACAAAATAACCATTGACTTATATAAATTATAAACAGAAATTTCAAAAATTTTCTAAATTTCTATTTTTTAAAATTTAAATTATTTCTTCTACAAAAAGATTTTTTTTGTGTTCCAAAGTATATAATTGAAAATTAACTAGTTAAGTTCTGCAAAATTGGTTTTTGCTTATTACTAGCAGACCTGTAGTTATAGTTATAGTTATAGTTTATAGTTATAGTTATAGTTATAGTTATAGTTATAGTTACTTCTGCTACAGCCGGTCTGCTTTAGTGCTAAAGCAAAGCTCCAATTAGTTAGTTTTTTGTCCTATTAGATGCTCCGCTATTAATAGTAAATTATAAAAAAATTTACTAACTTGTAACTTTTTATCTAAATTAGAAAGTTAATTAAATATTGTAACTGTACACTACTATTTTTTTTGAGCTAACGTATGTAACAAAACCACTATATTTTGCAATAATTGCATGACCTGAATCACTTATTGTACGAGCTTCTAAACCTGTTCCTACAATAGGTCGTTCTGGTTTTATTAATGGAACCGCTTGTCTTTGCATATTTGACCCCATTAAAGCACGGTTTGCATCATCGTGTTCTAAGAAAGGAATTAATGACGTAGCAACGGAAATCATTTGAAGTGGAGAAACTCCAACGTATTGTACTTGTGTTCTAGGAATTTTTGTAAAATCTTCAGCAATACGAACAGGTATAAATGATTTTGGTAAAAACCCAATAGAAGAAGTTGATAAATCAGCAGCTGCAAGTTTAATTTGTTCTTCTTGTTCTGCTGAAAAGAAATACATTCCGGTTTTTTTCTGAACTTGACCTTTATAAACTCTATAAAATGGGCTTTCAATTATTCCGTTTGCATTTACCCTTGCATAAGTAGTCATTGAATTTACTAACCCGGTATTTTTACCTTCCGGAGTTTCAATTGGACATATTCTACCGTAATGAGTAGGATGAATACCTCGAATAGCTAATGTAGCGGTATCGCGTGTTACACCACCTGGCCCCATAGAACTTAATCTACGTTTATGTGTTAGTTCTGCTAACGGATTAATTTGATCCATAAATTGTGAAAGTGGACTTGTGCCAAAAAATTCACGAATAGCACTATTAAAAGCTTTACTATTTACAAAATTCACTAATATAGAATCCGTTTTATTTTCTTTGTTATTTTCCTTTTTATTTTGAAAAGCAATATTATTATTTTTGTTTATAATTTTAGTAGGGAAAACAAGTCCCGATTTATTTAAATTATTTAAAGTTTTAATTTCTTTATGTTCTATTTTTTCAGGTAAGCCTAATAATGGTCTATTTTCTTCAAGGGGGGAACTAGGGTTTTTAGAAGTATCTGTAAAATAACCAAGATTTTCACCTTTTGTTTGTGAAAATCCAATTGAAATTAAAGTAGATAAAGAATATTGAAAAGGAGAATAAAATGGTGAATTAATAGTGTTTTGAAAAAGACGATTTGATTTAAGTTTTAAATTCTTTAATTGAATTGAGTTTGAATTGGATAAATTTGTCGTATTTAAATTGAAATCCGTTTTCTTTATATTCTTAGAATCTATACCTTTAAAATTTGTATATGTTGGTTTTAAATAGGAAGCAACCGAAGGGTCACGAAGCAAGGAAATTAAATTTGAATTATTATCATAATAATTATTATTTATTTCTAATTTATTTAAATTTTCACGAATCGATTTTTCAAGTCTTACAAGACCAACTCCAATTTGAATTTGGATAAGTTCTCCGGATGTACGAACTCTTCGATTTTTTAAGTGATCAATGTCATCGGTTTTAAAAATTCCTTTTTCAACCTTAATTAAATAATCCGTAGCATATAAAACATCTAAGCCTGTTAATGTTGTTTGATTTGTAGAAATATTAAGAGCTAATTTTTTGTTAAACGCTAATCTACCCTGTTTACTTAAATTGTATGAGCGTGGATTCATAAATTTATTATATAACCATTTACGTCCTTCTTCAGCTAAATTTATTTTTTTTAAAGGAGATTTATTATCTTTCTTTTTTTGTTCTAAAGTACCTGCTATTCCTGAAATAACATTAGCTTCAAATTCATTTAAATTTTTGTTTGCTAAATTATTTTCATGTTCTAGTTTTAGTGAAGCTACCGAAGGTAAAAATGTTTCGAGTTTTTTAGTATCCTTTAAAGATCCAACCATTTTTTTTGCAACAGGTATAGCTTTTTTATCTTTCTTTTTCATTGATTCAACCGAATCATCTTCAATTTCTTGGGCTTGTTTTGTTTTTTTGATTGTATTTAATGATAATAATTTATAAATTTCTACCCAAGCTTCAGGTGGATTTTTTAAATAAGCGTATTTTTTATGTTGATTACTTTGTTTCGGTGAACGTAAACGAGTTTTTTTCTTTTTTTTATCAACAGATAAAATTTCATCTGACTTTTGTTTAACTTCGTCTGGTGCCGAAGAGTCAAGTTGATCATTCGTTATTTCATTATCATCGAATAGGTCTACTTTATCTAATTGATCCAATTTATTGGAATTTTTTAAATTTCCTAATAATTTATATGAGTCAGTTATTGTTTTAAATATTTTTTTTTCAGATAAACCCATTGCTAATAAAAACCAATAAATAGGTATTTTTGGACCTTTTTTCATCTGTGCCCAAATATTTTTTTCTTTATCCATTTCAATACGTAACCAAGTACCCCTCATACAAATTAAATCTGCATAAAAACGTTTATATGTATCATCTGGTTTTTGGCTCCATTTTTCTTGATAATTTTCATAAATTTTTTGTTGATAGTAAATACCAGGACTTCTTAATATTTGATTAACAATTACACGAGCAGCTCCGTTAAGAATAAAATGTCCTCGCTTTGTCATTAATGGTATATTACCAATATAAAACCATTTAAAAACAGCTTTTTGACTTTTAAAGTCTGTTAATTGGCCAGGAACAAATAATTTACTAGTATAACTTTTATTTTTAATAATAGCTTCTTGTGGTGTATATTCAGGACGAGTTAATATATAATATTCTGGGTAGAATATAAATTCTAAATCTTTTTGTGTGTTTGTTATTGGATTTCTCTTTGAGAATTCTTCTATTAAACCTTTTTCTAATAAGTGAAAAAAGCTTTGTCTTTGTATAGTTACAAAATCTGTAAGAAAATATCTATGTGTAGGCATTTTTTTTGCATAAATTTTTCAATTAATACGTAGAAATTTCTATAAAAAAATTAGTACGTTTAAATTCTTTTAACTCGTAAATAATATTTTTTTAATAAGAAATAATATTATTATGAAATAATAATATTTCTTATTTTTATTTATATATCAAGAGATTTGTAAACTTGACGGATAAATATCCACGAAACGTAATTTTAATGTACAAATTTAATAAATC
>Ga0075157_10002260_pt1 | contig 11288 bp, 9 predicted proteins | sample JI81BgreenDNA_FD_70967 | JGI IMG/M metagenome (GOLD analysis project Ga0075157, IMG submission 70967) | Wastewater effluent complex algal communities from Wisconsin, to seasonally profile nutrient transformation and Carbon sequestration -... | ecosystem: Engineered > WWTP > Effluent > Algae...
AAAAATCTTTGCTTTCCTTAGGCTTATGACGGCACATGTTATCCTCAGGCAAAAAATGCCCGGTGGGGCAACGGTTGCGGCGATGACGCAATGTCGCTATGGTTTTCCCATGATTGAAAAAGTTGGTTATAGCAAACCCGTCACCACCGCCCGACCCGTGCGTCGCACCGGCCAAGTGGGTGCCAGCGGCTTTGCCGAGGCACTCTCGGCCGCCGAGGCCACAAGCAGCACGGATAGTGTCAGCACTGTCGCGGCGGTCAGTGGTGTGGGTGCGTTGCTTGGTGCGCAGGAAATCAGCGAACATGAGGTGCGCAAACGCAAATCCATCAAGCGGGCGGGCCTTACCTTGCAGGCGCTGGAACAATTACGCGATGCCCTGCTGTTCGGCAGCCTGCCGCTGGCCACCCTCACCCGGTTGGAAGCCCTGGTGGCCGAGGAGCGGCTGGCGACCGATGATCCCGTGCTGCAACAGATTCTGGATGAGATCGAGCTGCGTGCGGCCGTGGAACTCGCCAAGCTGGAAGTCTCGGGCCTGCTTGCCCCGCGCACCCCATAAGCATTGGGTGCATAGCAGCATAACTCGCTGTGCATAGTTCGTTTTTATCGTTGGCAAGGCCCCGGCAGCTCGTTTAAATTCTTTGGATTCGTTCACTTTAAATAAGGTTGCATGCATGGCTAAAAGCACCGCAAAAAAAACGGCCAAACCCGTCGCCAAACCGGCGGCTAAAAAGCCCGCCCCCAAGGCGAGCGCAGCAGTAAAACCGGCGGCTAAAGTCATTGCCAAAAAGCCTGTTGCTGCAAAGGCGCCTGCCGTAGTCGCTAAGCCTGCCGCGCCGAAAAAACCCAAGAGCGAATATAAGCCCGTCAAATTACCGGCTGGTTACAAACCCACCGAAAAAGAACCCTACATGAACGCGCAGCAGCTGGAATATTTCCGCCAGAAGCTGCTCACCTGGCGCAAAGAGCTGATGGATGAATCGCGTGAAACGCTCGACCATCTGCACGAGGAAAACTGGCATCAGGCCGATATTGCCGACCGTGCCTCGCTGGAGACCGAAGCAGGCGTCGAGCTGCGCACGCGCAATCGCTACCTCAAACTTATCAGTAAAATCGACGCCGCCATTCGCCGCATCGAAGAAGGCGAATACGGCTATTGCGAAGACACCGGCGATGAGATCGGCCTGAAGCGGCTCGAAGCACGCCCGGTCGTCACCCGCACCACCGAAGCGCAGGAACGCTACGAACGCGCCGAGAAGCAATATTCCGACGAGGATTAGTCGCATACGGCGGGTTGTGCTTGTCGCACCGTACTGCCGTGTGTACAACAAACTCATCGGTGTACCTCTAACAGCGTTTGGCTATGTTCCTGCCCAGTAACATTACGCTTAAATTCGGGGATTCCGGCGATTTCGTCGCCGAATTGCAGCGCCGTTTGGCGATGGCGCTGGGCAGCAATGGCGAGATTACGGGCTTCTATGATGGGCCAACCGTTAACACCGTGACCCAGTTTCAGGGCATGCATGGCCTGCACGCCGATGGGGTGGCCGGGCCGGAAACCCTGCGCCGCCTGAATGGCGTCATCGCGGGCGATTCCTCTGGCGGCAACCCCACCGAAGAAGAAGAAAAAAAGAAAGCTGCCAGCGCATCCATGGCAATGGCGAATTTCTACCAGCTTGGCCAAGAACAGCTGCAAGCCGAGCAGGCCATGCTGGCCAGTAGCGGACCGAGTGAGGCGCCCCCGGTGCAATCCGTTGCACCGGCCGAGCTGCAATCGCAGGCCATGCAGGCAAGCCCCACACCAACGCCAATCCCAACCACTGATCCGGTCGCGGCCATGATCGCCCAAGCCCAGCAGGCCGATGCGGCGCAACTGCAGTCCCGCCAAGCGGCACCTGCCCCTTCCGCTCCCGCGCAGGATCTCATGCACATGCTCATGAGCGCGGCCCCGGCTGCTGCACCGGCAATGGCAACATCCACAGCCACAGCCGAGCTTTCAGCACGCCAGCAGGCCATGGTCGAGCCCGCATCTGCGCGACCGCCAGAGCCTGCCAACGTCGCCATGGAACGCCCCGTTGAAGCGGCAGCCGCCCCCGCGGCTGCACCTGCGGGGCTGATGGAAAAAGCGATTCGCTTCTCCAGCAGTGCCATGCAGAAGCTGGCGGATTACATCGAATCGAAATTACCGGCCTCGGTACTGCGTGAAGTGCAGCAGGCCGGGCAAATCATGGCACAAGCGGGCATGAAAGAATCCGCCATCCCTGCGGGACCTGAGATGGCGCGTGCGCAAGAGCAATTGCCGCAGCGTGCACCCGAGCCGCAACCGCAGCAAACACGCTAGATAGAGAAGGGTTAGCAACGCGCGGTCAGTCGATCGCGCCAGCCATGAGCCAGCGGAGCTGCGCGCAGCACTAGGCAGCATGTCGATGTGCGGAGCAATGTTAAGATTGCTGCTTCTTCAGCACCAACACGCTCCACTGGTTGCGGCGAATGCGCTGTTTCAAATAAAGTCCCTGCGCGCGATGCGCCGCCAGCACCATGGGTTCCTGATGGTTGAGCAGGCCCGAGAGAATCAACGTGCCGCCGGGCTTCAGGCAATGCACCGCATTCTTCGCCATGCGCATAAGTGGCTTGGCAAGGATATTCGCCACGATCACGTCGTAAGTCTGGCGGCGCACGCGGGCATGGCGGTAGCCCTCGCTCACCCAGGCGTGGCTGCGCGTGGCCACGCGGTTGGCACGCAGGTTCACCGCACTTACCTTCACCGCCACCGCATCGTTATCACAGGCGCTGATGCGCGCCGCCGGCCAGAGATACGCCCCACCAATCGCAAGGATCGCCGTGCCGCAGCCCATATCGAGCAGTGCGGGCACATGCGCGCATTGCTTGCGCGTGCGCTCCAGCGCCAGCAGGCAGCCCGCCGTGGTCGCGTGCTCACCCGTGCCGAAGGCCGCCGCCGCATCGATCAATAGCGGAAAATGGTTCGGCGGGGGCGGTGCTTTCACATGGCTGCCATGCACATAAAACCGGCCCAGCGTGAAGGGCGGAAAATCTTTCTGCACCTGTTTCACCCAATCGATCGGCTCCAGCTGCAAACGGCGAATATGCACCGCTTCCCCTTGCTGCTCGCCCACGCGCTGCGCCATGGCGCATAGTTCATCGGCACGGGCGGGGTCGGCAATCAGCACCAGATGCGGCACCACCGGTGCTACTGGCCGCGTCATCGCCAGCGCCACTTCCTCCGCCATCAGCTCAATAATATCCAGCACCGCAGGCGGTGCTTCCACCGTCAGTTGCTGCGGCTGCATCGGTTGTGCGAAGGGATTAGCCATGCATCCACCCCGTCAAGGTTATCCACGCATCCTCGCTCAGCACCGTTACGCCGAGCGCTTGCGCGTCGTTCAGTTTCGAGCCGGCATCAGCACCGGCGACCACGTAATCCGTTTTCTTCGACACGCTACCCGCCACTTTCGCCCCCAACGATTCGGCATGCGCCTTCGCTTCCTTGCGGCCAAGGCGCGCCAGCGTGCCAGTGAACACGACTGTTTTTCCCGCAATGGCCGAATCCTGCCGCACGGTGGGTTGGTAGGGCGCAATGCGCAACTGCGCGAGCAGATCTGCCACCAATTGCTGATGATGGGCTTGCGCGAAAAATTCTGCCAGCGCATCCAGCACGGCGTTGCCGATGCCGTCAATCGCGGCCAGTTCTTCGCGCGCCGCCGGATCGCCCGCGGCAATGGCCTGCATGGCAGCCTGCCAGCTCTCCACCGTGCCGTAATGCTTAGCGATCAGCTTGGCGGTTTCCTCGCCGATATGGCGAATACCCAGCGCGAACAAGAAGCGCGGCAGCGGCCGCGTGCGCGCCGTATCGATCGCGGCGAATAATTTCTGCGCCGATTTTTCACCCCAGCCTTCGCGGTTTTTCAGGCGCGTGAGCGACTGCGCATCACGCGCCTCCAGCGTAAAAATATCCGCGGGGCTATGGATCAACCCATCGCGCAAAAACGCCTCGATCTGCTTTTCGCCTAGCCCATCAATATCCATCGCATCGCGGCTGACGAAATGGCGCAGCCGCTCTAGCAATTGCGCGGGGCAAACCAGCCCGCCCGTGCAGCGCAGCACCACCTCGCCTTCCGCACGGCGTGCGGGACTGCCGCAGGCCGGGCAGGTTTGCGGAAACGCATATGGCTGCGGCCCGCGCGCCATGTCAGTGCGCACGCTGACCACTTGGGGAATCACGTCGCCCGCGCGCTGAATCACCACATGGTCGCCCACGCGCACATCCAGCCGCGCGATCTCATCGGCGTTGTGTAGCGTCGCGTTGCTCACCAGCACGCCGCCCACATTCACCGGCGTAAGCCGTGCTACCGGCGTAAGCGCGCCCGTGCGGCCCACCTGAATATCAATACCTTCAATGCGTGTGATGGCCTGCTCGGCCGGGAATTTATGCGCCACCGCCCAGCGCGGCGCACGCGCCACCTGCCCCAGCCGCTGCTGCCAATCCAGCCGGTTCACTTTGTAGACGATGCCATCGATGTCATACGGCAGTGCCGCGCGTTCGGCTTGCGTCGCTTCGTATTGCGCCAGCACATCTTCCAGCTTGTGCACCAACACCGTGCGCGGGTTGGTGTAAAAACCCAACGTGGCAAGCCGTGTGATGCTGTCATGCTGCGTATCAGCCAGCGGTGCGCTCAGCTCGCCCCAACTATAGATAAAATAACTCAGCTTGCGCTGCGCGGTCACGGCCGCATCCAACTGGCGCAGCGAGCCTGCTGCTGCATTGCGCGGGTTAGCAAAGCGTTTTTTGCCGGCGGCATCCTGCGCGTCGTTCAGCGCCGCAAAATCATCCTTGCGCATATAGACTTCACCGCGCACTTCCAGCACCTCCGGCGCGCCCTCCAGCCGCTGCGGGAAGCCCGCCACTTGTTTCAGGTTCGCGGTGATATCTTCGCCCATGCTGCCATCACCCCGCGTGGCGGCCTGCACCAGCACGCCGCGTTCAAACCGCGCGCTGAAGGATAACCCATCGATCTTCGGTTCGCACACCAACGCGATCTCGGCATCCTCCGGCAATTCTAAAAACCGCCGCACGCGCGCCAGAAACTCAGCCACGTCCTCACGCGTAAAGGCATTCGCGAGCGACAACATGGGCACCCGATGTTCGACCTTGCCGAAGCCTTCGGCTACCGCTGCCCCTACCGTTTGCGTGGGGCTATCGGGCTGCACCAGTTCGGGGTGCGCACGCTCCAACGCTTCGAGCTGCTGGCGCAGCGCGTCATATGCCGCGTCGGAAATACTCGGCGCGTCCTGCTGATAATAGCGCGCATCATGCGCCCGAATCTCGGCGCTTAAGGCGGCGATCTGTTCTTTGACCGAAGGGTTATTCACGATGCCGCCTGCAGCAATTTGGTGGCGGCACGGCGCGCCTCGTCGGTGATCGTCGCGCCGGACATCATGCGCGCCAGCTCCTCGCGGCGCTGCGTATCGTCCAGCGTGCGCACGGTCGTCTCCACCTGTTTGCTGCCCGCTTTGGCAATGAACAGATGGTGCGCCGCTTGGGCCGCGACCTGCGGCTGATGGGTGACGACCAGCACTTGCGTTTTCTCGGCCAGTTTGCGCAGGCGCAGGCCGATCGCCTCGGCCACCGCACCGCCCGTGCCGGTGTCGATCTCATCAAAGATGGCGCTGCTGGCAGCCGCCCCGCGCAGCACCACTTTCAACGCCAGCAACATGCGCGACAATTCACCGCCGGAGGCGACTTTGTTCAGCGGCCCGAAGGCCTGCCCGGCATTGGTCGCCACCTCAAAGCTCACCTGCTCGTGCCCCGCTTCGCCCCAGCTATGTTCCGGCAGCACGGTCTGCTGCACGCGCAATTGGGTGCTGCCCATTTTCAGTGACGCCAGTTCTTTGGCCACCTCACTGGTGAGTTTTTTGGCGATCTTCGCCCGCGCCTGCGACAGCGCCTCGGCCTTCGCCAAATAATCCGCGCGCGTGGTTTGCACGGCGACCTGTAGCCGCGCCTGCTCGGCATCAAAGTTGGTGATTTGCTGCAGCTTGCTGCGCGAACTTTCCAGTAGCGCTGGCAGGTTCGCTACCGCCGTGTTGTATTTGCGGCTGGCGGCGCGCAGGCTGTGCAGCCGGTCGTCCACCGCATCGAGCGTGGCGGGGTCGATCTCGGCAGCATCCACGAGTTTTTCCAGGCACACCATGGCTTCTTCCAGCTCGGCCTCGGCGCGCTCCAACCCTTCGATGATGGGGGTCGTGGCATCGCCAGGTGCTTTTTGCAGTGCGCGCACCGATTGGCGCAACAGCAGCGCCAACCCACCATGCGCCTGCAGCGGCTCCAGCCCCTGCTGCAAATGCTGGATCGATTGGCGTGCGGCTTGCGCCGCGCTGCGCTTTTCGACCAACTGCGTTTCCTCATCCTCCTCGGGTGCAAGCGCGTCCAACTCACGCACCAGATGGCGCAACCATTCTTCTTCACTGGCGGCACCGCGCATGCTTTCCTGCAAGGTTTCATAATCGGTGCGCGCCTGCTTCCATGCCGCAAAGGCCAGTGCTACAGCCTGCAGCAACGCCTGATTTCCTGCCGCCTCGTCCAGCAGCGCGCGGTGGGTTTTGCTATCCATCAGCCCGCGCTGGTCATGCTGGCCATTGCGTTCTACCAGCAGCTCGCCCAGCCGCTTGAGTGCCGCCACACTGACCGGCGCATCGTTCGCGAAGGCACGGCTTTTCCCATCCGCCTGCAGGCTACGCCGCAAAATCAAGGTGGCGCTGGGCTCAAACCCCAGCTCGGCCAGTACGGCATGGGCCGCACGGTTGGCGGTAATGTCAAATTCCGCACTCACGCTAGCCTGATTTTGCCCAGCGCGGATCAACCCGGCATCCGAGCGCTCGCCAAGCACCAACCCCAGCGCATCCAGCAGGATGGATTTGCCCGCGCCCGTCTCGCCGGTGAGCACATTCAGGCCCGCGGCAAAATCAATGTCGCATTCCTTCAGCAGCAGAATGTTGCGAATGGAAAGATGCAGTAGCACGCGGTACTCTTACGGAACCAGATAGTCGGTGAATGTCTTTTTTTCCTCGGGCGAGAGGTTGCCCTTCATCATTTCGTAGCTGAATTTATACCAGTCCGATCCGGGGAAATTATAGCCCAGCACGGCCGCATATTTCTTGGCTTCACCGGTTAGCCCCAGTCGCAGGTTTACCTCCACCAGCCGGTGCAGCGCCTCGGCCGTGTGGCTGGTGGTCTGATAATCATCCACCACGTGCTTGAAACGGTTGGCAGCGGCAATGTATTCATCGCGCTGCAAATAATAGCGCCCGATTTCCATTTCCTTGCCCGCGAGGTGGTCATCCGTCAGGTCGAGCTTCAATTTCGCATCGCGCGCATACTCAGAATCGGGATAGCGCTCGACCACCTCGCGCAGACTGTCGCGCGCTTGCTGGGTGGTTTTCTGATCGCGCCCCACATCGCTGATCTGAATATAGTAACACAGCGCTTTCAGGTAGTACGCATAGGGCGTGCTTTTATGAGTGGGGTGCAATTTCACGAAGCGATCGAGAATCGCCACCGCATCCTCGAACATGCCCGCGCGGTAGGCGGAATAGGCTGCCATCACCTGCCCGCGTGCCGCCCAGGGCGAATAAGGGTGCTGGCGCTCGACTTCCTCAAACTGTTCCACAGCGGGTTTGTATTTGGCCGCGTTAAAACTTTGCGTGGCTTTTGCGTAGAGTTCTTCCACGGATTCGTTCTTCTGCGCCAGCGCTTCGAGCTCTTCTTCCTCGGTATCGCCGCAGGCAGCCACCAACAGTAGCGCCAACAAGCTGGCGGTCAAACGAAGGGCGCGGCGTGGAGTCGTATGCATGCCTTCCTCTATAGCATTCCAGCACTTGCACGCAATGCCAACCCGCGCTAGGAACGCGCCCATGAGCGAGATATCCACACCGATTATGTTGCGCGAGTTGGCGGCCGAAGAACTGCCCCTGCTGTTCCCGCTGATCGCCGAGCACAATCCGAGCATGACCCGCGCCATGTTCGATGCGCGGCTTCAGCGCATGGTGCCATTGGGCTACCGCGCGATTGGGTTGTTTGATGGGCCGCATCTCATCGGGTGCAGCGGTTTCTGGCTACGCACCCGCTTTTGGGATGGGAATGAGCTGGATATCGATAATTTTTTCGTGAAGCCTGAATATCGCAGCCAGAAACTTGGCGCCCGCATGCTGGCCTGGTTCGAAGCGTTTGCGCTGGAACATGCCATCGACCTGATCGTGCTGGATACCTATGCGGATAGTTTCGAGGCGCAGCGGTTTTATCTCACGAACGGCTATAGCCTGACGGGCTACCACATCACGAAAATTCCGGGCACGCGCGCGCCCTTCCAAAAACAGAAGAATTAAGCGACCTACGCGGTGGCGTAATGCGGGGTCATCTCTTCGCGATGCGCCATCGACGCAACGGGGAGTTCATCCTCACCCAGCAGACGGTAATTGGCGGGGTTCGCGAAAATAGCGCGCAACAATTTATTGTTGATGCCATGGCCCGGCTTCACCGTGCTGACATGGCCCTGCAGACGCCCTTGCGCGAGGAAGTAATCGCCCACGCAATCCAGCGCTTTGTGGCGCACGAACTCGTCCGCATAGCGTAGCCCGCCTTCGTTCAAAATCTCCTGCTCGCCCAGCACAATCGCGTTGTGCAGGCTTCCACCCAGCGCGAGGCCCATGCTGCGCATTTTCTCAACATCGCGCGCGAAGCCGAACGTGCGGGCGCGGGCCAGTGCCTGCTTGAAGCTGGTATCGCTGAAATCATACGTTGCTTTTTGCGTGGCAATCAACGGGTGGTTGAAGGCAATCTCAATATCAATCGCGAAGCCTTCTGCTGGGCGGATGGTGGCGCGGCTTGCGCCCTCCTCCACCGTCACTTCACGCAGCACTTCAATCACACGGCGGGTGGCGCGCTGCTGCACGCGACCGGCACAATCCAGAAGGAAAATAAACGGCTCGCTGGAGCCATCCATGATCGGCACTTCCGCACCGTCCAGCTCCACGCGTGCATTGTCGATGCCTGCGCCCCACAACGCCGCCATCACATGCTCAATGGTGCTGACGGTGACGCCATGGGCGTTCGTGATCGTCGTACCGAGCGTGGTTTCCACCACGGCATCGTAACGTGCAGGCACGACGTTATTGGCCTCCACATCCTTACGGACGAATACAATGCCGGTATTTACCGCCGCAGGGCGAATCGTCATGTTCACCATATCGCCCGTGTGCAATGCCACGCCAACACAGCTTACCTCCGCGGCAACGGTGTGCTGGAAAAATTCGTCATGATTGGTGGTCGAATGCATGCAAGGCGTCCATGGTTACGGTATGAATAATGTTTGCAATCTAGGCGGCGGACCACCAGCACTCAATGCACGGTTTGTAACGGTTTGTTACAAACCGCCACGGCAGAGAAACACTTGGTTTCTCTCAATGAAAAAGGGGTGCAATACATGTGTATTGCACCCCATCATCATCAAAGGGACAGTAATCGTTAATTGGCCTGACGACGCAGGAAGGCAGGAATATCGTAGAATTCCTCTTCGTCCTGGCCTTGGGTCGCCACTTCACGCACCTCCGCTTTGCGGGGGGCAATTTCCTCGCGGCTACGCGGCTCTACCCGGCCCGAAGCCAAGGCTTTACCGACATTTGCCAAGCGACCAAAAATATTCTTTCCGGATGCAGCAGGATCTTCCATTTCCTCTTCATCCATTTCCGGCGCGTGGGCTGCGAACAAGGTGCGCTGTACCGGCTGCTCGGCGCGTGGGCTCACGAAAAGCGGGCCGGCATCGCAACGGCGGCGGCAGGCCGCGCGGCGGTAGTGCCAGTGGCAAGACGCATGGCTTGATCCAGCTGCGCTGCTTGCGCCGCCATGGCCGCAACATGCTGTTGATGGGCTTGGGCACGCGCCGCATCTTCCTGCGCTTGCGCGGCATCATCGATAATGCGGATCACCGGGGCTTGCGGTGCAGGGCTGCTCACGGGAGCTGCTGCGCGCGGCGCGGGCACAGGTGCGGCGCTTGCTTGCGGAGCTGCATGGGTGCGCGCCACGGGCGCTTCTTTGCGCACGGGGGCTTGCTGGGCAGCGGCACCGATGCTGAACGGTGCGCGGGTCTGCGGACGCGGGGCCTGCGTGAATTCAGGCTGCGCGGGGCGCTGCTGCATTTCACCAGCATCGATGCCGGTGGCAACCACGCTGATACGCATCTTGCCGTCCATTGCTTCGCTGAAGGTGGAACCGAAAATGATATTCGCTTCGGGGTCCACTTCATCGCGGATGCGGTTGACGGCCTCGTCCACTTCGTAGAGCGACAGGTCCATCCCGCCGGTGATATTCACCAGCACGGCACGCGCGCCCTTGAGCGACACATCATCGAGCAGCGGGTTGGAAATAGCGGCTTCCGCGGCTTGTAGCGCGCGGCTCTCGCCGGTTGCCTCGCCGGTGCCCATCATGGCTTTGCCCATCTCGCTCATCACGGCGCGGATATCGGCGAAATCCAGATTCACCATGCCGGGCTTCACGATCAGGTCGGTCACGCCGCGCACGCCGGAATGCAAGACTTCATCGGCGAGGCGGAAGGCTTCCGCAAAGGTGGTTTTCTCATTGGCGATACGGAACAGGTTCTGGTTCGGCACCACGATTAGCGTATCCACATATTGCTGCAATTCGCGAATGCCCGCCTCGGCCATGCGCATGCGGTGCGCACCTTCGAACTGGAACGGCTTGGTGACCACGCCGACCGTGAGCATGCCCTGCTCTTTGGCGAGGCGCGCAATGACCGGTGCGGCACCCGTGCCGGTACCACCGCCCATGCCGGCGGTAATGAACACCATGTTGCTGCCCGCGATATGATCAGCGATTTCATCCACCGCTTCCTCGGCGGCCGCGAAGCCCACATCTGGCTTGGCACCCGCACCCAGCCCACGCGTCACGTTGACACCGAGCTGAATCACGCGATCCGTTTTGGCGGAATCCAGTGCCTGCGCGTCCGTGTTGGCGATGACAAAATCAATCCCCTCAAGGTTCGCGGTGATCATGTTGTTGACCGCGTTACCACCCGCACCACCGACACCCACGACGGTGATTTTCGGGCGCAAGGTTTCCATTTCGGAAGGAAGGTGAAGATTAATGGTCATGCGGCTCTCCTCGTGCGGGGCACGTTAAACATAGGTTAGGATGTTGCCGATGCGATTTTTTTAGCGGTATGCCGCATTTTTGTGACACCACTATATGTAGTGTTTCAAAA
>Ga0075157_10002261_pt1 | contig 11279 bp, 6 predicted proteins | sample JI81BgreenDNA_FD_70967 | JGI IMG/M metagenome (GOLD analysis project Ga0075157, IMG submission 70967) | Wastewater effluent complex algal communities from Wisconsin, to seasonally profile nutrient transformation and Carbon sequestration -... | ecosystem: Engineered > WWTP > Effluent > Algae...
CCGGCCGCGCGCGTGACCGCCGATGGCGACCAGGGCGGCCAGGTGCGGCTGGACGCCGGGGCGGGCCGGCTGTCGCTGCACGGGCAACTTTCGGCGCGAGGCGATTCGACTGTCGGCGGCGGGCTGGTGCTGCTGGGTCGGGAAATCGGCCTGATGGACGGCGCCCTGGCCGATGTGTCGGGCGCGACAGGCGGCGGGTTGATGCGCATCGGTGGCGGCCTGCAAGGCCGTGACCCGTCGCTGACCAACGCGCATGTGCTGTACATGGGTCCGCAGGCCAGCCTTCGTGCCGACGCCCTGAGCGAAGGCCAGGGCGGAAGCATCATCCTGTGGTCCGACCGCGCCACGCGGTCCTTTGGCTCGTTCAGTGCGCGTGGGGGGGCGCTGGGCGGCGACGGGGGCTTCGTCGAGACTTCGGGCGGGTTCCTGGATTCCCGGCCCGCCCGCATGGATCTGGGCGCGCCGCGCGGTAAGTCGGGTCAGTGGTTGATCGACCCGTACAACATCACCATCGTCGACGGCGCCGGCCTGAGCAACACTGCGCCCGACTTCACTGCCACGGGACCGACCGCGACCATCGGGGTCGACACCATCGAGGCGGCGCTCAATGCCGGGACCAACGTCGTGGTGTCCACCGGGGGCGCCAGCGGCAACGAGGCCGGCGACATCACGCTGGGCTTCACGGGCCTGTTCGTCACCAGCTCCAGCCCGGGCAGCCTGACCTTCATCGCCGATCGCGACATCTCCGGTACCGAGATCCTCATCGACAGCTCCAGCGGCCCGATGAGCGTTTCGCTGCTGGCCGGCCGTGGCGGTTCGGGCTCCATTCGCCTGTTCACTGCCAACATCGACACGCAGGGCGGAAGCATCACCATGGGCGGCTTTGGCTCGGGCGCCCAGGCCTTCGGTGGGACCTTCGGCAATGCGCTGATCTCCACGACCGAACCCTGGGCCATCGAGCTGTTCGACGTGACGTTGAACGCCGGCAACGGCGACATCGTGCTGCGTGGCGTGGGCGATGCCACCTCGGGCGCCAAGGGGGTCTATGTTCGATCGGGTTCGGATCTGATCGGGCGCAACATCGCGATCCAGGGATCTTCCGCCCTGGGCTACGGCGTGGACCTGCGCAACAGCACCATCACCGCCTCGGGGCAACTCGCCGTGCAGGGTGTGGGCGGCAACTTCGGGGTGGGTGTGGGCGTGGCAACGTCCGTACTGTCTGCGGGCAGCGGCGGCCTCGTTGTGCAAGGCCAGAACACCGGCACCGGTCAGGGCGTGCTGTTCCGGGAGTTCGACGCCAACCCAACGCTTCGGACGACCAATGGCACGTCGATCGCGGTGCGGGCGTCGAACGACGGCAGCGGCGGCATCGCTGCCCTGGTCGGCGAGACCTCCTACTTCTTCGGGACCGTGCTGGCCAGCACCGCCGCAGGGGGCGGCGCGATTGCCCTCACGGCCGATCCCGGCTCCGGCGGCATCGAACTGGAGCTGGCCGACATCCAGGCCGGGGCCGGCGGGCTGTCGCTGCGGGGTCCCTCGGTCAACCTGTTCGACGCCGACCTCTCCGCAACCGGCCGCATCGGCGTGGCCACCGACGACTTCCGCGCATCCGGGCTGAGTTCACTGAGCAGCTCGGCCACGGGCGACGCCATCGTGCTGGCCGGAGACACGTTGCCGCAGATGCAGCGGTTCCGGAACTTCTCGAGCAGTTCGCTGCTGCTGGCGGGCAACGGGCGCTGGATCACCTTCGCCACCGACATCACCGACGCCACGAACTGGCAGCCAGGCTCGTTGAGCTACGACTTCAAGCGCTACGGCAGCGTGTCGGGCGGCTGGTCGGCCGACGCCGGCAATGGTTTCGCCTTCAGCAAGGCGCAGTTCGCCACCGTGTTCGGGACCGGGCAGTCGCGCCAGTACGACGGCACCACGGGCGTGCAGGTGTCGCTGGGTGCGGCCACCGGCGTCAACTCCGATTCCGGCACGTTGAAGGCAGGCGTCACGGCCCAGTTCGAGGACAAGCGCGTCGGCGACAACAAGTCGCTGAGCTTCTCCGTCGCCGAGCCCTACAACTTCATCGACGACCTGGGCAAGCCGGTCTATGGCTACAGCCTGCTGACCTCCGGCTTGGGCCTGTCCATCACGGCGCGCCCCCTCACGCTGGCGGGGCTGGCGGTCCAGGACAAGGTCTACGACGGCACCGTCCTGGCGCAGTTGGGCGGGTCGCCGGTGCTCGGCAACCTGGTGCCGGGGGACGATGTGTCGCTGTCTGCCGGCGTGACGGGGACCTTCTTCGACAAGAACGCCGGGACCAACAAGCCGGTGGCGATATCCGCCCTGGCGCTCAGCGGGGTCGATGCCGGCAACTATGTGCTTCAGCCCGGCGGCGCCGAAGGCCTGACCGCCACCATCCGCCCGCGGCCGCTGACGCTCACCGGCCTGGCCGTGGCCGACAAGGTTTATGACGGCACCACCAACGCCACGCTGAGCACGGGCAGCCTCAGCGGTGGCGTGTTGCAGGGCGACAACGTGACGGTGGGCGGTTCGGCCACGGCGCGCTTTGCCGACAAGAACGCCGGGACGGGCAAGGCCGTGCAGATCACCGGCCTGACCCTGTCGGGACCGGATGCCCAGAACTACACAGTGGAAGGCCCGGTGTCCGCCACCGGCAACATCCTGCCGCTGGAGCGTCTGCTCACCGGCCTGACGGCACAGGACAAGGTGTACGACGGCACGGCCACCGCCACGCTCGTCGGCACCCCGGTCTTCACGCCACTGGCGGGCGACAGCGCCACGCTGGTGGGCCCCCTCACCGGCACGTTCGCCGACCGCAACGTCGGTGTGGGCAAGACCGTGACGGTCGGCCTGGTGACCTTGGCCGGTGCCGATGCCGCCAACTATCGCGTGGTCGTGCAGGGTCCGCTGACGGCGAGCATCTCGCCGCTGGTGCTCACGCTGCCGGCCACGCTGACCACCACCCGCGTCTACGACGGCACCACGGCGGTCACGTTCGCGGCGCCCGCCGGCCTGCAGCCTCTGGCCGGCGACGATCTCACGCTGCCGCTGCTGACCGGTCGGCTTGCCGACAAGGCCGCCGGGGTCAGCCGACCGGTCGCGCTCGACCCGGCCGTCCTGGGCGGGGCGGATGCGGCCAACTATCGACTGCAGCTTCCGGTCGATGCCGTCGCGACGATCGAGCCGCGTCCCCTGCCCGTGACGGGGCTGGTGGCGCAGTCGCGCGTCTACGACGCCACCACGGCCGCCACCCTGGCCGGCGCCCCCGTGGTGACGCCCCTGCCCGGCGACACCGTGACCCTGGCGGGCACGCCCACGGGCCGCTTCGCCGACAAGAACGTGGGCACGGCCAAGCCCGTGGCGGTGGCGGGCCTGACCCTCGGCGGCGCCGACGCGGCGAACTACACCGTGGTGGCGGCCGCCGGCCTGACGGCCGACATCACGCCGCGCCCGCTGTCGGCCAGCGGCATCACGGTGGCGCCGAAGGTCTACGACGGCACCGACACCGCCACGCTGGACGGCGCGGCCACCCTGGCCGTGCTGGCGGGAGACCAGGTGACCTTCGCGGGCAGCCTGGTGGCACGCTTTGCCGACCGCAACGTGGGCACGGGCAAGGCGGTCACCGTCACGGGCTTCGGTCTGGGCGGCCCGGACGCTGCCAACTACCGGTTGGATGGACTGGGCGTCCTGACCGGCACCATCACGCCGCGGCCGGTGTCGGTGCAAGGGCTCACCGTGGCCAGCAAGGTGTATGACGGCACGGCCGTGGCCGCGCTGTCGGGTGCGCCCACGCTGAACATCCTCGGAGGGGACCAGGTCAGCCTGTCGGGCACCGTGCAAGCGGCGTTCCCGGACAAGAACGTTGGCGCCAACCGTCCGATCACGCTCAGCGGCGTGGCGCTGCAGGGCGCCGACGCCGGCAACTACAGCCTTGTGCCGCCGGCGGGCCTGCAGGCGAGCATCACGCCAAGGCCCCTGGCACTCACCGGACTGGCCGCGGCGTCGCGAACGTACGACGGCACCGACATCGCGCCGCTGACGGGCAATGCGACCATCACCCCGCTGCCCGGCGATACCGTGAGCGTGGCCGGTGCGGCGGTGGGCCGCTTCCCCGATCGCGACGTGGGGCAGAACAAGCCCGTCACGCTCACCGGCCTGTCCCTGGCCGGTGCCGACGCCGTCAACTACACATTGACCTTGCCCGGTCTGCAGGCCAGCATCACGCCGGCGCCGCTGCTGTATGTCGCCACGCCGCTGCAGCGCCTGCTGGGGCAGCCCATCGGGCCGGTCTCCGGCACCGTCAGCGGTCTGGTCGGGGGTGACACCCTGGCTACCGCGACGACCGGCACGCTGGTGTTCACCACCTCGGCCGTGGACGGTGCGCCCGAAGGGCTGTACCCCATCGTGGGCAGCGGCCTGTCTGCCCGCAACTACACGCTGGCGCAGGCGCCGGGCAACGCCACTGCGCTGGCCATCGTGCGGCTCGGCCCCGATCTGGCCAACGATTCGGGGGCCACTCAGGCCGTCGCGGCCGTGGCGCCCCCGCCGCCGGCTGTGCCGGCGCCCGCGCTGCTGCCCACGGCACCGGGCTTCGCTCCGCCGCCGTCGGGCCTGCTGGATCTGGTCGTCGGGTCGGCCCCGCCCAGTGCCGCGCCGCCTTCGGCGCCAACGCTTGCAGGGTCGCCCGCTCCCGCCTCGACGCCATCCCCGACGCCGTCCCCGGCGCCCTCGCCCGCGCCATCCCCGGCGCCTTCCCCTGCACCTTCGGCCGCCACATCCGCGGCCGCGGCCGCCGGGACCACCTCCGGCACGGGTTCGGCCGGCGGCACTTCGGCCGCGGCGTTCAGCCCCGTGCGCCTGTCGGCCCTGTCGGCCGGCGACCTGCAGGCCCTGCTGGATTCGCGTGACCGTTACAAGAAGGCCGTCTTTGCCGCCGCCATCGCGCAGCTGGAGCAGGCGCCGGGCCTGGCGGACATGCGTCCCTGCACCTCGTTGCGCGAGGCCCAGGCGGGCACCTGCCTGGTGACCGAGGAGATCAAGGCCCAGTTCGCGGCTGCACCCACGCCGGCGCCCTCCGTAGCCGCGGCGCCGGTTCCGGCCCCGGCCCCTGCGGCCGTGCCGGTGCCCGTGCCGTCGATTGCCGCAGCCCCTGCGGCGCCCGCGGCGCCGGTCGTCGCACCGGTCGCGGCTGCGGCGCTGCCCAGCGTGGCGCCTTCGGCAGTCGACACGGCGCTGTCGGCGCTGGCCGAGCGTCGCCGCGTGCGCAGCGCGGCCTTGCCGCAGATTGAACGGAAGGTGGCGCTGGTGATCGGCGTGGACCAGTACAAGGACCCCGCCATCCCGACCCTGGCCAACGCCGTGCGGGATGCGCGCGCGATCGGCCGCCTGTTCGAGTCGGAGCTGGGCTACGAGACCGTGGTGCTCGAGAACGCCACCCGCGCCGCCGTGGTGGGCGCGCTGAACCGCCTTGCGCTGGAGCTGCGGCCGCAGGACTCGGTGGTGGTGTACTACGCCGGCCACGGCGAGCTGGTGCAGAGCACGCAACTCGGCTACTGGCAGCTCACCGACGCCGACGCCAAGCGCCCGGAAACGTGGCTGTCCAACGCCGACATCAGCCGGCTCATCGGCCGCATCGGCGCCTCCCAGGTGGCTCTCATCTCCGACAGCTGCTACTCGGGTTCGCTGGTGGCCGAGGAGCGCCTGCGGGCCAGCACCGCACCGGTCGACCCGGTGGCGGTGCTGACGCGCAAGTCGGTGGTGGTGATGACCTCCGGCGGCAACGAGCCCGTGTTCGACGAAGGCAAGCAGGGCCACTCGCCGTTCGCCTGGAACCTGATGGCCAACCTGCGGCAGGTGCCGAACTGGCGGCCGGGCGGGCAAATCTTCGAACGTGTGCGTTTTGCCGTTGCGCGCGAGCTGCCCCAGCGCCCACAGTACGGAGTGTCCAGCGCGGCGGGTCATCAACCCGGCGGCGACTACCTGTTCGAGCTGCGGCAGCTCGACCTGCCGCGCTGAAGCTTCCTGAATCGACTTGCCTGAGAGGATGACCCCATGAACCCGATCGACGCGCTGCTTCGCCACGGTCTGCGCTGCCTGCTGGCCTTGGGCCTGCTGAGCGGCGCAGGTGCGCTGTGGGCGCAGGACAACAAGGACAACAAGGTGCTCAGCGGCTCGCAGGTGACCGAGTCGGCCCTGATCGACGCCCTGGCGCTCGAGGAGCCGACGGCCACCGGGGCCACGCGCGGCTTTCGTCCGGCCACGGCCGGCGGCGCGGCGCCCAAGCCCGCCGGCCCCGGCAAGGCCAACCTGCTGATCACCTTCAACACCGGTTCCACCGAGGTCACGCCGGAGTCCCGCCGCATCCTCGACACGCTCGCCAAGGCCATGCAGTCCGACACGCTGGCGGGCCTGAGCTTCCGCGTGGAGGGCCATGCCGATGCCCGCGGTGACGTCGAGATGAACCTGCGCCTGTCGCAGCAGCGGGCCGAGGCCGTGGCGCGCTACCTCGTGGAACAGCACGGCATCCTGGCCGAGCGTCTGGCGCCCAAGGGCAAGGGGTCGGCCGAGCCGCTGAACCGCGAGCGGGTCGACGCGCCCGAAAATCGCCGTGTGACCATCGTCAGCCAGCGCGGCTGACGGCAAGGTGGGTCGGGCTTCTGACGGCGCGGCCTGACGTGGGCATGCCGGTCCACGCGGCCGGGGCGGGGCTGGCGCTGCTGCTGGCGGCGTTGTCCGCGCCCGTGCCCGCTCGCCCCTTGGCTCCTGCTGCGACGTCGGCGGCGCTTCCCGAGAGTGCCACCCGACCGCCGGCGGCCTTCGCGCCTCGCTTCGCCTGGCCGCAGCGCACGGTGCCGGAGCTGCTGGGGCAGCGCGCCGTCGACTGGGTGGTGTCGCGGCTGCACGGTGATCCTGCCGTGCTCATCATCGAGTTCCCCACCCTGCGCGAGCAGGGCGCCGCGCTGAACCGCGCGGCGGCGTTGCTGGAGAAGGACGGCGCCCCGCGCGACCGCGTGCTGGACGACGCAGCGCTGGCGGCGCTCATCACGCGCCATGGCGATTCGCCGGCCAGCTTCTATCAGGGGCACGGCTACCTCGCCGATCAGCTCGCCCAGTTCTTCAACCAGGCGTCCCGGCAGGGCGTGACGCTCAATGCGCAGGAGCAGCGCCTGCGCCGGCTGCTGCTCGACGCCCGGGTGCTGGACGAGCGGCCCCAGGGGCTGGCCGCTGCAGGCCTGCAATCGGTCATCAGCTACACCGCTGCGCAGCCCGACGATCCCGGCACGACGCCAGACGAGACCATCGACGCGGTGCGGCGCGAGTCGGTGCTGCGCCACGAGCTCAGCCACGCGCTCTTCTTCACCAACCGGGCCTACCGCGAGCACGCCTTCCGGTTCTGGCGCCAACGTCTGACCGAAGACGAGCGGCAGCGGCTTCGCAGCATGCTTTCCCGGCTGAACTACGACCCGGCCAACGAGACCCTGATGGTCAACGAGGCCCAGGCCTTCCTGATGCACACGCCCGACGTGCGGGCCTTCAACGCCAGCGTGCTGGGGCTGAGCGAGGCGCAGCTGGAGGACATGCGGCGGCGCTTCCGGGAAGGGGCCCCCGCGTTGCGCTGAACCGGCGGCGCGGGCCGCTCCGGCCCGCTCTCAGCGCCGCCGCCCGGCGGCCAGGGCCGCCTGCTCGTCGTAGAAGCCCGAGGGCACGGGCTCGAGCTGCGGGTCGTCTTCGCCCGGGTCGCCTTGTGCCAGCATCTCCTCGATCTCGGCCACCGGGATCAGCGGCATCGGGCGCGAATTGATCGGCTGCGGCTTGATGCCCGCGTGCCGTTCCAGCTCGGCGCCCACCAGCGCCCGGATCTGCGACGCCGTCGGCAGTTCGTCCTCGCGCCAGGTGTAGACGCGCACGCCGGCCTCCTTCAGCACGCGCGCCATGCGGTCGTGGCGCTTGCGGGCGCGCTGGGTTTCCTGCGCGCTGCGCACGTCGATCACGGCCAGCACCCGGCTGGCCGCGTCGCACAGCAGCAGGTCGGCGCTCAGCTGCCCGACCCGACGGCTCCATTCCTCGTACGAGTGACGGGTGGGGACCCGGATGAAGCGCGTCAAGGGCACCTGCGACAGCACCATGATGCCGGGCAGGGCGCGACGGACCAGCTCGTACGACTGCCGCTCGGCCACCGACATGATGCGCACCGACTGGGGAGGCCAGTCGGCGACGGTGTCCAGGGCGTCCTGCGCAGCCTCGGCGCGCTGACGGGCCCGCCGGCGCTGCATCCACAGCGCCAGCAGCAGGAGGACGGTCAGGACAAGGGCCGCGTGAGAGAGGTCCATGATGGGCAGGCCGGTGCCTGGAGTCGAAGGCAGGAATCCGGACCGTATGCGGCCGCAATCCCCCGAGTCAAGGGGGTGCGTGCCTCAGACGTGAGCAGACGTTTCAGCGCGGCATGCCGGGCAGGCCGCCCATGCGCTTCATCATCTTCATGAGGCCGCCGCCCTTCATCTTCTTCATCATCCCCTGCATCTGCTCGAACTGGTTGAGCAGGCGGTTGACCTCCTGGACGTGCACGCCGGCCCCGGCGGCGATGCGGCGCTTGCGGCTGGCCTTGATGAGCTCGGGCTTGCGCCGCTCCAGTGGCGTCATCGCGCAGATGATGCCTTCCATGCGGCGCACGTCGCGGTCGGCGCGACCCAGGTCGGCGCCGGCCGCCTTGGCCGTGAGCTGGCTGGGCAGCTTGTCCATCAGCGACGCCATCCCGCCCATCTTCTTCATCTGGGCGAGCTGCTCGCGGAAGTCCTCGAGATCGAAGCCGCCGCTCTTGACCTTCTCGGCCAGCTTCTGCGCCGCGCCCAGGTCGACGCCCTTCTGGACCTCCTCGACCAGGGCGACGATGTCGCCCATGCCCAGCACGCGACCGGCATGGCGTTCGGCGTCGAACACCTCCAGGCCGTCGATCTTCTCGGACACGCCGGCGAACTTGATGGGCGCGCCGGTGATGCTGCGCACCGACAGCGCGGCGCCGCCGCGCGAGTCGCCGTCGAGCTTGGTCAGCACCACGCCCGTCAGCGGCAAGGCCTCCTTGAAGGCGCGGGCGGTGTTGACCGCGTCCTGACCCTGCATGGCGTCGACGACGAACAGCGTCTCCACCGGCTGCAGCACGCCGTGCAGCTCGCGGATCTCGGCCATGAGCTGCTCGTCGATGCCCAGCCGGCCGGCGGTGTCCACCAGCAGCACGTCGAAGTAGTGGCGCTTCGCATGGTCCAGCGCCGCCAGCGCGATGTCGCGCGGCTTCTCGCCCGGGTTCGACGGAAACCACTCGGCACCGGCCTGTGCCGTGACCGTGCGCAGCTGCTCGATGGCGGCGGGCCGGTAGACGTCGGCCGACACCGTCAGCACCTTCTTCTTGCGCTTGCCGATCAGGTGGCGCGCGAGCTTCGCGGTGGTGGTGGTCTTGCCGGCCCCCTGCAGGCCGGCCATGAGGATCACGGCCGGCGGCTGCGTGGCCAGGTTGATGTCGGCCGGCGGGCGCAGCTTGCCCTGCTCGTCGGTCTCGCCCATGGTGGCGGCGAGTTCCTTGTGCACGATGCCCACGAGCATCTGACCGGGGTTGAGCGAGCCGACCACCTCCTGCCCCAGCGCCTTGTCCTTCACGCGGGCGATGAAGTCGCGCACCACCGGCAGCGCGACGTCGGCCTCCAGCAGGGCCATGCGCACCTCGCGCAACATGTCCTGCACGTTGCCCTCGGTGATGCGGGCCTGGCCGCGCATCGTCTTGACCAGTCTCGAGAGCCGGTCGGATAGGGTCGAAGCCATTCGGAGGGGAGGGCGCCCCGCGACGGCGGGGAGCGCGAAAGTACACTGTTCCCATGAGTTTATCTGCGGGGTCTTCCTGGAGCGGCGGTGCCTTGGCCGTGCTGGTGCTGGGCCTGCTGGCGTATGCGCTGGCGGCCTGGCCGCTGCGCAGCGCGTCTGCAGTTGCCGGAGCGAGCACGGGTGCGGGCTCGCCTGGCGCTGCCGGGGGCGCCCCCGAGGAGTTGACGGACGCAGGGACAGGTTCCACGCGCGGGCGCATCGCGCTGGCCGTGGGCTGGCTGGCCCATCTGGTGCTGCTGGTGATGGACATCGGCGGCTTCGGTCAGGCGTCACCCGGTGCCCGCCTGGGCTTTGCCCCGGTGATCTCCGCCACCGTGTGGCTGGTCATCGGCGTGCACTCGCTGGAGTCGCGCTGGGTGCCGCTGCCGCCGGTGCGCATCGGGCTGGCGCTGGCGGGCGCGGCGGCGGTGCTGCTGGCCGCGGCGTTTCCCGGCGAGCCGCGGCAGTTCGCCACTGCGCTCGGCCCGGTTCACTTCGTGCTGGGCGTGACCTCCTACGGCCTCTTCGGCGCCGCCGTGCTGCATGGCCTGCTGCTGGACGCCGCCGAGCGACGGCTGCGCCAGCGGCAGCCCGGCCGCCGTGCGATGGCCGGGCTGCCGCTGTTGCAACTGGAACGGCTCACCTTCCGCTTCGTCCAGGCCGGCTTCGTGGTGCTCACCTTCACCCTGTTGCTGGGGGCGCTGGCGCCCACGGGCTGGCGCTGGGACCACAAGACGATCTTCTCGCTGCTGGCCTGGAGCATGTTCGCCGCCCTGCTGGCCGGGCGGCACTGGCAGGGCTGGCGGGGCCATCGCGCCACGCGGTGGCTCTACGCCGGTACGTTGCTGCTGCTGCTGGCCTACGTGGGCTCGCGGTTCGTGTTCGAGGTGCTGCTCGGCCGGCCGGTGGCCTGACCCCGGGCAGATCAGGCAGGAATTCCATGAGCAAGCTGCTGATCGTGGTGGGGGTGCTGGCCGTCGCCGTCTGGTGGTTCTGGGGCCGCCGGTCGAGTCGGGGCCAGGACGATGCCCGTCGCCCACCGAGCGCTGCGCCCCGTCTGCCTCAGACCATCCAGGCCTGCGCCCACTGCGGCGTCCACGTGCCCGAGGGCGAAGCCGTGCAGGACGAAGCGGGTCGAACCTACTGCGGCGACGCCCACCGTCGCCTCGGACCGCGGCCGTGAAGGCCCCGGGGGGCGACCGCCGACGCGGCGATCGCCGCCGCAACGACCGTCGCCGCACGCACGAGCCCACCCTGGGCGAAACCTGGCTGGCGATGGGCGGTGCCGCTGACGGCGCCTCCGGCGAATCGATGTTCGACACCTCGTTCGCGGAGATCCTCCGCGACGAGGCCCCGAGGCAGACGGTGCGCCGGGCGCGCGATGCCGCGCTGGCCCGGGTCTGGCGCACCTACGTGGC
>Ga0075157_10002262_pt1 | contig 11275 bp, 4 predicted proteins | sample JI81BgreenDNA_FD_70967 | JGI IMG/M metagenome (GOLD analysis project Ga0075157, IMG submission 70967) | Wastewater effluent complex algal communities from Wisconsin, to seasonally profile nutrient transformation and Carbon sequestration -... | ecosystem: Engineered > WWTP > Effluent > Algae...
GGTCAGCGCGTCTGCCGTGATTGTCAGCGGACGTGCCGTCACCGTCAGGTTTGCGCCGTTGTAGCTCAGCGCATAGTTGGTCGATGCGGCAAGGGAGCCCTGCGTGATCGCATAGGCTCCGACATTGCTCGTCAGCCCCGCCGTCGTCGCCAGCGCACCGGTCAGCGTATCGCCGTTGACAAGGCCCTGGCCGCCGACCGCGAACGTCAGCGCGGGGTTGGCGTTGCCGTAGATGCGCGACAGCGCGTCGGCGGTCACGGTCAGCGGACGCGCTGTGACCGTGAGATCTGCACCGACATAGCTCAGCGCATAGTTCGGTGTCGCAGCCAGCGTACCTTGCGTGATGCCGTAGGCGCCGACATTCGACGCCAGGCCAGCGGTCGTCGCCAGTGCTCCGGTCAGCGTATCGCCGTTGACCAGACCCTGGCTGCCGACAGTGAACGTCAGCGCAGGGTTGGCATTGCCGTAGATTCGGCTGAGAGCATCGGCCGTCACGGTTAGCGGTCTTGCGGTGACAGTGAGGTTTGCTCCGGTGTAGGTCAGCGCATAATTCGAGGTTGCTGCCAGCGTGCCCTGCGTGATCGCATAGGTACCGATGTTGCTGGTGAGGCCGGCGGTCGTCGCCAGCGCACCGGTGAGCGTGTCGCCGTTGACCAAGCCCTGGCCGCCGACCGCGAACGTCAGCGCCGGGTTGGCGTTGCCGTAGATGCGCGACAGCGCGTCGGCGGTAACGGTCAGCGGACGCGCGGTGACCGTCAGTGTGCCGGGGGCAAAATTGAACTGATAGCCTTCTGCAGAGACCAAAGTGCCGAGTGCGGCGGCAATAGCATAATTGCCGCTATTGCTGAACTGCGCAGCAAGCGTGGTCAGCGACGGTGCGCCGGTCAGCGACCCGGGGGCAGTGTCGCCATCAATAAACCCGGTGATCCCGAACGTGAAGCTGGGGTTCGCGTTACCATAAACCCTGGTGAAATTGTCGGCGGTTACGGTCAGCACCGGCGCGATGCGATAGGCAAAGAAACTGCCGCCAGGGTTGAGCGCGGCAAAAGCGGTGGCATCGGCGACGTTGTAACGCTTGAGGTATCCGGTCACACCCTCGAGCGTGGTCGCCGGCGCATCGGAGAATACGCCGTAGCTGCCGCCGCCTGTCAGATTGAACAGACCCGCCCCGGCATTGTTGGTGAAGGTGCCGGTCGCAGCGCTGATGTCGATGGCGCGGCCTGCGCCTGATGCCGTTAGCACCGACCCCGCTCGCACGATGATGTCGCTGCCAGTTGTCGGGCCAGCGTTGGTGACCGACAGTGAGCTCGCGGTGATCGATCCAAGCGTGATCGCCCCGCTCGTCGGCGTTGTCAGCCCTGCGCCGCTGGTCAGCGAAATCGACACCGTGCCTGTGCCCGCATTGATGCTGGTGCCCGGCGCCATGGTGATGGCCGCCGCGCCTGCCAGCCGGTTGGCGTTGACCGTCGCCAGATCCGAGCCGCCGCTGTTGGCGATCAGCGTCAGGTTGGCATCATCGGTGGTGATCGAGGCATTGAGCAAGATCGACCGGCCCGCGCGCAAGCTGAGCGCGCCGCCGGCTCCGGAAGCGTTGTTGACGACAAGATTGCTTTGGAGGGTGATGTCGTTCGAGGCTTCGAAGCTGATTGCCTGCCCTGTGGACAACGCTGCCTGCAATGCCGCAACCGAAATGTTGCTGGTGCCGGTGGGATTATCGGCAAACAGAAGGTTGCCGATGCCCGTGCCGGCACCACGACGAAGCGCGACCACGATATCGTTGGTGGGGCTACTCAGCACCAGCGAGGACGCATCGGCATTAAAGGCTACGGCGTCCCCTATTTGCAAAAACGGACCGCCCGTGGTGTCAAAATCATTGACCCCGGTATAGCCCCGCCCGATCGTGCCCGCGAGCGCGCCGCCGCCAAAGCTGGTGTTCGCAAAGGTGAACAGCCGCACCGAGCCACTGCCGCTCGCAATATTGCCGAACCCGTCGTCCTGCCTGGCACCGACCGCCAGGCGGTCGCCCGCCGCATTGAGCGCTACCGACGTTCCGAACCCGTCACTCGACTCCAGCGCGGTGCCAAGATCAAGATTGCCGCCTCCGGTGTAGCCTCGTCCGATCGTGCCCGCGAGTGCACCGCTGCCAAAGCTGGTGTTGGCAAAGCTGAACAACCGTACCGCCCCAGCGGAGTTTGCGACATCACCGAACCCGTCGTCACCAGAGGCCCCGACCGCCAGTCGGTCGCCGGCTGCGTTGAGCGACACCGAACTGCCAAACGTGTCGGACGCCCCCAAGGTGACGCCCGGATCGAGATCGCCGGCCCCGGCATAGCCGCGCCCAATCGTGCCCGCGAGCACGCCACCGCCAAAGCTGGAGTTGGCAAAGGTGAACAGCCGCACTGAGCCACTGTTAAGCACACCATTGCCGAACCCGTCATCCAAAGCTGCTCCGACCGCCAACCGATTGCCGGCCGCATTGAGCGATACCGAAAAGCCGAACAGGTCATTTGGCTCCAGCGCGCTACCCAGATCGAAATCGCCGGTTCCGGTATAGCCACGACCGATTGTCCCCGCGAGCGCAGCCCCGCCAAAGCTGGCGTTGGTAAAGGTGAACAGCCGCACCGAGCCGGATAAGTTCGCGACATTGCCGGACCCTCGGTCGTTAACTGCCCCGACCGCGAGCCGATCCCCCGCCGCGTTGAGCGACACCGACGAACCGAACTGGTCATTCGACTCCAGCGCAGTGCCGAGATCAAGATTGCCGGCCCCGGTATAGCCACGACCGATCGTGCCCGCGAGGGCGCCGCCGCCGAAGCTGGTGTTGGCAAAGGTGATAAGCCGCACCGCACCGGAGGTGCTCACAACATTGCCGAACCCGGCGTCCTGCCTTGCCCCCACCGCTAACCGGTTCCCCGCAGCGTTCAGCGAGACCGAAAAGCCGAACTGGTCATTCGACTCCAACGCGATGCCCACATCAAGAATGCCGCCTCCCGTAAAGCCGCGCCCGATCGTGCCAGCCAGTGCACCGCCGCCAAAGCTGGTGTTGGCAAAGGTGATAAGCCGCACCGAGCCGGATTGGGGGGCAACATTGCTGAAGCCGTCGTCCATTGTGGCCCCAATCGCCAGCCGGTTGCCCGCGGCATTGAGCGCGACCGACGAGCCGAACCGGTCTCCCGCCTCCAGCGCTGTGCCCAGATCGAGATTGCCGGCCCCGGTATAGCCACGCCCGATCGTGCCCGCGAGCGCAGCCCCGCCAAAGCTGACGTTGGTAAAGGTGAACAGCCGCACCGAGCCAGAGCTCATCGCAATATTGCTGAAGCCGTCGTCGAAATTTGCCCCGACCGCCAGCCGGTCGCCCGCCGCATTGAGCGCGACCGACGAGCCGAACTGGTCATCCGTCTCCAACGCGGTGCCAAGATCAAGATCGCCGCCCCCCGTATAGCCCCTGCCGATCGTGCCGGCGAGCGTGGCACCGCCAAAGCTGGTGTCGGCAAAGGTGAACAGCCGCACTGAGCCAATGTTACTCACACCATTGCCGAACCCGTCGTCCAAAGCTGCCCCGACCGCCAGCCGGTCGCCTGCCGCATTGAGCGATACCGCCGAGCCGAACTGGTCATTCGTCTCCAGCGCGGTGCCGAGATCGAAATTGCCGACGCCAGCATAGCCCCGACCGAACGTCCCCGCGAGCGCGCCACCGCCAAAGCTAGCGTTCGCAAAAGTGAACAAACGTACCGAGCCGGATGAGTTCGCGACATTACCCGATCCTGCATCGCCGACGGCACCCACCGCCAGCCGGTCGCCTGCCGCATTGAGCGACACCGAAGTGCCGAACAGGTCTAATTGCTCAAGCGTGGCACCAAGATTCAGATCACCGATCCCCGCATAGCCCCGACCGATCGTGCCGGCCAACGCAGCCCCGCCAAAGCTGGTGTTTGCAAAGGTGAACAGCCGCACCGAGCCGGAGTCGGTCGCAATATTGCCGAAACCGTCATCGTTCCTTGCCCCGACCGCCAGCCGGTCGCCCGCCGCATTGAGCGATACCGAAGCACCGAAAAGGTCTAATGCCTCCAGCGCTGTGCCCAGATCGAGATTGCCGGCCCCGGTATAGCCACGCCCGATCGTCCCGGCGAGCGCGCCGCCGCCAAAGCCGGTGTTGGCAAAGGTGAACAGCCGCACCGAGCCACTGCGGTTCGCGACATTGCCGGACCCTTGGTCGTTAAATGCCCCGACCGCAAGCCGGTCACCTGCCGCGTTCAGCGATACCGCCGAGCCGAAATCGTCACCCGGCTCGAGCGCAGTGCCCAGATCGATCGAAAAGCCGGTCGAATAGCCCAGGCCGAGCGTCCCGACGAGCGCACCGCTACCGAAGCTGGTGTCGCCGAAGGTGAACAGCCGCACCGAGCCTGATCTGTCGGACAAATTGCCGATGCCAGCGTCGAAAACGGCCCCGACCGCCAGCCGGTCGCCCGCCGCATTGAGCGATACCGTCGTGCCGAACTGGTCACCCCCCTCAAGCGTGGCGCCCAGATCGAGATTGCTTGCCCCGGTATAGCCACGCCCGATCGTGCCGGCGAGCGCGCCGCCGCCAAACCTGGTATTGGCAAATGTGAACAGCCGAACCGACCCGGCATTAAGTGCACTATTGTCGAAGCCGCGGTCGCCACTGGCTCCCACTGCCAGCCGGTCGCCCGCCGCATTCAGCGATACCGCCGAGCCGAAATTGTCACCGGACTCTAGCGTGGTGCCCAGATCGGTATTGCCTGGGCCCGTATAGTCGCGACCGATGGTGCCTGCGAGCACGCCGCCACCAAAGCTGGTGTCGGCAAAGGTGAACAACCGCACCGAGCCCGAATTGCCTGCGCCAACATTGGTGAAGCCGTCATCGGCAAATGCCCCGACCGCAAGCCGGTCACCTGCCGCGTTCAGCGAAACCGCCGAGCCGAAATTGTCACCGGACTCCAGCATGGTGCCCAGATCGGTATTGCCTGGGCCCGTATAGCCGCGTCCGATGGTGCCCGCGAGCGTGCCGCCACCAAAGCTGGTATCCGCAAAGGTAAACAACCGCACCGCACCGGAATCGCCCACAATATTGCCGAACCCGTCGTCAAGCCTCGCCCCGACTGCCAGCCGGTCCCCCGCCGCATTGAGCGATACCGCCGTGCCGAACTGGTCACCCGACGCTAGCGCTGCGCCAAGATCGATGTTGCCGGTGCCGGTATAGTCGCGACCGATCGTCCCCGCGAGTGCGCCGCCGCCAAAGCTGGTGTTGGCAAAGGTGAACAGCCGCACCGAGCCGGCGCCAATCACATTATTGTTGAAGCCACTGTCGAAAACGGCCCCCACCGCCAGCCGGTCGCCCGCTGCATTGAGCGATACCGAAATGCCGAACCGGTCACTCCCCTCTAGAGCTGCGCCAAGATCGATGTTGCCGGTACCGGTATAGCCGCGACCGATGGTGCCCGCGAGCGTGCCACCCCCAAAGCTGGTGTTGGCAAAGGTGAACAGCCGCACCGAGCCGGATTGAGCGGCAACATTGCCAAAACCGGCGTCGTCATTGGCCCCCACTGCCAGCCGATCGCCCATCGCATTGAGCGAGACCGACCTGCCGAAACTGTCGCCGACTTCCAGATCCCCGACCCCCGGCACACCCGGCGCCACGCCGGTGCCTATGATTGCGGCATATTGCCACGATGATGCCTGCGCGAAATCGCCGATGACGATGAAACTCGGATCGAGCAGCAATTGACCGCCGACCCCGGTATTGATCGTCGACAGGTCGACATAGCGCAGTTCGTCCTTGCCCGAGACTTCCGCCGTTCCGCCGCCGCGCACACCGGTGGCGCGCAGCGCGCCGAGCATCGTTGTCAGCGTGTCCGACCAGATGATCACCCCGCCGCCGATGCCGCGGGACGACGAAACGTCGATCGCGACACCGTCATTCACAAAGGTCGTTGTTGCATTTGCCAGCGTTGGCAAATCGCCGAACCGCCCCTCGAACCGCTCATAGTCTGCACGGGTAGTACGATCCGCCGCGCCGCCCTGGAACGCGCCGCCCACGCGCACCAGCCCGCCCTGCTTCATGCCGCGCGCATTGATCTGGGTAGAGAGCAACCGCACCGAACTGCCGGTGATGTCGATGAGGCCGCCCAGACTGAGCAAGCCTTCGGCGCGATAGGTGCCGCTGGTGGCAACGTCGCCCGTCCCGCTGACGATGATCTTGCCGCCGCTAAGCCCGCCGGAAACGTCGCTGAAACCGTGGACGTTTTCTGTGATCGAGCCACCCGAGGTGTACCGGATCGTGCCGCCATCGCCCCGCGCTGCGCTCGCCTCGACGGTGCCCGCCAATGACAGGACAGACGCCGCCTCAATGGCGATGGAACCGCCGCCGCGATCGCCCGAGGCGCTGATATTCCCGCCCAGACCAACCGCGCCACCAGCGATCGAAATGCTGCCGCCGGTCAGGCCTGCGCCGCCGCGGGCATCGAGCCTGCCTTCGTTTTGCACCAGTCCGTCGCCGCCATCGACCTTGATCGACCCGAGCGAGATATTGCCGTTGCGGCCTTCGCTGAAGGTGGTAGCGATCAGTTCGCCCTCGATACGCACTGCGCCGAGTATCAGGCTGCGGGCTGCCTGTGCGCTCAGATAAATGTGCCCACCCTGCGCCTCGGTGCGACCGCCTGCAGTAATGAGTGCTGACAGTTCGCGGCCGAAAACGTCCTTGAGGCCCTCGGCATCGGATACCGGTACCGCGATGGAGAGAAACTTGTCGCCGCCGAAGTCCAGCGTGATGGCATCGCCCGCGCCATAGGCGATCCGGCCCAGCCGGGCGGAGACAACACCCTCGTTGACAATGGAACTACCGAGCAGCGCGACATCGCCACCGCGGGCGGTGATGGTCCCGCCATTGTAGATACCGCGCGCCGCTCCGTTGCGGCGGAAGGTGAAATTGCCGCTCAGGAAATCGGCATCGGCAATATCGAGCGTCGATGCAACGAACGATCCGGTGTTGATTGTCGCGCCAGCACCGATCGCGATGCCGTTGGGGTTGATCAGGAACAGCTTGCCAGTGGCGGTGAGCGATCCTGCGATGCGGCTGTCGGTATCGCCCGTGACGCGAAACAACGCGCGCGATTCCATGCCCGGCTGCTGTACATCGACAGTATTGCCAGAGGCGATATCGAAGGTCTGCCAGTTGACGATCGCCCTGTCGGTGGATTGCTGCGCCGTCAGCTTGGTGGGAGAGTTCTGGCTGAAGCCGACCGTACCGAACACGACTTCGGCGCCCGAAGGCAGGGAGCGCGGAACGGTGAGCGTTGCTGGCGCTGCCGATGGCGCGCCGCTTGTTCCCGAGCCATCGGAAACCGGCGCGGAGATGCGGATATCCTCGACCGTTACCGGGGCCGCGATGCGGATATCCTCAACGGAAACAGGGGCCGCGGTACGGATGTCATCGGCCATGATCGGTGCGGCGATGCGGATGTCGTTGGGCGTCAGACCGGACCGGAACCGCGTTTCTTCCGGCAATCGCATCTCGGGGAGTTTTTGCAACAGAAGCGCTCGCCCGCCAGCACCTGCAGCCGAAGAACTTCCAGAATCCTGCGCTGAGGCCAGGCCAGAGTTCGCAATGCCAAGCAGCGCGGTGCAAGAATACAAAACGGCCTTGCGATAGGTCCGCCTGACTGAACTGCGCTGCATAATTCCCCCTCACTCATCGAACCGTGTGCCTTTGAGATCAAAATCGAACGCTGGCTCATCGGTCGGCACTGGAAGGTAGGCATGGTAGGAGGCTTTGGCTGACCGCATTAGTCGAAAGACGTTGCCGCAAAGCGCCTAAACGCCAATTCCAGCATCGGGTTTCCTTGATTATGCTAAGCCAGCGCCTCGCAGATATGCCCCTGTTTCTTCCCTGCCTTTCTGCGAGGTTAGCAGAAGCTTATGGTTGAACTCCATCCCCCTGCGGGGGGATGATGTCAGGTAATGAACCCTGAAAGAAACCGGATCAGGCCAGCCTCGCTGTCAATCCCGATCTTCTGGTAAAGTGATTTTATCTGTCCCTTGAGCGTTTCAGTCGTCACCCGGCGATTGGACCCAATTTCAGAACGGGATTGGCCATCCATCAGCCGCATGGCTATGTCTGCCTCAGAGGATGTCAGACGGTATAAGTTCATCAGAAAGGACGTAATGTCTGCACGGTCACCGCGGGGCGGATTGGCAATGATAATTGCGTGCGGCAGCTTGCCGAGCGACCATCCCTGAGTAGGCAGACGAAAACCCTCGAACAGAACAGGACGCCCGCCAACGTTCGAACCGCCCATCAGCCGGACATGTGGCAGGCCATCGGCATCGGCGACCAAAGCCGAAACGGCATTGCGCAAAGACATCGGCGCGACCCAACTGTCCAGCCTGCCGTCCTCCAGCAGCACCGTGCCATTTGACAGAAGGTCGTCGGCCCTGTCGGTGTGAGCAATAAGGCAGCCCTTTTTATCCAAAAGAAATGCGCAAATTCCTATGGCGTCCAAAGCGCCATTAAGGAACTGGGCTTGTTGCCGCTCCAGCCTTTCCTGCAATCTGACGGCTCTGCGAGCCGCTTGCGTGGCTGCGGCAAAAACCAAACGATCCTTTGGCGTTGTCCGACCATCCCCTCGGTTGCGAAGGACGGCTAACCCGATCATCCCAGCACCATCGAAAACAAGATTGGATTGGCAACCATAGGGAATGCCTGCTTCCTCGCACCATTCGACATATCGATTTGATGTCAGCGTGGGCACAGCCATCTCATAATGGGTCTCATGCACGATCTGATTGTAATTGCCGACTGCAATTTCGCGATGGGCCGCGGCAATGCGGAAGCTCGTATCCGGAGAACCGCCGCCCATCTCAATGAAGGTCGAAAAATACTTCTCTTTGAAGTGCGTAACCAGGTTGACCAGTACATCACGTTGCGCGCCAATGCTGATTAGCTGCCCATGGGATGACCTTGTAGTGCGTGCCATAACATCGAGCGAGTGAAGCCAGAGGTCAGGCTGGAAAGCCGCAGCCATGAAAAGATCGAGCTATCGAATCATGGATGCCATAATCATCCACGAGCATTTTCTGGCCCTGGTCGAGTCCTCGTTTCCAACCGACAAACGCGGAGGGCGATCATGAGCACGCGCACCGCTGTAGAAACCCCGTTGGGTAGGCTGTTCCGAGGCACCGTTACCGACAATATGAGCCTGGTCATGCAGGTGGACGATGCCCATTACCCGGATCCTGAGCCCGCTTGCATTCACTGCCCAGCGGCCAGCTGGTATGTGACGACGCGCGGTCTTCACTGCTGGTGCAGCGAACGGTCATACGTGTCCTGGGTGTCGAACAACGATGTCGTGCTGGTTTGCGACGATTGCGAGCGCTTGCTGCGCGACCAGGCAAGTGCAGAGCATGCAGCTCGTGTCGCGGCCTCGAAAGCGGGATGACGCGTCATGAACAACCAGCATGATGAGCGCATTCTCCGGCTACAGGAGGTTGTGAACCGCACGGGGATCGCAAGATCGACGATCTACTACAAGATCGAGCGTGGCTGTTTCCCGGCCCAGCTCAGGTTGGGTCCGAAGATGGTGGGATGGTACAAGAGCGAAATCGACGCATGGATTGCAAACCCGCGTTGAGTGTCGCGTTCGACCTGATGTCAATCGCGATAGCGACGGCGCGGGCCTAGCAGCAGGCTCGCAGCGGGTTCAAGCCCGTCAGTCAGCAGCTCGGCCCATTCTTCTGCGATTTCACGGCGACGCTTCATATACGCCGCGCGGTTATATGTACGCTCTTCCTCCGAAAGCCCTTTGGGCAGATGGGCGAGCATGAGATCGATCACCAGGCGGTTGAATGCTTTCGTTTCGTCCGTCCTGACCTCTTCGCCGATGCGTTCGTTCATGATCGTCGAGAAGGACGATCTCCAGCCGTGAGGGCAATGGCGCTGTTGGAAGCCTTCGCGATTGTACAGGTATCCGATCGCGTTTTCGCTCATGGGATCGAGCATCGAGCGTCCGGACGGAAACACATATTCGCTATTGCCCGTAAGCCGCCTGATGACCCGCAGCAGATCGACCGCTTGTGGTGCCAAAGGAATCATGTGCCGGAAGGCCTCATTCTCCCGCAGCTCCAACTCCTGCTTCATTTCCTCTGCCGGCACCGTCCACAAGGCTTGCGATATGTCGCTTTCCGGGCTCTGCCAGTCAATTCCGGATATTTGGCTCCATCTAAGCCGCCGAATCATGCCAGGGCGCTGGGCGGTCAGTGCGAGAAAACGCGAAGCTGCTTTGGTGATTGGGCTTGCGCCCGCATGCTCGACTGTCCTCAGCATCTCCCGCGCCTCCGGGAGCGTCACAAACGCTGGGCGGCTCCTGGACTTCGGTACGCGCTTCATCGCGATCGTAATGTCCGCCGCTGGATTGCTGCTCGTCGCACCCAAGCCCTTGGCGTAGCGGAACACGGCACTGATTCGCTGGCGCAGCCTGTGAGCAGTCTCTACCGCACCACGCGCTTGAACCTTGTCGAGAACTGCCAATACCATTTTCTCGTCGATATCTGCGACATCGAATGCGCCAAGTTCCGGAAACACGTCGCGCTCAAGACTCGTGATCACATCATTGGCGTGCACTGGCTTCCAGCGGTCTTGCGCGTTATTATACCAGGCCCTCGCCAAGATCTCGAATGTTGCTGCCGATGGCGTGGATCGCAGCAACTTGGCGCGTCTTGTAACCAATGCCGGGTCCTTCCCATCCCTGACCTGCCGCCTGGCATCGTCCCTCTTCTCACGGGCTTCGGCCAATGTCATCTCGGGGAAGGCACCGAATACGATCCGCCGTTCCTTGCCTCCAAATCGGTATTTGAAGCGCCAGCTTTTGTGGCCATTTTTGGTTACGTAGAGATACAGACCACCGCCATCGGCAATCTTGTAGTCCTTAGGGCGTGGCGCTGCATTCTTGACGGCGATAACGGTGAGCATCGGCAACCTCCGTCTCGCGATATCGATGCCCCCAAGGTGAATTTCAATGCCCCTGATGGTGTCCCCTCAGGCGGTTGGATGGAGTTGGACGGTGTTGGACGACCTTGGACAAAAAAATTATTTATTTCAATGATCTGGGGGCGCAATTGGATGGTGTTAGATTGCTCTAGATCGAAGAGTGGCGGAGACGGAGGGATTCGAACCCTCGGTACCGGATTTACCAGTACGACGGTTTAGCAAACCGTTGGTTTCAGCCACTCACCCACGTCTCCGCATGGCGCGCATTTCGAT
>Ga0075157_10002263_pt1 | contig 11271 bp, 8 predicted proteins | sample JI81BgreenDNA_FD_70967 | JGI IMG/M metagenome (GOLD analysis project Ga0075157, IMG submission 70967) | Wastewater effluent complex algal communities from Wisconsin, to seasonally profile nutrient transformation and Carbon sequestration -... | ecosystem: Engineered > WWTP > Effluent > Algae...
AAAAGAAGTAGGCTTTCCCATTCTAATCAAAGCCTCTGCCGGTGGTGGAGGTAAAGGAATGCGTATCGTTGAACGCGAGGAAGATTTTGAGTCCCAAATGGAACGTGCCATTAGTGAGGCCACTTCAGCCTTTGGCGACGGATCCGTGTTTATTGAAAAATATGTGTCCAAACCCCGTCATATCGAAATCCAAGTAATGGCCGATAGCCATGGCAATGTCGTCTATGTGTTTGAACGGGAATGCTCGGTGCAACGCCGCCATCAAAAAGTGGTAGAAGAAGCACCATCCGCCATACTCACTCCCGAAAAACGCAAAGAGATGGGCGAGGCCGCTGTAAAAGTCGCCAAGGCTTGTGACTATTTAGGGGCGGGAACCGTTGAGTTTTTGATGGACGAACATCTGAATTTCTATTTCTTGGAAATGAATACCCGCTTGCAAGTGGAGCATCCCGTCACGGAGATGATTTCGGGATTGGATTTGGTTGAATGGCAAATTCGTGTGGCACGCGGTGAAGCTTTACCCATGAAGCAAGAAGACTTGCAAATTCACGGACATGCGATGGAATTGCGTGTCTATGCCGAAGATCCGATGAATGATTTCTTACCTAATGTGGGGAATCTCGAGGTGTATCGCTTACCCGAAGGCGAAGGAATTCGCGTAGATAACGGTATAGCCGAAGGAATGGATGTGCCCATCTATTACGACCCGATGTTGTCGAAGTTGGTAACCTATGGTAAAACCCGTGAGGAATCCATTGAAAAAATGATCGAAGCGATTGATAATTATATTGTAAAAGGAGTAGCCACAACGTTGCCTTTTGGAAAATTTGTAATGCAACACGAAGCCTTCCGTTCGGGAGAATTTGATACGGGCTTTGTGAAAAAGTATTACGATGCAGAAAAATTGAAAGCGCAATTGGATACCGAAGCCGAAATTGCAGCTTATTTGGCCTTGCAAAATTATTTAAACGATAAAAAAATCTTACGCGTACCCAACGCTTAGCAACGAAATCATGGAAGATAAAATACAACTATTAAATGAGAAAATCGCCTTGGCCCAATTAGGAGGAGGCGCAAATCGAATTGCCAAACAACACGAAAAGAAACGGTTAACTGCCCGTGAACGCGTGGAGTATTTGTTGGACGAAGGTTCGTTTGAAGAAATCGGAATGTTGGTAACCCACCGTACCACCGAATTTGGTATGGACAAAGAGGTCTATTATGGCGATGGTGTAGTTACCGGTTACGGAACCATCAACGGTCGTTTGGTGTATGTGTTTGCTCAAGATTTCACCGTTTTCGGCGGATCACTTTCAGAGACCCATGCAGAAAAAATCTGTAAAGTCATGGATTTAGCCATGCGTAACGGTGCTCCCATGATTGGACTAAACGATTCCGGTGGTGCCCGAATTCAAGAAGGTGTGCGTTCCTTAGGGGGTTATGCCGATATTTTTCACCGCAATGTACAAGCCAGTGGGGTGATTCCACAAATCTCAGCGATTATGGGACCTTGTGCAGGCGGTGCCGTATATTCACCAGCGATTACCGATTTTACCATTATGGTTGAAAACAACAGTTATATGTTTGTGACGGGTCCGAATGTGGTGAAAACGGTAACCAATGAAGAAGTAACTTCAGAAGAGTTGGGGGGAGCAAGTACGCATTCCACCAAATCAGGGGTAGCGCATTTAACCTCTCCCAATGGGGTGGAATGTTTGGAAGATATTAAACGTCTTTTGAGTTATATTCCTCAGAACAATAAGGAGAAAACACCAAAGTTGCCCTATACATTGGGCGAGGAGTTGCGCGAAAAATTGGATACTATTGTTCCTGAAAATGCCAACAAACCGTATGATATGCATGAGGTAATTGATGGACTTATTGATGAGGATTCCTTTTTTGAAATCCACAAAGACTATGCAGAGAATATCGTGGTCGGATTTGCGCGTTTGGCCGGACGTAGTATCGGAATTGTGGCCAATAACCCCATGTATTTAGCCGGTTGTTTGGACGTGAAGAGTTCGATCAAAGCGGCTCGGTTCACACGTTTTTGCGATTGTTTCAACATTCCTTTATTGGTGTTGGTTGATGTTCCCGGATTCTTACCAGGAACAGACCAAGAGTGGAATGGGATCATTGTTCATGGCGCTAAATTATTGTATGCTTTGAGTGAGGCGACGGTACCCAAAGTGACTGTCATTACGCGAAAAGCCTATGGAGGTGCGTATGATGTAATGAACTCGAAACACATTGGGGCCGATATGAATTTTGCATGGCCTGGGGCTGAGATTGCCGTGATGGGTGCCAAAGGAGCGTCGGAAATTATTTTCAAAAAAGAAATTAGTGAAGCCGCCGATCCCGCAGCAAAGTTGTTAGAAAAAGAAGCAGAATATGCCGAATTGTTTGCCAACCCTTATACGGCAGCGCAACGCGGCTTTGTGGATGAGGTGATTCTGCCCCGCGATACACGAAGAAAACTAATCAAGGCTTTTGCGATGCTGGAAAACAAAGAAGTTCCAGTTCCGAACCGAAAACACGGAAACATCCCGTTATAAAAGAAAAACCTGCCCGTAGTGCAGGTTTTTTTTGCAATGGTTATTGATAATAAAGTGAAATCGATAATATAAATTCCCTGTTATAGGTGAGAATTAAAGGTTATCATTGATTCCTTATTTCTTTTTTAATTCTCTTATCCAAAAATCAATTAAGAATCACGCAATACTTTTGATAAACTTATCTTTACTCATTTACTCAATTAGTTACTATTACTTTTTGTAATTTAGTGAAAAATAGTAACCATGAAAACTTTTGCTTGTTTTTTTAGCCTCATTTTTACTTCACTGCTATGGGGTCAGTTTCCAAATCCTGGTCGAGAGAGTTTTGAGTCGTTCTCAATATCCCCTGCGGGATTGGCGAGTCAGTGGACCTTGATGACGGGTTCGTTAACTAATCCTTGGTTAAGTTTTAATACCAATCAATCCACTACAGCCGATTGGACAGTATCGGGTATACCTTCTACATTTGGTGTTATGAGTCTGGGCAGTCGGTGTGCATCAATAGATTCCCATCCTTTGACAGTCGGGTTCTCAGAGGCTTCCTATTTAATCACGCCGTATGCTCTTATTCCCAATAATGCGCAGTTGCAGTTTAAGTTGGGCGCCAAATTCTTGGGAACACATACCTCATCGATTAAGGTGAAAATCAGTGTAACGAGTGCCCCCAATGGAGGTTCTACCACTGATCCTTCAGCCTATACAACCACTTTGGCCACCTATGATGACAGTATACTGCAAACCATGGGAGCTTTGAATTTCCATGATTTTCAAGTCGATTTAAGCATGTATGCGGGGCAGTCGATTAGTATTGCTTTCGTACGTGAATTTACCCAGTCTTCCCCCACCACAACAGGAAATGGATATTGCCTTGATGATGTTCGCATTACAACCAATACGTGCCAAGAGCCTACATTGATGTATTTTTCACAAATTACGGGTAACACAATGATGGTTAATTGGTCTGAAATTGGCAATGCGATGCAGTGGGAAATTCATGTGGCTCCTTGTGGTACACCTCCTCCTGCCGCAAGTACAGCAGGAGTAGTCACTAATTCACAATCTTATGTTTTATCAGGTTTAACACCTTCAGCTTGTTATGATGTCTATGTTCGTTCGCTTTGTCCCAACGGGGGTACAACCGCATGGGTAGGGTTGCCTAGTATTGTGACACCCCTAACTCCAGGTACCTCGTTTTGTGGAAGTTTGTTTACGGATAATGGCGGTGTAAATGGAAATTATGCTAACAATACCGATCAAACATATACCATTTGTCCTCCCGTTGGGGGTCAGTTAATCGGGATTTCATTTTCCCAGTTTAATACAGAAGCGGGACAAGATATTCTTTCTGTTTTTGACGGTTCAAGCATAAGTTCCCCTTTAATCGGCCAATTCTCTGGAAACACGTTACCTCCTACCATTTTTTCAACCGATCTTTCGGGATGTTTGACCATTCGCTTTCAATCCAATTCAATGGTGAATAGCGAAGGGTTTATCATTACCTTACATTGTGTTCAAGGGGCAAGTTTTGAGTTGGTTCCTTTTATCGATTCAAATGCCGATGGAATTAAAAACCCTTCTGAAATTAATTTTGAAAGTGGAAGTTTTACGTATACCCGCAATAATGGCAGTCCATTACCCGTGATTTTTAATTATGGTAATTTCAATTTTTATGATTTTAATACGGCCAATACCTATTCGTTTAGCCATCAGGTTAATCCAGAATACGCTTCATTTTTGAGTTCTACTACAACGTACATGAATCAAACAGCAAGTACTCCCACCAATACCTTATTTTTTCCGATAACAATTACACAGCCTTTCAGTGATGTCAGTGTAACTTTACATCCAATAACCCTTCCGAGGCCCGGATTTGCGTACAAGCTCATGCTCACCCTCACTAATCATGGGCTCAATCCTCTTTCAGGAATGCTGGTTTTTACCAAGCCATCGGGTGTTGTGTCGCTCTCTACGAACAGCTTAACTTCTTGGATAACTTCGCAAGGTTTTACAGAGTCGTTTACGAATCTCGCTCCTAATTCACAAATGGAAATTGAGATAACTATGGTCATGGATGTTTTACCCAATGTCACACTGGGACAAATCGTATCGAGTTTTGCTACTTTAAATGTTAATGGGGTTGATGATGTTTTGCAAAACAACACAGCTGAATTTAGTACTTCCTTGGTAGGAGCTTACGATCCTAATTATGTGGTAGAGCATCATGGTCCAGAAATCCTCTATAGCTCATTTGGCCCAGTTGATTATCTAGAATATACCCTTCATTTTCAGAATGAGGGGAACTTTTATGCCGAAAATGTTCGCGTTGTCGACGAGTTGAGTCCGTTGTTAAATGCTCAATCCGTTCAATTTCTTCAATCGAGCCACCCTTGTCAATTGAAACGTAATGGTTCACGGTTAGAATTTGAATTCAATCAGATATTTTTACAAGCCAAATCAGTCAATGAAGAGGCGAGTAAAGGGTATGTCGTTTTTAAGGTAAAACCACAGCCAGGTTATCAAGTGGGCACTCAAATTCCCAATGGAGCGGCTATATATTTTGATTTTAATCCACCCATTTATACCAATGTTTTTCAAACCTTGTTTGTAAATGCGTTAAATACAAATACGTTTTCTATGGCTTCCCTGGTGCTTTACCCGAATCCAACAAGTGATGTACTTTACATAGAAGTACCTTCTGGAGCCGCTATTAAGGCAAAAGTTGAATTGTTTGATTCCCTCGGAAAAGTGGTCTATCAGACCAATATGGAGGGTGCCCAAATGGCACTTCCTATACAATCCTTGGCCAAGGGAGTCTATTTTATTCGCATTCAATCGGCAGCGGGTAGTTTGATGAAAAAAGTGATAAAATGGTAGGAAAAAGTGTGAAGAAGCATATAGAAAAAGCAGTATAAAAAGAAAAGAGCAAAGTTCAAATTAACAGACTGTGCTCTTTTTTTATTTTACACCTTTGGCGTAAACCATAATTGCTCCAGCTAATTTATCAGGGATCATACGACCCTCTTTATTGGTAAAATTTGTAATAACAGAAATCCAACCCAAAATTACTTTAAGTGTAAAACGACAAAGTGCCGTTAAAAAGTTGATTTTTTCGGTGGTATAATCGAATCTACGAATGGATATCCCAACAAGTGTTTTTCCGATAGTTCCGCCGCGTATACTGACAAAAATTGGCTCATAAAGTATACAATAAATAAACAAGCTTTCAGTTCGGAACTTGGATTCGGAAGCATTTGAAGTAAGTCACCTGTAATAATAAGTAAACTAATAAGGATTACTCCATCGATCATGGCTGCTTAAGTGCGCTCTTGTGATTGCGGATACATGGTTATGAAATATAGTTAAATTTAAATCCGATACCATGTAAGTTTTCTATAGTAATTCCCTCTTGTCCAGCAAAAATTTTGCGCAAGCGGGAAATGAAAACATCCAAACTTCGTCCCATAAAGTAATCGTCTTCGCCCCACAAGGCTTTCAAAATTTCTTCACGTTTAAGGACTTGATTTTTATGGTCTAAAAAAAGTTTGAGTAAATCCGATTCCCGTTGGGTGAGTGAAATGGTCTCGGTATCATTAAATATACGATAATTGGCCGCATCAAATTGATAGGTTCCCACGGTATAAAACGGGCTAGGAGGGGGTGTTGTTTTTTTATGGGAACGCCGTAAAAAAATATCGATTTTTAGCATTAACTCCTCAATACTAAAGGGTTTTACCAAATAATCGTCGGCACCAATTTTAAGTCCCCGAATGCGATCTTCCTTTAATGTTTTGGCGGAAAGAAAAATAATGGGTATTTCCTGGTTCTTTTTTCGAATGGCTTCAGCCAATTCAAAACCATCCATTTTGGGCATCATTATGTCTAAAATGCACAAATCGTATTCGTTTGAAAGAAAACCCTCCAAGGCTGCAGTTCCATCTGCAAAATGGTCTACGGCATAAAAATTTTCCAGATGATCTTTCGTCAGAAACGCAATGGTTTCATCGTCTTCGGCATACAGAATTTTGAAGTTATGCATAGTGCTTTTTAGGAATTAAAATCGTTATCGTCAATCCGTGTTCTTTATTATTTTGGGCGCTGATCTTCCATTGGTGTTGGGTGCAAATCTTTTTGACATAAAACAATCCCAAACCAAATCCATTTACCTCATTGCTTTTTTGGTCGGCAACGCGATAAAATTTATCAAAGATCAAATTTAAATTTTTGGGCGCTACTCCAATTCCATTGTCTGTAAATTGCAACCGTAACCCATGGCGTTCCTCGTCAACTCGAATTTGAATACGTGGGGTAAGGTTACAGTACTTGACCGAGTTGTCCAATAAATTGTAAATAATGTTTGAAAAATGAAACCGATCGGCTTCAAGGGTATACTCGCGTTTGGCTTCAATCGTTACAGCAACTTGTTCTTTTTTTAATTTAATGGTTTCAGCGGCCTCTTGCAACAAAGGGAGTAAGGCTAATTTTTCGGGTTGTAGGGCTAGCGGAGATTCATCGCTTTTGGCAATATTCAACACCTTTTCGATATGGTGATTTAGTTTTTTACTTTGATTGATAATGATTTCAGTGTAATCGAGTAATTTTTTTTGCTCGCGTATAACCTCTTGTTTGTTGAGGTAACTCGAAGCGAGTAGGATAGAGGAGAGGGGTGTTTTGAATTCATGGGTCATATTGTTGATAAAGTCCCGTTGCAATTCGGAGTATTTTTTTTGTTGGATAATGGTGTAAATGGAGTACACATATACCAAGAGCACAATCATCAGCGCAAAGGACAACACAAACCAAAACCGAAGCGAACTTAATAAATACGATGTTTCGTTGGGAAACCGCACGGCAAAATAATAGACGAGATTTTTGTGCTTCGGAAAATAGACATTATGCTTACTGGGTTTTTTATCGCTCATCGCTACATAGTTGCCATACACCATTTCATCACTATTGCAGTTGTACATGGCATATTCAAAGTCGGTCGTGATGTTCATTTTGGCAAACTCCGTCTTCAGATAATATTCTAAAATATCGGGCTGAAAATCGTTTTCAACATTCACAATATAGTAGTCGTTGGCCACTTTCTCCACGGGATTGTTGGGCGGTAATTCACTGTCTTTCCCTTCATAGAGTTTTTTAACTACTTCCAAGAGGGCAATATGTGTTTTTTGGGTGAATTTTTTTTCCTCCAAGCTAAAGGCTTCCCGTGTCCAAAGCAATTGAGCAATGAGAATGCCTAAGGTAGCAATCATCCCAAGAACAATGACAATATTGAGTTTTTTGGTTTTCAAAAGTGATAAATTGAGTCTCAAAATTACTTAAAAAATAAGTGGATACCGACTGTTAACAAGTCATTAACAAAGATTCGAGAGCGGTTAACAAACCACAATCGAAATTGGATTTACATTTGTATCAAGAAATTAGAAAACTTACTTTAATTATAAAACCAAAAATTCATTTCGTATGAAAACAGTAAAAATTACTTTAGCGGCTTTAGCCTTCGGATTGATGTCATTCACGACAGCAACCGTAATTGATCAACCTACTATCGTTTCAGCCAAAGATGCTTCGCCTGTAGTGTGGAAATCAGAAACTGTAGATGTGGGTGAAATTCCACAAGGAACTCCAAAGACCATCGAGTTTTCGTTTAAAAACACAGGAACGAAGTCGGTGTTGATTACCAATGTTAAACCTTCTTGTGGATGTACAGCAGCCGATTATACTAAAGAAGCTGTAGCGCCTGGAAAAACAGGATATGTAAAAGCGACTTACAATGCCGCAGCAGCTGGAGCGTTTGCCAAAACTATCACGGTAACCACCAATGCTGAAGAAACGCCCAAAGTTTTGACTTTTAAAGGAACTGTGGTTGCAAAATCATAAGTTTTCGATATAAAGGTGATTAAGAAGAACGAAAAACTCCTGAGGTGACTCAGGAGTTTTTTATTTTAAGAACGGGTTTTCATCGCTTCCATCCTTTTTTGACGGTCCAAAATGATTTCCTTAAACTTTTTCTTTTGTTCGTCATTCAGGAAGTTCATTACATTGCGTTCTGCCGTTTCATTAATGGCACTAATTTCGCTCAACTTTTCATCTTGTGCCATGTTTTCTTTTTTCATAATGGCATTGATTTTTTTGGAGCTGGCATCAAATTCTTTTTGCACAATAATCACTTGTAATTCGTCCAGTTTTAAATCGGTTTTCAGTTTATCTACCGTTTTTTGTACCGATTCAACGCGTTCTTTTTCAAGTTGCTCAGGAGTCTTCTCACGAGCCATCGGCGGTTGCATACCCATACCCGAGCGCCCCATGCCTCCCATACCGTTATTCATCATGCCCATTTGTGCCCAACCCGTGAGCGTTAGTGTACAGCAAAATAGTAAAGCGATTTTTTTCATAATAACTTCATTTTCGTAAAGATACAAATTATATCGGTTCTCCGTAAAGGTCAAATTCACTCGCATCAAAAATTCGAATCATAGCAAATTCTCCTGTTTTTAAATAGTATTGAGAAGCGTCAATCAAAACTTCATTGTCAACATCGGGACTATCAAATTCGGTTCGTCCAACGAAATAATTTCCTTCTTTTCGATCGATGACACAACGAAAGGTTTGACCGATTTTTTCCTGATTTAATTCAAAAGATACTTGCGATTGAATATCCATGATTTCTTGTTGACGCGCTAATTTTGTAGCTTCAGGAACATCATCTTCAAGCGCATAAGCGCCCGTATTTTCTTCGTGGGAGTAGGTAAAACAACCTAAGCGTTCGAAGCGCATTTCGCGAACCCAGTCTTTCAAAATTTGGAAATCCTCCTCCGTTTCGCCAGGATAACCCACAATTAAAGTGGTACGAATAGCAATGCCTGGAACCGCTTCCCGAAATTCATTCAACAGTCGGGTCGTTTTTTCCTGGGTAGTTCCGCGTTTCATTGATTTTAAAATGGCATCGGATATGTGCTGTAAAGGAATATCGATATAATTGCAAATCTTCGGTTCCCGTCGCATGACCTCCAATACATCCATAGGAAATCCTGAAGGGAAGGCATAATGCAAACGAATCCACTCAATACCCTCCACCTTTACTAAGGCTTCCAAAAGTTCGGCTAAGTTTCTTTTCTTGTATAAATCCAATCCGTAATAGGTGAGATCTTGAGCAATTAAAATCAATTCTTTTACGCCATTTTTGGCCAATCCCTCGGCCTCTTTTACCAATTTTTCAATCGGTTGGGACACGTGTTTTCCGCGCATCAAGGGAATAGCGCAAAAACTACAAGGACGGTCACATCCTTCAGCGATTTTTAAATAAGCATAATTTTTAGGTGTTGTAGTGAGTCGTTCTCCCAAAAGTTCATGCTTATAATCGGCACCTAAAGCCTTTAGCAAAAGCGGTAACTCTGTGGTTCCAAAGTACTGGTCGATATTTGGAATCTCTTTCTCCAAATCGGGGCGGTATCTTTCAGAAAGACAGCCGGTAACAAATACTTTATCTACCACGCCACGTTCTTTTTTATCGGCATATTCCAAAATGGTATTTACCGATTCTTCTTTGGCATTATCAATAAATCCGCAGGTGTTGATGACCACAATATTGCCTTCTTGTTCATGCACAACTTCTTTTCCGTTGGCGCGCAATTGTCCCATTAAGACTTCACTGTCGTACGTGTTTTTGGAACACCCTAAAGTGATGACGTTGATCTTGTTTTTTTTGACCGATTTGGTTCTCATAGTTTTTGAAAAATGGACTGCAAAATTAGGCTATTTATTTCAGTCTCAAAAAGGAAACCGCATAAAAAAAGCCATCGATAACCGACGGCTTTTGTAAGGTATAGTGAAATTATAATTCAAAAAGAAGGGTCACCGAAATGTTGTCAAATACGGCACGACTGCGCGCTGTATCGGTCAATCCGCGGTTGAACATTTGTTGGTTGAAATTGCGCCAACCGTGACTGTAGGATACATCTAGACGCGTATCCCCAAAATTGTACCCCAATCCTCCCGAATAGGTTGTCAAATTACCCATGGTATAGTGGTTTTTATAGGGACTTTCAGACCAACGATATCCTCCGCGAAGACTCCATTGTTTGTATTTGTATTCTGTTCCTAAGCGAATTTCTGTAGCCGCCTGTAATTGATTGTCGATAGTGGCATTTTCGGCGCTAAAATCGCGTTGAGGGGTAAAGGTGTTGCCTTGGTAAAACTGCTGTGAGATATCAGCACTGATTAAACCGCGTTTGCCAAACAAAAAGACCCCCGATGCGGTAACTCGATCGGCTGTACGCAAACGATAAGGTTCGAATATCATGGTCACATTCGGATCCACGACCACCGAATTATACTGCGTATTATTGGCATCTGCATTCAAACCAAATCCCGATGTTGCAATGTATTGACGTAACTCATCGTTCAAGCGAAACCAAGTCGGAGATTGATAAGCAAGTCCCAAACGCGCATTTTTATGTACTTTAAAAATAGCCCCTAATTGAACAGAGAACCCGTTGCCATAGGTATATAAATCATTGTTGAAACGCACCCGATCTACTGTAGAGCCGGTGGGATAGCGGGGATTTGAATTGGCTTCAAAGAATGAAGTGCTTTGGCGGTAATCGACAAAATGAAAGTTCAAATTGATTCCAAGCATCAACCAATCTTGGTATTGTGCTGATCCATTTACCGATAATTTACTGGAATACCCTGAGGAGTTCAATAAAAAGCT
>Ga0075157_10002266_pt1 | contig 11269 bp, 10 predicted proteins | sample JI81BgreenDNA_FD_70967 | JGI IMG/M metagenome (GOLD analysis project Ga0075157, IMG submission 70967) | Wastewater effluent complex algal communities from Wisconsin, to seasonally profile nutrient transformation and Carbon sequestration -... | ecosystem: Engineered > WWTP > Effluent > Algae...
AACATCGATCCGGTGAACATCATCATGGAGATGCGCCGTTACCTGGTGATGGAGGAAAGCAAGACGCGCCCTGCATTGACCGGCATGTTCAACAACGTGGAGAACAACGGCGCACCGTGGGCGTTCGGGCCTGACAAACGATTGGATTGGACGCAACAATGAGGGTCAATATCAACACCGTTGTAGCGTCGCCCCACCGGGTCGACTTGAACTGATCGACAATGGAACAGTTGCAGATCCGCACCATGGCCGAGTTCGCCGCTGCCGGCGAAGTGCCCGAAGTATTATTTTGGGTGGGCTGCGCCGGTTCATTCGATGATCGGGCCAAGAAGATCACGAAAGCCTTCGTGCGCATCCTGAATGCGGCCAAGGTCAAGTTCGCCATCCTCGGGCAGGAAGAAACGTGCACCGGTGATCCGGCACGCCGTGCGGGCAATGAGTTCCTCTTCCAGATGCAGGCCTTGCAGAACGTCACCGTATTGAACGGTTATGGCGTGAAGCGCATCGTCACCGCCTGCCCGCACTGTTTCAACACCCTGAAGAACGAGTACCCGGCGCTGGGTGGCACCTACGAAGTGTTGCACCACACGCAATTCATCAATGCGTTGATGAAGGAGGGGCGTATCAAAGTGGAAGGTGGCAGCTTCAAAGGCAAGCGCATCACTTTCCATGATCCGTGTTACTTGGGCCGTGGCAACAACGAGTACGAAGCACCGCGCGAGGTGCTGTTGAAGCTGGATGCCGCGCTGGTGGAGTTGAAGCGGAGCAAGCAGAACGGCCTGTGCTGTGGGGCTGGTGGTGCACAGATGTTCAAAGAAGCCGAACCCGGAACCCGCGAGGTGAACATCGAGCGCAGCGAAGAGGCACTAGCTGCCGAACCACAGGTGATCGCTGCAGGATGTCCCTTCTGCAACACCATGTTGACGGATGGAGTGAAGCATTTCAACAAGGAGGGGGAGGTGAAGGTGATGGACATCGCGGAGATGATCGCGACCGCCAACGACCTGTAGGGGCGACGTTCACGTCGCCCGATATCCGTTCACGTCGCCCGATATCCGTTCACGTCGCCCGCGTTCGTTCCCATCGCCATGAACGTCCATCAGGTCCCGAGGTTCGACCCGGCACGCCATCACCGCCGTTCTATCCGGAAGCGTACATACGATTATGGTACACCTGGCTTTTATTTCGTCACCTTCTGCACGCATGAGCGGTATCCGCTGTTCGGGCAACTGGTTCAGAAGCAAGTGGAATTGAACGAACTGGGGTGTATCGCCTACGACCATTGGAATTCGATCCCAGGGCACTATGCACACGTCGTGCTCCACGCGTTCACGATCATGCCGGATCATATGCATGGTATCATCGAATTGACCGCTTACGACCGCTGCGATCATAGGTCGGTATCGGATGGGCAACGGCCGCTTGGCCCAGTTCCAGGTTCGTTGGGCGCGATCGTAGGATCGTACCGTGCCGGGGTCAGTCGAGAGATCAACCGCTCGGTGTTTCAACGCAGGCCTATGATCTGGCAGCGTGGCTATCACGATATCATCATCCGCAATGTTGTGATGTTGGACCGGATCACGCGCTATGTTCTCCGACATCCGAACATGTTATTGCCTGAACAATGAAACCATATCGGCGTGCTACAGGGTGCCAATAATGGTTGGAAATGAAAACGGGCGACGTGAACGTCGCCCCTACTGTACCTTGCGTTCCCGTGTTGAACGAACCGTGTGACCGACCATGACCGCAACAGCCCCTTCCCCACGCAAACACCTCACCGACCTGCCTGATCACGCCCGGGTGTGGGTGTACAAGACCGCACGCGACCTCAGCCAAGCCGAACAGAACCTCGTGCGCGATCGAGGTGCGGCCTTCACTGGTAGCTGGGCTGCCCATGGTGCTCCGTTGGATGCCACCGTGGACGTGTTGCATGGTCGTTTCGTGGTGGTGGCGGTGGACGAGGAGCAGGCCATGGCCAGCGGCTGCAGCATCGACAAGAGCGTAGGCTTCATCAAGAAGCTGGAGCACGACCTCAACCTGATGCTCACCGACCGCATGATCGTGGTTTACGAGGGAGATGACGGCATCACTAGCTGTCGCTTACAGGATCTGCCCCCCCTGCTCCAGGAAGGACTGATCACCGGGGATACCGTGGTGTACGACGATCTGGTGCCTTCGCTCGGCGACCTGCGTACGCGTTTCCGGATGCCTTTGCGGAGTACTTGGCTGGAGCGCTACTTGGGCTGACCCCTCCCACGTGATGAGCGGCCCCTGCCCGGTGCAGGTGGACGCTGAATGATCGGAAGATGCCGGTACTTTGTCGGCATGTCGCGCAGCGCACAGAAACGCACGGCCAAGGAACTCTTCGAATTGGGTTTCGCGCACCAGCAGGTGTTCGATCAGGTGATGATGGAGCACCCCGACGCGAAACCAAAGCGATTGGCTGAAATGGTGCGCCAGATGCCCACGCTCTTCGCCAAGGAGCGTTTCGCACAACAGCACCTGCTCCTCTTGGGGATCATCCTCTTGAGCAGTGCCCTGCGCCTGGTCCACATCCAATTCGATGCGGGCATCCACTGGTCCCAAGGGCTCAAGCTGATCACCCTGGTGCCCATCGCCACCGTGCTGGTGGGTTACGGCATCTACCGCTGGAATGGCGAAGTGCTCAAGTGGGTCGGTATCGGTAACCTATTTGGTGGGTTGGGCTTCATCCGGCACATCGATGACCTCTTCACCGGCGACATCGATCCCTGGCACATCTCCTTCGAAGTGCTCTCGCTGACGATCGGTGTACTGGCCTATTACCTCTACAAGCAGGTGTACCCGAAATACCGGGTGGAGAACGACCGCACCGGAGCACCGGTCCGGATCATGTTCGATCCGGAACCCGCGTTGCAGCGGATGTGATCAGGGCAGTTGCTCAGTCCGCACGTTCGTTGGTATGGTACCCCCGATCGTGGAGAGGATGGGATCGCGATCGTTGCCAGCGCCCGTGTACATGATCACCCCATCAAGGCTCACATCCGACGGGGCGTAGCCAGCTACGGTATTGGTGGGCACCGTACCGCCGATGCCGACCAGGATGACGTCGCGATCGTTCACCGAACCGGCGTACTTCACCTGCCCGTCGCGCAGGATATCTCCAGGCCACTGCACACGCACTGAACCTACCGTGCGCATGGATTCGGTACCGAAAAGCGCCGTTGCTGGTGTGGTGAGATCCATCGCGGTGGTCCCGCTACGCACGAAAGGCAACACTGCGGCGGACATGGCCCCGAGGTGGTTGCGGTGGCGTATGGCCAGGTGATGATCGCCAAGGATCACGGGCATGATGAGCGCGCTGCCATCGGTGTTCACGATATCCCCATCGCGTTGTAACAGGGCGCATTTGGTGGCCAGGATCCGTGTAGGATCGGCGCTGCTGCGTTGTTCCAACAGCACCCAGTCCACGATGGCGTTCGGTCCCGTGATGGAGAGTACGCTGGCGTTGGTCTGTTCGCCGCCACCGGACAAGGCCTGCGCGAAGCCCGCTGCGGTGTAAGGTTCTGTGAGTGGAAGGAGACCGGTGCTGCGCAACGCGTCGTTCATCAGCCCAGTGCCTTCCGCGTAGGCCCCGCCGAGGTAGGTACGTGCGTTCACATTCACCGGCGCGCAAACGGGGATCAACGAACGACCATCCAGACCCCAAGCAGTATCGTTCGCGATGCAGAGGTGAGCCAGTACGGTGGGCACAAGATCGGCTTGGCCCACGGTGCCGTTGAGGTCGGTGGTGATCAAGTCGCTCGCCGTGTTGGACCAAGTAGCAGCTGTAGCCGAAGCACCGGTATAGTGCTGCGCGGTGGGCGCTCCTCCTACTTGATTGACGAGCACACCACCACTGCCCTCGTTCAATGGCCAGTGACCGATGAGGTTGGGCAGGCTCGGATGGGCCGCCACGATGTCGCTGCCGCTCCATGCGGTGATGGTGTTGATGTCCAGCGCCGCGTTCCAGATGCGCACATCGGAGAGGTTTCCGGTGAGCACACTGCCGTAGGTGGTGGTGCCATCCTGCCCGAAACACAGTTGCAGCGCGGTGTTCACATTGCCAATGGCGGTCATGCTCGCGCTGCGCAGGAGCAAGCCATCTTGGAAGATGCGCACCTCGCCGTCGCGATCGCAGGTAACGGCCAAGTGGTGCCATAGACCATCGTTGATGGGCAGTCCGCTCAGGTCGACACGATCAACGCCGTCCCCAATGTTGAATTTCCAGGTTCCGCCGGAGGTGTTGGTGGTGAGCGCGAATCCCGCGTTCACGCCACTGTTCCAATTCTTGTTGCCCACGAACACCGGGTCGCCGCTCCAGGTCAATGGCATCTTCACGCGGCACTCGATGGTGAAGTCCTGCGCCGCACCGAACTGATAGGGTGTGGTGCTGCTGACGCGGGCGTGGCGTCCGGCAGCGAGGCTGATGCTCGATGCGATCGATACCGTATCACGATCAGCGAGGCGCACAGCGGGTTCCACGGTCTCGCCGCTCACGATGGTGAAGAGGCGTTGTTCGATGGCAGTGATGCCACCATGGCCGCTGGGACCGTTGCCGCCGTGGTCGGTGGTGGCGATGACGAGCCATTCTTCGTCGGCAGGTCGTTGGTCGACTGCTTGGAGGATGGGGGCGATCTGCTGGTCCACTATCTCGATGGCCGCCATGTACTGGGGTGTGCTGGGACTGAAGCCGAAGCCATGGCCAGCATGATCCACATCGTCGAACTGCAGAAAGATCACATCCGCATCCCCGGTTTGCAGCAGGGCAACGGCCGCATCAGCGACAGCCTGGTCGGTGGTCACGTTCAACTCCTGATCGGCCTGTGTGGTGATGACCGTATTGATGGGAGCCCAGTGCGAGATGCTGCGCAGGTCCAGCGATAGGTCCACGCTCTTCAGGCGTGCGAAGAAGTGTGGCCAGGTGGCGAATTGATTGTTGGTGAAGCTGTTGTCCACCGCTTTGTGTTTCTGTTCCCAAACCCCGGTGAGCATGGTGCTCCAGCCGGTGGCGCTCCACGTGGGCGGTCGGGTATTACCTTCGAAGGAAGCGATACCGCCGGCCGCGAGCCCTTGCAGGTTCGGGGCATTGGCGGCCAGTAAGGCATCACCGCGGCAGCCATCGATGCCTATGATGAGCACTTTACGTTCCTGGCCGTGGGCCAAGCCATGCACTACGGAGAACAAGAGGGGTAACCACATCCGCATGCCACGAAGTTCGGAGCTTCGTCGCGTCAAGGGCCGGTCAACCGGTGAACATTCCCCAGTAGAACAGGGATCCTAAGAAGAGACCCAGCACCGAAAGCCACGCCATACGGAAAGCGGGTCGTCGCTGGGCGCTCCCCCGGTGTACCACCGCCAGGCCAGCCGCGAGCAGGAGCAGCGCCCACGGCAGGAAGACCAACCAGCCGGCCGCATCGCCTAAACCGAAGTAGAAGACGCCCTCGCGGAAGAGCAGGAAACCGATGAGCACCAACGTGATCGCGGCGGTCAGCCCCGTGATCAGCGCCGGCAACCAAGCCGAGCGCACGCTTGCGGGCGGACGGATGATGGCCTTGCCCAAGCCGAACAAGGAGACCATGCCAACGAGTGCGGCACATCCACCCAGCGCCACCAAGGCCCAGAAGAGCCAGCGCTGATGGAAAGGGGTGAGGTAGGCCTGGAGCCGCTCGAACTCCGGGCGTTCGCCGAAGAGCGTCGCCATGGCCACGGTGCGGTCGCCCTTGGTCAATTCTTGCTTCACGTTGAAGGTGGCCACTTCGGAGAACTGGTGGTAGAAGTAGAGATGGGCCTCGCCGTTCATCGGATCGAACAAAGCGCTGAACAGGGTGCCTTCGCCTATCCGTTCGCGGCAGACGGCCATCGTGCTCAATACATCCCGTGCTTCGGTGAATGTTGTTCCCGTTCCAGCCAGGAGCAAGCGGCGTCCGTCTTGCAAGCGTGGTATGGGAATGGTCGATGGGTCCGCGCACGAACCCATGCGCCAGTTGCCCACGGCAGTCCAAGGTCCTACGCCATGGATCAGGGTGTCGCTCTCCACGATCAACCAATGGCCGTTCCGGTCCGCCATGAAGATCATGGAATGAACGAGGTAGCGCCTATCATAGGTGTGTAGGACGGCTTCCGCTTCTTCCACCGTTGCACACGTGTGCATGATAAGGGGCATCAAATCATCGAAGTGCATCGCAGGCAGACCCGGCGTGGGTGCTACTTCTTTTCCTTGGATGCCGAGACCGTCGTACATCAATCCCATCTCGTTCATGCCGATCTGGTCGGTCATTACGCGCATGGGGTGGCCGTTGTAGTGGCCGAAGTAGATGCCACCGTATTCGCCATTCCGACCTTGCTCGAACCGCACCTGCGGGTTGATGCTCCAGGCGTCCTCGTTGCAGCCCACCAGCGTACGGCCATCACGGGTATGCTTGAAGGCGGTACAGGCCAGGGCCCATACAGGCAGTACGGTGGCCAGGAGGGCAAGGAAACGCATACGGGAATGAATGCGAAGAACGGTGAACGTAACGCCACGCGGACCGTGTGGTGCGCAGGAACCAGGCACTTACGCTCAATAGGGATGCCTCACTCCTTCACCCATGTCGCGCCCATCACTGCACCCTGCTCCACGCGCACGGTGATCCGGTACAACCCGGCAGGCAGTGCTTCCGTGGCGATCACTGGCCGGGCATCGATGGTGCGCTGTTGCAGAACCATGCGGCCCATGGCATCGAAGATGGAAATGGTGTGGGGTCCACGTGGAAGGTCCAGTGTGAAGTGGGTGGTGCCGGGGTTCGGGAAGAGCCGCATCACTCTCATGCGCTGCGCATCATGGACCGTCAGGGTGAAACCGCAATCATCTACCCCGGGCATCGTGAAGCCGCTCTCCTGATCGCTATAGCACATCAGGCCGTTCCAAGGCATGTCGGTGACGAACCAGGTCCATCCATTGAGATAGAGGAACTGTCCACCTATACGCTCATACAGCGTATCGATCGGCAGATCCGGAAAGGGCTCCACGACCAACCGACGCAGCTGAACTCCATCGATGTCCGCGGTGGCGGTATCGACCACCGTGAGCACGATGTTCCCATCATCGGGCCAGCCCGGAGCGCGCCAGTGGTCACCTGGCGAGGCGCCGTACCAGAACATGGTGTCATACGCGCTCACGCCGTCCCAGATGTACACGATGTCATTGTCGTAACGGGTGTACAAGGAAGAGGTGGTATACGGCGCGTAGTTGCTCGTCCCCCATGGTGCGACCACATGGGTCTGGCGCAGTTCCTGTGCCACATACCCACCGATGATGGTATCCCCGACATACTCGGCTCGCTGAACACCCCAATAACCACCGAGGACATCCGCATACTCATGGGTCCACGTGGCCCCCGGCGGGCACCAGCTTTGGGCGCAGGCCAGTGAGGGCAGCAGAGCCAAAAAGATCAGGGCGGCGCGCATGATGATCGAATGTAGGGGGAAACGGAGTGAAGGGGTAAAGCGATGCTTCCGCCAGGGGTGGGAGCGGCAGCCCGGCGCAGCAGAGCGCGAGCAGCGCACGGTGCGAGGAGGCGGCCGCAGGAAGCCACCGCAGCCCGATGCGATGCCACGCGCTGCGAGCCGGCTACAGCGGACAGCCCGCCCGGGCGGCCCCTCTCTCAGCCTTCGCACTCAATCACCCTCTCACTGGTACTTTCGCCTCACGTCGACGTTCGTCCAAGCTCCTCCCTACCAGCCGAAACACAGGATCCGCGTCGTTACGGCCGCCTCGCTCTTCGATGGTCACGATGCCGCCATCACTATGAATTGTGTTATCGCCCGGCGCACGACCGCCGAATGCCAGCGATCAACGAGCAAAAGGACTACGCCCGTTTCCTGTAATTCAATACCGCCAGCCCGTTGACCACCACCGCAAAGAGGGTGATGATGCCGAACTGCTTGGCGATCTGCGCCGGTCCACTCCCCTTGAGCAGCACCATGCGCACCACCTCTACGAAGTAACTCACTGGATTGAACCACGTGATCTTCTGCGCCCAATGTGGCATGTTGTCGATGGACGTGAAGAGGCCGCTGAGCAACACGAAGATCACGAGGAAGAACCAAGAGACGAACATGCCCTGTTGCTGTGTGTCACTGATCGTGCTGATGAACAGACCGACGCCGAGCACCACCCAGAGGTAAATGGCCGCGAACGCGAAGAGCACCAGCACGTTGCCCTCGATGGGAATGTCGAAGGCCAGCTTGCCGATAAGGAGGCCGAAGGCCAAGAGAAAGAGCGCGATGAACCAGAACGGCAGCAACTTCCCCAGGATGAACTGCCACTTCTTGATCGGTGTCACGTTGAGTTGTTCGATGGTGCCGATCTCCTTCTCGCGCACGATGTTCATGCTGCTGAGGAACATGGCCACCAGGGTGACGAGCACCACCAGCAGGCCCGGAACCATCAAGTTCTTGTAGTTCATCTGCAGGTTGTACCAGAAGCGCGGGATCACTTCCACCGGAGGTGCTGGAGCGCGTGATCCGCTGATCATGTGTTGTGCGATATGCACCTGCTCGCTCGCGATGATCGCACGTGCATACACCAGGACGAGGCTCGCGAACTGGCCATCCACACCGTTGAGGTCGAGCATCAGATCACCGTGCGCCTTCCGGCGCAGATCCGCTTCGAAGCCCGCGGGGATGCGAAGCAGGGCATCAGCATCGCCTGCATCGATCGCTGCCATGCCTTCGGGGAACCCACCGATGATGCGGTCCACGTGGAAGCGATCGGAAGCATTGAAGCGGGCGATGAGTCCGCGCGATGTCGAACTGCCGTCCATGTCGCTCACGATCAAGTGCACGTTGCGCACTTCGAAATCCGCCGCGTGGACGAGGATGAGCAGTTGCATCACTGGCGCGACGAAGATGATCGGCAGCATGCCCTTGTTCCTGAAGACCTGCAGGAACTCCTTGCGCAAAAGGTGGAGAACGATCCTCATTGCAGGCGCACTTTGAACTTCTTGACGCTGATCGCAAGCAGGGCGAGCATCATTCCGGTGAGGATGAGCGTTTGCGGCCAGAGCACGTTCAACCCCACGCCCTTGAGCATGATGCCACGCAGGATGATGATGAAGTGTTTGGCCGGCATCACATTGCTGATCACCTGCAAGGGCCACGGCATGCTGCTAGTGGGAAAGATGAAGCCACTGAGGAGGATCGTGGGCATCATCAGCACGAAGAGCGAGAGCATGAGCGCGGTCTGCTGGGTCTTGGCCATGGCGCTGAACAGGAGCCCAAGGCTCAGCGCGGTCATGATGAAGAGCAGTCCTTCGAGCACCAGCAGGAGGTAGCTCCCGTTCATCGGCACATGAAAGAGCGCACGTGCAACGATGAATACGAAGGTGGCGTTGACCAACGAGAGGATCAGGTAGGGCACGGCCTTCCCGACGATGATGAGGATCGGGCGCAAGGGCGAGACCAGCATCACTTCCATGCTTCCGTACTCCTTTTCGCGCGCGATGCTGATGGAGGTGAGCATGGCGCTCACGAGCATCAGCACGATGGTGAGCACGCCCGGCACGAAGAGGAAAGCACTCTTCATCTCCGGGTTGTAGTGCAGGCGATGCTCCACGCTCACCAGTTCGGGCATCCGCTTCGTGGGGTCGCGTGCCACCCACTTCGTGATCATCTGCGACGCGTAGGAGACGAGGATGTTAGCCACGTTGGGATCCGAAGCATCGGCGATCAGTGCGATCCGCGCGTGGCCTTCTTCCAAGTCCTTGGTGAAGTCAGGTCCGATCCCGATAACGAGCTTCGTCTTTCCCTCCTTGAAGACGTGTTCGATGTCCTCCGCACGCTGGAGCGGACCGGCATTCACGAAATAGCTGGAGGCAAAGAAGGAGTTGGTCAGGCTTTGACTGCGCACGTCATGACTTTGGTCGAGCACGGCCACTTGCGCTTCCTGTACCTCGGTATTGATCGCGTAGCCGAAGAGGATGATCTGCGCCACCGGCATGCCGAAGAGCACCAGCAGCGTGCGCCGGTCCCGCATGATGTGAAGGAATTCCTTCTTGACGAACGCGCGGAAGGTCTTCATTCGCTGCGTTGACCGCCACGGGCCAGTTGGTAGAACACCTCGTCCATCGTATCGGCCTTGAACTGCTTCTTGAGCGCGGCGGGCGTGTCGCAGGCTGCGCGAACGCCATCCACCATGATGCTCACGCGGTTGCAGTATACGGCCTCGTCCATGTAGTGCGTGGTCACGAAAACGGTCACGCCTTTTGCGGATGCTTCGTAGATCATCTCCCAGAACTGGCGGCGGGTGATGGGGTCCACACCTCCGGTGGGTTCGTCCAGAAAAACGATGCGTGGTTCATGGATCAGCGCAACGCTGAAGGCGAGCTTCTGTTTCCAGCCAAGGGGGAGCGAGGCCAGGAGCGTCTTCGCATGGTCGGTCAGACCGAGTTCCTCGATCATCTGCTCCGTGCGCTGTTTCAACCGCGCATCATCGAGGCCATAGATACCACCATAGAACCGGATGTTCTCGCGCACGGTGAGGTCGTTGTAGAGCGAGAAGCGCTGGCTCATGTAGCCGATGTTGCGCTTGATCTCTTCGCTCTGCGTGTACACATCGAAGCCGGCCACGGTCGCTTCACCGGACGTGGGCTTCGAGAGGCCGATGAACATCTTCATCGCCGTGGTCTTGCCTGCACCATTGGCGCCCAGGAATCCGAAGATCTCGCCCTGCTTCACGTCGAGGTCGATGGCGTCCACGGCGGTGAACGTGCCGAATCGCTTGGTGAGCTTGCTGGCGGAGATGGCGATCCCGGCGTTCATTGCATCAAGTGCATGAAGAGGTCCTCGATGCCGGGCGCGATCGGTTCTACGGTCACCTCCGAGAGTCCTTGTTCGGTCAATGCTTCACGAAGCGCAACTGCGTTCATCGAAGGAGCGCCTGTGATGTGCAGCGCTTCGCCGAATGGGAATACGGCTTCCACGCCATCCACTTTGCGAAGCGTCCGCAGCAGGGTGTACGCATCGCCTCCTTGCGCTGCGAAGAGCGGACGATCGACGCCTTGCGTGATCTCATCAGGTGTGCCAACGCGCAGCAACTGTCCGTTCTGGATCAGGCCGACGCGGTCACAGAGCCCAGCTTCGTCCATGTACGGTGTGCTCACCAGGATGGTGATGCCTTCCTGCTTCAGCTTGCGCAGCATCGCCCAGAATTCGCGGCGACTCACGGCATCCACACCGGTGGTCGGTTCGTCCAACACGAGTACCA
>Ga0075157_10002267_pt1 | contig 11266 bp, 11 predicted proteins | sample JI81BgreenDNA_FD_70967 | JGI IMG/M metagenome (GOLD analysis project Ga0075157, IMG submission 70967) | Wastewater effluent complex algal communities from Wisconsin, to seasonally profile nutrient transformation and Carbon sequestration -... | ecosystem: Engineered > WWTP > Effluent > Algae...
CTCACCATCCTCAATCAGATCGTGCGAACGGCCACGCCGTGGGATGCAACCCACCACATGGCCGTCCTGCAGCCGGCTTGACTTTCAAGACAGCTGCTGCTGTTGACCCAACTCGCCGCACTTACTGTCCCGCCGTCCGCTCCAGCACGTACCGCAGAATGCGCTCCAGCTGCGCCACATCGGGCACGCGACTCCACTCCCGTACCACCACCATCCGGTCCCAGGCGTCGATGGTCACGTGGCGCCCTTCACGTGGTGCCTCCGGGTCGATCGCAATCCACGCTTGCCACAACGTGAGCCCCTGCGCGTTTAGCGCCATGCCGTGCGCATCTTCCCAGGTCGCCGGACGTGGGTCGGCCAGCAACGCGGCCAGACGCCCCCTGCAGTAGTCACGCAGTGGCGCGCCTAGTTCGTCGGTGAACTGATCCAGCACGTTGAGTATCAGCAACGCATCGTGTCGAGCGGGCACTTGGGCCCCCGTGCCGGACGCGGCGCGAGAGGCGTGGGTACGTAGAACGGGTCAATTGGGAGACGGGGCTCGCCGCCGATCGTAACGGATGAGCTTGGCCTCATCCCTGGCGCCTCCGCTCGAGCCGCCGCCGCCCCGTGTGCCGCAGCCTGTGAGATTCCTGTCATGTTGTGGGGTGCGGTGACATCACCGCTGAAACGGGGGTACTGCATGCAGAATCCGCCGCCGAGCCGTCTCTTTACCACCTCCCCATGCGCTTTCTCTCCACCACCCATCCGCACGCCGCGCGTCTCGCGCCTACGGTGCTCGCCTCGGCGCTCTTCGCCTGCGGCGTTGCCGGGTGCGGTGCGCTGACCGTGGGCAACGACGATCGCACAGAACGCTCGTCGTCGCCCAACGGGGGAATCGTGGCCGGCACGCTCGATGTGAAGGCCAACCGCGACGCGAAGTCGATCACGCTGCGCAATACCACCGAGTTCGAAGTCGGCTACATGGTGATTGAAGCGAACATGGCCACCCTGGCGATGTTCCCGCCGTGTGGCGCGCAATGTCCGCTGCTGGTGCAGGGGAACTCGACGACCATCGCGTACAGCGCCGTTGCCGGGTACCACGCGCAAGCAACGGAAGCGCGCGTGCTATGGTGGACCTACATCCGCAATGCTGACGGCACGCGCACCGCGCAGGGTGGCGTGAACACGGTCATCGTGGCGCTGTAAGGGTCGTTCGTGAACGCCGCTCATCTGCACCTCGTACTGCAACAGGCACGTCGCGGCGATCGCGCGGCCTTTGCGCAGTTGGTGGAGCAGTACTATCCGCGCGCGCTGCGCTTCGCGTTGCAGATGCTGCGCAGCCGAGAGGATGCCGAGGAAGCGGTGCAGGATACGTTCGTGCGCGTGCATGATCACCTCGCCGGGTTCCGCGAAGACGCGCCATTCGATCCGTGGTTCTTCCGCATTTTGGGCAACCGGTGTCGCACCATGCTGGCGAAACGCAAACGACACCGCGACTTCATTGAATACGGCGACGTACCCTACGATGCCGCCGCCAGTGAGCGCGCCGACTTGCCCGATGGGGACTTCGCACGCGAAGTGCATCGGGCCCTCGATGCGCTCCCCCCCGAACAACGCGAAGCCTTTCTGCTGCGTCATGTGAACGAGATGGACTACGAAGAGATGACGATCGTGACCGGTGCCAAGGGGTCGACCCTGCGCATGCGCGTCAAGCGGGCCGTCGATGCGCTGCGCGACACCCTGCAGGCACCACTGCGTGCCGGAGTGTTCCATGAGTGACCACCACGCGCCGCAAAACGGGCACACCGAGTCGTTGCCGGATGACGAGATCATGCTCGCGCAGGTGAAAGCGGTGCTGTCGCCGCTGCCTACCGTGAACCGTCAGCAGATCGCGCAGATTCTTGCCGCCACGCAGCATCGACGGCGCACGCCCTGGCAGCGGTTCGCGGGCCGAGTCGAGCAGGCGCTCGAATGGTGGCGCTTTTCCACCCCACCAATGGCCCGCGGTGCCTCGCTGGCCGCCGCCGCGCTCACCATCGGCTTCGTGGCGCGCGGCTACCTCATGCAACCGCGCGATACTTCAGCACTCACGCCGGACGCGGCGCACATGGCCGCCGCGCCCGCATCACCCGCAACCATGGCCGCACCGGCACTCACTGTGAACGGCGCCGCCGATGCCGCGGCGCAACGAGTGCCCGTGCAGTTCCTGCTCGACGCGCGTGATATCCCGGCGGCCGCGAACGTCAGCGTAGTCGGCGACTTCAACGAGTGGAGCGCAACCGCCACCCCACTCACACTCGACAACGGCGTGTGGAGCACCACGCTCCCACTGCCACCCGGACGACACGTGTACGCCTTTGTCGTGAACGGCGAACGGTGGCTCGCCGACCCGCGCGCGCCGCAGGCCACCGACGCCGACTTCGGTCGCCCAGGCTCCGTCATCATCGTGCAGGCCCCCTGATGCGCCCCATTCCCGTGGTTCCAGCTCCCGTGGTATCAGCTCCCGTGGTTGCAGCTCCCGCCCCACGAGCTTCCGCCCGTCGAGCTTCCGTCGTTCCGCTGTTCCTCGCCCTCGCTCTCTCCGCCGCTCCCGCCGCCGCCCAGACGCCTTCGCCGACTCCTTTCGACGCCATCACCGATGACGCCGCCCGCGGCGCCATTCGCACCATCATCGCTGATGCCGCCGAGCGGGGCTTGCCCACGGCGCCGCTGGTGACGAAGGTGCGCGAAGGACTCGCAAAGAAGGCGTCCCCCGATCGCATTCGCTACGCCACCGCGCAGCTGCTCGATAGGCTGGCCATCGCCTCGGGCGCCATCGCGCCGTCCCGCTCCAGCGACGAACTCACCGCAGCCGCCGATGCGCTGCAAGCCGGCATTCCGGTGAGCACCCTGCGCGACATGCGATCGCTGTGGCCGGCCCGACCTCTCACAGTTCCTCTGGGTGTGCTGTCGGAGATGGTAGCCAACGGGGTCTCGCGCGCTGTGGCTACCCGTCGCGTGCGAGAGCTGCTGGTGAAGGGCGCCAACACCACGCAGTTCGCCGCGCTCGGCACCAGTGTGCGCAGTGATATTGCGGCGGGACTCGCGCCGGATGCCGCCATGGAGCTACGCTCCAAGGGTGTGCTCTCGCTCATTGAATCCCAAGCCGCCTTTGGCCTTACCAACGAAGCACCGCGCCGTCCGCCCGACAGGAACTGACGTCCGCGCGCACTTCGCCACACTCGTTTTCTCCGCGGTCGCGCTCGCCACACCGGTGCGCGGGCAAGCACCAGCAGCCGCGACACTGGCGTGGTTCGATGTCAGCGGCGCGCGCGTACAGCAACCCACCAGCGCGCTGCGCTCGGCGCTCAGCGTTGGCGGGGGGGTGTGGCACGCGCGCCAGTCGGTTGGGGTAGCTGCTGAAGGCAACGTGACCGTGGCCACCGATAGCACCGGGGCCGCGCAGTACGTGTTGCGCACCATGTGGCTGCCGGCCGCCTTCGCGCGCACCGATTTCGACGTGAGTGCCACCACCAACAGCCTCACCTTTCCAGGACGGTACGGCAGTCGCGCCGCCGCCATCCGGCAAAGCTTCAACGCGGCATCCTTCCAGTTGAGTGTGCTGGCCGGCGCTGGTCGCACCTCGCGCTTCGCGCTCGACGCCGATGGCCAGCGCGTCGGCGCCGCCCTCGCATGGGAGCGGCGCTCGTCAGGCGGCCTCGCGCGGTTGGGGGCGCAGGTGACCCACAATCGCACCAACGACTTCAAGCTCATGGAGGCGTCGGGCATCGTGCTCGAGCGCGTCGTGCCCGCGTACACCATGACCGATCGTCAGATCGATGCCATCTGGCAGCAGGGCCCGCTCTGGCTGCAAGCCAGTCGGGCGTGGCGAAACGGCACCGGTGCCACCCTCGGCAAGGTGTCGGCCTTTCACCTGTCCGCCGCGTGGACCGTGCAGCCCAGCACCACGCTCATCGCCCAGGTGGGTGAGCAATTGGCCGACGTGGTGCGCGGCGTTCCCCAGGCGCGCTATACCACGCTGGGTGTGCGGTGGAATCCCATTCGTCCATCAACGCTGCGCCGCGATGCGCGCGCGCTGGCCGACGACCGGGGCGGTACCAGCGCCGTCACCACCGTGCCCGAGATCCGTGGCGACGAAGTGCTTGTGCAGCGGCGCCCGGGGCAGGGCGACCTCGTGATCAGTATCGTGGCACCGGCCGACGCCACCGTGGATGTCGCCACCAGTGCCACCGACTGGGCACCCGCGCGCGCCGTGCGCGAGGGGGAGCGTTTCGTCTATCGGCTCACGCTCCCGAGTGGTGCGCACCGGGTGGCGGTGCGGGTGAATGGTGGCGGCTGGCGAGCGCCGCGCGGTCTTGCCGTGGTCGACGACGACTTCGGGGGTCAGGCCGGTGTGGTCGTGATTCCCTGACGGTCCAGACCGGCACGGTGGCCAGCACCTCCCTTGACCCCCACCGGCCGCTCCGTCAGGGTACAGAGGTGTCTACGCTGACTGACCTCGGACTCCCCGGCGCGCTCCCCGATCGCGACCGCGTGGCGCTGCGCCGCTGGCTGCTCGCCTCCATTATCGCCGTCTTCTTCGCGGTGGCGGTGGGCGGTATCACGCGACTCACCGAAAGCGGCCTTTCCATCACCGAGTGGAAACCCGTCTCCGGCGCTTTGCCGCCGTCGAGCGACGCCGCCTGGGCCGCTGAACTCGAGAAGTTCAAACAGATTCCGCAGGCCAGCACCACGCACGCCGGCATCAGCTTGGCGCAGTTCAAGTGGATCTACTGGTGGGAGTGGTTCCACCGGAACGTGGCGCGCACCGTGGGGCTGGTGTTCGCCATTCCGTACCTCGTCTTTCTGGTGCAGGGGCGCCTTCCGCGCGGTCTGCGCGTTCGGCTCGCCGCATTGCCCTTCCTCACACTCGGTCAGGGCGCGCTCGGCTGGTACATGGTGCAGAGCGGGCTGGTCGAGCGCATCAGTGTGAGTGCGTATCGGCTCACGGCCCATCTCGCGCTCGCGCTCGGCATTCTCGCCGTGGCCGTGTGGACGTACAGCGAACTGCGTGAGCGCTCCGCAGCCGAACAACGCGAAGGCGTACACACGTCGTCACGTTGGCGCGTTGCCCTCTTGAGTGCGGCCACGCTGCTGGGTATTACCGTGCTGTCGGGTGGCTTCGTGGCCGGCCTGCGTGGCGGCAAAGTGTTCAACGAGTTCCCGCTCATGGGTGGGCAGGTGGTGCCGCCAGGCTATGCTACGCTCACGCCGTGGTGGAGCAATGCGTTCGAAAACCCGGCAGCCGCGCAGTTCCATCACCGCATCCTCGCGCTTTCGGTTACGGCGCTCGTGCTGGTGCTAGCCTGGCGTGCACGCGAGGCCGCACTGCCGCAGTCAGTGCGACGCGCGACGATGGCGTTCGCGGCGGTCATTTCGGTGCAGTTAGTGCTTGGCATCACCACGTTGTTGCTGGCCGTGCCTATTCCGCTCGGCGTACTGCATCAATTCACCGGTGTGCTCGCCCTTACGGCCGCGCTCATTGCCACGCAGCGGGCCACGGCCACCACCGTGGCTACGGTTCGTCAGCAGGCGGCGGGGAGCGGCTTCGCCACGCAACGCGCCGTTGATGGCGTGTCGCTGACATGAGCGGGCGACACGCCGCGCAGCCCTTGTCGTGATCGCGTTTTCACCGGCCCCTGCTCGCGCAGACTGGCCGGTTCGCTTTCCCACTCCGTTCGACCGCCGGGCCGTGCATCCGCTCGCACAGCGTGCCGCGGCGGAACTCATGGACACAGTGCACGCGCACTACGCTGCCGCATGGCGCTTGCACGAGCCCGGCCAAGGCAAGATGTTCGGCGTGCTGGTGGTTGCCGACACGAACGGCGCCGTTGGCTATCTCCGCGGCTTCTCCGGCATGGTGAACGGACGGTGGCACATGGACGGCTGGGTGCCGCCCGCCTTCGATTCGGCGTCGCGTGATCGGGTGTGGGTACCTGGTGAAGCGGAGATGCTCGATTTCGCCGCCAAACGCGCCGCGTTGCTCGCCAGCATGCCCAACGAAGACGATGCGCCGGAGGCTCGCCGTGTGGCTGCCGACATTCGTGCGCTCGACGACACGCGCACCGTGCGCTCGCGCGTGCTGATGGCGCAAATACAGGACAGCTATCACTTCACCAATATTCTTGGTGAGGTGCGCGCCTTGCGCGCGCTCTTCGCGCCGGCCGAGCCACCGGCCGGTGCGGGTGACTGTGCCGCGCCCAAACTGCTCGCCCACGCGTTTCGATTGGGGCTGCACCCACTCGCGTTGGCCGAATTCTGGATGGGTGCACCGTCGGCAACGGGCGATCGGCGACACGGCGTGTTCTACGCCGCCTGTCGCGGCAAGTGCTTCCCCATTCTCACGCACATGCTCGAGGGACTGCCGGCCGACGCACCGCCACTGTTCGGAGCGGCCGCGATACCTGCGTCCGAACCGGCGACCGTGTACGAAGACGAGTATCTGCTGGTGGTGAACAAGCCCAGCGGACTGCTCACCGTACCCGGGCGTAGTACGGCCCTTCAGGATTGCGTGGTGTCGCGACTGCGGCAGCGTTATCCCGAGGCCACGGGCCCACTGATCGTGCACCGCCTCGATCTCGATACGTCGGGGTTGCTGCTGGCGGCCAAACAACTCGATACCGCCAAGGCGTTGCAGCGACTGTTTTCGCTGCGGGAAGTGCACAAGCACTACGTGGCGTGGCTGGATGGCGAGGTGGCTGGTGAATGCGGGCGCATTACGCTGCCGCTGCGCCCAGACATCGATGATCGTCCGCGCAACATTGTGTGCCATGAGTTCGGCAAACCCGCCGATACCGAATGGCGCGTGCTGGCTCGCTCGAAGGGGCGTACCAAGGTGCAGTTCACACCACACACCGGCCGTTCGCATCAGCTGCGCGTGCACGCGGCGCACCCGCAGGGGCTCGATGCGCCCATTGTGGGTGATCGTCTCTACGGGCGCACGGCCCCAGACGACGACGAACGGCTGCTGCTGCACGCCGAGCGGTTGGCCTTTGTGCATCCCATCACGGGAGCACATGTGGTGGCTGAACAACCGGCACCGTTCTGAGCATGACGGTCATCACGGTACTGGGTACGACTGAGTGGCAGGCGCGCAGCGCGCGACATCTGGCGCGCGTGCAGCAGTACACGCAGGCGCGTCGCGAACGCCGCTCTCGTGGCGCTGTGCATCCGGTGTACGACTTTCTGTTCCAGTACTACAGCTATTCGGCCGGAAAGCTGGAAGCGTGGCATCCGGCGCCGCACGAGGGTATGGAAGATTCGCCCGCGGCGCGCGCGCTTTTTCACGCGCCGCTCTACGAGGCGCACGCTGGTGTGCTTCGCCGTGTGCCGAACGCGCTGTCGCTCGCAGAGCGCGAAACGCTGCAGCAGGTGCGGCAGGTGCTGTGTGACACGCGCGAGCGCGCCGCCAACTTCGGGTGTTATGGTTTGCACGAGTGGGCCATGGTGTACGGCGGGCACGATGTGCGTCATGCCGGCATCGCGCCGCTGCGTTTGCCGCAAGAGCAAATCGATGCGCTGGTGTCGCAGCGGCCGGTGGCGTGCAGCCACTTCGACGCGTTCCGGTTCTTTGCGCCAGCCGCCAAGCCGCTGAACAGACTGCCCTTGGCGTGGGCCACCCGGTATGACGCCGAACAGCCCGGGTGCATTCACGCCAACATGGATTTGTACCGCTGGGCGTACACCGCCATGCCGCATATCGGCAGCGATCTGCTCGCCGACTGTTTCGAACTCGCCGTGCAGCTGCGCGAGCTCGATATGCGCGCCAGTCCTTACGATTTGCGCGCACTGGATTTCGAGCCCGTGTGCATCGAAACGCCCGAGGGCCGCGAGGAGTATCAGCGGCTGCAACGCGCCCTGAGCGCGCGCGCCGCGGTGCTACGCGACGCCCTCATCGACTCAGTGAGTTCTCTGCTGCGCCAATCGACCGCGCTTTAGGGAGAAACATCAGACGGACCAGGGCGGCCAGTGAGCGTTTTATCGTGGCCGATCGGCAGGCGTGATCGGCGCGGCGAAGCGCAAGCGCTTCCTCAGGCGCCACTCGTGCCACTGCGCTTCGGCCAGCGCCCCAAGCCATACGATACCAGCCTGGACGATCTGTACATCGGTTCGCCGCCGCGCATTGTCGGCGAGCGCCCAGTACTTGTCGGCTTCCTCGAAGGACGTCGCGCTGAGATACCGCTGGTGATAGTCGCGGCCATTGCGCTTCGACGTCTGGGAAGCGTGCAGTCGTTGCGAGACGACGCCGAGCACGGCAATCCCGGCGACCGTGCGCCACCGCGAGGTGGCCTGACCGAGTCCCGGAACCAGGGCACTGCGCCACGCCACGTCGGCCGCTCCACGTGCATGGCAACGCGCAGAAGGACGAAACCGCTCCAGCTGCACGGTGGCCGATGCCGGCGCGTCACTGGGTAGGCGAAGGCACGGTTCGGTGGCCAGCAGTTGACGGGCGAGGGCGCGGCTGGCCAGTGAATCGTTGGCGACGCTCATCCGCTGCAGCGCGGTCGCTGCAACAGGGAGTTCGTTCACGGTGAGCGGTGCGGGGTGGCTGATGCGGTCCGCCCAGCCAACATCCACATCGACTGCGGCGGCACGGGCTGGCAGTGCCAGACGCCAGAGCGCATCCACGTCCGCGTCAGAGAGCTCCACGCGCTCCACCTCCGTCGCGCCGAGGCGTGAGATCAGCAGCGCGACCGATCTGGTCGAACCGTTCTGGTCGGCGGCGAAGTGCGCGATCGGGAGTGCCAACTGCACGGCAAACGTGTTCGCCGGCTCATTCCGCGACCACAGCGGCACGGTGCGGATCGTGCGTTCGAGTGCCGGCGTGACTGGCTGGCCCGCAATAGCCACCTGCACCCGCGTGATCGGCGCGTGCGGAACCGGCTGTCGCAGTTCGATCGCGGCGGCGGTGAGATTGGCGACGTCGTCGGGAAACACGCGACATTCGGCGTTTCTGGCCTGCGTCGTGACGGTTATGAGTACGAGCCCGAGCGGCAGCCCCGGCGGCTCGGCCGCTGCCACCGCGCTGTCGGCTTTGACCATGGCGTCGCGGATGTCGTTCGCGTTGGACGGGCATGCCTTCTGCGCCGCTGTCACCATCGCAGCGCCATCGGGTAGCGCGCGGCCCGTGATCGACAATGCCACGGCGGTACGGGCGCGACTTATGTGCACGACCTGCTGGCCGGGCACGGTCGCGGGAATGAGCAGCGCACCGACAAGGAGCACGACTCTCGTACAGTACTCGCGTTGTGCCAGCATCACGGTACGCGGATCACGCACGACTGGTTCACCCGTCCCGTGGGATGCTCCACGGTTACACCAAGGAGCCACTCTCCCGATTCCGTGGGGACAAAGTACCCGCCCGGTAGTGGCCTCGGCGTGAGGGTCGTCCACGGCTCCCACCTCGCGACAGTCCACGTGGCCGTGACCGGTGACGATATGGGCGTGCCGGCAGGGTCTACCGCCGTAAAGGGTGCACGCAGAGTGTCAAATTTTGCTACCGTGCTCGGGCACTTCATCTGAACACCCGATATTTGCTGCCGCACTGTGAAGCGCAGTGAATCGGCATACCCGAACTGTCGGCGAATGACCCACGTCGTGCCGTCGGTCGTGCGCGAGCTCAACGTATCTCCCCGCAAGGAGAGGATCGTCGTGTCCCGTACCATTAACGTCGCCCCCACGCCGAACCGCACCGTATCGTCCTCGAGTCCGTTGAATGAGAGCGGCACCCCGTTGGCGTCGAGCAGGTGGGCGAAGCGCACCGAGTAACCCACACGGCTCCGGTGAGCATCGAATTCGCAGACTACGGGGCAGAACATCCGGAACTTCGTAGCGACCTGACGCAGCGTCACGGTGTCGAGATACTGTTGCGCGCCCATCTGCGCGCGCACCACCCAGACCGAGGGCAGATGAGAGGGCGAAGCGACCAGTCGACCAATCGCTTCGTTCAACCGCAGCGATCCCTGGCCCAACGGATCCAGTGGCCGCACGTACCACCGCCTCGGCACATTCCGGAACTCCGCGCTCGTTTCGAGGCGCAATTGGACCGTATCACCAACCGCGGTGATGGAGTCCGGCAGACCGACGATGGTGCCTGGAATCGAGAAGCGGGTATCGTAGGCGTTGCCGCGTTCGAACGGCGCGTCGGCACACGCCGTCACGAACAACGACGACATGACCAGCCATCGCACGAGGGTGCGTCGTGCCCACCCATTGGATGCGGCATTCATGCAAGTCAGCATTGTGCGAAAGCACATCAGCCGTCCATGCACTGTCAAGCGAGCGATACCATTCGCGCACGCTCCAAGGAAATCGGGGGCGCCGCAAAGCGGCCGCCCCCGTGTTGTTCTACCTCATCCCTGCAGACTGCCGTCTGTAGTTCCTGCCGTCTGCCGTCTGCAGTTGAACCACCTTACCGGTGCATCAAGTATTCCAACACGTCGAAGCGGGTGACAATCCCCTGCACCACCCCATCCTTCCGCATCAGCACCGCCCGGTTCGACTTCGACAGCAGCTTCGCCACACTCTCCACCGGCGCGTCGCTCTCGACCACGGGGAACGGCTGGTCCATCACATCGCTCACCGTCTTGTCGAGCGCCTTGGGGTCACTCAGCGATTCGGTGGTGAGGCGCGACTCCGCCACACTGCCCACGCACACCGTGCCATCCATCACCGGCACCTGACTCACGTTGTGCAGCGCCATGAGACGAATGGCCTGCCGCACCGTGGCGCCGGGTGTGACACTCACAATGGCGGGCGCACTCGCGTCCTTGTTGCCCAGCACGCTCTCGATGCTCGTGTGCGGCGAATCAAGCAGTTGGTTTTCGCGCATCCACTCGTCGTTGAACACCTTGCTGAGATAGCGCTCGCCGGTGTCGCAGAGGAACGTCACCACCAGCGCATCGGGATCGTCGAGACGGCGCGCCACGGTGAGTGCGGCGTGCGCAATCATGCCGGCGCTGCCACCCACGAAAATACCTTCTTCGCGCGTGAGCCGACGCGCCATGGTGAACGCGTCCTTGTCGCCCACCGAGATGAACTCGTCGATGATGTCCATGTCGAGCGTGGCCGGTACGCAGTCCTGCCCCACTCCTTCCACCTTGTACGGCGCGCCCGTGGGATGCCCTTCGCCCTTCGTGCGCCACAGCTCCGCCAGCACGCTCCCCTGCGGGTCGGCGGCGATGATCTTGATGTTGGGGTTCATGCTCTTGAGGTAGCGCGCCACGCCGGAAATCGTGCCGCCCGTGCC
>Ga0075157_10002268_pt1 | contig 11263 bp, 7 predicted proteins | sample JI81BgreenDNA_FD_70967 | JGI IMG/M metagenome (GOLD analysis project Ga0075157, IMG submission 70967) | Wastewater effluent complex algal communities from Wisconsin, to seasonally profile nutrient transformation and Carbon sequestration -... | ecosystem: Engineered > WWTP > Effluent > Algae...
AGTATGGCCACCGCATTGCCCGCATGCTGATGCAGGAGGAGAACTGGGCCCGCAAGCCGCAGCGCATGGTGATGTTCGAGACCATCGCCCGGTACACGGTTTTCCTGGGACGCCTGCGCGCTTCCACTCTGATTGACCTGGAGACTGAGGAGATGACCGAGGCTGATGCCAAGGCCCTCACGGACAACAGGGTCGAGCCTTCCATGGGCGTATTCGACCTGGAGCCCACCGAAGTGGTGGAACTGGCCGGCGAGGCTTGGGCGGCTGAGTCCATCGCGCTTCAAGAAGAAACTGGCCGCGGCGAGCCGGCCCAAGTGGAAACCCATGCCGAAACCCCGGTTGCAGAGACCGATCCGCAGACTCAGGAGCCCGCGGCGGAGACTGAGCCCGAAACCGAAACCGAAACCGAAACCGGAGCTGATGCTGATGCTGTCATCGCCCAGAGTGATGAGGTCATACCCCAGCAGGATGACGTCAAACTCCGGGACGATGAGGTCATGCCTGAGCCCATCCAGGCTGCCGACGACCAGACAGATGCCTTCCTGCGCCTGGTGGCCAAGCCGACGCTTCAATCCCTGACCGAAGCCTTCGGGGCCGCACACCTGGAGCACCAGGACGACATGCGCGAACTCGACGAAGAGCTGGCCACCGTCATGTCCGAGGAAGCTCGCGCCTGCATGGATGCCGTATCGGCTGGCATGGAGCGGCTCTCCGAGGAGAGCCAGGACCATGATGAGGTCATCAACGTCATGGCCGATATCAAGCGCAACATCCACACCGTCAAGGGCGTAAGCCGCACTTCTGGCCTCATGCGCGCTGGCGCTGTCTTTCATGCTATGGAAGATGAGATGGAGCGTCTGGGCACAGATGCGGCCGAGTTCCTCCACCTCCTGCCCGCCTTTGCTGCAGCTCACAAAAACGCCGAGAAACTCCTCGCCCCGCTTTACTCCAGCCTGGAGTTGATGGATCTGCAAGCTGCACCCGATCTCCAACCGGAGCCCGAGGCAGATCTGCTGGTTGTGGAAGCCAAGGCTGAGCCGCAGATGGCGGCCGCTGAGCTGGGCCCCGCGCCAGCAGTCGCTGATCCCCTGGTGCCTGTGCTGCCGGTGGTGCACGAGGTGGTGGAGATTACCCCTGTCGCCGCCCCAGCCCCCGCGCCTGTACCTGCCCCCACCAAGTCGAAGGCAGATGCGACCGTTCGCCTTCCCCTGGATCTGGTGACACAGGTGGGCGCCGCCTCGGGCAATGTGCTGGCAGCCGAGCGTCGCCTGCGGGCCTCCATCGACCGACTGCGCAAGATCGCCCGCAGCCTGGACGACAACATCAAGCGCATGAGCGCCAGCATCCGCGATATCGAGATCAAGGCTGCCGCGAGTATTGCCGCCAGTAGCGCGTCGGTATCCGGGTCCACCGACTTCGATCCCTTGGAGCTGGACCGCTACACCGACCTTCAGGAGCGGGTGCGTACCTTGAGTGAGACCCACCGGGATGTCTTGGCCGACATTGATGAGCTCAATGCAGCCCTGGCCGACGTCGACCGCGACGAGGGAGATCTGCAGGAGGTGAGCGACGAACTTCAGCGTGACTCCAGCGGTATGCTGCTCACCCCTCTGGCCAGCCAGGCAGCCCGCCTGCACAGCGCGGTCAAGCGCGCAGCTGCCGATACAGGCAAGGACACGGATCTGCGCATTGCCAGGGACTGCCGGCTGCCAGCCGCTGCCATGGACAAGCTCATGCCCGTTTTCGAGCACCTGCTGCGCAACAGCGTGGCCCACGGTATCGAATCCGATCGCGCCAGCGTCTCCAAGCCTTCTGTGGGCACCATCACGATAGAGCCCGCCCGTTCCACGACGGAGTCCGCCGGCACGGTGGCGATCGCCATCCGCGACGATGGCGCTGGCATCAATACCAAGAAGGTACTCGCTATAGCCATACAGCGCGGCCTGGCCAAGCCTGGCGTGCAGTACACGCAGGAGCAGGTTCAGGAATTCATCTTCTCCCCCGGCTTCTCCACGGCAGACACGGTGAGTCAGCTTGCTGGTCGCGGTGTTGGGCTCGATGTGGTTCGCGATGCGGTATCGCGCCTTGGTGGCGTGGTCACGGTCAGCAGCGTGCAGGGCGGCGGTACAGAGTTCACCCTCTCGATCCCGACCGACTTCGCCACAATGGCAGTCCTGCCGGTGCGCTGTGCCGGCATCAGCATGCTCGTTCCGGTCTCGATGATCCATGAGGTGCTGCCCCTCGGTAGCTCGGCGCCGGTCCGCCTTGAGCAGGGCTGGGGAGGCTTCATGCTCGACGGCCACCCACTCGATGTCGTTCGCCTAGCAGACAAGGTTGGCGTCACGGCCCGCACCTCCGGTGGTTACCTGGTGGTCATGCGTGAGGGCGGCGCCAGCAAGGCCGTGGAAGTGGAGGCTGTGGAGGCTCAGTACCGGGCAACGGTGTCTCCCCTGGGCCCCTACGTGCGTGGCATCCCCGGCCTGCTGGCAGGAACCATCCTTCAGGGTGGTGGCGTTGGCCTCATCGTCAACCCGTTGCGTATGCTCAATGCCGCCGCGGTTGATGCCGCCAGGGTTCAAACCCCCAAGCGGGAAGCTGCCTGCCTGATGGTGGTGGATGACTCTCCCTCCATGCGCATCGTTACCCAGCGCGTGGTCAAGCGCCTGGGGTACCGGTGTGTGACCGCCATTGACGGGCTCGATGCTCTGGCCAAGCTGTCCACGGGGATCAAGATCGATGGGTTTCTGGTGGACCTTGAAATGCCGGGAATGGATGGATTTACACTTATCGCTGAACTGCGACGCACTACAGAGCACGAAAACACGCCGGTGGTGGTGATCAGCAGTCGAACCGCGCAAAAGCACATGGAGCGCGCCCTCGAGGTCGGTGCCGATGAGTACCTGACCAAACCGTACGACGAGACGGAGATGGCGCGTGCGATTGAGAAGTTCATTGCCAGGGAAAGGGTGGTTGCATGAAGGTTTTGGTGGTCGAGGATGATCTGGATATTGCTGCCCTGGTCACCAAGACGCTGTCTGAAGCCAAGGTGAGTGTTGTGCACATTTCCAATGGCTCGGCGGCTTCGACCGCTCTCGACAGGGCGCGCCGGAGCAAAACCCCTTTCGATGCGCTCATCCTTGACCTCACCCTTCCAGGCATGGACGGGATGGACGTCTTGAAGCGCCTACGTGCCAACGATGACCACACGCCCACCCTGGTGCTGACTGCGCGGGGGCAGTTGTCAGACAGACTGCTCGGCCTGGAGACCGGCGCTGACGACTACCTCACCAAACCCTTTGAGCCCCTTGAAATGGTGGCCCGGGTGCGCGCGATTGCTAAGCGCACGCGCGTGTCGACCGAGGCCCCCAAGACCGTCGGCAACCTCTCCTTCGACCCAAGCAAAGGCCTCTTTCTTGTTGATGGGGCGCCTCTGGTGCTTTCCAAGCGAGCCGTCTCGTTCCTCGAGGTCTTGTTCCGCCGCCCTGGCGAGCCGGTTTCTACCGACCACCTGACCGCGCACCTCGCGGAGTCCGCCGAGGATCCTGTGGGCGCAGTACGCAGCCAGGTGAGCAAGCTCCGGGATGCGCTAGCCAAGGCCGGCTGTGACGTGAATATCAAGGCCGTATACGGCATCGGTTACCAGATCGAGGCGAGTGGTCAATAGGATGGCGCTGGGATGACCTCATCCAGATTCAGTCTGGAGGCTCGGGTAAGGATGGTGGTCTACGCCTGTTTTGGCGTTGGCGCCGTTTTGTGTGCGCTCCTGCTGGTCCCACAAATCAATTTTGGCGCCGACCAGTCAGGGCCGATATCAGGTTCTGCAGCGATTCTGGTGGTCGTTGGCTATGGGCTGGTGGCACATGTGTGCGCAGTCCTCATCTGCAACCTGGTCATCAACCAGTTCAACCTGATGGCCACCCGAGCCGAGGAGGGCAGGGACGTTCTGGCCAAGCAGGCGCAGGCGGCGCCAAGGATGGTCAACATTGACCGCGGCCTGGTAGAGATACTGCTTGACGAGGAGTTCTCCGCTGCGTGGAAGCGCCACGTACCCACTATCTTCCGGCGTATCGAGGATTACGGGCAGGAGCCTTATGACCACGCGCTGGCGATCGAACTGGAGGAGACGCTGGCCGCACTGCGCAGCTCGGCCTGGAGCTCAGCGGGCACGATGGAGTCGCTCAAGCAGGACATCTTTCGTCACCTGTACCACCAGCTCAAGAGCCCCATGGCAGTCGTGAGGTCGCACACCAACAAGATCGTTGCTGCACTCGATGCAGATCCGCCAGACATCCGCAAGATACGGGCGTCGACTACTGGAATCGATGAGGCCGCCATGAGTGTGGTCAAGCTGGTCGATCACATCCTGCACTTTGCGAGCGTGAACCAGGCCAGCCGTCATGGATTTCGCACGGAGCCCGTCGACTTGCTGGCGCTGGCGCGTGAAGTGGCGATCACGTACATCGAGCTGGCAGACGAGCGGGAGATCGGCATTGCGCCAGGCGGGGATACCTTCGCAATCCTTGATGCCGATGAAAACCTCATCCGACAGCTGATGTCGACGCTCGTTGAAAACAGCATCAAGTACGCCGATGCGGGTGGCGAGATCGATATCCTGGCCCATTCCGCCCCGGACTATGTCGAGATCGTGGTCGAGGATCTGGGCCCAGGGATACCGGCGGCTCAGCGCGTCCAGGTGCTCAACCCCTTCTATGGCTTCATTGGCAAGGACGATCTGGGCCGCCACCGGTATGGTGAGCGCAAGAACCGAAGCCTCAAGAACCTGGACAGATCAAGCCATGGCCTCGGGCTCTCGCTGGCCAACGATATCGTCAAACTCCACAAAGGCTTCCTCAGCCTGGAGGACAGGCCCGACGGGAAGAGGGGCCTGAGGGTGGTGTGCCGCTTCCCAAGGTCGGGCCGCTGAGGCTGGATCCGCCTCCGCGCTAGGTATTGGGCGTAGAGGTTTCGTCTTCTGGGTCTACCCAAAGACCGGGCGGTTCTGGCTTGAGTTTCAGTGCAACCGCGATTTTGTGTGACTCGCCTCGCTGCCCCTGCACGTCGCCACGCAGGACGTGATAAACCATTTTTGTATTGAAGCCGTGATCGCGCGCCCAATCGGTAATTTTTGTCCCGGTTGAGGTAAACCACCCCCTTGCCTCTTCTTTTGTTCTGAGCTTCATTTGTTCTACCTAGGAGAATTTGGATTATTCCGTGGTCGGGGCGGTTGCGATGTATCTGCTAACTGCACTCATCCGGCAATAAACAAAGCCGCCTTTGCTGCTGCAAATATTTCCCGCATTCTCTCCCGAAGCAATACGTACAGGGAAGGGCTTCAACCTCAGCCGCGGTAACGTAGGTGAACGCCAGCCTATGGCAGGACCGACACCGACCCACGATGTAGATTTCCAGAAGCGACGTGGGAGATCGATGAATCCCTCCAGGGCGGTTCGGCCACCGCCAGGCTGGAGTAAATTCGGCACACATGCATCCGGACTCATGTGCTCAAAGGTAAGTATCGGGAGAAACCCGTAATGCGGAATCGACTAGCGACTTTCGCCGCGTTCGCGGCCGCCTTGGCGTACTCTCCCGTTGGGTTTGCGCAAGAAGGCAAACCAGACAAGCCAGATTTCATCTGGACACAGTCCACGGAGTACCAACCCAGCACCTCCGGGTACGTGCGCTTTGCCAATGGCCTCAGGATCGCGGTGAAGCAAGCGGCAGAGGACAAAGATCCATGGGACTGCGGGTCAACCAGGCTTGAGATGGAGGTCACGGCTGGAACCCTGACCGGTACAGCCATCTGTGACGACCGGGTAGAGATCAAGGCAGCCTGGCCTGATGGGAACAATGCCAAGGTGGCAGTCGTGGCCTCGTTTTGTAATGGCACCATGTGCTCCACGTTTCAAGAGTACTACGCCGTCTACCTTAAGGCTGGACGCTTGGCCTGGTCGAACATCGGGACTGGATTTTTTGGCCCACGCAACAGACCCCGGACTACTTTTGAGTTCGCATTCCAAGGCAACAATCTTGCTCGGGCAGTCGTTCGCAACATGTATGACGGATCGAAGAACGAGCTTGGCGATCTCGTTCCTTCGGTTCTGCGCCTGAGAGGCGCTGGCGCATTCGTTGATGAGCGGTTCGACCAGCGCTGGGAGCCGTTCTTGACTGCGCATCCTGAGGAGTTCATGTCGGATGAGGCTGCCCGGGCCCCTCTGGTTGCCGCTGTTGGACCCGAGCGCTTCCGCGCATTCCGGGACGCCATGTCCGGACCTGGCGCACCGGAGGTGATTCAGGGGCGATATCTGCTGCTCAGGGCCTGCATGCGCCACTCCTGCAACACCAGTTTCGGGACGATCGTCCTAGACGGTGTTGACAAGCACATACATATCGTGCGCGCCAATCTGGATGACGGCAGCTTCGACTGGGGCTCGACGAAAGCGAAGGTCAGCGACGAGGACTACCCATGGGTTCTCGAGGCTTTTGAGAGCGATAGAGTGCGTTTGTCGATCTGTGATGGCTCACTGGTTGGTACAAGGCGTCCCTAACGACGCGCAGCGGCCTAGCTCCAAACCCTGATGGCCACCCAAACTCCCCCGGTTATGGCCACCTCAAACTCCCCCACCTGAACTGATCGGGGATAGGGGTTTAACGCCGGCGTCGTCGGCACCTGTTGGCAGGACATTGATCCGGTCTTCCCCGAGGGAAGGCCAAGGAGTGAATGTCTTGAAGTCCAACCAACGCGCCACCATAGAGACACTGCTGGAGCGCAACACATCGCAACGCGAGATCGCCCGCATCACGGGCATCGACCGCAAGACGGTCAGGAGCTACCAACAGCGCTGGCTGGAGCATCTGCCGTCAAATTCCCCCGGGGTGGCCACCGGCTCGGCAGAGCAAACTCCCCCACCCTGGCCACCGGCTCCTGGGCCGGTGGCCACCTCCCTGTGCGAACCCTGGCGCGAGTTCATCGAGGCCCAATTGCGTCTGAAGCGCAACGCCACGGCCATCTACCAAGACCTGGTCGACGAGCACGGCTTTGCTGGCCAGTACAACTCGGTCAAACGCTTCTGCGCAAAGCTGCGCCACAAGGAGCCCGAACAGTTTGATCGCCTGTCCTTCCTGCCTGGGGAGGAGATGCAGGTGGACTACGGCGAGGGCGCGCCCACCCGCGTGCCCGGTAGCGACCGGTACCGCAAGCCCCGCCTGTTCGTGGCCACCTTGCGATATTCCCGTGCCAGTTTCCGGTGCGTGGTGTGGGAGTCCAGTCACCAGATCTGGGCCGAGCTGCATGAGAGGGCCTTTCGCTACTTCGGTGGCTGCCCGCAATACGTGGTGCTGGACAATTTGAAGGAAGGCGTCATCAAGCCCGACCTGTACGAGCCCGAGCTCAACCGGATCTACGCCGCCACCCTGACTCACTACGGGGTGGTGGCCGACCCGGCGCGGGTGCGAGACCCCAACCGCAAGGGCACGGTGGAGCATGCCATCGGCCACACCCAGGCCACGGCCTTGAAGGGCCGGCGCTTTGAGTCCATCGAGGCCCAGAACGAGTTCCTGGCGCACTGGGAGAAGAGCTGGGCGGCCAAGCGCATCCACGGCACCGAGCGACGCCAGGTGCAGGCCATGTTCGAGGAGGAGCGTGCCCACCTCAAACCACTGCCTCTCTTGGGCATGCAGTATTTCGACGAGGCGGTGCGCACCGTCTGCGACGACAGCTGTGTGCGGGTGGATCACAGCAGCTACGCCGCTCGCCCGGCCTCCATTGGATCCAAGGTGCTCGTGCGCATTTACGCCCAGCGCATCGAGATTCGTGACATGCACACCCGTGCCCTGCTGCGCACCCACGCCAAGGCTGAGCGGCCCGGCACGGTGGTGCTACCCATGGAGGAGCGGGTCTTCAATCCGTCTCGTGAGACCCGCCTGATCCTGCGTCAGGCAGGCGAGATCGGTGAGCACGCCAGGCGGCTGTGTGAGCTGCTCTTTGCCATCGAGGGCCGGGTGGGCCAGCGCAAGCTCTGGGGCATCGTCAGTCTGGCCAGGCGCTATCCCGCGCACTGCGTCAATACGGCCTGCGCGCAGGCCCTGGAGCAAGGGGTCTACAGCTACAAGCGCGTGCTGGCTTTGACTGAAGCCATCTTTGCCCAGGCACTGGCGGCCATCGAGACCGAGTCCAACAGTGCGTCCAGCGGTGCGAGCGCCGCCGGGGCCCGAACGCTGACCCAGCAGCATGACCTGATTCGCGATGCTGATGAGTACGCCGATCTGTTCGCACACGCGGCGGCCGCTACCGCCACCGCCACCGCCACCGCAGCCACCATCAACACCGCACCGGGAGTTCAGCGATGAACATGATCGAGATCGAACGCGCGCTGCGCGAGCTACGTCTGTCCGGCATTGCCGAGACCCTGTCCACCCGCGTGATGCAGGCCCAGACCTCCCAGGAGCCGTTCCTGGAGACCTTCGCTTCCATGCTGCAAGACGAGCTGGACCGTAGGCGCTCTCGCTTGACCGAGCGCCGCTTCAAACGCTCGGGCCTGGATGAGCGGCCCTCGCTGGTTGACTTCGACTGGCGCTTCAACCCGAAGCTGCCGCGCAGCACCTGCTTCGAGTTGCACACCCTGAAGTTCATCGGCGAGGGCGCCAATGCGCTGATCATCGGCAAGCCGGGCACCGGCAAGAGCCATGTGGCCAAGGCCGTGGCCTACCAGGCCACGCTGCAGGGCTATGACGCGCGTTACCTGGAGGCCGATACCGAATTTGCCCGCTACGCGTTGGCCAGCGACTCAGAGCGTACCGAGATGCTCAGGGACTGGGTCACACCGGACCTGATCGTCCTGGATGACCTGTTCCTGGCTAGGCGCATCAGCGAGCACGCCGCCGAGGTGCTGCAGGCCATCGTGCACCAACGCTACAAGCTGCGCCGCTCCATCGTCATCACCTCCAACCGCGTGGTGCAGGACTGGGGCAAATACCTGGGAGATGCCACCATGGCCACCACCATCCTGGACCGACTCATGCACCGCTGCGCGATGCTGGAGTTCGAGGGCAAAAGCTATCGTTTGAAGGAGGCCGCCGCCCGCATCGCCATCAGCCCCGAATCGTCATAATCTGGCGGTCCTGCCTGGGGGAATTTGGGGTGGCCACGGGTGGGGGAATTTGACCTGGCCATCAGGGCAAATCCATCGAGGCGTCCAGAGGTCTATGCGGGCAAAGCTTGGAGTCATCGCGCCGGCGAGAGAGTGGAGAGAGAGGTACGCGCACCACAACCTTCGTCTGATTGAGGACGAAGAAGGTAGTCTGTGGCTCAATGTTGCCGATTTGCGGCAGTGGCTGCCCGAACTCGCCAATGACGAGGCGCTTCTGCGCAGGCATCCTGGGCTGCTTCGCTGTGCACCTCCCTCCAAGGCAGCCATGATTGAGGTAGGTGCCTTCTGGGTGCTTACTGGCGACGCGAAGGATGTGCCGACCCTCAAGCTGAGGGCTTGGGTTGAACGCACGCTGATCGAGCCTGCCAGGCGCCAGCAAGGGGGTCGGACCTACGCTGGTGGATTCGGTCCACGCATCCCATCAAACCTGATTTCTGCAGCAGAGGATCCCATCTCCCTGGCCGCCAGCGCCCGGGGGAACCAGGGCTCCACCACTGGACCTGCCTGGGATCCGCGCTTCTGGCGCATAGCGACCGGGCAGTGGGGCTTGCTCAAGACAGCGGGTATCGGCTCCGTCGGGGCGTTTGGGGCAGTCGCGGTTTCCATCGTACTGAATGAGCAGGCGTGGGATGTAGACAACAACTACCTCCTCTGGACGTGGGTAGCCATCGGGCTCGCCATCTGGGCTGTGCTCTTCAACCTTGCCTGGGCGGTTGGCGCAGTGCGAAGCGGACTGCGTAGGGCAGGGGACCTGTTCAATCCCTGGATGACGATCGTCCTGGTGACTATGAACCTAGCGGCCGCCGCCTATACCTATGGACTCACGCTGAATAACACCAGCTATCTCGTCAACCTGTGGTGGACGGCGTATGTCGTGGGCGCCCCGGCGGCTGATGTCATCGTGAGCGATCGCCATGCCAACGGGTCCGTTAAGCAGCTCAGCCTCATTGGCGACCTAGGAATTGGAAGCACCCAGGAGCTGCGCAGGGCGCTTCGTGACCACCCCTCGACAACGACGCTTGTGCTGGAGAGCCCTGGCGGCCTGGTAATTGAGGGTTTTGGACTGGCTGAGACCATCGCAAGCTCGCAAATCAAAACCACCATCGTCGTCGAAGACTGTTCGAGTGCCTGCACGTTGGCCTATCTGCAGGGAGAGCATAGGCTCATCGGGCCCAATGGCACGCTCGGCTTTCACAGGAGCTACTCGATTTTTGGGGAATTCAGAGACGGTTGGAGCCCGGTTGACCACATGGCCGCGGATTTCATGCGCAAGCGTGGCGTAGCGGAAGCTTTCATCCAGCGCGCCCTGGATACGCCGGGGTGGGACATCTATGAAACCCGCGAAGAAGAGGCCCTAGAGAATGGGGTCGCGACAGGGCGACTTTGAGAAAACTGGAATGTCTGTCGTGTTGGATCCTGGCTTTTCCGCATGGTCAAACGCGAATGCGGTATACTCTATACATCGACGCCCGCAAGGATAAACCATGATTACCGACCATTTTGCATCCGCAGTTGACCACAAGTCAGCCCATGGCCGTCGCGCCATCCTGAGCGGTGCCGCCGCCTTGGCTGCACTGCCTTTGTTTGCTCCCAGCGCCCTAGCACAGGGTCGCCCGGCGGCGGCAGCCGGCGTTGCACTGGGGCCAGATTCGCTGCGCACTGTGGTCGAGCAGCTCATTGGGGCCAAAGTGGAGGCCTTTGGCCCTGCCCCGATCCCTGGCCTGTATGAGGCCATCGTCAATGGCAACGTGTATTACGTAGACAGCACCGGCAAGTACGTAGTCGACGGCCACATCGTCGACGTGGCCACCCGCTCCTCGCTGACCGCCAAGCGCAAGATGGAGTTCGAACAGGCGAACTCCGAGCCCTTCGATGCGGCTGACCTGAACTTTGCTGACGCCATCAAGACCGTCTACGGCAAGCCCACCCCCAACCGGGTGCTGGTGACGTTTGAGGATCCGCGCTGCGGCTTCTGTCGCAAACTGCACCAGGACATCTCTGGCATCGAGAACCTGGTGGTCTACACCTTCCAGGTGTCGTTCCTGGGTGATGCCTCGCGACGCATCAACGAAGCCATCTGGTGCTCGAGCGACCGCCCTAAGGCTTGGGCTGACGTC
>Ga0075157_10002270_pt1 | contig 11258 bp, 5 predicted proteins | sample JI81BgreenDNA_FD_70967 | JGI IMG/M metagenome (GOLD analysis project Ga0075157, IMG submission 70967) | Wastewater effluent complex algal communities from Wisconsin, to seasonally profile nutrient transformation and Carbon sequestration -... | ecosystem: Engineered > WWTP > Effluent > Algae...
TTAAAACACCGGTTTTACCGGGCAAAGCATTAGACATAACGATGAGCGATGAGTGATGAGTGTTTTTGGTGGCCCTGGGCAGTGCCATTCGTGCATTCGTGGCAGTTTTTGCAACGATGAATGGATAAACGGCAAACAGGGGAAAGTGTTTAGAGCAAAGGTACTGACATAAATAAACCTCCGAGCCAGGTAATTGACACGGAGGTTTAAAAAGGATATAGGCAACACAAATTGGTTGTGAAAATCAGGATGAAAGAATCCATCAATCTTCAAATCCACCCAAGTCCGGGAATAATTACAGCACCTATTCGCCGTAAATATTGAATTGTAGGTAATAATAATGGCAGCGATCGCTTTGGGTTTCGTAAGGGCCGATCAGGAGTTGACGGCGATTCCAGTAATCCTTCAAATTGAAGTCAAGCTCAATGCGCGTGTCGCCATGCTCCAGCCAGTGATGCCCGACGGCAGCAAACGGATTGTCCTGATGAGGGTTTCCAAGATTAAAATCTACCTGAAAAATATACTCGCCGTTAATCAGTTTTTGGCGATTGAGGTAGTAGACCATCGTTTTATTAACATTACCGGCACGCGGAATTTCTCCACCGGTGTAAAGGCCCTCGCCGCGCGTCTGATCCGGCTCATAGTTCAAGTTGCTGCAAACCAGCGAGTGGTCGGCACTTCTGAAATAAATGCGGCTCTGCGTGGTACTCAGCGCTTCATTGCCTTGCCTGTCAACAACACTGCCCAGCACTAGGCCAGCAACTTTTTCGTGTGTGCATGGGTTGGGGTTGCCGCATTCGCCCATGAAAATGCCGGAAAAATCAATTTGCAGGGCGACATACTCGTTGTTTGTTTGTCCGAAAACTGAATGTGCAAAACAGGAAAACAGGATAATGATGATGGGTTTCATACAATAGCGTTAATGGTGAAAAGAATGAAATTTTCCTCAAAATCAGCCAATTGCTTAATTCCTGCAACAAAGGGTTGCTATACTGCTTACATGAATTATTATCTGGTAATGGTTTACCTATATCCGGCATCTGACGCTGAAAAGCAAACGGTGCATACCGGAAACTTCCCGATATGCACCGTTGAATGATGCGCTATAAGCTACTGCGTTAAAAACGCGCCGTGATCCCTGCCATGAAGTTGGTTCCGACAATCGGGTATTGATACCAGCGTTCGCGGCGGTTATTGAGCAAATTATTGATGCTCAGGAAGGCGCCGATGTTTTTGCTGAAGTAATAATTGCCGCCGATGTTGAGATCAACGAGCGCATTGTCTTTGCCCGGACGGCCGTTTTCATCAAAACGGGAAATACGGTCGGCGAGATACAGACCGGCGTTTACGTTGGCTTTACCATCAAGCAAGGTGTAGGTTCCGGTAAAGTTACCCTCAATTTCCGGAATACCCCAGGCGGTCAGTTCGTTGGTGGTCGTGAACACACTTTGGTTATAAGTGCCTTGCAGTACCAGGTTTTTAATGGGTTTCAAGGTAATGGTACCTTGCAGGCTGACAATTTTCACCGTGTCGTATACCGGGCGGAAACGGGTGATGCCTTCGGTAGTAAAGGTGGTTTGGTACAGCGCTAGGTTGGAGGCTTTGGAATAGCCGATCTGACCATTGTACTCAATCCAGCCGAGGTTGCCTTTTACGCCGCCGAAGTAGTTGTCGAAACGGGTATTGGCGATTTCCGAGTTGCGGATTTGCAAATACGGATTGTATTCGGTCATGGAGCGATAGGTATTCTTGCGCAGGTCGCCGGTAGCGCCGGCGAAAATTTGAATACCGTCGCCGAAGACGCGGAGCGTCAGTTCGCAATCGGGGAAAATACTGAACACATCGCGGTTGCTGGCGAAGTTACCCCCGATTTTCAGCTTGATAAAATCGGCGTGAAAGGTGAAAGAAGGTTGCAGGTAAATGTTGTTCAGCGACTGCGAGACGGTGTCGGTAAACTTGGTAAAGTCGGTGCGGATGGTCAGGCGCAGCGGGTGTTTTTCAGCGAACCATTTGGAGGCAGTCAGGTTGAGATCGAAACCGGTTTCTTTGTTGCCGTAAAAATCGTTCAGCACATACAGCTTGGGCGCTACGGAGTAGTTCAGGTCGCTTTCTGTGCGTTTGCTGTTATAAACGCGGCCACCGATATCTAAAATTTTAAAATCCTGACGCACGGCCTCCGGCTCAAAGCTCAGAGAGTCGTCATTGTAGCCATAAAAGTGAACGCGATCATAGCTGTATCCCACCTTTGCTTCAACGGCCAAGTTGTTTTGGAGGTAGATGTTGCCGCTGACCAATGCGTCGTTGTTGAACATACGCTGGTTTTCCACGGCTTTGGTGGCGTTCAGGCTGTGATGGCGGAACCATACTTTGCCGTCAAATTTTTCTTTTGCGGCAAAACCATATCCCGCTTCGCCCCAGAGCGAAGTCGGAACCCCACCGCCTAATTTGGCAAAACCATTGTAAATTTCCTCTTTCTTCACGGCGCGCATGGCAATCGGGCGCATTTTGGGCGCTTCGTAGGTCACTGCCAGCGGGCGGGCCGGAACGAGGTAGTTTTGTGGTTTGGTGGTGGTATCGAGTTTGGGTAAACTCGGCAGCACATCTATTTTACTGGACTCCATGAGGCGCACCTCGAAGTCTTTGACCACATCGACAGTTTCTGTGGGGAGTTCTTTTTGAGCATGGAGCGCTGCGGCGAACAAAAGGGCCGGCAGCAGGAGCAATTTATGTTGGAGACGCATGATTTGTTTTTGATTGAAGCGTTTTCGAACGTGTTTTCGTATTCAGGTGTTTTGCATTGGGGCGTACACGTGTGTCCGAAATTAGTTGTCGTCCATTTCCAGCAGGCCGTTTTTCAGGCCCTTGTTGGTAGGCGCTTTGTTGTTACCGGTCAGTTTGTTGTACTTGGTACGGGCGGTATTTGTAATTTCCGGGTCATTGCCCTTGTAATTTTCCATAACCACTTCAATGGCGGCGATGGCGCTGTTTTTGTCGCCCATATCTAAGTATACATCGGAGAGCAGAATCAGGTTCCGGGCGATCCAGTCATCGTAGCCTGCGCTGGCCTGGTTGGCCTCCGTAATCAGTTCATCTGTTTCGGTGTATTTGCGCTGTCGGTAGAGCATTTGAGCCATATAGTGATAGGCTTCGGGCATCACTGCGGAGGTGGTATTTTTTACCACCGAGCTGAACAGCGGGTAGGCGCGTCCGAAATCGCCTTTGTCGTAGGCCAATTTACCGGTATAAAAATTCGCATAAGCCTGCTGCTCCGGTGAAGCGAGCGGATTGCCGCCTACTTTGGTGGCGTATTCAGTAACGGTCACGCTGTTGTTGGTGCGGTAGGCCGCCTCCAGCGCAATGAGTTGCGCATTTAGCCGGGCATTGTCATTGATGGCCGATTCTTCCCATTTTCGGGCAAATTCAAGCGCTTGCGGATAATCTTTCAACGTATTTTGAGCAATTAAGGCGCCTTTTTCAGCAGCTTTTGCATAAAAACGACTTGAACCCTTGCTGATGACGTACTGGTAATCCTTCAATGCATTGGGCGCTTTGGTGGGGTCGTTGCCAGCCACATAACTTTCGGCGCGGTAGTAGTATGCCTGAAGCACATAACGGCCGTTGGCATATTTGGCAATGTAGTTGCTGAAACCGTCTATGGCTTGTGGGTAACGGCCATTTTGAAACTGAATTTCGGCGGAATAATACGTCACGCTGTCCTTGGAAGCGGTATTGACTTTATATCCCGGCACGGTTTCGAGGAATGCAAAATACTGATCGGGCTGGTTGAGGTCGCGGACGTAAATCTCTTCTAATGCGGAAAGGGCGTCTTTAGCTTCCTGGTTTTCCGGGTTGTTGGAAAACACCTGTTTGTAATAGTTGATGGCGTTGGTGGTGTTGCCCTGGTTGTAGGAGATCAGGCCGAGGCGGAGCAGCGCCTGATTGACGTAGGTGGAACGGCCCCGGAAGTCTTGCACCAAACGGCGCAGGGGCTGAGTGGCCTGATCCAGTTTGCCCATTGTCTGATAAGTATCGCCCAATTGGAATAGGGCTTCATCGGTAAACTGGCTGCTGGGGTAGTTATCAATCAGGTCTTCGAGCAGCACCACTTTATCGAGCGGGTTGCGTTGCAGGCCTTTGATCATGGCTTTTTGGTACAAGGCGTATTCAAAGCCTTTGTATTTTTTGGTTGCCGCTTCATTGTAATAGGAAAGGGCTTCATTGTACTGCTTGTTTTTGAAATGGCAGTCGCCGGCGCGCAGGGTAGCGTCTCCCAAAACAGCGGTTTTGATTTGCTCGCTGCGGAGGTTGCTGTTGCGTTTGATGCCGTCTACTACGGCTTTGAAGTTGGTCAGGGCATTGCGGTAGTCGTCGGTTTTAATGTAGTTGTATCCTTGCACGTATTGGCCCATGACGGTATTGCTTTCTTCGGGCAGGTCATTGTATTTACCCGACTGGTTGAGGAAAGCGCTCATGTGCGATTTACTGATATTGTACTCTGTATTTTCATGCGCAATGGTGCCCAACCAGAAAGAGCAGAGGGCTGCGGTGCGCTTGTCGATGGTATATTCCAGCGATTTGTTGAAATAGTTTCTGGCTTCATTGCGCTGGTTGTTTTGGTAGAGTTGCAGGCCGCGCAGGTAAGTTACTTTCTGGTAAGTTTCGTTGAGTTTCGGGGTGCGGTTTCGGATACCTTCGAGGGTTGCGATGGCGCGGTCGTAATCGCGGGTGTTGAGAAAAACCTCGCTCATAAGCGCCTGAGCATCATCGTAATAGCGAGAGTTGGCCGGTATGCGCTGGAGGGCGTCAATGGCATCGCGGTCGTACTTGAGTTCGTAGGAAAGCTTGGCGTAGTTGATCAGCGCGTCTTCCTTGACGGAGTTGTCGAAATTCAGGGACGCAGCCTGGCCAAAGGCGTTTCGGGCGGCGAACTTGTTGTTGGTTTTCAGGTAGCAATCGCCGAGGTGGTAGAGGCCGTTCTGGCCCAGCACGCTGTCTTTTTTCGTCAGCTCTTCAAAATTCTGAATGGCGTTTTTGTAATAGCCGTTCTGGTATTGCGTATAGCCGAGCTGGTAGTAATCGGCCGGTCGGAAATTAGTGCCGTTGGCTGCGGCATATTCCAGAAAAGGCAGGGCTTTTTTAAAGTCGCCTTTTTCGTAGTAAGCCTGTCCGACGAGTTGATTGAGTTCCGGGCGGTTTTTATAATTGCTGCTTTTGGCTTTGGGTTCGCCGTAGATTATCACCTGATCGTATTGCTTTTTGGCGGCATAGATTTGAGTGATGTAGTAGGGCACCACGTCGCGGTATTTTTCCGATTGTTCGCAGCGGGTGAAGCATTTTGTGGCTTCGTCGTATTTTTTTTCAAAAAAAGCGCAGCAGCCGTAGTAGTAGTTGGCGTCGAAGTAGCGGGCGCTGCGGGTGTTTTCTTTTAATGGCCCGAGTTCGCCTTTGGCGCGGGCGAATTGTTTGGTAACGAAGAAGCTATACCCTTTTTTGAAGCGGATTTCGTCGCGCGTGGGACCGCTGGCATTGGGCGCCATATCGTAATAGACGAGTGCTTTGTCGTATTCTTTGCGGTCGAAGTAGTAGTCGCCGATTTCGAGTGCGGCTTGCGAGGCTTCCGGTGAGGGCGCGCTTTCGCGGAGAATATCGAGGGTTAGCTTTTCGGCCTCCGGCTGGTTGAGTCGGACGGCGCATTTGGCGTGGTAGAGTTGTGCGCTGGTTTTAATGGCGCGCCATTCGGGTTCATTGACCGGGCGCAGGAGGTCCATTGCCGAGCGAAACTCTTTTTGGGCTAATCCGTAAATCTGTTGATTGAAAAATTCCAGCCCGCGCTCATAGGCGAGGTTGGCTTCCGTGTAAGTAGTGGATTGCTGAGCCGTGAGGGCCAGGGTCGATGCCAGAAGCAAAAGAACCGCGAATAAGCCTTTCCGAAAGATCATGTTGTCGGTAGCGTTAGGTGTGATGATGCAATTTGCAGGGGGCGGCGCAAAAATACTAAACCGTCGGACAAACGCCGTAATTGAGGCCCGGCGTTTACCTGCATTGTCAGTTTGAGAATTCCTTAACGTTAAAATTTGCCTGTTCTATATATCCGGCCACTTTTCAGTTCAAGGAATCCTGCCTTGTTTTTTTGTGAAATGCCGGATTGCGCTTAGGTTTGCCGCCCGTGCGCCTTAGAGTAAAAAATCCGAACATGCTCTTGAAGCGCCTTTGTTTTCAATTGCCATTTCAAAAATTAAATTGTTTATGCTACGCATTACCCTTTCTGCGGCCCTGCTGCTCACTTTTTTCGCCTGTCAGGAAACCCCAAAACCTGCCGCCACACCGGCGCCGCCTGCCGACAATACCCTCAGCGATGCTGAAAAAGCCGAGGGCTGGCAATTGCTTTTTGATGGAAAAAGCCTCGCCGGATGGCATAATTACGGCAAAACGACCGTCGGAAAGTCCTGGTTAGTTCAGGATAATGCCATTTACCTCGACGCGCAACCCAACCCCAGCGGCCACTGGCAGGCTGCCGATGGCGGCGATATTCTTACCGACGCCGAATATGAAAACTACAGCCTTTCACTAGATTGGAAAATTGATTCCTGCGGCAATTCCGGTATCTTTTTTAATGTCGCTGAAGATACCGCCCGCTTCGACTACGGTTGGATGAGTGGCCCGGAAATGCAGGTGCTCGATAATGCCTGCCACCCCGACAGCAAAATTATCAAACACCGCGCCGGCGATTTATACGACCTCATCTCCTGCACTACGGAAACGGTAAAACCTGCCGGCCAATGGAACAACGCGCGCATCGTCATCAACAACGGCCGCCTCGAACAATGGCTCAACGGCACTAAAGTAGTAGAAACACAAATGTTTACGCCCGAGTGGGATGCGATGATTGCCGCCAGCAAATTCAAGGAATGGCCTGGTTTCGGGCAGTTCAAAAAAGGCCGTATCGCCCTGCAAGACCACGGCAATCGGGTTTGGTTCAAAAATGTGAAGATTAAGGTGGGTAAATAGTTGCAGCTCCGGGTCGAATCCACGATTCCTGAACTTCCGATTACCCACAATTGAATGTTTTTCAGCGCATTTCAGTTTCAAGCGTAAACCATACAGAAAAATGGTTTTTTTTAGATTTCGAAAGGCAGGGCGCCGTATTATTTCCCGCAGATTTACGCAGATTACCCCGCAGATAGCGCAGATTTTTATTTTAATTGATGGCTCAACACATCTGAACAGTCTCAACCAATAAAAATCTGCGTCATCTGCGGGGTAATCTGCGTAAATCTGCGGGGAATGTAGCCACTGTTAAGTGATTGTGAAAATCGAACACTTGCAATCCTTTGAAAATCAGAATAAAAGAATCTATCAATCTTCAAATCCTCCCAAATCCGGGTATAAAATGCGCCTGCGATCACGATATTTCGCGCACTTTACCGGAGCCTGAATAAATTTGTCGCAAATTTTTATCTACACCGCTCCGCTATGCGCCAGCCCTTAATTTTTTTTGCAGCAGTTTTGTTGCTTTTCGCCTGCTCCAATCCTGCCCGAACAGGGAAAAAAGACGGCGACACCCCCGCCACCACACACTTTGAATGCCTCTCTCCGGAGCGCAGCGGTATAACCTTCACGCCAACTATTTCAGAAGACTATCGCTACAACTTCAGCATGGATCCCTACATCTACAACGGTGGCGGCGTAGCGGTGCTGGATGTCAACAACGACGGCCTGCAAGACCTGCTCTTTACCGCCCGCCTTCAAGGCTGCCGCCTGTACCTGAACAAAGGAAATCTGAAATTTGAAGACATCTCCGAATCCGCCGGCATCGCCCGGCACGGCGGCCTGAAAACCGGCGTGACGGTTACCGATGTCAATGCCGACGGCTGGCCCGACCTGTACATTTGCCGTACCTGGTTAGAACCGCTGCCCGAACGAAGAAACCTCCTGCTGGTGAATGGCGGTGCGAAAAACGGCGCCTGGAGCGGCACTTTTACCGATCAGGCAGCCCAATATGGCCTCGATGATCTTTCCGCCTCCCAACACGCCGTATTCAGCGATTACGACCTCGACGGCGACCTCGATTGTTATGTGGTCAACCATCCGACCGATTTTAAAACGATCAATAACCTCGATTTCTCCAAAGGAAACGCCGCCACCCAGCCCCCGCGTAATGAATACGAAAGCGACCGCCTCTACCGCAATGAAGGGCCAGGCAAAAAATTTACGGACGTAAGTAAATCAGCCGGTATTCAAAACCGGGCTTTCGGACTCAGCGTAATTGCCGGTGATTTTAATGATGATGGCTACCCCGACTTTTTTGTCGGAAATGACTTTGTAATGCCCGATTTCCTCTATTTAAATCAAAAAAACGGTACATTTAAAGACCAGGCCGCACAGGTTTTTGCGCACCAGTCAAACCACACCATGGGCGCCGACTGGGCCGATCTCGACGCCGATGGCTATGCCGACCTCCTTACCCTCGATATGCTCGCCGACCCCTGGCCGCGCCGTAAACGTCTGATGAGTACCATGCAACTCGAACGCGACCGACAAATGAACCGCCTCGGATATGGCCTGCAAACCATGCGCAATACCCTGCACCTGATGAAACCCGGCCCCGGCTTGCCGCGCGCGCAGGAAGTCGGCTGCCTCGCAGGCCTGTACGCGACCGACTGGAGCTGGTCGCCCCTGCTCGCCGACCTGGACAACGACGGCCACCGCGATGTCTTCATCTCCAACGGCATTAAACGCGACCTGAACGACCTTGATTTTTTTGTCTACACCGCCGACAGCGTCAACCGAACCGGCGGCATCAATCCTGCCCGTTTTAAATCCTTTGAAGCCTTTTCCGGCCTGATACCCAGCGCGCCGCAACACAATTATTGTTTCCGGAATAATGGCGACCTGCAATTTGAAGAGGTATCGGAAAAATGGGGTTTTACGCAAAATGACCTCTCCAATGGCGCCGCCCTGGCAGACCTCGACAACGACGGCGATCTGGATTTAATTACCAACCGCCTCGAAATGCCCGTAGCCGTCTGGGAAAACAAAGCGGTACAGCAAAATGCGTATAAATGGCTGCAAATCAAGTGTAAAGGCAGCGCGAATAACCCTTTTGGCCTCGGCGCAAAAGTGCGGGTCTACGCCGGAGGCAAACTCATTTTTGCACAGGAAATGATGAATGTGCGCGGCTTTTACTCCTGCTCTGAACCTATTCTGCAGGTGGGGCTTGGCAATTTCTCCCAAGCCGACCGCGTAGAAATTGACTGGCCGGAAAAACGTTTTCAAATCCTTGAAAATGTACCAGCCGGACAACGCATCGTACTGGATCTGCAACCCGCACAAGCCGGAAAATGCCCACCCGCCACCGCCGACGCCGGACCGCCCTTGTTTAAAACCCAATCCAATGCCATCACTTTTACGCATCGGGAAAATTCATTTGAAGATTTTGACCGCGAAAAAATGCTCACCCACCGATTCTCCGATGACGGGCCTGCACTGGCCGCAGCAGATGTGAATGGCGATCAGTTGGATGATGTTTTTTTTGGTGGCGCAGCCGGACAAGCCGCTGAACTGCACCTGCAACAAGCAAACGGTAAATTCACCAAAAGCACGCAACCCGCTTTCGAAGCCGACAATGCCTTTGAGGATGTTACCGCCTGCTTTTTTGACGCCGACGGCGATGGCGATCCGGATCTGTACGTCGGAAGTGGAGGCAACGAGCAGGCAGCGGGCGCAACCGTTTATCAGGACAGGCTTTACCTCAATGACGGTAAAGGCCGCTTTGCACGGGCTGCTGATGCTTTGCCCCAGGAAGCGGAAAGTGCCGCCGCCGTTTGTGCTGCCGATATTGACGGCGATCAGGATTTGGATCTGATCGTAGGTAACCGGGTAGTGCCGGGGCGTTATCCCGAGTCGCCGCGTTCTTTTATCCTGAAAAATGAAGGCGGGAAATTTAGCGATGTGACAACCGCGACAGCGCCTGCATTTGAACGCCTTGGTATGATCAGTGCAATTGCCTGGGCCGACCTGGATGGCGACAGTCAGCCTGAATTAATTGCTGCGGGCGACTGGATGCCCATTCAGGTGTTCAAGCGGCAGGGTAGCCAGTATGCCTTAGTCAGTGCGGCCATGGGTTTGAATGCCCGCACGGGCTTGTTCAACTGTGTTGTTCCTTTTGATGCGGATGGCGATGGCGATCTGGATCTTTTTGCCGGAAATGAAGGCTTAAATACCCGTTTCAAGGCAAGTCCGGAGCATCCTTTGCGTTTATATGCCGGCGATTTTGATAAAAACGGCAGCATTGATCCTTTGCTGACCACTGTACAGGGTAAAAATGCGGTGCCGCTGTTTAGTCGGGATCAGCTTTCCCAGCAAATGTTGCCGGTGGTGAAAAAACTGTTTCCCCGGCATGCTGCTTATGCCAACGCACCGATCAGTGCAATTTTTGAAGAAAAAATACTGAAAAGTAGCTTGGTTTTAGAGGCAAATTGCCTGCAAAACGGGTGGTATGAAAATAAAAACGGGCAGTTTGAATGGCATGACCTTTCAAATCCGGCACAAATTGCACCGGTACAGGATGCCCTGGCTGCTGATTTTAATGGCGATGGCCGGCAGGATTTGTTGTTGGTTGGAAACGATTTTGGTACCGATATTGAAACCTATCGAATAGATGCCTCGGAAGGCTTGCTGTTATTGGGCGACGGCAAGGGCGGTCTCGCACCGCTTGCCGCCAAATACAGTGGGCTGAACCTCAATGGAGATGCGCGAAAATTGCGCTTGTTGCGCGGCGCAGCTAATTCCAGAAAAATTATTGTCGCGATGAATAACAGTCAGCCCGCTATGCTGTGGTATTGAATTTACTTCGTCTTTTTAAGCCGTTCGGGATTGTCTTTTAAAAATGCGCCCCAGCCGCTGTAGGATTTGCTGCTGCCGCCCACCCGGCTGGAACTTTGGAACCAGTGGCAAACGGCGGTGGCGAGTGCATCGGTGGCGTCGAAATATTTTTCGTTGAGTTTAATTTTAAGGATGTTTTCTAACATACCCGCAACCTGTTCTTTGGAGGCATTGCCATTACCACAGACGGCCTTTTTTATCTTTTTGGGCATATATTCCGTGATTTCGAGCTGATTGACCATGCCGGCGGCAATCGCGACGCCCTGTGCGCGGCCTAATTTCAGCATCGACTGCACATTTTTCCCAAAAAAAGGCGCTTCAATGGCCATTTGCGAGGGCTTGTGTTGCCGGATCAGATCCTGTACCTGTTCAAA
>Ga0075157_10002272_pt1 | contig 11252 bp, 11 predicted proteins | sample JI81BgreenDNA_FD_70967 | JGI IMG/M metagenome (GOLD analysis project Ga0075157, IMG submission 70967) | Wastewater effluent complex algal communities from Wisconsin, to seasonally profile nutrient transformation and Carbon sequestration -... | ecosystem: Engineered > WWTP > Effluent > Algae...
AAACATGTACGCGGTCATAAAAACCGGTGGCAAGCAATACAAGGTTGCTGCCGGCGAGAAGATCAAAGTAGAACAGATTGCTGCGGACGTGGGCCAGGACATCGTGATCGACCAGGTGCTCGCCGTCGGCGAAGGCGCTGAGTTGAAGGTCGGTACGCCCTGGGTCGCGGGTGCGAGCGTCAAGGCCACTGTCGTGGCCCACGGCAAGCACGACAAGGTGCGCATCTTCAAGATGCGTCGCCGCAAGCATTACCAGCGGCACGGCGGCCACCGCCAGACCTACACCGAGTTGCAGATCGCATCGGTCCAGGCCGGTTGATCGGCAGAAGGAGCAAGCACCATGGCACAGAAAAAGGGCGGCGGCTCAACCCGCAACGGCCGCGACTCTCAACCGAAGATGCTCGGCGTGAAGGTGTTCGGCGGTCAAGCCGTGTCGGCGGGCGCCATCATCGTGCGCCAGCGCGGCACCCGCTTTCACGCCGGCACGAACGTGGGCGTCGGTCGTGACCACACCCTGTTCGCATTGGTCGATGGTTCGGTTTCGTTCCAGGTCAAGGGCCCGCGGAACCGTCAGACGGTGTTCGTGACGCCGGCCTGAACTCGGCTCCTGCGGACACCGAAGCCCCGGCCTCCCCGGGGCTTCGTTGTTTCTGCAGGGCACACCTTGACCATGCAGTCGGGCCAGACGGTCTTTCCGTCGACGGTTGCCCCACCGAGAGGGAGAACCCCATGAAATTCGTCGACGAAGCCACCATCGACATCGCGGCTGGAGACGGCGGCGCCGGATGCGTGAGCTTCCGGCGTGAAAAGTTCATCCCCTTCGGAGGACCGAACGGGGGCGATGGGGGGCGGGGCGGCAGCGTGTATGCGCTGGCCGATCGCAACCTGAATACGTTGATCGACTACAGGTACGCACGTCGCCACGAAGCCCGAAACGGAGAACCCGGGCGGGGCTCGGACCAGTTTGGTGCCGCCGGAGATGACGTCGTGCTGCGCATGCCCGTGGGCACCATCATCCGGGACGCCGAGACCGATGAGGTCATCGCCGAACTGCTCGAGCACGACCAGAAGGTGCGCATTGCCAAGGGCGGCGACGGAGGCTTCGGCAATCTGCACTTCAAGACGAGCACAAACAGGGCGCCTCGGCAGAAGACACCGGGATGGCCAGGAGAGGCCCGCAAGCTGCGCCTCGAGCTTCGGGTGTTGGCCGATGTCGGCCTGCTGGGCATGCCCAACGCCGGCAAATCGACGTTCATCGCCGCCGTATCCAACGCGCGGCCGAAGATCGCCGACTACCCCTTCACCACGCTGCACCCGAACCTCGGCGTGGTGCGCATCGGACCCGAGCGCAGCTTTGTGGTGGCCGACATTCCCGGCCTGATCGAGGGAGCCGCAGAAGGTGCAGGCCTTGGGCACCAGTTCCTTCGCCACCTGCAGCGCACGCGCCTGCTTCTGCACATCGTCGACTTCGCGCCGTTTGATGAGGGCATCGATCCGGTGGCACAGGCCAAGGCGATCGTGGCCGAGCTGAAGAAGTACGACCCGGAGCTGCATGCCAAGCCACGTTGGCTGGTGCTCAACAAGCTGGACATGGTTCCGGAAGCCGAGCGCGAAACCCGGGTGAAGGAATTCGTCCGTCGCATGCGCTGGAAAGGACCGGTCTTCGAGGTTTCCGCCCTTGCGCGGCAGGGCCTGCAGCCCTTGCTCGAAAGGATCTGGGAACACGTGGCGGCAAGCCAGCACGTCGCACCCGAGCCCGACGTGCGATTCGAAGCCCCGACCGAGCCCCAGCGCGGAGGCGACGATGCCTGAGTTGCCGCTTCCGGTCGCACAACCCGCCCGGCGGATCGTCGTGAAGGTGGGATCCAGTCTGGTGACGAACGAAGGTCGGGGCGTGGATGCGCTGGCGATCGGCAACTGGTCGCGCCAGCTGGCGGCACTCGCAGCAGACGGGCGCGAGGTGATCATGGTCTCCAGCGGCGCCATCGCCGAAGGCATGAAGCGCCTCGGCTGGACGTCACGCCCCACCGAGTTGCCGGAGCTTCAGGCTGCCGCGGCAGTCGGCCAGATGGGTCTCGTCCAGATGTACGAGACCTTGCTGCGGGAACACGGGATCCGCAGTGCGCAGGTCCTGCTGACCCACGCCGACCTTGCAGATCGGGAGCGGTACCTCAACGCGAGATCCACGCTGCTGAAGCTTCTCGAGCTGCAGGTGATCCCCGTGATCAACGAGAACGACACGGTGGTGAACGACGAGATCAAGTTCGGCGACAACGACACGCTGGGCGCCCTGGTCGCCAACCTGGTCGAGGCGGACGTGCTCGTCATCCTCACCGACCAGCCCGGCCTCTACAGCGCAGATCCTCGCAAGCACGCTGACGCGCGCTTCATTCACGAGGCCCAGGCGGGAGACCCGGCGCTGGAAACGATGGCTGGAGGCGCCGGCTCGAGCATTGGACGGGGCGGAATGATCACGAAGGTGCTGGCGGCGCGGCGTGCGGCTGGCAGCGGAGCGCACACCGTGATTGCTTGGGGCCGGGAACCGGATGTGCTGCTGCGGCTGGCGCGCGGCGAACGAATCGGCACCACCCTGCGGGCGCTGACACCCAAGCAGACCGCCCGCAAGCAGTGGATGCTGGATCACCTGCAGCTTGTCGGGGCAGTCACGGTCGACGATGGCGCGGTCGAGAAGCTGTGCGCCCAGGGGAAGAGCCTGCTGCCCATCGGCGTCACAGAGGTCCACGGAGAGTTCGTTCGAGGCGACGTGATCGCCGTGCGATCGGCAGACGGGCGCGAGGTGGCCCGCGGACTGGTCAACTACTCCGCGCCGGAGGCGCGCCTGATCGCACGCAAACCGTCATCGGCCATCGAAGGCCTGCTCGGCTACTCGAACGCGCCTGAGCTCATCCACCGCGACAACCTGGTCCTGCGCTGACGGCAGTGGGTGGGCACGGCCCCGTCACTCAGTGAGGGTCCGGGGGAAGTGGAGGCAGGTTGGTGTCGGGGCGGCGAGACTCCTCCGCGGTCCGGGCCTGACGCATGCCTGCCCGAAGATACCGATTGGGATGATGCGGCCGCGGAAGAAACCGGGCGAGCTCCGTCAGGGCCATCTCGTACACCCCACGCTTGAACTCGATGACCACATCGAGCGGAACCCAGTATTCGTTCCATCGCCAGGCGTCGAACTCGGGATGGTCCGTGGCCCGAAGGTTCATGTCGGAGTCGCGACCGACGAGCCTGAGCAGGAACCAGATCTGCTTCTGGCCCCGATAGTGACCCCGCGCGTCTTTGCGGATGTACTGTTCCGGAACCTCGTAGCGAAGCCAGTCGCGGGTGCGACCCATGATCTCGACGTGGTCCGGCCGCAGCCCGACTTCCTCGTGCAGCTCGCGGTACATCGCCTGCTCGGGCGTCTCGCCGTACTTGATTCCGCCTTGAGGGAACTGCCAGGAATGGGTACGGAGGCGCTTGCCCCAGAACACCTGATTCCGGGTGTTGAGCAGGATGATGCCGACGTTGGGCCTGAAGCCGTCCCGGTCGAGCATAATCTGGATCCCGAATGAGTGACTGATTTCATTATTGCACCGGCCGTGTGCGCCCTGAGCACCTAGCAAACCCGGAAGGGTTTGCATGCGGACCGGCAGCGAGGGGCTGATGGGTCGGTCACCGACCCCAAGGCCCGACATGAAAGCCAGTCAGTTCTTCATCGCGACCCTCAAGGAAGCGCCCGCCGACGCGGAAGTGATCAGCCACCGGCTGATGATGCGTGCGGGCATGATCAAGCGCCTTGGCGCCGGCATCTACAACTACATGCCCATGGGCCTGCGGGTCATCCGCAAGGTCGAGGCCATCATCCGGCAGGAGATGAACCGCGCCGGGGCGATCGAACTCCTCATGCCGGTTGTTCAGCCGGCGGAGCTCTGGCAGGAAACAGGGCGCTTCGAGAAGATGGGCCCGGAGTTGCTTCGGGTGAAAGACCGGCACGATCGGGACTTCATCATCCAGCCCACCAGCGAAGAGGTGATCACCGACATCGCCAGGCAGGAACTGCGCAGCTACAAGCAACTTCCGAAGAATTTTTATCACATCCAGACGAAGTTCCGTGACGAGCGGCGGCCCCGATTCGGCGTGATGCGTGGTCGCGAGTTCACCATGAAGGATGCCTACTCCTTCGACCGGGACAAGGAAGGCGCGGCGCGCAGCTACGACGCCATGTTCAAGGCGTACTGCGCCATCTTCGACCGCTTTGGCCTGCAGTACCGTGCAGTGGCTGCGGACACAGGCGCCATTGGCGGAGACCTGTCGCACGAGTTCCAGGTGATCGCGGACACCGGGGAAGACGCGATCGTCTATTGCCCCACCAGCGACTACGCGGCGAACATCGAACTGGCGGAAGGCGTGGCGCTCGGGCCCGATCGCCCGTCTGCGTCGCAGGCCCTCGCGCGCACACCCACGCCGGGGAAGAGCACCTGCGAGGACGTTGCTGCCCTGCTCGGCCTTCCGCTGTCGCAGACGGTGAAGTCCATCGTGCTGGCCACGGAAAGCCGAAACGAGGCCGGCCTGTCGACCGAAGTGACGATCTGGCTCTTGCTCCTGCGCGGCGACCACTCGCTGAACGAGGTGAAGGCCGGCAAGGTGGAAGGCCTGAAGAACGGCTTCCGTTTCGCCACGCCGACGGAGATCGTTGACCACTTCGGTACGCCCCCGGGCTACCTGGGACCGATCGGCACGCGCAAGCCCGTGAAGGTGGTTGCTGACCGCACCGTGGCGAGAATGGCTGACTTCGTGTGTGGAGCGAACGAGCACGACGCGCACTACACGGGCGTGAACTGGGGGCGCGACCTGCCCGAGCCCGATCAGGTGGCCGACCTGCGCAACGTGGTCGCCGGGGATCCTTCACCCGACGGCAAGGGCACGCTGGCCATTCAGCGCGGCATCGAGGTGGGTCACGTCTTCTATCTCGGTACCAAGTACAGCCGCGCGATGCAGGCAAACTTCCTCGACGAGACGGGTAAGCCGCAGCCCATGGAAATGGGCTGTTACGGCATCGGTGTCACGCGGATCCTTGGCGCTGCGATCGAGCAGAACCATGACGAACGCGGAATCATCTGGCCGGTGGCGATGGCGCCATTCGAGGTGGTGATCTGCGCCCTCGGCCACGAGCGCAGCGCCGAGGTGCGAGCCTCGTCTGAACGTCTGCTCGAGACGTTGTCAGCACTCGGCATTGACGTCATCCTGGACGACCGCGGCGAGCGCCCGGGCGCCATGTTCGCGGACTGGGAACTGATCGGGATTCCGCTGAGGGTCGTGGTATCGGAACGGGGGCTCAAGGCGGGCACTGTGGAGATCCAGGGACGGCGCGACGCTGCAGCAACGGTGGTGGCGCTAGAGGAGGCCGTGCGCGCGATCCAGGAGCGTCGTGGGGGATGAGCTTTCTCGCTGGCGTGGTGTCACGTCGGAGGGTGCTGTGTGGGCTGGGTTGGAGCGGCGCCGCCCTTTGGAGCGGCCCGGTCTGGTCTGGCGCGCAGCGAGAGGAACCGCTGGCAGACTCGATTCGATCAGCCTTGGCGGCAGCGGTGCAAGATGCTGCGCCTCCTCGTCCGCGCTTCCAGGAGATCGAGCATCGGCTCGCCTACCTGCGGTGGCTGGGAGAAGCCAGCCGACGGCTTCAACGCCGCAAGGCGGAGCATCACACCCGCATCGAGTTCCTGGAAACGGTGTGGTACGAGAGTCGACGGGCTGGGCTCGAGACCGCTCTGGTGCTGGGTGTGATCCAGGTGGAAAGCGGGTTTCGAAAGTACGCCATCAGTTCCGCGGGGGCCCGAGGCTACATGCAGGTCATGCCGTTCTGGGCACGATTGATCGGAGATGGTGACGTGGGCCGCTTGTTCCATCTGCAGACGAACCTGCGATTCGGGTGCGTCATCCTGCGCCACTACCTTGACATTGAGCGCGGCGACCTCTTCATGGCGCTTGGACGGTACAACGGCAGTCGTGGTCGCCCCACCTATCCGAACCTTGTGTTCGGCGCACGCCGACAGTGGGAGATTGCGGGCTGACGGCGTACCGCCAACATTCACAAGTCACGAGGCGGCGGTGCGGAGGCCGCTCCACTCCTGAGGTGCCGCACGGCCGACTCCGAGGAGTTCCAAGGCTCTCTCGACACCATCCGAAACGAGCGCCTCGATTGTGGCTGGTCGGTGATAGAACGCCGGCAGCGGCGGAAAGATCACTCCGCCCATCTCGGTGACTGCGGTCATGTTGCGCAGATGCGCAAGGTTGAAGGGCGTCTCGCGCACCATCATCAGGAGCCGGCGCCGCTCCTTCAGAGTGACATCGGCGGCCCGGGTCAACAGGTTATCGGCAAAACCGTGAGCCACCGCGGCAAGCGTCTTCATCGAACAAGGCGCAATGACCATCGCAGAAGTCCGGAACGAGCCACTGGCGATGCAGGCGCCGACGTCGGCTGGAGCGTAGGCATGGTCGGCCAGCTCTTCGAGCCCCTTTCGGTCAAGACCCATTTCGTGATGCACGTTGAGCACGCCCGCAGGCGTCACCACAAGATGGGTTTCGACGCCCAGCTCGCGCGCGCGCTGGAGCAAGGACACGCCGTAGATGGCTCCTGTCGCGCCCGTGATGCCGACCACCAGCCGGTCCATTGCCGTCATCCGTGAACGTGGATCGGTTCGCTTCAGCGCTGCTGGAGGAGCTGCTGGAGCTCTCCACTCTGGTACATCTCCATCATGATGTCCGAGCCGCCGACGAATTCACCATCGACATAGAGCTGAGGAATGGTCGGCCACTGGGCGTACTCCTTGACGCTTTGGCGAATGGACTCGTCGTCCAAGACGTTGACCGTCTTGATGTCGCTGGCGCCGCAGGCCTTCAAGACTTGGATGGCGCGTCCGGAAAAGCCGCACATCGGGAACTGGGCCGTCCCCTTCATGAAGAGGACCACACGGTTGCCCTTCACGAGGTCGTCGATCTGCTTGAGTGCATCGGTCATACGAGTGATTCCATCAGAAAGATTTCACCCCTCGATTCTGCCCGGCTGACACGATTGCTCGAAGCCTAGAACTCGATGACCTCGGTCGGGAGTCCAGTACGCAGGAGATGGTCACGGGCTGCTTCGGCTTCCTCTCGAGTAGCGAACGGGAACCAGCCGGCGCGGAACCCATTCGCGGCCGGGATCACGTCCGTTCTTGTCGACGGCCAGCCCGCGGGCACCTCGCTGTCTCGCATCAGCCCGAGCAGCAGTTCGGACGCGGCGCGCGATCTTGTCTGACGGGCAACCAGCGCATAACTTGGCGATCCCTGCGCAACGGCCGAAAGGGGCTGCGGTGCAGCGCCGGGCAACGTGGGCAACGGCGAGCTTGAACGTGCACGCGCTGCAGGAACGCTTGCAGACCCTTGAAACGGCAGCTTATCGACCTGCCCGGGCGGTGGTGTCGACAGACGCGCGACTTGTTGGGGGGCTGCCGGGAGGATCGGGGTCGTTCCACTCTGGTTTGCCGAGGCAGCACCGGTTGTTGGGCTGGCTGCGACTTGCGCCGCGGCCTCTCTCAGCGCGTCGGCAATTCTGCGCGCCTCGCGGGCAGTGTCCGATGAAAGACGAGGGCGAAGGTCGATGGGCAGTTCCTGGCGCAACGAGGCCTCGGTGTGAGGAGAGGCGGCCGCCATGATCGAAGTCGACGGGGCCCGGTCGTTGTCGACAGTCGGCGACTGCTGGGCCAGCGCAGCAGTGGTCGAAGCGTCCGGGAGGCGGAGAAGATCACTTGCCGAGGGTTGTGCGCTCGACGCTGCCAACACCGCGGCAACACTGCTGCGGGGCAGTACACCGGCCGGAGCGGACGTAGGGTCCGAAGTGGAGACGACCGCGTTCAACGCCGGCTTGGGGTGAGACGCTGCCTCAGCCATCTGGTGCACTGCCGGGCCAGAGCCCCGGAGCGAGTGGATGGTCGACACGGTGAGCAGAAGGCATGATGCGATGAGACTCACACCTGCGAGGCAGCGTGGTCGACTCCACAAGCGCGGCCCAAGCAAGACGGGTCTGCGCCAGCGGCTCGCGCTGACCAGCAACCGAACACGCCGATCTGGAAGCTCGATGGCGACGGTCCGCAGATAGCGCGAAGACACACGGCTCGCACTCGAGGCAAGCTGCGGCACCGGCGGTACGTGACGTGTTGGGGCAGAACCCTCGAACGGATCGTGCTCGGCTCCGTACCTCGCGGCAAAGCGGGCAATCTGACCAGGGCGTATGGGATCGATGAAGTCTTCGTCAAAGGCCGCTCGCGCAGTGTCGCGGCGCTTGCGTGGCGCAGTCTTGCCGTCCGACCCACCGATCATTGCCTGCCCACGAGCAGATGGCGTTTGGTCGGCATCCGTCGGCTGCTGACTGGCCTTGGCACGCAGTCCGCCTTTGCCCGGCCCACTCTGCTCCTTTCCAAGGGGCTCGGAAGAGAGCGGAGATGGCTCGATGGGGTCATCGAGGCCGTACAGAGGAACACACACCGATCCGATGCCACGGACCTGGTCGTTCTCTATCCGCATCGCCAGCGGATGCTTGTTGTGCCACGCGACAACCTGCGCAGCGAGTTCCGAGTCGCGAAAGACGTCCATGGGCGCCGCGATTCTGAACTTGGCTTGAACCCTCCGATGCTCTGAAATGCGCGGCGAATCCGGCTTCGACTGGGCAGACGACAATGGACGCGCAGGCTCGGTGCCTGTGCAGACGGATTCAGAGGAAATGATCAACGCCGGCCCGTTCACCGCTCCCGTCACTTTTGACGATCCTGTGGAGGCTCTCTCGCAAGTCGTGAAGATCTACGAGACGAGCACGAGCTTCTTACGCGGCATGCTGCAGCGCTTCGTTTCAGGCGATGACCTCGAACAAAGGGTGCGCGCTTGCTATCCCTTCGTTCGCGTCAAGACATCGACGGTGGCTAGGGCGGATTCCCGGCTGTCATACGGGTTTGTTGCCGGCCCTGGGGTGTACGAGACTACCTTGACGCGACCAGACCTCTTTGGATCCTATTTTCTTGAGCAGTTTCGCTTGCTTCAACGGAACCATCAGGTTTCGTTAGAGATCGGCACCAGTGTTCAGCCGATTCCAGTCCACTTTGCGCTTTCGGAGCACGATCATGTGGAAGGAAATCTGTCGGCGGACCGACGCCTGCTTCTTAGGGATCGTTTTGATCTACCAGACTTGACATCGATGGACGACGGGATCGCCAACGGAACATTCGAACCGTCCGCCGGAGAAGCGCACCCCTTGGCTTTGTTTACGGCTCAAAGGGTAGATTATTCGCTTCATCGTCTTCGTCACTACACAGGTACGGCGCCTGAGTTCTTCCAAAACTTCGTTTTGTTTACGAATTATCAGTTCTACGTCGATGAATTCATTCGGCTCGGTCATCAGTCCATTGGAAGTGGCGCTTCGGATTACTGCGCTTTTGTGGAACCAGGAAATGTCGTGATGAGCCGGGATGGTTGGGTCAGTCCGCCCGGTATCTCGAAAGGCGCAGCGCCGATCCGGCTACCGCAGATGCCTGCCTACCACCTGATTCGTCGAGACGGCAGCGGCATCACGTTGGTGAACATCGGAGTCGGGCCGTCAAATGCAAAGACGATCACAGATCACATTGCCGTGCTTAGACCACATGCGTGGCTGATGCTGGGTCATTGCGCGGGTTTGAGAAATACCCAGCAGCTTGGGGACTACGTACTGGCACACGGCTATGTACGTGAGGACCATGTCCTTGATGAAGATCTCCCTTTGTGGGTGCCGATACCGCCTCTTGCAGAGATTCAATTGGCCTTGGAGCAAGCGGTCGCCGATGTGACGATGTTGAGCGGCTATGAACTCAAGCGCGTCATGCGAACAGGAACCGTAGCGAGCACCGACAATCGTAACTGGGAGCTGCTGCCATCGAAAAATGTCGCCTCAACGCCTGATCGTCGCTTTTCACAGAGCAGGGCCGTTGCACTGGATATGGAGAGTGCCACAATTGCCGCGAACGGCTTTAGATTTCGAGTGCCCTACGGCACCCTGCTTTGCGTAAGCGATAAACCTCTCCACGGCGAGATCAAGTTGCCGGGTATGGCGAATCTTTTCTATCGAGAACGTGTGGATCAACACTTACGCATTGGGATTCGCGCGGTGGATCTGTTGCGACAGGAGAGGCCGGGTAGGTTACACAGCCGTAAGCTTCGCAGCTTTGCGGAGGTCGCGTTCCAATAGCTGCCGCGTCGTTCGCATACGTGGAGAATCCATTGCCCGGAACTCCTGACAGGCACTCCTGACAGGCATTTTCAAGATTGGTTTCGCTGAACTTCGGCGATCAGGAGGACCTCGTTGAATCCCAGTAGCTCACTGGTTGGTAATTTCCAGGTTCTGCGAGCTTGCCGAGAGGCCTGTCACGAATCAGAAGGTGTTTTCCAGTCGTACATCGGGGTCAAGGCATTTCAGACTCGGCGCTTCGAGAGCGATTACTCTGACCTGTTGACTGAAGGCGAGTTCGCATCAGCGCTTCAGTTCTTTCTGGAGGAACTCTATGGGCCGAAGGACTTTTCAGAGCGTGATCGGCAGTTCGAAAGAATCGCTCCAGCAGTTTCAGAATTGTTTCCCTCTGAGGTAATGAGGACTGTTGAAGATTTGGTTGAGCTTCATGCCTTGTCAGAGTCACTTGATCTGGCAATGGCAAGAGAGCTTTCGCGCCTTGCAAGAGGAATTGATATTGAACACTACAGAGTAGCGTGGCAGAAGCTCGACTGCGCCGCCGAACGACAGCGTCAACTTGATTTGGTGCTCTCTCTCGGCACCCAGCTAGGTGCCCTCACGAGAAAACGTGTTTTGCGGCGCATGCTCGGCATGATGCGCGTTCCCGCGAGAATGGCTGGACTTGGGGATCTGCAGTCATTCCTTGAGCGTGGCTTTGACTCGTTTTCAGGGATGCGCAGTTCTGCGGCGTTAATGAGCATCATCAAGATGCGTGAGACGATCTTTTTGCAGGCGATGAACGACGCGGTTTGAAGTTTCGAAAGCGTGATCGAACCAATGCCGAGCGATAAACGGCGAGAAAAAAGCAAAAAGGGCCCAGTCAATGACCGGGCCCTTTTCTCTGGAAATAGCCTGACAATGTCCTACTTTCACACGGGAACCCGCACTATCATCGGCGCAAAGGCGTTTCACTGTCCTGTTCGGGATGGGAAGGAGTGGGACCACCTCGCTATGGTCATCAGGCTTGACTTGT
>Ga0075157_10002273_pt1 | contig 11249 bp, 5 predicted proteins | sample JI81BgreenDNA_FD_70967 | JGI IMG/M metagenome (GOLD analysis project Ga0075157, IMG submission 70967) | Wastewater effluent complex algal communities from Wisconsin, to seasonally profile nutrient transformation and Carbon sequestration -... | ecosystem: Engineered > WWTP > Effluent > Algae...
CCCAGGCAACTGGCAGTGGCCGATCCGGCAGCGCGCTGGACAGCGGCAAGCCGCGAGCGTGCCTTCTTCGCCTATGCGACCAATTACCTGATCGATCTCCAGAACGCGGTGATCGTCGATGTCGAGGCGACCACCGCCATCCGCCAGGCCGAGGTGACCGCCCAGCGCCGCATGATCGACCGGACGCAGGAGCGCTTTGGCCTGTGGCCCGAGCGACTTGCCGGCGGTGCTGGATACGGCGATGCGAAAAACCTGTCCTGGCTCGTCGATGAGCGCGGCATCGAGCCGCACATCCCTGTGGTCGATCATTCCGGTCGCCGTGACGACAGCTTCGAGCGCTCTGCCTTCAGATGGATCATCGATTTTGGCATAATGGATGAAGTGGATGCATCGGCGTACGAAGCGCCATTCGACTTTGTCCGAGAACATGTAAAGCCAGTCCGCGACACCAATCGCCGGGAGAAGCGCCGTCTTTATTGGTGGCAGCACGGTGAAACTGTGCCGGGCATTAAGCGGGCGGTGCAGGATATCTCCCGCGCTATCTTCACGTCTCGCGTCGCGAAATTTCGTCTGTTTGTTTGGGCGCCTGCGACAACCGTTCCCGACAGCGCAGTAGTCGCCATCGCTAGGGATGATGGGGCCACGTTCGGGATCTTACACAGCCGCCTTCATGAAATCTGGTCGTTGCGTATGGGTACGTCGCTGGAAGATCGGCCGCGCTACACCCCCTCAACTACCTTCGAGACGTTCCCCTTTCCTGAGGGCCTGACGCCTGATATCCGCGCCGCCGACTACGCTGACGATCCTCGCGCTCAGGCTATCGCCACTGCTGCCGAGCGGCTCAACACCTTGCGCGAAAACTGGCTTAACCCGCCCGATCTGGTCGAGCGTGTGCCGGAAGTCGTCCCCGGCTATCCCGACCGCATCCTGCCGAAAGACGATGCCGCTACCCAGGAACTCAAGAAACGCACGCTTACCAATCTCTACAATGCCCGTCCCGCCTGGCTCGACCATGCCCATCGCGCGCTCGATGAGGCAGTGGCCGATGCCTATGGCTGGGGCGATGATTTCCGCGCCGGATCGCTCACCGACGACGAAATCCTCGCCCGCCTGTTTCGATTGAACCAACAACGTGCCGGTCAATGACCCCGCCAATCGATCCTGATCTGTATGAATTGCGGGAAAGGATCGCCCTACGTCGCACCAATAGGGCGGGGCTCGAAGCCATGTTGCGGCAATTACGGGACTCGAAGGCTGAGGGTGTTGCCGATCTTCGGGCTTTGATCAGGCAACATCTGAATGACTTGACCAAGGAAGATGCAGCACAAGGCCAAAGGCGAGCCGCTCACATGTCTGTGTCCGAGCTGAAGTCCTATCTGCAGCAATACCGCAACCACAAACCCCGACTGCTCGATCTCATCAAGGACCTCGAAGGGATAGGCACTCCTGAAATCCAGGACATTCGCCAACGTGCATTAGCCATCGTCGCCACCTGGAACAGCCCTTCGCAGCAAAAACTCGCCACCATCAATCAGTCGCTTGGAAACCCGATCATGACCCGCCCGCTGATGAACAAGTCGTTCGTTGACCTAGAACTGATGGCCGAACGCAACTGGGACAACCGGGCCGAGCTCGATCTGATCCGATCGGAGCTGGTGCACCGGACCACCAATGCCGCCAAGACCCTGCGGCACCGGGTCGAGACGTGGATCAAGGATTGCGACAAGGCGGCAGCGGGCAAGGCCGCAAAACCGGAAGCGGCCAAGGCGGATGCTGCGAAGCCTGCCGCCAAGCCACCTCGCCATCCACAGGTGCACAGCTGGACCTATGAGGCGGTGGCCAAGCTGCGCGCCAAGCTGATCGACCTGTCGCGCAAGTCGCCGCTCATCGCCTTCCGGCATGAATCGCGCAGTGCCAGCCAGCTTCGTATCATCGACGAGCGGCCCGATCTGCTGTTCGAACGGCTCGGCAAGGGCAGCATGGGCTTCGAGCCCCTGCCCGGCGAGGAACAGACGCCCGCCGACGAACGCACCCCCAGCTTCGGTCTCGCCTATGAGCGGGCGCGGTTGACCGATCCGGAGTTTCTGGCGGCGACCGAAAAGCTGGGCGATGCCGAAGGTGACGTGCGCGCCTGGCAGGATGCCGAGCGGGCCTTGCGTGCCCGGGTGCGTCAGCAGCTCGGCCTGCCCAAGCTCGATTTCGGCAAGGGGCTGGATGTCACGGCGCTCGCCCGCGCGCATGGTTTTGACCCATCCTACGAGCTCAAGATGAGTGATGACGGGGATGTCGCCGCGCATCACGAAGACGATGACATGCGCGTCCTGCTCACCCGCAAGGAGTTGGACCGGCGTCTGAAATCGATCGACGATCGTGCCACCAGCCATTTGCGGGAGACGGGCCATCACACGCTGCATCTGGCCTTCGGTTTTGTGCAGTGGTTCGAGGATGATGCGTCAGACCTTGCATCCTACGCGCCGTTGCTGCTGCTGCCGGTCAAGCTGGCCAAGGATACGAGCCGGGCGAAGAAGGACTACCGGCTCAGCATCTGGGAGGGCGGGCTTGAGGTCAATGTCGCGCTGATCGAGAAGGCGCGTGAGCATTGGGGTCTGCAGCTGCCGCAGCTGCGCAACGAGGAAAGCCCTGAATCCTATTTCATCCGCGTGAAGACGGTGCTGGCCCAGGGCCGCCGCCTGACCTTGCGCTCGTTTATCACCCTATCCGTCCTGCCTCCGATGATCCTGTGGCGGGACCTCGATCCGGAGAACTGGCAGGAAGGCGCTTTCAGCGATCACCGCTTGCTGCCGGGCTTGGTTGGTGCGGCAGAGGTTCCTTCGGTCCCCGGCGATGACAGCATCATCGATATTGATGATCCGGCGAACGAGGCGCGAGTCCCTGCCCTCATCACCGATGCCGATGCCTCGCAGCACAAGGCCATCATGGACATGGCAGCCGGGCGCGACATGGCGATCGAAGGTCCGCCAGGAACGGGCAAGTCGCAAACGATCACCAACATGATTGCTACAGCCCTGTCCCAGGGCAAGCGGGTGCTGTTCGTGGCCGAGAAGCAGGCGGCGCTTCGGGTGGTATCCGACCGACTGAGGGCGGCTGGCTTTGGTCCGTTGCTGCTGGAGCTGCACGGGGAGAAGGCGAGCCGCACGGAAGTCTATGCCGGTGTGCGCGAACGGATCGTTGCTGAGCCGAGGCTGGATGCGCGCGTGCTCGATGAAAAGCGCGCAGAGCTGCGCAGGCATCGCGATCTGTTGCGGAGATACTTGTCTCTGGTGCGGACGCCGCTGGGCAAGCTCGGCATGACTGCCCATGCACTCGTCTGGCGGGAAGTCCGCCTGCGCAAGCAATTTGACCGCGAAAAGACCCGGCCGATCGAGGCGCGCTGGCAATCGGCGGGGGTTGGCGAGCTCGATAGATCGACCCTCACGGAAAATCGCGAGATTCTGGCCCAGTTCGGCAAGGCTTTCCTGGCGGTCCAGGGAGATGCCGAGGGAGAGGCAACGCGCTGGGTTCAGGCAGGTAAGCTCAACCCCTTTGACCAGAGTGCAGCGCTCGAAGCCGCTGGCGCAGCGGGTCGGGCAGCAGATGCCGTGGCCGATGTCGCAGCTCGGTTGTTGGAACTGGGCATTGCCCTGCCGGGACCAAGCGACAACGCCATCGTCGATGCCAGTGCCCAGCTTTCGGCGTTCAAGCCCTTTTCCTGTTCCAATGATGCCGTGGTTTCTGCAGCGCTGCATCACCGTGCGGCAAGCCTGGACCTTCTGGCAGCGCAGTCCGAATGGCGACGGCAACGAGATGCGATTGCCGATGCCATCGAAGCGCCTGAACGGGTGTCGATTGATGAAGCCCAGGCTCTGGCCGACGCGCTGGTGATTGGCGACTGCCCCGCTACGCCGGCCGAAGCCCGCTCTATCCTCTCACACCATGAGTGGCTGTCAGGACTGCTTGAAGGCGCGACCCGCGACATGGAACGGGTAGAAGCGAGCGGCGACTGCTTCCGATCCTATGACTTGTATGCCGCAATGAGGGAGGTGGCGTCTCGTGCTAGCGAGGCGCTGTAAATCAATAACAAAACAGGAGCTGCAGGGAATCTGGTCGATATTTGTCGCCTGATGCGCCGATGTGCCTTTGGAGCATCAACGCCTACTAAGATAGCCATATCGACCAGCACCGAAGAATGGGTCCATTCGGCGCTGTGCATGGGTTGCTCAGGAGCGCAAAGCAGATCGTCTCCCAAAAAAGCCTTGGATTGCGCCCACCGGTCTCAGTCGGGAAAATGCCAGCGCCATTAGATGGGTATTGCAGGCCGCATTGTTAACGAATGGGCCCTAAGTTGCCGCTTCACCCTAATCCTCCCTGCATAGCCCAAGATTGAGGTAAAAGTGAAGCTTCCAAAATCCAAAAAGCCACCTCTTTATGTCGCCGTCCACGAAGCCGGTCACGCAGTTATTATGATGTTTCTGGGGCTTCCACGTAGGATCAAGTATGTATCGCTCACAGATACGCCGCCAGGCACCGTCGGTTTTGTGAAGGCTAGCGCGCGCTTTGACCGGCAATTGGCTGACGCGATAAGGGCTACCGAACAGTTTTCAAGGGGCGATGATGCCGCTGTCAGTGTGGTCGCCTGTCAAAAGCAGGCGGCTTGGTGGGAGGTGGTCGATCTTATGGCGGGCAATGTTGCCGAACTGCGATCAAGGCAGATCAATTCCCTGACCCGGGCAATGGTAATCAGCCAGATGATTGAGGCTGCAGGTCAGCGACGGGATGGTAGCGAATTTCCAGATGATTTTGTTCAAATTTATGAACGCCTGGAATGGCTGGACAGGGACGCTATTGGCTTCAACGCAGAGAAAGCACTTGAAGAAACGGAAGCTCTCGTCACGGCCCACTGGAGCAAGATCAGGGAGCTGGGGCGGTTGCTCCACAAGACGATGCACATCGATGAGGACGCCCTGATTCACTGGCGAGAGCGTTGGCCAAGCCATTTTTGATGCCTGCCAGACGTTATTGTTAACAGACAAACTGCGGGTAATGCGGGTAATGCGGGTATTGGAAAGTCCCGCCGGCAAACTATGGATAATGTCAAATTTACTTCAAAGCACTGCTCCGTAAACCCGCATTACCCGCATTACCCGCACCAACTAAACCGCTCTTCTCAGGGAAGAGCGTCAATCTTCCAAATTTTTTGCTTGCTGTGGGTATCAAAACTACCGACAAGTCGCAGATTCCCAACAATTCGACCTTCGTATTGGCTCAAGTATTTCCCAAGTCGCCGAGATTCGATGTCACTGCGCGGACCAGCGGCAACGTCAACTAAGACATCAAACAACGACGGTCGTAGCCGCCGCTGATAACCGTCAACCTCTTCGGCAAGCTTTTTAATTTCGCCAACAGTGCGGGCTGTGGCGCCCCCGGCTGAGTGCAGCTCAGCAAAGAGCTTAGATAGCGTGGTGGTCACGGGGTCATTTTCCCTCGCTTTCGCCATCGTCGATACAGGATCGGAGCAGCCTAGCCATACTAGTGACGAGCGCACATACCTACTCCACCCCTCAAATGAACCAAGTGGGGCGCAGGGGTTTGGGCACCCTGCCACAACATAGGCGCGAACTATGGTCAGGACAGCAGAGATATAATGACCGCGATTTCGCCTCAGTTCCTCATGGGGCTTTTTTTCGAACGACCTTAGCTCCGGCCTTTCTACCTTAGCGTCCAGAGTCGAGATGATAACACGGCGAGTGAGGTCCCCTAAGATTTGAACATTGTTCCCGGTGATGAACACGCAGGCTGTATTGTGCCGCGGCGGCATACTGGACTTCCCAAGCTCCCTCACCGAGATAAGTGGGCGCTCGATCAGCTGGCATAGCTGATCACCGCCCAGTGGCCCATTGATGTTATCGAGCGCGATTATCATTCGACCGTCTTGTAAGACTGAGCTGATCCGCTTCTCCGTTTCTTCCTCCCGCTGTCCAGGAGAAATGGCTGCCGCCTCCAAGCCGGTTGCTAGGATTGAACAAAGATCAACCAAGTAACTTTTGCCAGTGCCAGGAGTTGGGGCCATGATTACAATAGCGGGTGAAGTCGCAAAGCCACCCCGGGTCACAACGGTAATCAGCGCGGCAAGCGCAACTGATTCTGCAGCATCGTCAACGAATGGAAAACCTGAGATGAGCTCCTTCAGTGACTCCAATGCCTCAAGCGCATCCTGCCTTGTGGGGGAGGCTGGTATCTCAGGCATACTTATTGATCGCTTGAGTAGGAGCTGCGTTGCCGGGTCATAGCCCTCGATATCTAATAGGCTGCCGTCTGGACGAATTGTTGGGACCGTGATCACGCCGATTAATGGGAGAAAATGCCACTCTCCCGAACGAGATAGCAATATCTTCGCGACATCGCGCGGGGGGTCGGCCGTCACATACCGACCAGTCCTGCCGTCAAGTTTCTCCCACTTTGCCGCTCGCGACATGTAGTCCACAAGAGTTGCCTCATCCACGGGCACGATTGACGCGGAAACCAATTCTCCGGTCGCTGGCAACTTGGTCGTGTTGAATATGGGTTTGACAAGCCCATTGCGCTGATAAATGTGCGCACCATACCGGATTAAGGCCTGCTCAGCTTCGCTTGCCAATTGGTGGACCTTACCCTTCTGAATTTTAATCACGGGTTGGCGACTTAGACCCCCTTTGGGCCCCTTGGGCTTTAAGCTCCGCTGAGCGGTATTGTTGGCCATGTTCGCGGACAGGCTCGATTTTTTGCGCTTCTGGACCGATTCCGGCCCGCTGGTTTGTGCAGACATCTCTGCCCCTTCACTGCCTCCCACAGAACCTTTGGCTTTGTCGAAGAAGTGGGGGTTGCTACCTTGGTCCGAATGGTGGCGGGCAATACCGGCGTCTATAGCCGACCTGATTTTTCCATTGAGTGCCGGCTCTGTCCAAGGCCGATCAGGCTCGAAGGATTCCATCGTCATTGCAGCGTTTAAGAGTGTGGCATACGCAGTTTCGATTTCAACACGCCCCGATCCGACCAATAACCCGGCTCTGAAGCTTGAGGAGTTAAGTACAGTTTCTTGCTGGCCCCAAGGTGCCGTCACGATGTCATTGCAGGCTTGCTCCAGAGAAAAACCCTGCGAACCATTCGCACCCGGGTTTGAAATCAGCTTCCTAGCCGACGGCCGTTGATTCTCTTGGAATGCAATCTCACAAAGCCAATCTGGCATTTCGGCGATCGGTGTGGACGTGATTGGCAGCGTTGCTCGGTAGACAGTTCCGTTCGGGTGAACGCTTCCAGGACCCACGACGTAACCGCCCTCGCCCTTGAGGTCCCACCCAGGCTCGATTTTTAACCGAGTCGGAACGGCCCAGCCGGGATGCCTGAGATAGTAATGCTTGCCCCTTGCGGTGGTAACGCTGAAGGTTGTTGGTAGCCCACGCTCATTCACATAAGCAATCGCCTCGGGTGTATCCGCATCAAGCACAACGATACCAGAAGGTCGTCCGGTGATAACACCAAGGTTGCCTTGATGAGATACCCATCCAGCAATGTTCTCCCGCGTCGGCGGGGAACTTTGGAAGAGCTTCCAAGGAATAGCGGGAATCTTTGAACGGGGCAGCAATGGGAAGATGACAAACCCCAGTTCATGCAGTTCAAACCAGGGCAATGAAGACTGGATATGTGGCTGATCGGAAGCCGCGGCTTCGGAGGCTCGGTATTGATGCCCTAGGTCGTTTCCATCGGAATGACCAACTGGGTTGCCAACCATGCCTCCGGGTTGCGCGCTAACATTTTTTGGATTGTGCATTGAATGGTCCTCATATCAAGGCTCGACTGGAGCCGGAATGAGAAGCCAGATATTCGTGCTAAACAGCCGATAATAGTGAAGAAATTCGATTTTTCGAACTAATTTTTGAGAGGATTATTGCTATGATTACTTCAGAATTTACCATATTGCTTAAGTTCCTTTTGGTCGCCCTGCCTTGGCGCGTTCGGGATAAAGTCGCACAGCCCGGCTCCAGGCTTTCTCAAAGCTCCTTTTTGTAATATATTTAAATTGGCGATCCAATTTGACTAACTCCCAAAATTTTTCCTTTCTCTTCACCTTATTGACATCCCTCTGAAATTCATTTATTAGCCAATTTTCGCAGCGTGCAATTTGTATCTCCTTTGGAATAGATTTATTTTTATATTTAGATTTAGCCAGTTCTCTTTTATATTGAATTGGCAAATTAATATCAAATGCCTCGCAGAATTCTCTTGGATGGAACCTTAGCCCTTGAAGATTTATTTGCGTAATTTTTCTGAAATTTTCTGGAATACGCGTTGTATATTTTTCTGGCGCAATATTTTCATAAGTGTCCTCGAGCAGATCAAGCCTTCCATCTGGTAGCCCCCAAACCCATTTTGGAACCGCCCATGGCAAACTTATCGGCATAATTGTTTCATCGATTTCAATATGGACGTATCGCGCCTGGCATCTAATGGCGCCAATACGAAGTTTTGCCAAAACCCTTAGGTTCGATCTTTCTTCTGGCTCCGAATATCTTTCTCTAAGCAGAGACGCTGCCTCATAGGAGATCATCCACTTTTTACTTGTCAATTTGGCCTACCCCATAGAATAGATTTAATAAGTGTTTACAATATTTATATTGAAAATTTCAAAAATTATCAGGCAGAAAGCCAAAACTCCGTGATACAATTAGAACCAATACAGGGCATTCTTCGTTGTAATTTTATAACCGAAGCGTTAAGGGTTCGTTGCGCAGTGTGAGTTATGGAACGCGTGGCTGGCACGTCGTCTGTCGACGGCGATATGATAACTCTAGCATGACCAAACAGCTCAAGTAGATCTGAATCAAGATTTAAGGTATAGAATGGTATGCATGATGGCATTATCCCCTGGTCGCCCTACTATCACGACGCTCTCGTGATATCGAACGGCAAGCAGACCCTGATTTCGGCCTTCTGCGATCTCGTCCGCGTCAGACATGGTTTTGTGAATCATGAGTTGCCAGAACTCTTCGCTACAGATGAAGATGGGGACGAGAATGATGCCTGCCGCTACATGGTGGCTTTGGATGCCGCCTTCCTTGCCCAACAGTTTGTGCGCGGACGAATTGCAACATTCGCGCGCCCCATCGGCGGTGGAGATGTCTTCTCGCTCAAGGAAACGTGCTGGGAAATCGATGACGCCCTTGCGCGAATGGCGACAGGTGCATTAAACCTTGAGCACTGGGCTGACCCAGATGCTGTGCCTACGCATCGGATCTTTGTTGATGCTGCGGAATACAACCAATGGCTGGCAAGCTTGAAGCCGTTAGGTCCATTGAGCGCTCGCGAAATCGAGGAGGCCCTCAATCCGCAGCTGCGGGCTGCGAGAGCGTTGGCATGCCGACGTCTAGACGAGTTTTCGCAAGACAACTCGTCTGGCCAAGACGATTTGGCCATCCTATCGCCCCTCCGGCCAGAAGGCTTTGGACCCGAGTTGCTAACCCTCGCTGACGTTTGCAAACTGGTAAAGAGAGGCCGTAGTTCAGTTTACAGCATGATCTCAGAAACGCAGTTCCCCGAACCGATAAAGCTCGGCAGCAGCTCTCGGTGGGCCAAACAAGAGGTCCTCGCCTGGATCGAGGAGCGAGCCGCGAGACGTGGCGAGGGTCGAAATTAGCGCAGCTTGCGCCGCGGGCTGTGCACGATCTCCTCCACTGGTAACGCATTTTCCATGATCATATTCGCCCAGCGCTGGGCCAGCTCTCGTCTTCGATCCATATAACGTGCGCGGTTGTAGCGCAGTTCGGTGGCGCTCATTCCGGCAGGAGTGTGCGCCAGCATAAGGTCGATGATCAAGCGGTCAGCGAGCAATCGCAGGTCAGCGCCCAGCTCTCGTTCGGCCTGCTCGTTCATGATGGTCGAGAAGCTCGAGCGCCAGCCATGCGGCACATGCCGCCCCTTGTAGCCCTCTCGATTGTAAAGATAGCCAATTGCGTTTTCGGTCATTGGCTCTTGCCCACTTCGCGCATTGGGAAAGACATATCTTGCTCGACCAGTAAGCAGGCGAACACCCCGGAGGGTTTCAACAGCCTGCCGTGACAACGGAATCTTGTGGTCAAAAGCCTCGTCGCTGCGCAGATGCAGCTCTTGCTTTATTTTTTCTCCAGGAACGATCCAGATCGCATCGCATGCATCAGATAACGGAGCGCCCCATTCGACGCCGCTTATTTCATTCCATTCCATGTGCCGAACCATACCAGGACGCTGGGCAGTGAGCGCAAGGAACCGCGCCCCCAGCCGCGTGATAGGCGAGGCACCGGCTCGGTCAATTTCGCCTAGCATCTCTCTGATGGCATCGAGTTTCAGCAAAGCCGGATATCGTTTCGATGGCGGCAGTGGGGCGAGCGCTTCATTTATGTCGGCTGCAGGATTATCAAGCTTGGCGCCATAGGCATTGACGTATCTGTAGATCGACGCCACCCGCTGCTTGACCCTCCGTGCCGTCTCGATTGCACCGCGCGCTTCGATCCCTTTCAGCACCGAGAGCAGCAGCGGCTTGTCGATCTCTTCCATCGGCATACCGCCAAGCTGTGGGAATATATCGCGCTCAAGGCTGGTGATAACATCATCGGCATGAACCGGTTTCCACGACGGCAACTGCTTCTCATGCCATTCGCGGGCCGCTTCTTCGAACGTCCGGAACTTCCCCCTCTCACCGACAAGCTTGGTGCGCTTCGCTGCATGACGGGGGTCACGACCCTCGCGCAGCAGCTTCTTGGCATCATTGCGCTTCTCGCGCGCTTCAGCCAAGGAGACTTCGGGATAACTCCCCAAGGTCAGCAGCTGCTCCTTGTTCTCGAAGCGAAATTTGAAACGCCAGCTCTTGTGGTTCTTGGGCGTGACATAGAGAAACAGTCCAGCGCTGTCCGACAGCTTATAGGCCTTATCCCTTGGCGCGGCTGCGCGCACCGCTCTATCCGTCAGCATCCAATACCCCCAATCGAACCAAGCTGATACCCCGGATCTACCCCGATTCACTTCTGGATTGGGATGGATCGGCTTGGCAAGAAATGGAGGAAAAACTAGCTGTATGTAAAGAGTTACCGATTGCTCTGGACTGATCTGGACAGCTTTGGAAAGGCCCTTGGCGGAGAGGGTGGGATTCGAACCCACGGTGAGCTTGCACCCACGCCGCATTTCGAGTGCGGTACATTCGACCACTCTGCCACCTCTCCGGCCTGGCGAGCCAAAACGCGGGC
>Ga0075157_10002274_pt1 | contig 11244 bp, 10 predicted proteins | sample JI81BgreenDNA_FD_70967 | JGI IMG/M metagenome (GOLD analysis project Ga0075157, IMG submission 70967) | Wastewater effluent complex algal communities from Wisconsin, to seasonally profile nutrient transformation and Carbon sequestration -... | ecosystem: Engineered > WWTP > Effluent > Algae...
TTGACAGTCCGGACTACACTCCTCTTGCAGACGCAAGATGACGCAATGACGCACCCGTGCAAGCCAAGTTACTATCACCTATTATCAGCCAGCGGCGGTTGTTGCTCGCGCGGTAACATTATTATTTTCTGCTAGACCAACAAGTGGGCAATTTTTGAGGGAAAGTAGAGGGCTACTTGCCTGAAGCACCATGAATGGTGACGCTGCGCGACACAGGGGCGCGTAGAGGTAAGGTCCGTGGGATGAATCCCACGGCTACGATTCTGATACCGCTACGCGGTGGGGCATGGAACGGCGATTCGTCAATCGGATTACGGATCGACCAGACCCCATTCCCCGGCGTTCGGTTATCCGGAAGTTGGACACACGGGCACAACGCGGACGCTCGATCATGATGGGCATCACGACTTTGCGGGATTCCTTCTTGACGCCGCGTGTTTTCTCTTTACCTGTTGAGCACTATGCATTTTCAAGTTCCTTTCCTGTTGTTGGCCTGTGGTTTCATCGGTTTCTCACACGCCGCCATCACGGTGAAAAAAGTGGCCGATGGCTTCAATCGACCGGTCTGGGTCGGCATGCCAAAAGTGTCGAAAAAACAGCTTTGGGTGATGGAGCAGCACGGTGTGGTCACCGCTGTGGAGCCGGAAACGGGAGAAAAGGTCGTGCTTTTCGACATCCACGAAAAAGTCAGCCGCAAAGGCAACGAGGAGGGCCTTTTGGGTCTGGCATTTGCGCCTGACTTTGAAAAAAGCGGCCGCTTTTACCTGAACTACACCGACAAGGAGCACCACACCTGCATTTCCCGCATGGTATTCGAAAACGGCAAGGTCGATGCCTCCAAGGAGGAAATCATCCTGCGCTACCAACAGGATTTCCAAAACCACAATGGCGGATGGATCGAATTCGGTCCCGACAAGATGCTTTACATCGGCAACGGTGATGGCGGATCCGGCAATGACCCCAAGCAACGCGCCCAGGATCTGACCTCGTTGTTAGGAAAAATCCTGCGCATCGATGTCTCCCCCGTCAAGGGCTATGAAGTTCCTGCGGACAACCCCTTCGTGAAAGACAAGAACGCCAAGCCCGAGATCTGGGCCTACGGCGTGCGGAATCCCTGGCGCTGCTCCTTCGATGCCAAAACTGGCGACCTGTGGATGGGCGATGTCGGCCAGAACCACTGGGAGGAAATCAACCGCATCGAGCACAAAAAAGGCTTCGGCGCGAATTTCGGCTGGCGTTTGCGCGAAGGCGATGTCGCCACCCCTGCGAACAACGTCGGCGGTGATAAACCGAAGGCCCATGTTGATCCCGTCTATGTGTACAAACATGGCGGCGGATCCACGGAGGGCTTTTCAGTGACCGGCGGCTATGTCTATCGCGGTCCGATCAAGGAACTGCAGGGTCGTTATGTGTTCGCCGACTACCAGAACCCGCGCATCTGGTCATTTGTCGAAAAAAACGGCAAGGCCACCGATTTCAAGGACCACACTGCGGAATTGCAACCTGATGGCTCTAAAATCAAGCAAATCCCGAGCTTCGGTGAGGCTCCGGATGGTAGTCTCTACATTGTCGATCACTCCGGTCCCGTCTATCAGATCGTGGAGAAATAAGCCCTCCTTGCCGCAGTTGGGCTGGAATGATTCCCCCGCGACCTGATCCAAGGGCGCATCCAGGTCGCGCGTAACCGTTGGCTTTCCCTGCTCGTTCGATTTTTTCACTCGCCAAGCGGCGACAGCTTCGGTATGGGATGAGTCACCGATCGCATTGACGCATGAAACCGGACCTCCATCTCACCCAAACATCCAACAAACTGGATGCCCGCCGTCAGCAAGTGGCGATCTATCTGGCCGCCCAGAAGAAAAAAGATACGATCCAGTCGATGGTCGTGGCAGCCATTGTGGTGGTTTTGGTCGGTGCCATACTCGCCTTGATCGCCATTTTGCCCAGTTTCCGTGAAGTGCCCGTGATCGTCACCTACCAGGCTCCCGTGGAGAAAGAAGATGCTCCTGAGCGGCCCAAAGACATGGCAAAAGGACTCAAACCCAAACCTGCCAGCTCCAGTTCCTCCATGGCGCGTGTGATTGCCGCCACCACATCCGCGGCCATTGCCGTGCCTGTTCCGGACGTGGTCGATCCCACCCGCCCGTTCGGGATGGACGATGACTTCAATGCTGGATTCGGCTCCGGTGACGGCGATGGCAACGGCGGCGGCGGCACCTCGTTTTTCGGCACCAAGCGGACCGGCAAACGCGTCGCATTCATCGTGGATTTCTCGCTCTCCATGGAAAGCGATTGCGCTGGCGGCACCCGCATTCAAATGCTCAAAAAGGAACTCATCAGCTCCATCAACGGCCTGTCCGACAACATGCGTTTCAAGATCATTTACTTTTCCCACAACGCGTGGACCGATGAGACACCGGGCCCGAATCAAGCGGACAAAGGCTGGAATGGCTTGGGTGATACTCCCATCGTCGATTGGCTCCCCGCCACCAAGGAGATGAAGGCCAAGGCCGTGGCCAACGTCACCGCCACTCCCGCCCAAGGCAACACCGGTTGGTATTCGCCGCTGAAAATCGCCTTTTCCATGAGTCCCCCGCCCGATGTGGTCTATCTTCTTTCCGACGGCGAAGCCCGCGATAGCAACATGGTCTTCGATCAACTAGAAACCCTCAACCCTCACGGCGTGCCGATCGACACCATCGCTTTCGAACTCCCCGGCACACCCGCCTACGACTTGAGCGAAATTGCCAAGCAAACCGGAGGTTCCTTTGTGCTCTTCCACGAAGGAAAACGTTATGTCGGTGACTCCGCGAAAATGTTTCTGGGCTCGGAATTTGATCCGTGAGGTAGCCATCGGGTCGGACTGGAGCCCCCACCGCCCGACCCATTCACTGCGATAATGCTCCCTACGCATGACAGATCCTGCCAGCCACGCCTTGGAAGAAGATTTTTTCCGCTACCTTGCCACGGAGCGCTCGGCATCGGCCCTGACCATTCGCAACTACCGCGCCGCTCTCCAGCTTTTTCGTGACTTCCGCGGCACTGGCTTTGACAGTTGGCAACAGACCACCACCGATGATTTCCGCGCCTGGCTTTTTTCCATGATGAAAGCGAATGCCGCGCGGGCCACCATCCGCCTCCGCTTCGCCGCAATCCGCTCGTTTTTTCAATACCTGGTGCACCGACGCGGTTTCGCGAAAAGTCCCGTTACAGCTCTGCAATTGCCCAAGGCCGAGCGCAAATTGCCCGTGGTGCTGAATCTATCACAAATGGAGGAATTGCTCTCACTGCCGCAGAAACTCCAGGGCGACACGCCGAAAATCCCCTGGCTGGCCGCAAGAGATACCGCCATTCTGGAGCTCTTCTACTCCTGCGGCTTGCGTGTCTCGGAGTTGCGCATGCTGAATGTGCAGGACATCGATTTTCTCGGCGAATCTCTTCGCGTGGTGGGCAAAGGAGCCAAAGAACGCATGATTCCCATCGGCGGTCCCGCTCTTGCGGCGCTGCAACGCTATCGTCAGGCCGCCGCCATCACCCAAGGTGCGCTGTTCTTGAGTTCACGGCGCAGCCGCATCACGCAACAAGCGATCGACCTGCTGCTGAAAAAATACCTGCAACAATCCTCCATCCCCTTCGCGATCTCTCCGCACAAACTCCGCCACTCGTTTGCCACGCACATGCTGGATGCCGGGGCCGACCTTCGCAGCGTGCAATCCTTGCTGGGTCATGCCTCCCTTTCCACCACCCAAATTTACACCCACGTCACCCGCGAGCGCCTGCGCCAGGCCTACGACGCCGCCCACCCTCGTGCCGCCGATACCTCCTCATGAAACCCCTGCTCTTTGCAATGCTGCTCGCCAGTCCCGCTCTGGCCGATGACGCCGCGCTGATCCGACAGTTGCTCGCGGAAAAGCTCGACGATCGCACCTTTGCCTTTGCCGATGTGGTCAAAGCATCCACAGGAAAATCCGTCATCCCTCTCGATGAAAGCAACGCCGCCCACCAACGGATCACCGGCGCCGTGCGCAAGGCTCTCGACGAAACACGAGTCACCTTGTCACAAAGCGACTCCCCGGTGCGGAAGCTACGCCGCATCAATGAAGCATCGAAATTTTTCGAGGATCTTTTGCTGGAAAAAATCAATCGCACATCCGGTCTGCGTTGTGAAATCCCGCCAACCAAAAGCGGCGTCATCCAACGCTCCGGATACCCTGATCTGAAAATCACCGATGTCGCCACCGGCACCGTGGCCTACCTCGACCCCAAGCTCGTGGAAAGCGGTTCGGAGCAGTCCACCCTCCGCACCTTTTACTACGAACCGAAGGATACCACGGTGAAAATCAACGACGATGCCATTCATTTGCTGTGTGGCATTCTTCACGACGGCAAGGATGGCGAGTGGACTTTCCAATCCTACCACCTGGTCGATCTCTCCGCCCTGCGGGTCCGCCTCAAAGCAGAATTCCAGGCTTCCAATGCAGAACTCTATCCGAAAAAATGAACCCGCCCATGGAAAACATCATCACCACCACGGCCACCATCATCGGCCCATACTCGGACATATTTGAGGCCGCGCTGCCCAACGGGAAAAAGACCCTCGCGCACTTATCCCGCTCCACCATGCATTTGCAGAATACCGTGACAGCAGGCACCCGAGTCCGGGTGGAACTTACCCCTTTCGATTTCGATGTCGCCCGCATCGTTGCGGTCCTGCCATCGGAAAATCAGACGGATATCCTGCCCACCGATGCCCCCGGCAGGTAATCCGGCATGAGCAACAGGCTGCCGTGGTCGCCGATCTGGCCGTCCACCAGCAACTCCAGGTGGCGTACCACCTTGCGGGCAAAGGAACTGGGTTCAATGTGATAGGTGCTGACTTTCGGCACGATGAATTCAAAAAAAGGCTCCTCCGCCAATGAGATCAGGCTGAAATGACGCGGCACCGGATGTCCGCAACTCCCCAGCCAACTCATCAGGCTCAGCACCTGGCGTGGCCGCAACGCGATGAATGCCGTGGGTGGAGCCGCTTTTGTCACCGCCCACTGCACGGCTTGCAACAAGCCCTCGGTGGTGCCGTTTTCCCAAATCTCCTTGAGCACCACTCCCTCTTCCTGAAAGGAACGGGCACCTTCCAGCGCGGCCATGCTTCCGCGCAGCCTGTCTTCCGGTAACAACATGCCGATCACGCGATGGCCCTTGCGCCACAACTCTCCCATGGCGTGCCGCGCGATCGCCCGCCAATCATAGTCAATGTGCGGCAGATCCACTCCCAAATGCGGATGTCCGCGCAACAAGCAAGGCGTCTTGCTCTCCTGGAAGTATTGCTGCACCTGAGCGCTCGAGCGGTGCAGAATCCAGGCATCGTAATGATGTTCCGCGATCAAGGCCTGAAGCCTGCGCTGCGGGCTGCGCCCATCATACCAAGAAGGAACATGCAGTTCCAAACACCCACCCCGCTGGGCTATCAAACTCCGCACGTGATCCACCTCGCTCAACATGGTCTGTGACATCCGCTCGAGCTGAAACGGCGACAACATGCCGATGCGCCACAACGCCGATTTTTTGGCGCGCTTGGGTGACGAACGCTTGAGAATTTTCCGGCGCTTGCCACCGGACGGCGCATCGATCCATCCCTCAGCCGCGAGTTCCGCCAGAGTCAATCGAATCGTGTCACGCCCGACTTGCAACTGCTCCGCCAGCATGCGCTCACCGGGCAAATACTCCCCCCACTCTCCTTGTTGCATGCGAGCGCGCATCACACGCAAACACTCCTGATACAGTGATCGCCTTGCCGGCAACAGGTTTTCCTTCGCACTCATTGCGATCAGCGTAATGGCGCTCAGGCTCCCACGTCAAGATCGGATGAAATCTCAACGCAAAAACTGGTTGGGAAAAAATACCAGAAAATCTTGGTTGCGCCCCGGCAATAAAATCAGTGATGTGGCATCGTTTTCCCATGAAATTCCTTTTTCTCATCGCGCTGGCAGCGGCTTTGCTGCTGCTGGCGCGGTCAGCACAAAGCAAAGAGCAAAGCTCATCCCCTGTCCCCGCATTACCCTCCGTGAGCATCCTCTTGGGTGGCATTGGCACCTTGCTCTTGTTGCGAACCAGAAGCTGAAAGCCCTATGGTCCCCTCACCTCGCCCGTCTGACAGCCCCAGCACTTTGATTCTGGATGCCGCCCGTCAACTGTGGAGCTACCATTGTCTTCAAGAAGTCATCAGTCCCGCCGATGGCATACTGGTATTCGGCAGCAATGACCTGCGCGTGGCTGAATATGCGGCACAACTGTTTCACCGTCAACTTGCCCCGTGGATTCTGTTTTCCGGTGGGCGTGGCCGCATGACGGAGCATTGGCCCGATTCGGAAGCCTCGTGTTTCGCGCAGCGCGCCATCAGCCTGGGCGTGCCCGACTCCGCCGTTTTCTGCGAAACGATGGCCTCCCACACCGGAGAAAATATTACGTTTTCACGAAAATTGTTAGAGAGCAAGGTTTTTTTTCCGCAAGCCCTACTAGTGCTCCAGAAGCCCTACATGGAGCGACGTACGCGCGCCGCCCTCGAAGCACAGTGGCCGCAGCTTTCCTTTCGACTGTCCTCACCGCCCATCGCATTCGATGATTACCCGAACGATGTCATCAGCCTGGACGATCTGATCCATGCGGTGGTCGGGGATTTTCATCGCATCCTCGATTACCCGGGCAAGGGCCTGGCGACGCCGCAATCCGTGCCGCCACAGGTGATGGCGGCCTATGACATGCTGCGCAGGGAGGGATACACCCGCCAGTGTCCGGCATCATAAGCCCAGTGTGCGCGCCATGTCACGGCACAGCCACAAGGCGCGCGGATGATGGAAAAACGATTTCCACAACGAGCCTTTCAGTGTGCTGCTGATGCTGCCATCGCGCTGCAAATAGCCATACCACTCGCCGTGATCAGGATCGCCGAAGTGCGAAAAACTCCACTCCCGCAACTGTTCATGCCATTGCAGGTATTTCTCACGTCCCGTGAGTTGATAGGCCTTCAATGTGGCGATCAGCGCCTCATCGTGCGGCCACCAGAATTTCATGTGATGCCAGTATTCGTGCAGCGGCTTGTCATAAACATCGCGGAAGTAAAACAATCCGCCGTATTCTTTGTCCCATCCGCGCTCCCACATCCAGTCCAGCATGTCACAACCCAGCTTTAACAACTCTGATGAATTCCGGCGTCGCGATTCCTCCATGATGAACCACGCGCCTTCGATGGCATGCCCGGGATTGAGCAAACGTCCATCAAAATGATCGAGGATCTCACCGTTCATGCCCACCGTTTCCATCACCACACATTGCTCGGCTTTGACGAAATAGCGTTGAATCTCATCAATGCAGCGGTCAACCCAGGCTCGCAGCACCGGTTGCTCACCCAGACGCAGGGACAACTCCTGCGCGGTGACCAGGGTGATCATGCGCGGGCCCAGGCCCATCATCGGCCGTGCATCCGTGAATTTCGCCGGCATCAGGCCCGGCGTGAAGTTCCATGCGACAAATCGCTCGAACCAGTGCAGGGCCCGTGCCGCGGATTGGTCTGATGCGGTGGCAGCGGCATGGGCCGCATAGGCAATCGCAGCAAATGACTCACTGTAGGCATAGCGGCGCTTGCGGATCGGCGTGCCATCGCGTTGCACATGAAAATACATGCGACCGTCGCTGGGATCCACGCCATGTCGCTCAAGAAACGTCAGTCCGCTCTCCGCCCAGGAAAGCCACTCGGGACGCCGTTCGTCATCGAGATACAGGCTCAGCAACATCCAACTCATGCGGCCCTGCGCCCATACCGATTTATCGGAATCCACCAAGGTGCCGTCGCGATCAAAGCAGTGCAAAAAACCGCCGTGTTCCTCGTCAATGGACCGTGGAAACCAAAACGCGAGGCAGTCTTGCGTCAGTTGCCTATGATAAAAGTCCTCGAGTTTCATCGGGCCATGGCTGGGGCGAGGGTCCAGGCGAAAAAGTCGAGTTCCTCCAGGCGACCACGCAAGCGAGCGAGTGCATCAGCGGTTGGATTCGATAATGGCAACCGAGCCGGCCCCACGGGCACTCCCAACCAACCCATCACCGCCTTGGCCGCACCGAGATAACCGATCGCATCCAACGCATCGATGATGGCGATCATGCGCGATTGCAAGTCGCGCGCTCGGGCAAGATCTCCCTGCTCGAAGGCGGCCATGATGGCATGAGCCAATGCGGGCATGAAATTGTAGGTGGACCCCACCCCACCCCGGGCCCCGGTTGCCAGTGCGGCCAGCAGCGTTTCATCCACGCCCCAGGGCAAGTCATCATGCTCCGGAGCAAGTGCAAGACAACGGCGATAGCCCACCAGATCAGGATCGGTATATTTGATGCCGCGCAAGGTGGGGATGCGATTGCGGCCCAGTTGCAAAAAATCCGCCATCGGAAATCGCACATTCGTCAACGCCGGAATCTGATAGAAATAAAATGGCAACGATGGTGCCGCCGCAGCGATCTTTGCGCAACACGCCACCAACATTTCCAGTGATGCGGGCTTGAAATAACTGGGGGCGAGGGCTGATACGGCATCGAATCCCAGTGCCTGTGCTTCGGCAGCCAATGTGCAGGCATCGCCGAGGGCGTTCGCGCCGACATGGGCGATCACGCGGATGCCATGCTTCGGAGCAGCACTCGCCCAAGCTCGATAGATTTCGACTCTTTCCTGCACGGACATGGAACTGGACTCACCGGTCGTGCCGGTGATGAAGACCGCCTTGACTCCTTGCGCGGCCAGATGCTCCGCCTGCAAGGTCACTACGTCCGGAGCGAGACTGCCATCGTCACGAAACGGCGTGTGAGGGGCGGCAACGAGACAGTGATAGGGTGAAGATTTCGGCAAGCTCATGTGTGCCAAAATCCATAACAGGCGATGACTCCGACAACAACCGGAGAATCGGCATGCACACTGGTATTTTAATGCAACCAGTGGCCAGATCGACATGCATCGGTGGACGATGCTGACCACCCGACGACCATCCGATTCCAAGAATCCAGTCATTTTCCCATCGCCATTCCGCCATGATTCGGTTATGAAACACCCGTCTTTCCCACCCCTATGAATATCAGGAATTATCAAATCCTGCGATGGGCGCTTCCCCTCGTATTGTTGGTCGTGGCACTGTGGATCTTTTCCCACAAAACACATGAGACGCCCGATCAAACGACAAATGGGCAACATGTATGGCAAGATCCCAGCATGCCACAGGGTTCAGAGGCGTTGTCTTCATCGGCACGCAAGGCCCAGGAACCAAACGGCTTTGAATCCATCTGGCAGATCAGCCAAACAGCGGAGGGCGATGCGAACGGACTCAGGCAAGCCTTCGCCGCAGCCGCGCGCGGTCGCAACGAACTGCCGGAGGGAAGACGCTGGAAAATCGGAAATGTTCCGGATTGGAGAAATCTTCGAGAAGGAGATCGGCTGAACGTCTCTCTTCCCGAACTGGGCACATTTCCCGCCACGGTTGCTTGGAGCCGCAAGGACCGTGGCTACTCGGACCGGCATCTGGTGGTAGTGCTGTTCGATGGCCAGCGCGGAGTCCTCAATCTGGCGGATGACAGGCAGATGGGTGGCATCAAAGGACACGTGATTCTCGCATCGGGAGATCGCGCATGGAGCTTCGATTCGAAGGAAGGACAGGAATTCTGGCTTCGCGAGCATCTGCGAGGAGATTTGATCTGTGACATGCAATCGCCCGCTGCGGCGATGCGCGAAAACCCTCTGCCCGGTGACCCGGCTCCGCCGCCTGACACCCCGCCCTCGCCACCGCCCATCCTCAATTCCCGTCCCGAAGCCACCGCCACGTTGTTCATGGACTTTGATGGCGAACCTCCGACGATTTATCCGAACTGGATTTTGCAACTCGGCGTTCTACCCTTCGAAGTGCCGCACAGCGGCTTGTCCCAATCGGCCATGGAATTCGTCTGGAGACGGGTTGCGGAAGACTACATCCAATTCAATGTCAATGTCACCACCGATGCGACGCGCTATGAGGCGGCACCGGTGGGACGGCGCATGCGGGTGCTGATCGGCAGCACGTTGCCAGCGGGCATCGAGGGCGGTGGCGTCGCTTGGATGAACTCATTCCGTGCCGAGTTTCCCTTCACCAGCGATGTGCCGTGCTGGGTCGTGGTCGATCGCAATATTGGCGGCAGCATCGCACCCGCAAACCTCACGATGATTGCGAATGCGGCATCCCATGAGTTCGGTCACACCCTCGGCTTGTGGCACGATGGCTATAACAGCGCGCAGCCTAACGACGCCAGCACCGGAAACTATTACCCCGGACACGGAAATCCGCCGGATGACTGGTCGCCCATCATGGGATCTTACTATCGTGCAGGAACATCGGAATCGCGGACGATGGTCCAGTGGGCCCGCAATTCCTACACCGGAGCCAACAATGCCCAGGACGACATTGGTGTGATCGCCTCGGTGGCCAACGGATTCGGCATGGCGACGGATGAATCCACGGGTACACAGGATGCCGATACTCTGGAGCTGGTCGGCGCCGAATGGATCGGTGCAACCGGCATCATTCAAAACGCATCCGATCAGGACTGGTGGCGTTTCACCGTTGCTTACCCTGGCACCGCCACCGTGGAGGTAGCCCCTGCCGAAAGCGGCGTTTCTTTACCAAATCTTGATTGCGGATTTTACATCGCCGATAGCAATGGAAACAATCTCACCGGCGACATCGCCCCGGAGAACAACCTCGCGGCGATTGATACGCGCAACCTGTTGCCGGGCACATATTACGTCGTTGTCAAAGGCACGGGGCGGGGCTCGTTTTCAAACAACACGGGTTATGACAACTATGGCAGCACCGGCCGTTATGTGGTGACGGTCGTACCACCGCCTGAAAACGAAGGACCGCTCTTGACCATCACCAGCCCGGTCAACAATTCGATTCTCAATGGCTCCATCCAATTTCAGGGCACCTCATCGGACACCAGCGGATTGAATCGTCTGGAGCTGAAATTGCAACGGGCATCCGATGGTGCCTACTGGAATGGGGTCTTTTGGACCTTTTTTCCTGCCAACACTTTATTGTCCTACACTTTCCAGGGAAACACCAACAATTGGACCTGCACGGCAACCATGCCGCAATCCGGGCAATTGGGCGGATTGACACCCGGAGAATACTTGTTCCAAGCGAAGGCCATTGATTCACTTGGAAATGATTCCTACAGTTCCTC
>Ga0075157_10002276_pt1 | contig 11242 bp, 6 predicted proteins | sample JI81BgreenDNA_FD_70967 | JGI IMG/M metagenome (GOLD analysis project Ga0075157, IMG submission 70967) | Wastewater effluent complex algal communities from Wisconsin, to seasonally profile nutrient transformation and Carbon sequestration -... | ecosystem: Engineered > WWTP > Effluent > Algae...
AAGGGATCAAACAGCCGGTCTTGCACCGTGGCCGGAATGCCCACGCCATTGTCTTGCACCGTGACTCGCACGCGATCGCCCACAGCCGCTAACTCCAAGCCAAGTTTGGGCTGCCAGCTCGGCTCGCGCTCCAGTCGCCCACCGGTCATCGCTTCATCCAGGGCATCGATCGCATTGGTCAACAGATGCAACAGCACCTGATTCACTTGGTTGGGGTAACAGAAAATCTCAGGCAGATCGGCAGCATAGTGCATCTCCAGCAAAATAGACGGGCACCCGGAGGGTTTATCCTGGCTCGATGTTGTTTGCTGGGATAGGTCAAGGCGATGACCAACCATCAACAGCGCATGCTGCAAACCCAATTGCAAATTCAAGGGTTTCAAGCCCTGTTCATCGAGACCTGAAAACGATCGCAGTGCTAACACAATGGCGCTAATGCGATCGGCTCCCCGTTGAATCGAAGCCATCAGCTTGGGAAAGTCTACTTGCAGGAAGGGCAAGTCAATTTTGCGCTCCAGTTCCTGTAAGGATGCTGGGCGTTCAGGAAAGGCTGCATCATAGGCTTCGAGCAACTGAATCAAGTCTTGCATGTAGTTTTTGGCATAGCGCAAGTTGCCCGCAATGAAGCTCACAGGGTTGTTGATTTCATGGGCAATGCCCGCCACCAACCGATCCAAACCCGACATTTTTTCGGCATGAATCAGTTGGCTTTGGGTCTGACGCAAATCCACCAAGACTTGATTCAGTTCCTCCGCGCGATCGTTGGCCACCTGCTCCAATCGAATCAAGGACTGGTTCGCAACCTGCAATTGCTCGAGGGCGATCGTCCGCTCTTGATCGGCTTTGATATAGCTCAAACAAAGCCCACTAAACGGCACCAAGTAGGCAACAATTTTCAGGAAATGGGCAGCATTGAAATCCGTATCAAATAACTCGATCGAACCCAGCGCCATATGCAGCTGAGCTGCGATATGGGGAATGGTACTAACCCACAGGGCAAAGGAAAAATAGTTGCGGTGAACCCGATGGAAGCGGGGCAAAATGCCTAAACCCAAGATGGCAAATAAGGTTAAAGGCAATAAATCCCAAGGTCTTGTGACCAATCCATCGGTGAAGATCATTTTGGGGATGCTTTTGGCATTCAGGCTAGCCCAAGCAGTGATATAGGCAATTGCACCAAAGACAGCTGCCAAGCCTGCTAACAGAAGGATACTTTTGCGTCCTGTTAACTGTTGGGTAAACGTTTGGCGATATGAGTGCTGAATTGCCAAAATACCCACAATTAAAATACAGGCTGCAAAGGTACGACAGAGCGTCCAAGTGAAGGGCGTTAATTCAGCCGTGGACGCTACACTGAGCAACAAGCGATCGGCGGCTAAGGTGTGGAACGCATCCATACAGCCTGAGTAGAACAGCATCAAGCCAATCACGGGTGTGATCCAATCGTGGTGCAGGGCAAAGTGTAGAAATGCCAGCACAGCCGTGATGGTGGCAACTCCAAAGGCGCTCCACTCCAAGATGGTGTGCACAAAGCTACCCGCTAGCGCATGGTGCAAAGCATCGTTGAGATCCTCGGGACTGAGATAGCTAGCCGTATTTAAATCGATGGAGACCGATAGGGTGGCAAAGGATTGACCACCCCATTGCAACAAGACCGGCAAAATACTGACGGCGAAGACAAGTCCAACCCAAATTTTGATAGTTCGAGCCTGTGGCATTTCCAGTTTGTTGTAGCGAACTAGAGGTTCTCGCTAACGCAGACAGCGGCATTATTAATTGATGATTAGTCAAGTTTCCAACTCATCAGCGACTTGGTAGATTTCGACCCCACCGATCGGCGATCGACCATCTAGTGCGCGTCGCTCATCACCCAAATCCCATGCCGTAAGAGTTAACAAATTTCTAGCCTGGCTCTTTTACCGATCTTAGAGGATGTCTGAAAAGTATCTTTTGGCCCGATCCCAGCATCAATAGTCGTGGGGGCAAGGGGCTTAAGCCCCTTGTCTTCGTCGATCACTAGAGCGTGCAGGGTATCAATTCTGGCTTTTCAGACATCCTCTTAGATAAAAGGTCACCAAGCCTTTCATCCGAAAGTAGTTATGGCCAGCGATTGTGCAGAGCAAGTTATTAGGCTGGCAACTAATTGCTATTTTATGATGACCAAGCCCTTAGGTGATGATTCTTGATGAGATCAAAAATGATCGATTTTCTGCTCTCTCAACGACTTAAGCCGAATAATAAGCAGTCTACTCTCGATAACTTCGCTCAGCCCATTCGATGACATGGCATCGATTGCTTAGTGTTTTTGCTGTGTGATCGCTTTTGCAACTGATGCATATTTAGTCATCAATATTTGCAAAGATTTATGCCATGAGCGATTGGCTGATATTGCATTGGCAATGACAATTACTGATGATTAGATCAGGGAATTGGCTGATGGGAAGTGGCCCCGATGGGTTGAGGTCCCGTGATCAGCTAATCTGATCCATGCTTTTTTTGACGAGGCGCGATCGCCCTCCTCCGGAACTAGACGCAACAAAAGACCGCAGCACCCTAGCACTGGCAGCAGATCCACCCAGCCTGATTGAAAGGGCGATCGCCCTTTGAGATGCGCCCATCCCGAAAAACATCAGGGGCTTGGTTGGCTCACTCAGTACTGTTTATAGGTCTACCACTACTCGGCTCACCGGTTTGCAGCCAGCAGCCGTTTCTGGCTTTGGCTGACCTGCTGGGCAATCAGGTGGGATCGATGGGAGCAGGAGATCGATGATCCCGATCAAACCCATCCAGACCAGCACTCACAGCCTGGTCATCGGGCCGCTGGGGCAACTCCACCTCAAACGTGGTGCCGCGATCGCAGACCGAGTGAAACCGAATGGTTCCCCCATGGGCTTTCACGATCCGCTCGCTCACCGAGAGCCCCAAGCCTGTTCCCTTGCCCACCGGCTTGGTCGTAAAGAAGGGATCAAACAGCCGGTCTTGCACCGTGGCCGGAATGCCCGCGCCATTGTCTTGCACCATGACCTGCACGCGATCGCCCACCACAGCCAGTCCCAACCATAATTTAGGTTGCCAGCCGGGTTCGCACTCCGCTCGCCCACCCTGCATCGCCTCCTCTAGAGCATCGATCGCATTAGTCAACAGGTGCAACAACACCTGATTAATTTGATTGGCATAGCAAAGAATCTCCGGCACATCGTCTGCATAATGCTTTTCGATCATAATTTCAGAACGTGTCTGTAGCGATTGCGCCATGGCAATAATTCGATGATTTAGCATCAACAAACCATGCTGCAAACTGGACTGCAATTTCAAAGGTTTCAATCCTTGTTCATCTAATCCCGAAAATGATCGAAGCATCAATACAATCGAGCTGATTCGATTAGCCCCTTTTTGAATCGATCCCATTAGCTTTGGGAAATCAGATCGTAGGAAAGGCAAATCAATATCACACTCCAGTTTTTGTAGAGATAACGGGCGATTGGGAAAGGTTTCTTGATAGGCTTCCAGCAAACTGATGAGGTCTTGCATGTAGTTGTCGGCATAGCGCAAATTGCCCGCAATAAATCCCACCGGATTGTTGATTTCGTGGGCAATGCCTGCTACCAAGCGATCTAGCCCCGACATTTTTTCCGCATGGATTAGTTGGCTTTGGGTCTGGCGCAAATCCACTAACGCTCGATTTAGATCATCCGCGCGATCGCTCGCCAATCGCTCCAACCGCAGTAAGGATTGGTTGGCTGTTTTGAGCTCCTCAAGGGCGATCGCCCGTTCTCGATTGGTTTGGATATAGCTCAAGCACAAGCCGCTAAAGGGCACCAGATAGGCAATGATTTTGAGAAAGTGTGCCGAGTTGAAATCCGTATCAAACAGTTGCGTTGAGCCAAACGCCATGTGCAACTGCGTCGCAACTTGGGGAATCGTGCCAATCCACAGAGAAAACGAAAAATAGTTGGCATGCACCCGATAAAAGTTGGGCAAAATCCACAACCCCAACAGGCTAAATAACCCCAGCGGCACCAAATCCCAAGGTCGCGAAACCCATGAGTTGGCAAAGGTGGTTTGGGGCAACGAGCCAGCTTGCAAGCAAGCCCAAATGGTGGCGTAGGCCAAAATGCCCAAGCTGATCGCCAAACTAGCCACAAAAATGGAGCTACCAAACCACGTTAGTCCCTGGGTAAACGACTGACGGCGCGATCGGGCGATCGCCAAAATTCCCACAATCAAAATGCAAGCCGAAAAAATACGGCACAGCACCCAAGTAAACGGAATTAAATCGACCGAGCTGGCAGCACTGTCAATCAAGCGATCGGCAGCTAAGGTGTGAAACGCATCCATGCAGCCCGCATAAAACAACACCAGCCCAATCACCGGTGTAATCCAATCGTGGTGCATGGTGAAGTGCAAAAACGCCAGCACAGCCGTCAAGGTAGCCGTACCAAAGGCGCTCCACTCCAAAATCGTATGCACGAAACTCCCAGATAATGCGTGATGCAATGCGTCACTCAATTCGGCTGGACTCAGTGCGGCTGATTGGGCTAAGTCCAGCGGAATCGAGCGTGTGGCGAAGGATTGACCACTCCATTGCAACAGGGCCGGCAAAATACTGACGGCCAAGACAATTCCAACCCAAATTTTGATGGTGCGAGCCTGTGGCATGTCCAGTTTGTTGTAGCGAACTAGAGGTTCCAGCCAACGCAGACGACAGTATGTTTGATCGACGCATTTACTATTCCCCACCCCCATCAACGGCATCGTGGATTCCAACGCCAGCAACTGGCGATCGGCAATCCAGCCCGCGTAACTCATGACAAAATTGCACACAACAAAAGTTGCATGCTGTGCGAGTCAGTACATTTCCAGCTTGCATATTTTACCGATCTTGTCCAAAAATGCATCTAGCCTTTCAAGTTCAGTCGGTGAAATTCTGCCATTATGCAGAGCAGATGATTTTGCTTGCAACCTATCGCTATTCTATGCCGGTTTAGCACTTGCAGAGTCAATTAGCGGGTTGAAGTGGGAGCGATCGATAGGTGGATCTCTCAACCCTTCAAAGCATCCTGCAAGCAACAGGATTTCACCAATTTGGCAAGCGAGTTCGGCCATCATCACAGATGACCAAGCTGTGTTTGTAGGGTCATATCTTCCGGTGTTCATGCATGTTCAGTGCATGTTCAGCGCGTGTTCAGCGATCGACGTTTGCACAGTGCCCCACCAACACCGTGGGATTCTGGCTATGCTTGCCCGATCTCATTACACCGGCTCAGACCAACAGCTACTGATGAAATTGCCCAAGCGCAAGGTCTGTGGCGGCTCAACCGGGGCGATCGCCTGAGGCAGCACAGGCGATCGCACAGTCCCAGAACCGGACTCGCCCTGGCCCGCGATCAGCCTGGCAATTGGCAGATCTGGAGGCTGACCAACCTCGAGAGCACCACAGACGGCGACTAGCGATCGCCCCTAGGGTGCGCCAATGGTGATGAAGGCTGACCAGTCGCGCGGGTTGGGATGGGTCTTTAGGGTTTCCAACATCGCTTGACGCAGGGCACTGGCGCGATCGCGCTGCTTGGGCAGGGCTTGGTAAAACGCGACCATCAGGGTTTTGGTGGCCTCGTCTGGCACTTTCCACAGGGATGCCACCACCGTCGGGACACCGGCCACCAGGAACGATCGCGCCAAGCCCATCACCCCATCACCGGTAATGCGTCCCCGGCCGGTGTTGCAAGCACTCAGCACCACCAGTTGGGCATTCAGCCGCAGGGTGGCAATTTCCGCCGCCCGCAACAGGCCGTCATCCCCCCGCGTGGGGGCCAAGGCCAGCAAACCCGGCACGGCTGGCTGCACCACCCCTTCGCCAGCCAGGGCCAAGTTGGCATTTCGGCCATTGACCGTCACGTTGCCGCCAATAATCACTGACCCCGGCGTGACAATCACACCGCCGTAACGGGCCTTGGGCGCGTTGGGATCGCGCGGCCGCCCGAACTCGTTCAAATTGGCATCTAAGTCCAGCACGCCGTGGGTGGCAAAGTGCAAAATGCGCTGGGTGGCCATTTGGGCCATGATCGCCGGCTTGGTGGCCGCATCGGTCAGCAAGGGCCGCACCCCCAACTGTTGGGCGATCGCCTGGGCTTCGGTTTCGGCTCCCGGCAAGGGCGACAGCCGCTCCCGGTGGCCGCTGGGCCCATTGGGAACTTCCGGCATCAGCACCGGATTGCCCACCACCAAGCCCGGGCCCGCAGCCACGGTCTGGGTTTGGCGGCGCTGTTCCGAGAGGGCCAACACCTGCACAGAGGGCGCTGTGGCGATCGTGTGGCGCTGCACCAAATAGTCGCCGTTGGGGGCTTGCAGGGCGGCCAGGGGAACGAGGTTAATTGCCCCCTGGGTCACAAAAATCACCCGCTGCTGGGGATCGCGCGGCAGTTGGGCGGCGATCGGGGCAATCAACAACTGATAGAGGCGTTTCAGTTCCGTGGCCGGGTTCGCCAGCGCCACAGCGGAGGTCATGGCACTGCGCGCCGCCAAGACGATTTCCATAACCGACGCGCTGCCAAAGGTGCTGGCTTCGACTTGCTTAAAGGTGATTGTCCCGTTGGGCTGCACGGCCCATATGGCGACGATCGCATCGTCTTCAAACTCATCGCCAATGATTTTGGGGGTGGTGCTCAAGATCGCGTAGGTGACGATCGTGGCGTTTAGTTGCTTGGCCACTTGGCGAATTTGCCCCACGGACAGGGGAGCCGTGTCCCGTTGGCGCGCCGCCTGCTGCATCAGCACTTCCACCAGCGATCGGGCCCGGCCCCGTTCAGCCCACTCCAAGGCCAAGTCGGTTTTGCCTTGGGCAATCAGCGTCCGCAGCAATTGGCGATAGGCATAGCTCTGTTGCTCCAGGAGCGTCACCCGTTGCATGTCGTTCAGATCATTGGCGGCGCGCTTGGCTTCCCAGGACTCGATCGCCATCAGCAGGTGCTTTTCGGCCGAGGCATATTGACCCGTGCGATATTCCGCCAAGGCCAACCGACTCAGCCAAGTCTCGTTGCCGGGGCTGCCGTTGGCGAAGCGCTTCAGCAGCGGAATCGCTTCGGTATCCTTGCCCAACAGCATCAAGCATTGGGCCAGGGGGCCCACCGCATCGGGCCGATCGTTGCCGCCATTAGCGATCGCCTGTTGATAGAGTCGGGCCGCCTCGGCGTATTTGTCTTGGCGATAAAACAGCTCATTGGCCTGCTGAATCAAGCTGTCGAGATCAACGGCGCCCTGGGCGATCGCATTGATCTCGACAGCTTGGGGCGATCGCCCATCACCCCAGCTCGGGCCAGCGCTGACCGCCGTCACACCGATCGCCATAATTGCCGCTAACGGCCGTTGCCACGCCACCATAGGGCACTCTCCCAAACCGGGCTAACATTGCTTCCATTCCACCCCTGTTCTACCAAATCCGTACGCCCCCACAGTTCCCATGCCCCGGTTGCCGACCCTGACCTTCGATCGCGGAACCTTGATCCTGCATCCACCGCCCCAGGGTCGCGGGTGGATTGAGTTTGCGGTTTGGGACGATCGGATCGAAAAATTTCGGATTCCGGCCCACCAATATCGGCCGCTGGTGGAGCGGCTGCGGGCTGAGGCGATCGAATTCCAAGACGAAGCCAAGGCCTTTGAAGCGCTGGAACTCACGCCCCGGCTGCAAATGACTCCCTATCCCCACCAGCAAGAAGCCCTCGATGCCTGGAAGCGGGCCGGGCGCTGTGGGGTGGTGGTGTTGCCGACGGCGGCGGGCAAAACCTACCTGGCTCAGTTGGCGATGGTGGCCACGCCGCGCAGCACGCTGGTGATTGTGCCGACGCTGGATTTGATGCACCAGTGGTATGCCCATTGGTCGGCGGCGTTTCCCGATGTGACCGTGGGGCTGTTGGGGGGTGGTTCGCGCGATCGCTCGCCCTTGCTGGTGGCCACCTACGACAGCGCAGCGATCCATGCGGAAAATTTGGGTGATCGCTATGGGCTGCTGATTTTTGACGAGTGCCACCACCTGCCCAGCAATTTCTATCGGGCGATCGCCGACTGTTCGATCGCCCCTTACCGATTGGGGTTGACCGCCACGCCCGATCGCGCCGATGGCCGCCATGTGGATCTCGATGAGCTGATCGGCCCCGAGGTCTACCGCAAAGCGCCCGAGGAGCTGTCGGGCCATGCCTTGGCAGACCATGAGGTGGTGCAAATTCGCGTCAACTTAGCCGATCGGGAGCGATCACGCTATGAGGAGCTGATCCAAACGCGCAATCAGTTTTTGCGATCGCAGAAAATTTCCTTTGGGTCACTGGATGGCTGGCAGCGGTTTATTCAGGTGTCGGCGCGATCGCCCGAGGGTCGCCGCGCCCTGCTGGCTCACCACGAAGCCAAGGCGATCGCCCTGGGCACCGACGGCAAATTGCGCCTCTTAGCGGATTTGTTGGCCCAACACTATCCCGATCGGGTGCTGATTTTTACCAACGACAACGCCACGGTTTATCGCATTTCCCAGGAGTTTTTGATTCCGGCGATTACCCATCAAACCCCCGTAAAGGAGCGCCATGAAATTCTGCAAAAGTTTAAGCAGGGGGAATACAGCACCATTGTGGTGGCGAATGTCTTAGATGAAGGGGTGGATGTGCCCGATGCGAAGGTGGCGATCTTCCTGGCAGGGACGGGTTCGACCCGACAGTTTATTCAGCGCTTAGGCCGAATTTTACGCAAAGGGAGTGAGCCGGGGAAACGCGCGATTTTGTATGAAGTGGTGGCCGCCGACACAGTGGAAGAACGCACCAGCGATCGCCGCCGATCGGAACCAGCCAAGCGCGATTCTTCGAAGGGACAGCTGACCCTCCTGCCGAGTTTAGAACCGGGACAATCCAACTTAAAAGTTGCCGAGTCAAAACCCCGTTATGGTTCAGCCAGTTCCAAAACGACACCGAACAATCAACCCGACTCGCCGCCCGATTCGTAATTGGTCATAATGGGTTTACTCCTGCGGAAGTCGCTCAGTTTGTTGGTTGGGAAATCGCGCCAGAATTTTAGCCGATCAGCCGCCAAATCATCGTGTCAGGACTATTGTTTGTTGACGATTTAAACCCATGGAAACAGACCCCAAACCTGATCAAACTCAGATCACGATTCAGTCATCTGCTGAACTACCCAACTCATCAAGCAATCCCATCACGTTCAATCAATGGCAACCGGGAACTTGGGCAGACTTTTTAGCGATCGCCCAGCAAACAACAACGAGCTATTCTCCGCAGTTTCAAAGTTACTATCAAGATGGCTGGATGCGATTTGAAATGACACCCATTGGGCCCGAGCATGGCAATCAACACGTGATTCCCCTCAATGTTGCCAATCTCTATGCAGGCTTCCAAAGCTTACCGATTCGGGGGTATATCAATACTTCCTTTCGTAAGGAAGGGATTCGAGCATGCCAGCCCGATTTAGCTTTCTATATCGATCGCCCCCTATCAGACTTACCCACCGGCAACAGCCCGATCGATCTCAATCAATTTGCGCCACCTTCGCTCGTTGTTGAAATTGGGTCGAGCAGTTTTGCCGATGATTTGGGTACAAAACGCCTGCTATACGAGCGGTGGGGAGTTGCAGAATATTGGGTTCTAAATGTGGCGACGCGATCGATCATTGCCTTTGCGATCGCCGATGGGGGCAGTCGCGAAATCCAAACCTCCCAGGTGCTGCCGGGGTTATCCTTGGCGATCGTGGGAGAAGCCCTGGAACGACTCGATCGCGAAGATGACGGACAAATCACCCGCTGGTTAATCAATCAATTTCAACTCAAAACGTCCATTTAAATCCATAACTCTTGATGGATTCCGATGACTCAAACTTGTTTTTGTAAGTAGCGATCGAGGGTTTGGGCAAATTCTGGCGCATGACCTAAAAATGCCCAATGATTACCGGGAATGGACTCAACCGTCAGGGCTTGGCAAAAGGTATAGAAATCTTGGACTTGCCAGGTAAAGCGATTGAGACCGCGATCGGGCAACATTAGCAATGTAGGAATCTGAATTGGCTGAGTGATGCCCGCCACTCGCATCACATCCTCAAAGATGCGATCGCGCGCCAATAAATCCAGTTTGCTGCCCCAGGTTCCATCCGGTTTCTGCTCAAGGTTGGCAGCAACGGTTGCTGCTTGCAGCTCATTCCATTCTCGATATTGCTTCAGGGTTTTCGCCGTTGCCTCTGCTGCCAAGCGATCGGGAAATGGTCCCGACATTTTTAAAAATGGCAGCACTTGGTATAGCAATGGAAAAGTAATTTGTAACCAATCGGGCATTTTGCCAATAAAAAATGGATCAACAATCACCAATTGCTGAAACCGATTTGGGGATTGCTGGGCCCAACGAGCTAAGAGCTTCCCCGTCCAGGAATGACCAACTGCCGTGACCTGACCCCATCCCAAATCATCAAGCCATGCTTCCAAATCCTGGATAATTGCCTCACAGGTATAGGGGCGATCGCCCTTGACACTATCGCCATGCCCCGGCAAGTCCGGCGCAATCACCTGATAGCCCTGACCGGACAAAATGGTGGCCACACCAGCCCAACCCGTTGCACAATCGCCTAAACCATGTAGGAAGAGCAAGGGGCGATCGGCAGGATTTCCCCAACGCAAAAAGCGCAAGAATGACTCCGGTTGGTTGGGCAGTTGCCAAGCGTCTTGATGGCCGAGATCGAGATTCACAATTCCAAATGCTAAACAGTCAATAGGGGTGTTCTTTGATCGCGTCAAGGCAGCAGCGATTCAGCTCCAGTCTTCTTCATTGCGCCGACGCGTGGTAACGGTATAAACATTCCCTCGTTGATGAATTTCGCGCGTCTTTGTGTACAGTTCCTCTTCGGATAGGTTCCAGCGCTGGAGAGCTGCATCCAAGTCCGCTTGGGTTTGGCGAGCACCCGGAAAATTGCGATATCGAATGCGCAGGCGCGCCAGTTCGCAGAGATTGAGATCCGTCGGCTCACCATTTAAAATGGCTTGTACGGTGTTGCGATCGACAATTTCTTGGGGGTGTTGTTGATCTTGCTGTTTCATAGTGATAGTCACGTATGCCGAGTCAAGATGACATTAGCGTTGAACGAAGATTGCATCGATGTTGACTCAATTCAACCTCAATTGTCAGTCAATATTGTAATTTATTGTTGCAACTTTTGAGACTATCAGCCCTGAAGGTTTTCTACAGGTGATCGCCACCCATAGCAGCAC
>Ga0075157_10002278_pt1 | contig 11239 bp, 10 predicted proteins | sample JI81BgreenDNA_FD_70967 | JGI IMG/M metagenome (GOLD analysis project Ga0075157, IMG submission 70967) | Wastewater effluent complex algal communities from Wisconsin, to seasonally profile nutrient transformation and Carbon sequestration -... | ecosystem: Engineered > WWTP > Effluent > Algae...
GCACGGCCGGGTGATCGCCCCAGGCGTCGAGCATGCCGACCGACTGGGAACCCTGACCCGGGAAGACGAAGGCAAAGGAAGACATGTCGTTTCAGTGCAAGGTCATGGGTCCCGTACCGCGCCCACCCCTTCGGAACGGGCACGCCTCGGGACCGGCGTCAGAAATCGAGCAGCACGGCGCCCCAGGTGAAGCCGCCGCCCACGCCCTCGAGCATGACCGTGTCGCCCGGGCGGACGCGGCCATCGCGCACCGCGACGTCCAGCGCCAGGGGAATCGACGCGGCCGACGTGTTGCCGTGGTCGTGGACAGTGGCCACCAACTTCTCCAGCGGCAGCTTCAGCTTGCGGGCCGTGCCCTGCATGATGCGGATGTTGGCCTGGTGCGGGATCAGCCAGTCGAGGTCGGCGTCCGTGCGCCCGGCCTTGGCCAGCACGGCACGGGCCGCGCCCTCCAGCACCTGCACCGCCAGCTTGAACACCGCCTGACCATCCATCTTCAGCAGCGGATCGCCCAGCACCTGGCCCCCCGACACCGTGCCCGGGGTGCAGAGGATGCCCGCATGCCGGCCGTCGGCGTGCAGCTCGGTGGCGAGGATGCCGGGCGTGTCGCTCGCCTCGAGCACCACGGCGCCGGCGCCGTCGCCGAACAGCACGCAGGTCGTGCGGTCATCGAAGTCGAGCAGCCGGGAAAAAACCTCGGCGCCCACCACCAGCGCACACCGGGCCGACCCCGTCCGGATCATGGCGTCGGCCACCGTCAGGGCGTAGACGAAGCCCGAGCAGACCGCCTGGACGTCGAAGGCCGGGCAGCCGGCCACCCCCAGCTTGGCCTGCAGGATGCACGCGGTGGAGGGAAAGACCATGTCGGGCGTGGACGTGGCCACGAGGATCAGGTCGACATCCTCCGGACGACGACCGGCCGCCTCGAGTGCATGCCGGGCGGCCGGCAGCGCCAGGTCGCTGGCCATCACGCCGTCGGCCGCGAAGTAGCGGGCCGCAATGCCGGTGCGCTCGACGATCCAGTCGTTGCTGGTCTCGACCCCGCGCGCCGCCAGGCGCCGCACCAGCTCGTCGTTGCGGATCTGCGGCCCGGGCAGGTGGCTGCCGGTGCCGGTGATGCGGGCGTAGGTCATGCGGCGAGAAGGGTGGACGCTCGACCGGAGGCCCGGGCTCAGGCCGCGGCGCCCCCGTCAGGGACTGCGCCGGCCCCGGTGCCGGTCAGCGCTGCCGCCGTGGCGGCGATGCGATCGTGGACGCGTTCGAGCAGGTGATTGCGTGCCGCATCGTACGCCCGCTCGAGCGCGCGCTCGAAGGCGAACGCGTCGGCCGAGCCATGGCTCTTGAAGACAAGGCCGCGCAGACCCAGCAGCGCGGCGCCGTTGTAGCCGCGCGGATCGACTCGGGCCTTGAAGCGACGCAGCACCGGCAGCGCCACCAGCGCCGACAGTCGGGCCGGCAGGGAGCGGGTGAATTCCTCGCGGATCATGTCGCTGAGCATCGACGCCAGCCCTTCGGAGGTCTTCAGCAGCACGTTGCCGACGAACCCGTCGCACACGACGATGTCCGTGGTGCCACGGTAGATGTCGTTGCCTTCCACGTTGCCGTGGAAGCGGATGTGGCCGTCGGCATGAGCCTGCCGCATGAGTTCGCCGGCCCGCTTGATGGTCTCGCTGCCCTTGATGGCTTCCTCGCCGACGTTGAGCAGGCCGACCGTCGGCTCGTCCCGCCCCTGGACCGCCGCGACCAGCGCACTGCCCATCACGGCGAACTGCAACAGGTGCTCGGCGCTGCAGTCGACGTTGGCGCCGAGGTCGAGGACCGTGGTGAAGCCGCCGGTCCGGTTGGGCATGACCGTGGCGATGGCCGGACGGTCGATGCCGTCCATCGTCTTCAGCACGTAGCGTGCGACGGCCATCAGGGCGCCGGTGTTGCCGGCCGACAGGCAGGCGTGGGCCGGGTGGGCGGCCGTGGGCTTGAGTTGCTCGATGGCCACCCGCATGGACGAGTCCTTGCGGCGGCGCAGCGCCACTTCGATGGGATCGTCCATCGCGACCACCTCGCTGGCTTCGACGAGATGGCACCGCGCCCAGCCCCGCGCGGCCTGGAGCGCGGCGCCCTGGCCGACCAGGACCAGTTCGGCGTCGGCGTGCCGGTCGAGGAATGCACGGCAGGCGGCCAGGGTCACGGAAGGACCATGGTCGCCTCCCATGACGTCGACCGCGAGGCGGACGAGGCTCACGTGGGGCAGGCGCGGAGCGAGGCGCGACGGGCCGTCGGGGCGCGCGACCTGCTGCGACCCCGTGGCCGACGGACCGATCAGGCGTCGGCCTTGGTCTTCAGGACCTTGCGGCCGCGATAGAAGCCGTTGGGCGAAATGTGGTGGCGCAGATGCGTCTCGCCCGTGGTGGGCTCGACGCCGGTGCCGGGCATCGGCAGCGCGTTGTGCGAGCGGTGCATGCCGCGCTTGGACGGCGACTTCTTGTTCTGCTGGACAGCCATGCGAATCTCCTGGGCGCCTACCCACCGACAGATCGGGGATGCGCGGGGGGTGACGATCGAAACCGGGGCGGCGTGCCGCCGTCGGGCGTCCGCGCCTCGGACCAGCAGCCCGCGTCAGGGGCCGCGGTCGCACCGGATGCAGCAGGGATCAGCCCCCGCCAATGCACGCAGCGACGCGCCTCGGGGCCAAGCCCCTCGGGAAAAGCCCGCGAGTGTAGCACCAACCCCCCGAGGCGGGCACACCCCCTCCGCCGGCCGGCGCCTAGGGTCAGGCCGAGCCGGGCTTTCTCAGAGCGGCCAGGGCGGCAAACGGATGAGGCGCCTCCGCCGCCGGGGCAACCTGCTGCGGCTCGGCGTCGCGCACCTGCGGCGCGACGCAATCGGCATGCCGAGGCACCAGGGGCAGGGCCAGGATCAGCTCGTCTTCCAGCAGCTCCTGCAAGTCGAGGGTGCGCGACAACACCAGCACGTCATCGTCCTCGTCCTCGTCCCAGGCGGCGGCGGTGTCCTCGTCGGGTGCAAACAGGAAGCGGCGGTCCACGACGAGCACCTCGTCCAGCGGCCCGAGGCAGCGCTGGCATTGCAGGCGCACCTGCGCCGTGCCCTGGAGGTGCAGCCGGCAGCGCTCTGCGCCACCGGGCCCGCGCTCGAGCCGGGCCGCAGCCCGCCACGTGGCCGGCGGCGACGGCGTCATCACCGCCAGCCCCTCGGTCGACCGCAGGCGCTCCAGCGCCACGAGGTCCACCTCGCCGGCCAGCTCGCGGCCCGCCTGGGCCAGCGCCATCACATCCAGGCGCCGCGGATGCAGCGTACGTTCCTTCATGCAGGCAGTGTAGCGGCGCCCCTGCGCGCCGACGCGGCGCAAAGCCTGCGGGCCGCCTGCGCGGACCCGACGGTCACCTTGTCTCCGGGGTGCTGGAAGAGAATCCGTGCCACCTTCGTTCATCGCCCCAGGTTGCCCCTGTCGGACGACGCCACCTTCCTGCCCCGCGCCTTGCCCCATGAGCCCCCCGTTGATCCTGGCCTCCACCTCCCGCTACCGGCGCGAGCTGCTCGAGCGCCTGCGCTGGCCGTTCACCTGCGTGGCCCCCGCGGTCGACGAGACCCCTTCGCCCGGGGAAACACCGGCGGCGCTGAGCGAGCGCCTCGCGCAGGCCAAGGCGATGGAGGTGGCGCATCGGCATCCGCAGGCCGTGGTGATCGGCTCGGACCAGGTGGCCGACCTGGACGGCGAGCCCATCGGCAAACCCGGAACGCACGACCGCGCCGTGACGCAGCTGCGCCGGCTGCAGGGCCGCGAGGTGGTGTTCCACACGGGGCTCTGCGTCGTCGGACCCGCCCGCGCGGACACCTCGCGGGCGTGCCTCGTCGAGCGTGTGGCGGTGCGGGTGGTGTTCCGCCCACTGGACGACAACGCCATCGAGACCTATCTGCGGCTGGAGACGCCGTACGACTGCGCCGGGAGCGCAAAGTGTGAAACGTTGGGAATCGCCCTGCTCGACGCCATCCACAGCGACGACCCGACAGCGCTCGTCGGGCTCCCCCTGATCCGCACCGCGGCCCTGCTGCGCGCGGTGGGTCTCGACGTTCTGGCGGCACGCGAATGAACGCTCAGGGAGCCGCTCGCGGCCGGCTGCTGCTGGTGCCTGCCACACTCGACCTCGGCGGCGACCCCGTGCCGCTTCAGGACGTCCTCCCGCACGGCGTTCTGACGGTGGCCGCAACGCTGAAGCACTGGCGGGTGGAGAACGCCCGCAGCGCCCGGGCGTTCCTGAAACGCGTCGACGGGGTGGTGCCCCTGGCCCACCCGCTGCAGACGCTGGACATGGCGGAACTGCCGCGGCCTCGAAAGGGGGCGGGCGACGCCGTGCCGCCGGCCACCTGGGACGCGCTGCTGGCGCCTGCCGAGGTGGGTCACGACATCGGACTGTTGTCGGAAGCCGGGCTGCCTGCCGTGGCCGACCCGGGCGCCGCGCTGGTGGCCGCCGCGCATCGACAGGGGCTGGCGGTGGTTCCGCTGCCCGGGGCCAGCGCCCTGGTGCTCGCGCTGGCGGCCAGCGGGCTGGAAGGGCAGAGCTTCGCGTTCGTCGGCTACCTGCCGCAGCCGGCGCCGGAACGCGCCGAGCGACTGAGGGCACTGGAGGCGCTCTCGCGACGCCAGGGCCAGACGCAGCTGTGGATCGAGACGCCCTACCGGAACGCGGCGATGGTCGAGGCCATGGTGACGGCCCTGAGCCCGTCCACGCGCGTCACGGTGAGTGCCGGACTGACTTTGGGGGATGCCCGCACCTTCAGCGCCACGGTGGCCCAGTGGCGAAAGGCCCCCCCCGTGCTCACCGACCGCCTGCCGGCGGTGTTTGGTCTGCTGGCCTGCTGAAGGCGCCGTGGCAGCGCCAGGGCGTCAGCTGCCGCCGCCCAGCAGCGCCGCGACCTTGCGGCGCGGGCGGATGCTCGGCGATCCGGGGCGGGCCGGCGAAGGCGCCCGCGCGGTCGCCGCGGACTCCCACGCGGCGGGCTCGGCCTGGGCCGAGGCCTCGTAGGGCCGATCGAACAGCGGGTCGGCCGGCGGGGCCGGCGCGCGACGAGGCCGGTCATATCCGCGCTCGGCGCCACGCTCATGACCCCGCTCCGGACGCCGGTCGGCCGCCCGGGGCGCCGCAGACACGTCCGCGGCAGGCACCGCCGCAGCCGGCTGATCGTCGTCTTCGTCGCGACGGCGGCGACGCGGCCGGTCGTCCTCGAGCTCGATCGGTTCGAGGTCGATCTTGCGCTTGATCAGCTTCTCGATGTCGCCCACCAGCCGCGCATCGTCGCGCGTGACCAGCGTGACCGCCAGCCCCGAGGCGCCGGCGCGGCCCGTGCGGCCGATGCGATGCACGTAATCCTCGGCGTTGAAAGGCACGTCGAAGTTGAACACGGCGGGCAGGTCGGCAATGTCCAGGCCACGGGCGGCGACGTCGGTGGCCACCAGCAGGTCGACCTCGCCGGCCTTGAAGGCGGCGAGCGACTTCAGCCGCTCGTCCTGCGACTTGTCGCCGTGCAGGGCCGAAGTACGGAGCCCGTCGCGCTCGAACGAGCGTGCCAGCCGCGCCGCGCCGAGCTTGGAGTTCACGAAGACGATGGCCTGGCTCAGTTCGTGACGACGCAGCAGCTGGCAGATCACGCGGCGCTTGTCGTCGTCGGTGACGCTGATGAAGCGCTGCTCCACGGTCGATGCCGTGGCATTGGGTCGCGCCACTTCCACGGTCACCGGGTCCTGCAGGTAGCTGGAGGCCAGCCGGCGGATCTCGGGCGAGAAGGTGGCCGAGAACAGAAGCGTCTGGCGCTGCTTGGGCAGGAACGACAGGATGCGCTGCAGGTCGGGCAGGAAGCCGATGTCCAGCATGCGGTCGGCCTCGTCGAGCACCACGTACTCGACCTGGTGCAGCGCCGCGTTCTTGGCCTCGATGTGGTCGAGCAGGCGCCCCGGCGTGGCGATGAGCACCTCGACGCCCGCACGGAGCTGCAGCGTCTGCGGCTTCATGTCGACGCCGCCGAAGACCACGGCCGAGCGAAGCTGCGTGTGCTTGGCGTACGCCTTGACGTTGGCCGCCACCTGATCGGCCAGTTCGCGGGTGGGCGTGAGCACCAGGGCCCGCACCGGGTGCCGCGCCGGCGAGGTGCTGCCGTTCTCGTGGCGCATCATGCGCTGCAACAGTGGCAGCGTGAACGCCGCGGTCTTGCCGGTGCCCGTCTGGGCCGCCCCCATGACGTCGCGCCCCGCCAGGACCACCGGAATGGCCTTGGCCTGGATGGGCGTCATACGGGTGTAGCCGGCGTCCAGGACGGCCCGCAGCAGCTTGTCGTCCAGCGGCAGGCTGTTGAAGGGCATGTGCTCGCCATCACCTGGGCGCGCGGCAGATTCGGTTTCAATCACCGCGACGATTATCCAACAGTTGCTTTCTTCAACTGCCGGGCGCCATGAAACGCTCCTCTAGAATCTCGCGCTCGATGGGATACGCTGAACCAAAACAAGAAGCGCGCGCCACCACCTCGCTGCGGGTCAGCACGGGGCGCAGGCATTCGGTCCGGGAGCTTCTCGCCCCCTGGGAAGAGTTCCGGCGCGTCATTCCGCTGGTGTCGCTGCAGTCGCTGATGCGGCCGCCGTACCCCAAGGTGCCCAAGGTCGCCATCCTGCTGTGCACCATGCAGGGTCAGCGCTTCCTGGCCGAGCAGCTCAACTCCATCGCCACCCAGAGCCACCCCGTGTGGGAAATCTGGGCCAGCGACGACGGCTCCGACGACCACACCCACGCGATCCTGGAGTACTACCAGTCGCACTGGGGCCAGGACCGCATCTCCATCCACGCCGGCCCGGCCGAGGGCTCCACCGCGAACTTCCTGTCGCTGACCTGCCGCGCCGACATCGACGCCGACTACTTCGCCTACGCCGACCAGGACGACATCTGGGAATCCGACAAGCTCGAGCGGGCCGTGGCCTGGCTGGAGTCGGTGCCCCAGGACGTGCCGGCCCTCTATGGCTCGCGCACGCTGCTGGTCGACGCGCGCAACCAGCACCTGGGCTACAGCCCGCTGTTCCGCAAGCAGCCCAGCTTCCGCAATGCGCTGGTGCAGAACGTGGCCGGCGGCAACACGATGGTGTTCAACCGCGCCGCGCGCGACCTGCTGCGCCGTGCCGGCGACGATGTGCAGGCCGTCACCCACGACTGGTGGGCCTACATGGTGGTCACCGGCTGTGGCGGCCAGGTGCACTACGACCCCTACCCCACCGTGCGCTACCGGCAGCACGAGAACAACCTCATCGGCAGCAACAGCAGCTGGCTGGCGCGGGCGCAGCGCGTGAAGCTGCTGCTCCAGGGCCGCTTCCGCCGCTGGAACGACGCCAATGTGGCGTCGCTCGGCGAAATTCGCGACCAGCTCACGCCGGAGAACCGCGAGGTGCTCGACCGCTTCGTCGAGGCCCGGCAGGGCGGCTTCCTGAGCCGCATGGCCGGCCTGCGCCGCACCGGCGTGTTCCGCCAGACGCTGCTGGGGAACATCGGGCTGGTGATCGCCGCGGCCATCAACCGCCTCTAGAACCGGCTGCAGCCCCCCGGTCCGACCGCGCGCAGCGAGGGCCGGACCGGACGGCCCTTCCCCATTTCTCTGCCGGCACCGACTGCGCAGCCCCTCCTCATGAGCCTGCCCCGACTGCTGCGCAACGGCCTGCGCTACTGGCGCGCCTTCGGCACCCGCGCGCTGATCCATGAACTGCAGCGCCGACTGACCACGCCGGTGCCGCCGGGCATGATGCCCACGGCCCTTCCACCGCCCGAGCCAGCGCCCTCGTCCAGTCGGGCGGCCACCCCGCATCCGGCGCAGGCCCTGGTGCAGGCCCGGTTCGGTCAAAGCGCGCCGCTGACCGTATTCACCGTGCCGCGCACCGGCCGCCCGCGCATCAGCGTGGTGACCGACAGCATCAACCGCGGCAGCCTGTTCGGTGGCGTCGGCACCTGCATGCTGCTGGCCGCGCTGCTCGTGAAGCGGCGCGGGGCGCGCCTGCGCATCATCACCCGCACCGAACCGTCGCAGACGGCGAACCTGCAGCACGTGCTCCAGCTCTACGGCCTGAGCCTGGACGACGAGGTCGAGTTCGCCTTCGCGCACGTGCAGGCGCCGCAGGCCTCGGTGAATGTGTTCGAGGACGAGCTGTTCATCACCACCTCGTGGTGGACCACCGAGTCCACGCTGGCCGCGGTGGCGCCGTCGCGCATCCTGTACGTGCTGCAGGAAGACGAGCGCATGTTCTACCCCGGCGGCGACGACCACCTGCGCTGCGCGCGCGTGCTGTCGCGCGACGACGTGCACGTGGCCATCAACACCCCCGGCCTGCTCGAGCACCTGGCCGACTCCGGCCTGCCGCACCTGCGTCGCACGGCCCGCGCCTTCGAGCCCGCCTTCCCGCCGTCGGTGTACCGCCGCCAGCCGCGCACGCCGGGCGCCCGGCGCACGCTGATGTTCTACGCGCGGCCCAACCACCTGCGCAACCTCTTCTACTTCGGTCTCGAAGTGCTGGACGCCGCCGTGGCGCAAGGGGTGATCGACACCTCGCGCTACGAGATCCTGTTCGTCGGTGCGCACGTGCCGGCGGTGAGCCTGTGCGACGGCACCGTGCCCACCGTCCACGAGCACCTCAGCTGGACCGACTACGCCTCGCTGGCCGGTCGCGTGGACGTGGCGCTCAGCCTCATGTACACGCCGCACCCCAGCTACCCCCCGCTGGACCTCGCCGCCTCGGGCGCCGTGGTGGTCACCAACCGCTTCGGCAACAAGACCTCGCTGTCGCGCTACTGCGGCAACATCCTGGCCGCCGACCTCACGGTGCCGGCCCTGCTGCAGGCCCTGCGCGAGGCCATCGCCCTGGCCGACGACGACGCCGAACGGCAGCGGCGATTCGAGCAGCGCGGACTGCAGACCGACTGGGCGCAGTCCCTGGCGAGCGTGGTGGAGCACTACGGGCAGCGCAGCGATGCTTGGGCTTGAGGACATCGCGCCGGTCGCCTACCGCGACCCCTGGGCGCTGCCGCTGGGCGACCGCCTGCGCGCGCTGTGCCGCGGCCGCCGGCGCGTGGCGTACTTCTACGAGCTGGCCGACAACAGCACCTTCCGATACCGGGTCTACAACATGGCCCAGGTGCTCAACGAACGACCCGACGAGGTCTCGGCCGGCTACTTCTTCCTCGACGACCTGCCGCAGGTGCCGCACCTGGCCGACCTGGCCGACCTGCTGGTCATCTGCCGCACCCGCTACGACCACCGCGTGGCGAACCTCGTGGCCACCTTCAGGGCGCGCGGCAAGCGGGTGCTGTACGACACCGACGACCTCGTCTTCGACCCCGACTACGCCCACCTGCTGGTGACCACGCTCGACCTCGATCCGCGCGACCCGCGGGTGTGGAACGACTGGTTCGCCTACACCGCCCGCCTGGGCGCGACGCTGAAGCTGTGCGACGGTTGCATCACCACCACCCCCACGCTGGCCGAGCGGCTGCACGCCGCCAGCGGCCTGCCGGTGCAGGTGGTGCCCAACTTCCTCAACCGCGAGCAGCTCGAGCTGTCCGACCGCGTGTTCGAGGCCAAGGCCAGGCGGCCGCTGGCTGCCGACGGGCTGACGCACCTGGGTTACTTCAGCGGCTCGCCCTCGCACAACCGCGACTTCGCGATGGTGGTGCCGGCGCTGCAGACGCTGCTGGAGGAGGACCCCACGCTGGGTGTCGTGGTGGTGGGGTTCATCGAGCCCGGGCCGGCGCTGGAGAAGTTCGGCAGCCGCGTGCGCAAGTTCGAGTTCCACGATTACGTCAACCTGCAGCGGCTGATCGGCCAGGTGGAATACAACCTGATGCCGCTGCAGTACAACGTGTTCACGCACTGCAAGTCGGAGTTGAAGTACTTCGACGCCGCCGTGGTGGGCACGCTGAGCATCGCCTCGCCCACGGCCAGCTACAAGGCAGCCATCACGCACGGCGAGAACGGCTGGCTCGCCGCCTCGCACGAGTGGCTGTCGGTGCTGCGCACCGCCCTGTCGCAGCGGGCCAGCTACCGCGCCATGGCCGAGCGGGCCCATGCCCACGCCCGCACGCGCTATGCCTGGACGTCGCAGCGCGAGGTCATCCTGCAGGCCTTGGGGTTGGCCGCCTAGGAGTCTGCGCGGCCGAACCCGTGGCGGTGGCGCTCGAACGGCGCAAAGGGCGTCCACAGCACGCGCCATCCGGCGGCGCGCACGGCCTGCGCGAACTGCAGCGCGCGTTCCTCGGGCGGGAAAGCCGCCAGGCGCTGCCACACGGGCCACAACTCGCGACGCAGCAGCGCGGCCGAGAGATCGACGGCCGTCGCGTCGCGGGGAATCAGCGCACGGCCGAAGGGGCCCGGGGCACCCTGCGCCACGCCGGCCGCCCAGACCTGCGGCCGGCCCTCGGCATCGGGCTCGAGCGCCCCGGCCGCCAGCACGCCCTCCTGGAACACCGCGCCGGCCACAACCCCCACATCGGGCTGGCTGGCCAGCGCCAGAAGCTCCTCCAGTGCGGAGGCATCCTGCAGGTCCACTCCGGAAGCGAGGTGAAGGATCCAAGGGCTCTGTCCATCGTCGCCCAGCGTGACCGGGAGCACGCCCGGCAGAGCGCTGGCCTGTGGGCCCGACGCGGTCGCGTCGTCCCGCCACACCGACACCCGCGGCAGCGGCTGCGGCAAGGCGTGCCGCACGCGCAGCCACCCCGTGCCGGCCAGCGCTTCCACCTGGGCCCCGGGGGCTGTGCGGCTCAGGTGATCCTGTACCGACCGCTGAGCAGCCTGCAGCGCGTACCCCTTGGCCGCGCCGGCTGCCGCCGTGCTGCCTGCGCTCACGCGCCAGTGGTAGAGCACTGCGGGGACGTGGACAAAGGCCGTGGCGGGCCAGCGCTCGGCCAGGCGCAGCAGCAGATCGTGGTCCTGCGCGCCATCGAAGCCTTCGCGCAGGCCGCCCACCGCCTGCAGCGCCTCGCGGCGAACCGCCGTGAGGTGACTGAGTCCGTTCTGGGCGCGCAGGGCCTCGAGGCTGAACGATGCCTTGAAATGAGGCTCGAACCGGCAGCCCTGCGGGTCGAGCTTGTCCTCGTCGCTGAACAGCACCTGCGCCTCGGGGTGCCGCTGCAAGGCCTCGCGCAGGGCCGAACCGACGTGCGGGGCGAGCAGATCGTCCTGGTCGAGGAACAGCACCCAGCGCCCG
>Ga0075157_10002279_pt1 | contig 11239 bp, 7 predicted proteins | sample JI81BgreenDNA_FD_70967 | JGI IMG/M metagenome (GOLD analysis project Ga0075157, IMG submission 70967) | Wastewater effluent complex algal communities from Wisconsin, to seasonally profile nutrient transformation and Carbon sequestration -... | ecosystem: Engineered > WWTP > Effluent > Algae...
ACATTCATCGTTCATCACTCATCATTCATCGTTATTCAAAGGTTTTCCTTAAAAAAGCGCTCAATTTTTTCAAAAAGGTGCACGCGGTCTTTACCCAGCACATTGTGCAGGTGCTCCGGATACACAAAGTAATCAATGGGTTTGCCGCGGCGCACGCACTCGCGGATATAGCGCAGCGAATGTTGCCACAGCACCACATCATCGGAGGAACCATGAATCATCAACAGACGGCCTTTCAGGTTGTCAATATGGTTGAACAGGCTGTTTTTGTTGTAGCCTTCGGGGTTTTCCTGGGGTGTATCCATGTAGCGTTCGGTGTACATAATTTCGTACATGCGCCAGTCGATCACCGGGCCGCCGGCAACGCCGCATTTGAATACACCTGCCGCTTCGGGGCGGGTGAGCAGGCTGGTGGTCATAAAGCCGCCATAACTCCAGCCATACACGCCGATGCGCGCCGGATCGATAAAACCTTGTGCCTTGAGGTAGCTCACGCCGGTGAGCTGATCTTCTATTTCCGCATCGCCGAGGCGGCGGTGTACGGCATTTTCAAACAACAACCCGCGGTTGGAAGAGCCGCGTCCATCCAGCACAAAAACCACAAAACCTTCCTGGGCCATGTGGTGCATCCACAGTTCGGCGCCGCCAAGCCAGGTGTTGGTAACCATTTGCACATGCGGGCCGTTGTACACGTATACAATGGCCGGGTACTGTTTGCCCGCGCTGAAATCGGGCGGCAAAATCATCCGCGCCTGCAAGGTAAAGCCGCCGGCAGAAGGCAGCGTCACCATGCGGGTGAGGCCGAGTTGGTAGCCTTCCAAGGGATTTTTAGCGCCAAAAACGATTTTACGGGCGTCCGGACTTTCACTTTTGAAGGCATAAATCAGACGCGGCGTTTCGAGGTTGGAGAAATTATCGAGCACCCAATCGCCCTGCGGATGGAAAACGCCGTTGTGCGTGCCGTCTTCCTGGCTGAGTTTGGCCAATACGCCGGTTTTCAGGTTGACGGCGTATAAATGACGATTGAGGCCGCTTTCATCAGCCACCTGATAAAAGGCCTGCTTGCCGTCGGCCGAAAAACCATAAAAGCGCGTCACCGGCATTGCGCCCTTGCTGAGCTGGCGCAGGAGCGTGCCGTTGAGGTCGTAGAGGTAAAGATGGTTGTAGTTGTCGCGCTCGCTTTGCCACACAAACTGGTTGTTGCTGCCAGGCACAAATTGCGCAGGATTTTCCGGCTCCACCCATTTGTCTGATTTTTCCTCCAGAATGGTGCGTACAAAAGTGCCGCTATTGGCGTCGTAGAGGTTGAGTTTGCAGTGGTTTTGCTCGCGGTTGACGATGGCGACCAGCACATAGCGGTCGTCGGCCGACCAGGATACATTGGTCAAGTACTGCTCTTTAGGTTCGCCGGTTTGCAGGTAAACGGTTTTGCCGGAACCAACATCGTACACGCCGACCGTCACGTGGTGGCTTTTGGCGCCTGCGTATGGGTAGCGGATCATGCGCGCCTGCGCGGGCATGGAGTCGAGCACATAGATCGGGTATTCCGTCACCATGCTTTCATCCATCCGATAAAAAGCCAATTTTTTGCCGGAATTACTCCAAAAAGTGCCCTTTGAAATCCCAAACTCATCGCGGTGTACGCTGGTACCGTATTTGATACCTGGGCCTTCGCTTTTTGCAATTGTCTGTTCGCCTGCAGGCGTGCTGATGCGCAGCGATTCTCCCAAGCCGTAGGCAGCATTGTAGGAGGCCGCGTGAATATCGAGGTGTTCGGCCTCGGCGGGAAACTGGTTTTCGAGTTTCATACCGCCCGTTGCCGACCAGGAAACAGCCGCCGTGGCGGTCTGAAACCAGAGCTTATCCGGGCTCAACCAGGTAAAAGCAGGCAGTGCTTCAAGCGGCTGAAGGCCCAGTCCGGATATTCCCTCATTGAGCCTGGATTGCAGATCGAGCGTGTCTGTTTGGTCGATAGCCGCATTTACCCGTACCACTTTGCCATTGCTGACATGTGAAAACTGCGTGCTGCCGGGTATCCACTGCAATTGGCGCAGCGTAGTTGGCGCAAGGCTTGTCCGGCCTTTCAAAATGGCATCGGACATGGAAATTTTAGGCTGAGCCAGCGCAATTGCAGGCAAGCCAAACAGGCAAAAAAGTAATAGCTGACGCATAAAAAAGAAGTAGGATTGCTGAAATGGATGGCAAATGTAATGAGAACGTTAAACGATGAACGATGAACGATGAGGGTTTTTGTGTTTTATATGAGGCTGTTCATCTAAAACACTTAAACACAAAAACACTCATCGTTTATCATTCATCGTTCATCGTTAGAATCTGCTACCTTTGCAGTTCATTTTTGCCCTTTCTGTACGATGAATAAATTTCTGAAATTTTTGCTGTACACCATTGGAGGCATTGCCGTATTGGTAATTGCACTTGGTCTTTTCGCCAAAAAAAACTACCTGATTGAACGCACCATTGAAATCAAAGCGCCCCGCGAGGTCGTTTACGAACAAATGCGCCTGTTTAAAAACCATGATAAATGGTCGCCCTGGGCCGGCCTGGATGACAATATGCGCGTGACGATCAGCGCCAACGACGGCCAAATAGGCGCTACCTATGATTGGGAGGGCAACGAAGATGTAGGCAAAGGCCGCCGAACACTTGTAATGGCAACCCCCGACTCTATGCGCTTTGAAGTACACCGCATGGAACCCTGGGACAATATTTCCCCGGAAAAAATCTGGCTCAACGCAAAAGAGGACTCCCTGACCCATATCACCTGGCAGTTCGATATGCACGTCGGGTTTCCCTGGAATGGCCTTTCCATGTTCACCGACATGAACGCCGCCATCGGCAAAGACCTCGAACGCGGCCTCGGCAACCTGAAAAAACGCTGCGAACGCCTCGTGCGCAAACGCTACAACGGCCTCGAAGTGGAAGAACTCGAAATCCCGGTCAAATACTACCTCGGCTACCGCGATACCATCGACTCTTTCGCCGTAATGGATTTCTACCGACGCCATATTATTAAGGTGTCGGAACTAATGGACAAATACGAACTGGACTCCTTCGGCCCGCCCACCGGCCTGTTCTGGACCTGGGCCGATGGCAAAACCGAAACCGCCGCGGCATATCCGCTCGAAAAAACACCAAAAATAACAACACCTGCCACCGACAGCTTCGCCGTGTGGCCCGTCGGTGGCGGAAAAGCCATCAGTATCGACTTCCTCGGTCACTACTCCCAAACTGGCCGTGCGCACTACGCCTTGGATTTGTACATGACTGAGAAAAAATTGCAAATGATCCCACCCATTCTTGAAGAATACCACACCGATACCATCACGGAGCCGGACACCAGCAAATGGCTCACGCGTATAATTTATTTCGTGGAGCCGGCCAAACCGGATTCGATTGCGGTAAAAAAGTAAGGTATTCTTGTGATGCGCTATGAAAAAACGGGAGCCGCTCAGCAGAGCAGCTCCCGTTTTTACATTTCTGACCAGCGTTACAGGCAGCGCGAAGTGGTTGTAAAAATCGTATGCTTGCAATTCTTTGAAAATCAGAATGAAAGCATCCATCAATCTTCAAATCCACCCAAATCCGGGTATATTTACCAGACAATACTGGCGCCCATGCGCAAGTTGGCGGCCGGCTGTCCGCGCAGGTTGAACACCGCCGGAATATGATCGGAAGCAAAATACAACTGCACCGGACCGGGCTTGAGGGCGATATGCAGGCCTAAGTTGGCCGCCGAACGGTTATTGACGCTGTACATCACGCCGCCGGAAATCCAGCGCAGTGGTTGCCAGCGCAGAGAAAGGCCGGCGCCGCTGCGGCGTACATTATTGGCGTTTTGTGCAAAAACACTTACCCCCAGCTGAAAGCGCTTGTTCAACTGATAGGTCGCCCCGGCAAACAAACGCTGCGGCATTTCCGTGCGGTACTCCCTTGAAAATTTGTTAAATTTAAAAATATCATTCAGCGTATCTAACTGCTGATTGAAATCTAAGCTGTCGCTGCCGCTGATAATGCCCGAACCTTCAAACACCACACCATTATAAGTATAAGTGCCTTCGCTGCGGAAATAAGCGGCATTTTCTTTCCAGTTGATCCGGCCGCCCATATCCAGGACACTGGCGCTGATGCTCAACTTTTTGGTAGGCCGGAATTCGACGCCGAAATCAAACGCCGTTCCGGTATTGCTGCTGAACAGCTTGGCCGCCACATCGTCTACATCAATATCAAAACCAAGCCCGGAAGTATCAATGGCGTTGATGATAGAAGAAGAATAAAAGCCGTAGTCGGTTTGAAGCGTCAATTGATAAATATCCGGATCGGTGTATACCGTTGCCCGGGAGTGTTCGTCGTCGGTCTGGAACGTACTCACGCCGTTGAGCAGCTTGATGCGAAAACCCAGGCTGAGGCGTTCGCTGTGCCGGCTGACGCCCACACTCCATTCGTTCCAATCATAAAAATTCATGTGCACGCCTAAGTTTTTGCTTTGTCCGACATAAGGCGCATTGCCGTTCCAGAGCACCTCCGCCAGGTCGCGGGGATAAGCAATAAAAGCATTGAGGCGGTTGGCGTGGCCGGCCTGAACGGCCCATTTGCCAAAGCGCAAACCCAAAGAAAGGGTTTCGATGCGCTGATCGGCAAAAACCTCATTTTCCTGCTCTAATTTGCTGATGGCATTGCTGAAGCTGAGTATGGTGCGGTCGCCGTCTTTTACCAAAAAATCATTGTAGCTGAGTTTGCCGCTGTGCGCCGCATCGAGGCTATAGCCCGGCAGGCCGATCGCTACTTTTTTATCTTTAGGGAAAAATGCGGGATTGATGCTGTTGGTATGCCACAAGTCGGGCATAGTTTGGAGCATCAACTCCTGTTGTGCTGCGGCGCTCAGGGCGCCGAGCATAAAAAAGCTGAAAACAATATATCTGAGCATATTTTTTTGCGAAGTTGAAAAAACAGAAAAGGCAAATCAAAACCGGGATCAGGCACTAAAAACGCGTTTTCACCTTAATCCCCATTTTAACCGTGGTTTGGTTAGTGGCGAGGAGTTTGACCGGAATTTCGCCGTTTTGTGTGGTGGTGAATGCCGTTTTCAGGAAAGCCGTCTTGGCCTGCCGGATACGTTCAAAACGCGCGGCATCCATATTGATGAAATTTTCCGTGCGTTTGGTTTCAATGCTGATGCCTTCGCTGTTGACGGCGGCGGCTTCCATAATCAGGCGCGCTTCGCCGCTAAAGAGCGAGTCGATGTTGTTGCCATTTTCATCGCGGAAATACAATTGCAGGGCGGTGGAAATGGGCGTGCTGTTTTCGGCCACCAATTTGAACTCCACGGATTCAATTTTTGCCGTATCCAAGCTGCTGTATTCCCCGAAATCGAGGTCGAGGGTTTGTTCGGCGCCGAAATTCTGAGCGCTGCCTTCGAGCAGCAGTTCCACGCGCATGCTGAGGCTGATGACGCTGCTATCGGTCAGGAACCCGATAATGGAAGGGTCTTTTTGCGCATTGGCAATACCGTCTACTTCATAGACCAATTTCACGGGTTGCAGGTTGAAGATTTCTGCAATATTGGAATTGGTTTCGTTCAGGGTAATATCGGTGTATTTGGTTTGTCCGACTTCACCCAACCCGAATTTGGGGTAATCAAAGTCAACATAATCGAAACTGTCGGTCTGAAATACGGTGCTTTTGAGTTCCAGTTCTTCGCCATTTTGACCGATAAAGCTGAGGTATTTGATAACGCCCCGCGTTGGGAATCCCCAGGAATTGGCGATCCGCATGGTAACGCGCGGGTTTTTCACCTTTACATTGCCGTTCAGCTGCGTTTGGTTGATGTCAATATCGATAACATCGCGGGTCAGTTGGTAAGTGGAGTAACCCCAATAGCCTTGGAGGTAGGAAAATTCGAGTTCCTGAAAACCGGCCACTACGCCCGGCAGGCCAAAAGCGGTAGGCGGCAGTTTAATGCGATCGCCATTGGGACGGTAGGCTTCATATTTAAACGTCAGTTCGTTGGTTTCCGATTGCAGCAAGTAGCCCGTCAGGTCGATGCGCGGGGTGGTATAGGCATCGGTCGGGTGCGAGGGGACGATAAAGGTTTCCCGGAACCCGACGCCGTTTTTGGTCATCTGCGGGATAACGAAATTAACGGTGAGCGTTTCGCCGGTGCTGTTGAACACCACCAAGCCGATTGTTCCTTTTTTGATATTGGCGCGCTTGATGGTCACAGAATCGGGGCTGTCGAATGGAAACGTGTAAGTGGTATCATTGAGCGGCACGATACCTTCTTTCAGGAAGTTAAAAATATCGCTGGCGGGTTTTTCCGCTACGTTGCCGGTATAGAACAGGGTCATGGTGTTGTCGGGGTTGACAAAAATCGTGTCGCCCGAGAGCGTATCATTAAGGATACGGAACATGAGGTCATCCAGCCGGAGTGTGGTGCTGAAAAGCGGGAAGGCAAACTCGGCGGAGTGGTCTTCGAGTTCTAATTTGTCAAAATCAGTTTTTGAGCAGGCGCCCAGGGCCAGAAAGGCGCCGACGATAAGCCCGGAAAAGATCTGCAGGATGCGTTTTTGAAGCATTTTGGATCCAGATTAAACGGATTTAAAAATTCCCTGTCGAAAAAAGAGCAGGGTTTGAAAATGACGCCCAATGCGCTGGCGTCGGTTTTGGGACTTCCTTGGATAAGGAAATGAATGCAAAAGTAATTCATTCGCCCGAACAAAAACTGCCATTAATATCCAAAACGTACATACGACTATACAAGGCGTGCGGCGCCGGCGCTGAACTTGCCGGGCAGCGATGGGTACCGCCGCGCTACTTTAATCCCTCATCTCAAAACCTACCGATTTTTATGAAAACCATCCGATCACCTTCCTGAAAACCATGTGACCCAAAACCATTTGCGCGTCAGAATCGCCGTTTACTCGAAATTTATACCCTTAAATGGTTAAATTTCATTTTTCTGAAAAAAAATTTTCTAAAAAAACGCCCGCCGAGCATTTTTGGCAAGCCTTTTGGAATAAGTAATTCAGAACGCTTAAACAACGAAAAGCTGACCACAAAATCAACCACACTTTAATCAACACACACCAACAACCAAAACCGATCCACACAATGAAAAAAGTAATCTTAATCCCGGCACTTCTCCTTGCTTTCGCAAGCATCTTCGCACAGAACCTGAGCGCACAAGCAACAGGTTTCCAGGGTTTCCTGGCTCAGTTTCAGGCCGCTACGCTGCCTTACGAAATTAAAGCCGACGCCCTCGACGCTACTGTAACGACAGTTGGCGAACCCCTCGGCTGGGAATACTACGAATACCTGCCCGAACTTGAGCGCAGCGCTCAGTTCAGCCGCATGCCGGTTAGCCCGGAGCCGGTAGCAGTTTTCGAAACTGAACAATTCTACGCATTCCTGTACAATATCGCTCGCGGCGCCAACACACAGCGTACCCTCAGCATCACAGTTTTCGACAAAGACGGCAACTACATCGCCACCAACTTCGTAGCTGGTATCAATGAAAAATCTGTGGTAACTGCCAACATCAGCGCTGATCTGAAAGCTACCGTAACCGTAGCCGGTAAAGAAAAAACACAGGAACTGACCATTGATCTGCTCATGGCCGGCAACCCCGACCAAATCGACTGGAGCGCAGTAAGCGTGAAAGAAGTTTCCGGAATGGCCACAGCAGAACAGGAATAAGGAACATTTGACCATAGACATACTACGAAAAAACGAGTGAACCGCTCCGGCATAATGTTGCCGGGGCGGTTTTGCTTTTGTGGCGCCCCAATTGGAGCGCCACAAGTCTTTTTATCTGATTATCAAATTACTACCCGGAAAAGACCCTCCGCTGCATGATAGCCACCGCGAAGTGATTGTGAAAACCGAAGGCTTGTAATCCTTTGAAAATCAATCATCAATCTTCAAGCCCACCCAAATCCTGGTATAATATCGGCGCAGGTCCGAAAAGGCTTCTTTTATTTTTCCCCCAACCTCTTGAACAATTATTGCTGTCTAACAATTTATTAAAGCTTAAATTTGGGTTAAAAAATGTTTAACTCAACAAAAGTTATACTTTTGCCCCCGGAAGGCTTCCTTCATTTCTTTTAATTGAAACATTCTTAACCAATTCAAATATTTCTGATCTATGCAGAGACTTCTTTCTACACTTGTGTTGTTGTTCCTGCTTGGCGGCTCCTTGTGGGCTCAATTGCAGGTGCGTGGCACAGTGACGGACGCTGCCGATGGCAGCGGTCTGCCCGGGGCCACCATTAAAGTGGCCGGTACCAATACCGGTACGGTTTCCGGCGCCGACGGCAGCTTTTCCATCAGCGTTTCCGACGGCGCAGCCCGACTGATGGTTTCCTACACGGGCTACAAATCCCAGGAAATCGTTGTCAACGGTCGTACCAACATCGACATCGTATTAGAGAGCGGTAACGTTCTTGAAGACGTGGTGATCGTGGGTTACGGCACACAAACCAAAAAAGAGCTAACCGGCTCTGTTTCCAAAATCACCGGCGATGCCATTAACCGCCTTCAGGTGGCCAACATCGACGCCGCTATTGCCGGCCAGGCGCCGGGCGTTCAGGTAGTCAGCAACTCCGGTACTCCCGGTGGCGCGGTATCTGTTCGCGTTCGCGGCCCATCCTCCATCTCGGCCAGCAACCAGCCGCTTTATGTAATTGACGGTATTCCGATCAATACCGGCAGCTACGCCCAGCTCGGCACTGGTAACCAAACCACCAACGCACTGGCAGGCATCAACATGTCAGACATTGCCTCTATCGAGGTGTTGAAAGACGCTGCCGCGGCCTCCATCTATGGCGCACGCGCCAGCAATGGTGTGGTGCTCATTACGACCAAACGCGGCCAGGCAGGCAAAACCAAGGTGAGCTTCAACGCCAGCTACGGCAACCAGAAAGCATGGCGCCAATTGGAGCCGCTGACCGGTACTGAGTACACCGCTCTGGTAAACGAAGCGCGCCGCAACCGCGGTCAGGGCATTCTTTTCCCCGACTCCAACAATGTTGCCAATACCAACTGGCAAAATGAGGTGTTCCGCACTGCTCCGATGTACAATGCCGACCTGTCTTTCTCCGGCGGTACCGAGCGCACGCGCTTTATGGTTTCGGCCAACTACTTCGACCAGGAAGGCACCCTCATCGGTTCCAAATTCAATCGTTTTACCACGCGCTTCAACCTGGATAACTACATCAACGACAAGTTGAAACTGACCCTCAGCTCCTCGCTGAGCCAGTCGAAAAGCACGCGTATCAACAACGATAACAACATTTACGGCGTACTTTCTACCGCTGTACTGCTCGGTTCGCACATCCCGACCTACAACGCCGACGGCACTTACGGCCGCGACCCGAACTCTTCGGTAGAAAACCCGATTGCTGCGGCCATCGAACCTACGTTCGACAACCCGGAAAATCGCGTGCTCGTAAATGCAGGTCTGGAATGGACCATCATCAAAGGCCTGAGCTTCCGCACCAACTTTGGCGCAGATAATCTTACCTATCGCGAATTCCGTTTCTACCCCAACACCACCAACGCCGGCGCCGGTGTACGTGGCCAGGGCTTTGAAACCTACGCCCGCGACTTCAACCTGATCAATGAAAACGTGCTGAACTGGAAGTACAGCATGGACAATTTCAAGATCGACCTGCTCGGTGGTGTTTCTTTCCAGAACAGCCAGTTTGAATCGATCTTCACCCAGGGCGAAGGCTTCCCCGGCAACACCATCCGTACCCTCAACGCCGCTTCGGTTAAAAAAGACATCCAGTCGAACCGCAGCGAATGGGGTATCAACTCGCAGTTCCTGCGTGCCAACTTCGGCATTTTTGACGACCGCTACGTGATCTCCGCAATTGTTCGTCGCGACGGATCTTCCCGTTTCGGCGCCGACAAGCGCTACGGTATCTTCCCCGGCGTATCTGCTGCGTGGAACCTGATCGACGAGAGCTTTATGAAAGGTATCGGCTTCCTGTCGAATGCTAAAATTAAAGTGGGTTGGGGTGTTCGCGGTAACGCCAACATCGGCGACTTCGCTTCCCGCGGCCTCATCACTGCCGGTGCAAACTACAACCAGATTGCCGGTCTGGCGCCCACACAGCTGGGTAACCCGGGCCTGTCCTGGGAAGAGCGTTCCGACCTCACGGCCGGTATCGACCTCGGTTTCGTGAACAACCGCATCAACCTCTCCGTAGAATGGTATCAGGCCACTACCGAGAACCTGCTTCTGAACCGTCCGCTCGTAGGTTCTTCCGGCTTCACCGGCGTAACCGAGAACGTAGGTTCTATGAAAAACACCGGTATCGACCTCGGCCTGGGCATCGACGCGATTCAGAAAGACAAGTTCTCCTGGCGCGTAAATGCCAACTTCTCCTACTTCCAGAATGAAATCACCGACCTCGTTAGCCCCTTCGCTTCGGGCTTCGCCAGCTGGGTTGAGGAAGGACAGGAACTGGGTAGCTTCCGCGGCTACCGCGTAGAAGGCATTTTCCAGACACAAGATGAAATCAATGCCCTCAACGCAGCAGCAGTAGAAAAATATGGCGCCGGCGCTACTTATCAGGTGGCCCTGACCCGTCCTGGCGACATCAAATTCCGCGACCTGAACAACGACGGCCGTATCACTGCCGACGACCAGGAGATCATTGGTTCTGCACAGCCCGACTTCTTCGGCGGCGTAACCAACGAATTTAAAATCCTTGATTTCGACTTCTCTTTCTTCTTCCAGGGACAATTTGGCAACGAAATTTACAACAACAACCGCGCTTTTGCAGAAGGTATGAACAGCGTGTTTGGTCAGTTGGCTACCGTGCGCGAGCGCTGGACACCCAGCAACCCGAGCACGACCATGCCGCGCGCCGTTTTCGGCGACCCGAACAACAACCGCCGTACCTCCGACCGCTGGTTGGAAGATGGTTCTTTTGTACGCCTCCGCAACGTAACGCTGGGCTACACCCTGCCGAAAGCCGTTACCGAGCGTATCAAAATGAGCGGTCTGCGTATTTATGTTGCCGGTCAGAACCTGTTGACCTTCACCAACTACTCCGGCTTCGACCCCGAAGTAAGCACTTTTGCTGAAGGCAGCGGCGCTGTTGCCAACACCGCTCCGGGTACCGACTTCCTGACCTTCCCCGTTGCACGCACCATCACTTTTGGTATCAATGCCAACTTCTAACCATCAAAACTGCAACCTTATCATGATTCG
>Ga0075157_10002281_pt1 | contig 11234 bp, 6 predicted proteins | sample JI81BgreenDNA_FD_70967 | JGI IMG/M metagenome (GOLD analysis project Ga0075157, IMG submission 70967) | Wastewater effluent complex algal communities from Wisconsin, to seasonally profile nutrient transformation and Carbon sequestration -... | ecosystem: Engineered > WWTP > Effluent > Algae...
GCTACCGTGGTCATGGCCAGTGACGTACAAGCGGGCGACGGGCAGGCCCTTGCGCGGCTCATTGCCGATGAGCGCATCACCGTTTTCCAGGCAACGCCGTCGAGGTGGCACCTGCTGATCGATGGGGGCTGGGATGGCGCGCCAGGCCTCAAGGGACTGGTCGGCGGAGAGCCACTGACCCGCGGACTGGCGATGCAGTTGCAATCGCGCTGCGCCGAGGTCTGGAACATGTATGGCCCCACCGAAACAACGGTGTGGTCATCATGCTGGCAACTGCCCGCAGGTCCCATCGATGAGATATCGCTGGGAACTCCGGTGGCCAACACATCCGTGCAGGTCCTGGACACAGCGGGACGGCCCTGCCCGATCGGGGTTCCCGGGGAGATCTGGATCGGCGGTACGGGCGTCGCGCTGGGGTACTACCAGCGTCCTGAATTGACAGCTGAACGCTTTGTGGAGTGCCCAGAGGCGGACTGCCTCGAGAACCGGCGGATTTACCGGACGGGTGATTGGGGTCGGTGGCGGGCCAACGGCTCGCTGGAGCACCTGGGCAGGATCGACGATCAGGTCAAGCTGCGCGGTTTCCGTCTGGAGCTGGGCGAGATCGAAACGAAGCTGCTCACCCACCCCGGCGTGTCGCGCGCTGTCGTGGCCTTGCGCGGGGACCTGCCCTCCGGTCCGGCCCTGGTGGCTTACGTGGTGCCCCGCGACGCGATGCCCGCACGGGAGGCTCTGAGAGAACACCTGCGGCAAACGCTGCCCGATCCGATGGTGCCGTCGGTGTTCGTCGCCATGACCGACCTGCCGGTGCTTCCCAATGGAAAAACCGATCGGCGTGCACTCCCGGCGCCGCAAAACCAGGCGCCCTCGCCCGCAACGCTGAAGACCGCCCCCAGGAACGCCACCGAGCAGGCCATCTGGGACGCCTGGCGCGAAGTTCTCCAGCAGGAACGCTTCGGCGTACACGACAATTTCTTCGATCTTGGCGGGCATTCGCTGCAAGCGGTTCGGATCGTCAGCCGGATCGAAGCGTCACTGGGCGTACCCTGCCCTTTGCCTCGTCTCCTGGACCATCCGACGGTGGCCGATTTGGCCCGCGCGCTCACCACGGGGGCTGTTCGGCACAGCGATGTCCCGCTCACGCGCCTTCAGGCGTCGGGGCAAGGGCCGGCGCTGTTTCTTCTCGCGGGCGCCGAGATGTACCGGCACCTCGCCCGGGAACTCGGGCCCACGATGCCGGTCTACGGCGTGTTTTCCCAAACCGAGATCGACATCCTTGAAAAACCGGAGCAATGGCAAGGCACGGAGGTGTCGGTGGACGCCCTGACCACCGAGTACCTGGCGTTGCTGCAGCGCGTACAGCCAACCGGGCCGTACTTCCTGGGCGGTTTCTCGATCGGTGGGGTATTGGCCTATGCGGTTGCGCAACGGCTTCAGGCCCAGGGCGAACGCGTGGGTATGGTCGTGTTGCTGGACTCCATGTTGCCCGGGAGCGGCTGGCGTCATCTCATGTTGGGCATCAGCAGGCGGGTGCGCCAGATCCGGCGAGACGGTTTGGCCTATCTCCGGCATGCGTACGCAATGCACCGCCAACAGCGTGCGCGCCAAGGTCAAGCCGGTGGACTGCGCAATCAGATCTACGCGAACGCCATCCGGCGATACAAAGCCACTCCGAGCGACATGCCAGTGCTGTTCCTGCAGGCCGGCGAAGACACCTCTGCCGCCCCCGCCTATGGCTGGCAATCCCTGGTTCCCGACCTCCAGGTGGTCCGCGTGCCAGGACGCCATATGGACATTCTCGATCCGCCGAATGTGTCAACCATGGCGGAGCAGATCAGGGAGCACCTCCGGGACACGCGCCTGACCACCCAACCCGTGCCCGACGTCGACGTCGCTTCCGCCTCCCAAACGGATAACCCGCCTCCATCGCCACTTTCACCGAAATGACCATGCTCAAGCGGACCCTCACCTGCGCACTGGCCGCGCTGCTCACAGCCTGCAGCTGGGAAAAGGGCCTCGAGCCCGAGGCGCTTTCGGCGCTGTACACCACCCCGCTAGCGCCGCCCGAGAAGCCGCTGCGGGTGTTCCACATCGGCCACAGTCTGGTCAGCCGCGACATGCCGGCGATGCTCGAGCAACTCGCCGGCGCAGGACATGACCACCGGTCACAGCTGGGTTGGGGTACGCCCCTGAAGGCGCACTGGGAGCCCGACGTCCCGATCAACGGGTTCGACATGGAGAACGCGCACCCGCGCTACCAGGACGCCACGACGGCGGTGAAGAGCGGCACGTTCGACGTGCTCGTGCTCACCGAAAGCGTGGAGATCAAGGACGCCATCAAACATCACGACAGTCCGAAGTACCTGCGTCAGTGGACCGCGCTGGCCCGGCAGTCACGGCCCGACGTTCGCGTGTACCTTTACGAAACGTGGCACCACGTTGACGATCCCGCGGGCTGGCTTGAGCGGATCGACCGCGATCTGCCCAAATACTGGGAGGGCGAGTTGCTGGGCAAGGCGTTGGCGCGCGGTGACACCGGCGGTCCGATCCACGTGATTCCCGCGGGTCAGGTGCTGGCCCGCTTTGTTCGCAAACTCGACGAGGCCGGCGGTCTGCCCGGATTGAAATCGCGGACCGAGCTGTTCTCGTTCAATGACAAAGGTGAGCGGGACAACATCCACCTCAACGACGTAGGTCACTACCTGGTGGCGTTGACGCACTACGCGGTGCTCTACCACCGCAGCCCGGTCGGGCTTCCCCACCGCCTGAAGAAGGCCGATGGCCGTCCTGCGGATGCGCCATCGGCGGAGGTGGCTCGCTTGATGCAGGAGGTCGTGTGGGAGGTCGTGACCAGCTACCCGAAAACGGGGGTACGCCAGGGGTTGCGGTGACCAGCGCCCGCCAGCGGCATTCCAACGATCATCCCGGGAGCCCCGAGATGTGATGACGGCGCGATGCCGCGTCAGTACGCGTTCTTGCCTGTGAACGCGCCGACGGTCCGGGCAAGGATGACCAGATCGAGCCACAACGACCAGTTGTTGATGTACTCGATGTCGGCTTCCACGCGCTGCTGCATGCGCTCGATCTCCGACGTTTCACCCCGCAACCCACGAACCTGCGCCAACCCGGTGATCCCGGGCTTGATGTTGTGCCGGGCGAAATACGCGCGGATGCGCTTGGAGTATTCCTCGTCGTGCTGCACGGCGTGGGGCCGCGGTCCCACCAGGGACATTTCACCTTTGAGCACATTGAAGATCTGAGGCAGTTCATCCATGCTGGTGCGGCGCAGAAAAGCACCAACTCGGGTGATGCGCGGGTCATTCTTGGTGGCTTGCTGTACCACCGCCGGATCGGGCTGATGGACAAACATGCTGCGGAACTTCCAGATGTGGAAGACCTTGCCACTCCAACCGTTGCGCGCCTGCCGGAAGAACACGGGACCTGGGCTGTCCAGCTTGATGGCGGCGGCAATGATGAGAAGCAAGGGCGCGATCAGGATCAGAATGATCACTGCCAGCAAGCGGTCTTCCATCGCCTTGATCAGCAGTCGGGTGCCGGTCAGCGGGGTCTCCGACAGCGTCAGCACCGGCAAACCGGCAATCTCACGCACGCTGTGATTCACCAGCAACAAGGAAAAAATGTCAGGCACCCAATGGACCGCCACGTGGCGGTCCAGCAGCTGCAGGTACATGTCCTCAATCAGCTCCGACTCGCTCAGCGGAATGGCAAAGTAAACCGTCCGCACATCGTGGGCATCGATGACCGCCAGCATCTCGTCCAGTGGCGCAATGACTTCGGGCTCCCTGAGCGACGCGAAGTCGGAGGCCTCGTACAGCGCCGGCACGGACCGGCCGGACAGCCCCTGACCCGTACTCGGAAGAGCGAGGCACCCGACCACCTTGTGGTTCAGCCATGGGTTGCTGGAAATCTTGTGCTGCAGGTAACGGGCGAGTTTGCCGTTGCCCACAATCAGCACGTTTTCCGGTGGGATCGCGCGCTTCATGATGCGGGTCTGCACTTCGCGGCTCACGTACTGCAGAAAAACCTGCAGCAGGAAGCCACCGACGAACAGCTGCGCCAGCAACAACCGCGAAAAAGTGTCGGTCTGTTTGGTGGCAAATCCGATCACCAGCAAGAAAGCGAAAGCCAGCGACCAGGCCTTGAACAGCGTCAGCGCCTTCCGGGCGAAGCTGCTGTTGCTTCGATACACCCCGAACTGGTCATACGAAAACAGCATGCCCATCGCCAGCAGCAGCAGCAGCACCGAGTACTCGGCATTGAGCGCGCCGATCTGCCGCTGAACCAGAACCAGGGCCAGAAGCAGCACCGCGACGAGATCCACGAGCGTCTGTGCGGCCGTTGAAATGCTCCCGCGACGCTTCAATATCGAACGGGGAGGCAGCTTGGGCATGACCATGGCGGGCTAGTATAGGCGTCCGTATTGGCCTGACCGTCCTTCACGTCAGCCACGGGTATCCGTCGGGCGGAAGAATGCGCACACTCACGATCCCTGGCGCTCATTTCGCGTCCAATCGTGTTCTTCCCCCACCATCCATCGCCAAGTTCACAGATGCACCGCCCTGAGGCCAAGCGTTTTGGTCCGGCTGGCCTCAAAAGCCCGGCTACCGTTCGCGCCATCGGCACGCCAGCCGCAACCATGGCTTGCTCATCGCCCGCCCGTCCTGACAAGACCGGGGGCCGCCGACCATGACCATCGGTTCGGGATTCAAGCCGTTGATCCGCGATGGTTGTGGCGAGGTCTTGGCGCGACTGGGAGCCACCCGGCCCGCCGTGCGGCTGCGGCAGCGGCTCTCCATCGTCACCTTCCATCGCGTTCTGAGCGAGGAGGACCGCCGACGCTACCCCTTGCCCGGGCTGGCTGTAACGCCGCAAGAGCTGGATCTTCATCTGCGGTATCTCACCCGTCACTTTGAGTGCACCACGTTGTCGGATGCGGTGGTCCGCTGGAGGCGCCGTGAACCAAGCGACAGACCCCTCCTGGCCATCACCTTTGATGACGGCCAGCGCGACAACTACGTCAACGCCTTGCCCGTGTTGGAACGCCACAGGACCAAGGCCAGTTTCTTCGTGACCAGCGGGACGCTGGATGACACACGCCCGCTGTGGCACGACGCGCTGGCCCACCTGATCTGCCGCCTCCGGGCCTCGAGCGCCAACCCCGGCGATTCCGCGGATCGAGATTCTCGGTTGAACGATCTGCTGGCGGAGGTCATGAATCAGCCCACAGCGGAGGTTCTGGGGCGCCCGGTGAACATCGAAACGGCCGTGGAAAACACGAAGCGATGGTCTGCCGAGCAGCGCGGCGATTGGATGGCAAGGGCCGCCAGGCTTCTTCCAAGGACCCCTCCGGAACCCTGGGAGGGCTTCATGGACATCCGAGAACTCAAACACCTGCTTGCGCTGGGGCACGAGGTGGGCAGCCATTCCCACTCCCATGCGCTGCTTCCCCAGTGCGACGATGCGATGTTGACCCTGGAAATTGCTGACTCCAAGCGTCGGCTGGAGGCGGCCTTGCAGGCGCCGGTGCGCACCTTCTGCTATCCCAATGGATCGGTGGATTCCCGGTGCGTGAACCAGGTGACGCAAGCGGGGTACCAGGCCGCCGTCACCACACGGTGGGGCAGCAACCCGCAGGATCAGCATCCCGCCCTGCTCCGGCGCTTTGACATGAACGCCCGACACGCAGCCGATCGTCATGGACGCTTCTCCGAGGCCCGATTGGCGTGGCGCATGAGCGGACTTCACCCCGGACTTTCCTCACAAGGGGACGACCTCTACGCCCACGCCGCTGTCTGAAAGCCGCCGCGGCGCCACACGAGATGCCAGCACGCACCACCCGGCGGATACCATCGCCCCGCCAAGGCAGCGGGACGGGCTGAAAAGCCTCGTGGTTTGCCGACGCCTGGCACACCCTTCACTGTCACCGCCCCCATGACGCCCCCGCACCTCCCCGCACAGCCGCCCGCCGTACGCCCCTTTGCGCATGCGCATACACACTGGACATACGAACCCAGCCGACCGCGATTGGACATCGTGCTGAGGCGCTGGAAGGCGCGTCTGGCAAGGCGGCCGTTTCCGGCGTGGAAGACCATCAAGGCGCCGGACTTCACCGGCCGGTGGATCCTTTACTTCATGTACCTGCCACAAGGTCAGCTGACCGTCGCGCACCTCCACACGCTCGAGCGGCTGGCCAGGGAAGAAGCCCGTCTCATGATTGTGTGCGCCAGCCCAGCAGAGCACCCCGTACTCGACGCCTTGGGTACGCGTTGTGATGCCCTGGTCTGGAAAGAACTGGCCGGGTATGACTTCTCAGGCTACAGCGCCGGACTGTCGGTGATGGCGCACCACTGCCCCGGCTCCGACGTGTTCGTCCTCAACGATTCCATGCTCGGGCCGTTCTGCGCGCTTTCCCCGTTCATCGATCACGCCCCCTGGCGGCTGACGGGGTTGAGCGCCAGTGCGCTTGAGGAAAACCACCTTCAGTCCTTTGCGCTGGTCATTCGCCAGCTGGACGCTTCATTCATGGATGCGGTGGCGGAGGTCATCTCCCAAGACTGGTGCTATGACACCTCGGACCCGGTGATCCTGTTGCAGGAGACGAGACTTGCTCGTGTGGCGAGTCGCCACATGAGTGTGGGAGCGTACTGGTACACCGACGGCACCCGCCACAACGACCTCACCCTGAACGCCCCGGAAGCCCTGATCGACGCCGGGTTCCCATTGCTCAAGCGGTCCTTGCTCGACAAGTTCGCTGGCAGGTTTCAGTCCGTGGACGCGATGAAGGCGCTGTTGCAACGCCTGGGGCACCCCGCTCTGACGGAATGACGCCCACAGGCTCCATCGCCTGAGCATCCGGCGGATTGCGGGACATCAGCCACGGTTTGGACCCGGGCGAAATCGCTGAGTCCACCGATGGACCGCATAGGCCGCGCAGCAGGCCAGCATGGGGATCAAAGGCATGTGATACCTGTCCTGACCGACGATCACCGCCGGCACAGCGGCAAAGAACAGCGCGATGAGAAGCATCGGATTGCCGATCACACGCCAGCCTTCGCGCCGGGCAATCAACCAAGCACCCGCGACAGCCACCAGCAGGACCAGATACCAGTAAGCAGTCGATGCCAGCTTGAGTCCACCCTCGACCAAGCCTGATTGGCCAAACCGTTTCTGAAGGCCCTCGACGTTCCAGACAACGCCGATGGTTTCACGGTCAAAGGTACTGACGATCCGCTTCGCCGCCAGCACCAGAAATTGGGTGGGGTGTTCGGTGATGAATGCAATCGCGTCGGCCTTCATCTGATCATCCCGGCGCTTCTCATTGGCGATGTGGATGTATTGGTCAAAGTTTTGGTAGGTGCCCTGCGACTGGCTGTTGTTGCCCATCCAGAGGTTGGTTCCAAAGTTGGTGGATATCCCGGTAGGCTGCCCGAACAGGCGGGTATTGCGCTCCGACCATGGCCAGATGGCCAAGGCGCAAACCAGTCCGCCCAGGCCGATCCAACCCAGCAAATGACGCACCGACGGCGCGCGGAACGCCGCGAGCAGCGGGATCAAGACGATCAGGGGAATCGCGGTGGGGCGAACGTAGGAGGCGGCGGCGACCAACAGACCAAAACCAACGAAATGCCACCAGCGCGGGTGTTTGCATTCAAACACCAGCACCAGCGCGGCCAGCACTGGCACAAGAAACAGGATTTCGCTGGCCATGATCGTGGTGAACTGAATCATCAGGGGCCACACCGCCAGGATGCCCGCCGTCCACAGGGCCACCGCCTCACCGTACAGAGCGCGCGCGGCGCGGTAGGCGAGGAACACCACCGCCATCCCAGCAAGGAGGTTCACCAACACGATGGGGCCATATCCGTCACCGAACAGCCAAAAAACAGCGCCATAGACAAACGAGGTCCCGGGCGGCCAGAACGCAGTCATCGCTCCGTTGGCCCAGGCAAACCCCCGACCAGCTGCCACGCTTTGGGCCAATTCAAGATAGGCGGCCGAATCTGAGACCGGCATCACCGGCACTGCCAGCGCCCACAACACCCGAACCGCCAATGCCACTGCCAGAATCAGTAGCAAGGGATGGCCACGCCACCCCCGAGCGCTGTGATCCGTCAACCCCGGCACTTGCTTTTCGACCATACGTTTCTCCCATCGCAAAAAGAGCTGCCCGTCCCGTGAAGTCGGCCCCTGGGCGCCCAGCACGACCGTCCGCGCCGCTGCAAGGTTGGGCCGCCCATCAGTTCACCAGCGTGCCGAACATCCCTTTGGCAATCTCCGCCGAGCGCGCCACATCATGTCGCTCCAGCGCCCGGGTGCGCGCTGCGGCGCCCATGCGCTCCAGCGTGTCCGCGCTGGCAGCCAGGCACTCGCGCATGGCGTTGGCCAGTTCGGTGGCGCACCCGGGACCGACCAGCCAGCCGTCAACGCCATCCCGCACCAGCTCGGGAACCCCACCCACCCGGGTCGCCAACACAGGGCGGGCCGATGCCATCGCCTCCATGATGACCACCGGGAGGCCTTCCGCAAAGCTGCTCAGCACCAGGGCCCGGGCGTCGCTGATCTGCTCGCGCACGGACTCCCCTGACAGCCAGCCCGTGATCTGCATGAGGTGGGCCACACCGAGCTGGGCCGCATATGCCTCGATGTCCGCCCGCAGCTCACCGTCACCGACCAGCACCAGCTCGACCTCGATCGAATTCCGATGGAGCTCGGCCAAGGCCTCGACAAGCACAAACTGGCCTTTCTCCGGGCTCAGACGACCGACGCAGACAAACCGCCGATTGGCGTTGCTCAAGCGCTCTGGCGCTCGGCGAAACGTGTCATCGAGCCCGCAAGGCACGACCACGATCTTCCTCCAATGGTCAGGGTGAACCCATCGACACAGCTGACTCTTGCCAAACCCGCTGACCGCAAAGACAAAAGCGGCGCGAGCAACCTTCTCAGGAATCCCGATGAACCGCGCGGCGTCGGTCTCCACCGTGCCGTGCGCCGTAAAGCTGAAAGTTGTGTCGCGAAGCTGCGAAACCAGCAGCGCCACCGTGGCCGGGTTAGAGCCGAAATGCGCATGGAGATGGGTGGTGTTCGATCGGGCCATCCATCGAGCCAACACACACGCCTCGATCAAATAGGCGGCATGATGAAAAAGGCCCCGCTCGGCGGACCTGGAAAGCCGCAGCGCCATGGCCAGTGCCCGGAGAAAACGCAGCGGGCGGCTCACCAGTTCAGCCACGAGCGACCCCAAAATGGTCGCGCCTCCGGCCCCGAGGACATACCGGGTTTTGGTGCGCTCACGGTGATCTGCAGGGTCCGGGCTGCCGTCCATCGACTCACGAAGGGCGTACCTGTCGATTTCCACGCCCAGGGCCTCCAACGCAGCAATCTCGCGCCGGATGAAGCTGTGGCTGACCTTCGGGTACTCGCTGACCAGGTAGGCAATCCTCATGGGGCGCTGGCGAGCGAGAGGCCGTGGCGGCGTGCCCAGACGGCCAGGGTGTAAAGGCACCAAATGCGCGTCCAGTACAAGCCAGGCGCTCCGGCCTTGAACGCTGCCCAAAGGCTGGCCACTGACTCGGCCGACAAGCCAATCGACCTCATCAGGGCGGCGTCGTTCAGGACTGCAGAAACATCATCGGCGAGTGGGCCGCGGAGCCACTGCGCAAAGGGAAGTTCGAAGCCCGACTTGGGCCGGTCAAACAGCGCTGGATCGAGACCGCGCAAGCCAACACGACGCAGCATCGCCTTCGACCGCACCGGGAGAAAGCGATCAACGTCCTGCAGGGACGCCACGGCCTCCAGCAGCTGCTGGTCGACCAGCGGAAGACGCACCTCGATGGAGGCCGCCATGCTCGTGGCATCGGTGTCCCTCAGAAGGCGCTCCCCCAGAAACAGCGACTGCTCGTACCCGGCGACGGTGCCCAGGACGGATCGGCCGGACAGCTCTTCACGAAGCAACGCGGCTCGCTGCGGGGGGAGTCCGAGGTAGCCGCCCGGCAGGGCGACGGCAGCGCTGTCGAGCAGCGCCCGATGGGTTTCCGGAAGAAACAGCGCGTAGGCGTATTGGTAAAGCGCCAGCACATCATCGCCCGCGTCCACCATGGCGGGCAGCTTGGCCCAGCGGGTCTGCTGGGGCACTGCCCCCCGCGTCGGGGCTTTCCAGCGCGCCGCCGTTTCGGCCGCCAGGCGACGAACCCCGGGAGGAATCCAGCCGGCGCGGCGCGACCACGTGGCCATGGTGGGCAGATCTCGGAACGAGGTGTAGCCCCCGAACAGCTCATCGCCACCGCTGCCCACCAGCGCGACCTTGAAGCCGGCTCGGGCGACGGCCTGGGACATGAAATACGTATTCAGACCGTCGAAGCTGGGCTGGTCAAGACTGGCCGCGGCTTCATCGAGCTGATCCCGAAAACTCGAAGGATCCAGAAGGACTTCATGGTGCTCGGTACCGATGGCTGCCGACACCGCGCGAGCGATCTCTCCTTCACTGTGTTCGGCCTCTGGGAAGGCCAGCGTGAAGGAATGCACGGGGTCCGACGAGACACGCCGGGCGACGTTGGCGATAGCACTTGAATCAACCCCGCCGGAGAGAAACACGCCCAGCGGCACGTCGGACGCCAGGTGGCGACGCACGCTGTCTTCGAGCGCATCGGCCACGTCCGACTCGGTGCCACGCCCGGTTCGAGGGAGTTTCGCCTGCGTCCAGTAACGGGTGCGCCGTATCTCTTGTCCATCCGGCTTGAACACCCTCATCTCGCCGGGCAGCAGAGACTCCACCCCCTCCACCACGGTGTCGGGTGCCACCGCAAAACCATTCCACACCACGCTGGCCACCGCGGCCGCACTCAGCCTGGGCGTACGCAGAAGGCCGGACCGGAGAATGGCACGAACCTCGGAAGCGAAAGCGAATGACCAGTCTCCGTCGGGATCCGGATTTCGCGTGAAATAGAGCGGCTTGATGCCCAGGGCGTCCCGCGCGAGAAGCAATTGCCCGGCGCGCGGGTCCCATTGGGCGAAGGCAAACATGCCTCGCAGGTCCTTGACGGCGTCAAAGCCGTGAAGGCTGATGTGCCGCAACAAAGCGGCGGTGTCACCGGTGGACCACAGCGCGTGGCCTTTCGCCTCCAGATCGGAGCGGATCGCGCGGTAGTTGTAGATCTCGCCATTGAGCACGACCACGTCGCCCCGTTGCGGATCGATCATCGGTTGAGAAGCGGCTG
>Ga0075157_10002286_pt1 | contig 11225 bp, 9 predicted proteins | sample JI81BgreenDNA_FD_70967 | JGI IMG/M metagenome (GOLD analysis project Ga0075157, IMG submission 70967) | Wastewater effluent complex algal communities from Wisconsin, to seasonally profile nutrient transformation and Carbon sequestration -... | ecosystem: Engineered > WWTP > Effluent > Algae...
GAACTTGCTCGCCAGGATCGTCGTGATCGCCGCCGTCAGCGTCGTCTTGCCATGGTCCACGTGACCGATCGTGCCCACGTTGACGTGCGGCTTCGTGCGCTCGAACTTGCCCTTTGCCATCTTGATCTCCAAGAAAAGAACGTTGCCAGTGCGTGTTTAAGGTCTCCGCGCATCGCCCCGCCACTGGCAGCAGGACTCCGGGGCCGAAGACCGGGAAAAGAAAGAAGGATTACTTGCTGCTGCGCGCCGTGACGATGGCGTCGGCCACGTTCTTCGGGGCCTCGGCGTAATGCTTGAATTCCATCGTGTAGGTCGCGCGACCCTGCGACATCGAGCGCAGCGTGGTCGAGTAGCCGAACATCTCCGACAGCGGCACCTCGGCCTTGATGATCTTGCCGCCACCAGGCATGTCGTCCATGCCCTGAACCATGCCGCGGCGGGACGACAGGTCACCCATCACGCCACCGGCGTAGTCTTCCGGCGTCTCGACTTCCACCGCCATCATCGGCTCCAGGATCACCGGGCTGGCCTTGCGGCAACCTTCCTTGAAGCCCATGCTCGCGGCCATCTTGAATGCGTTTTCGTTCGAGTCCACCTCGTGGTAGGACCCGAAGGTGAGCGTGACCTTGACGTCCACGACCGGGTAGCCGGCCAGCACACCGTTGGGCAGCGTGTCCTCGATGCCCTTCTTGACCGCCGGGATGAACTCGCGCGGCACGACGCCGCCCTTGATGGCATCGACGAACTCGAAGCCCTTGCCCGGCTCCTGCGGTTCAACCTTCAGCACGACGTGACCGTACTGGCCCTTGCCGCCCGACTGGCGCACGAACTTGCCTTCCACGTCAGCCACGGCCTTGCGGATGGTCTCTCGGTAAGCCACCTGCGGCTTGCCGACGTTGGCCTCGACGCCGAACTCGCGCTTCATGCGGTCGACGATGATCTCCAGGTGCAGCTCGCCCATTCCGGAGATGATGGTCTGGCCACTCTCCTCGTCGGTGCGGAGGCGGAATGACGGATCCTCGGCGGCCAGACGACCCAGCGCGACGCCCATCTTCTCCTGGTCGGCCTTGGTCTTGGGCTCGACGGCCTGCGAAATGACCGGCTCAGGGAAGATCATCTTTTCGAGCGTGATCACGCTCTCCGGATCGCACAGGGTCTCGCCCGTGGTCACGTCCTTCAGGCCCACGCAAGCGGCGATGTCGCCGGCCAGGATCTCCTTGATTTCCTCACGCTGGTTGGCGTGCATCTGAAGGATCCGGCCGATGCGCTCCTTCTTGCCGCGAATCGGGTTGAACACCGAGTCGCCGCTCTTCAGCACGCCCGAGTAGACGCGCACGAACGTCAGTTGGCCGACGTACGGGTCGGTCATCAGCTTGAAGGCAAGCGCCGCGAACTTTTCGCCGTCGTCGGCCTTCCGCGTGACGGGCTGGTCGTCTTCGTTGGTGCCCGGCACCGGCGGCACGTCGATCGGCGACGGCAAGAAGTCGATCACGCCGTCGAGCATGCGCTGCACGCCCTTGTTCTTGAAGGCCGTTCCGCAGAACATGGGCTGAATCTCTGCGCTGAGCGTGCGAGCGCGGATGCCGTGCTTGACCTCGGCTTCCGACAGGTCGCCGGATTCCAGGTACTTGTTCATCAGCTCTTCGCTCGACTCGGCTGCCGCCTCGAGCATGTTCTCACGCCACTTCTGCGCGTCGGCCAGGAGCTCGGCCGGGATGTCCTTGAATTCGAACTTCATGCCCTGCGAGGCTTCGTCCCAGTAGATCGCCTTCATCTTGATGAGGTCGACGACACCGGTGAAGTTCTCCTCCGAGCCGATCGGGATCACCACAGGCACAGGGTTGGCCTTCAGCCGCACCTTCATCTGGTCATAGACCTTGAAGAAGTTGGCGCCGGTGCGATCCATCTTGTTCACGAAGGCCAGGCGAGGAACCTTGTACTTGTTGGCCTGACGCCAGACAGTCTCGGACTGCGGCTGCACGCCACCCACGGCGCAATACACCATGCAGGCGCCGTCGAGCACGCGCATCGAGCGCTCCACCTCGATGGTGAAGTCGACGTGCCCCGGGGTGTCGATGATGTTGAAGCGGTGCTCTGGATAGGACATGTCCATGCCCTTCCAGAAGCAGGTCGTGGCGGCCGACGTGATCGTGATGCCGCGCTCCTGCTCCTGCTCCATCCAGTCCATGGTCGCCGCGCCGTCGTGCACCTCACCGATCTTGTGATTCACACCCGTGTAGTAAAGGATGCGCTCGGTGGTGGTGGTCTTGCCGGCATCGATGTGCGCGCTGATGCCGATGTTGCGATAGCGCTCGATGGGGGTTTTGCGGGCCATGATCAGGTCTCCGGATGAACAGGAGCCGCTCCCGGGTTGGTGTTAACCCGAAGAAGCGGCCGAGAGAGAGGGAGCGGGGGACTGTCGCCTTGAGCGTCAGAAACGGAAGTGCGAGAAGGCCTTGTTGGCCTCGGCCATGCGGTGAACCTCGTCGCGCTTCTTCATCGCGCCACCGCGGCCTTCGCTGGCCTCGAGCAGTTCGTTCGCCAGGCGGGCGGCCATCGACTTCTCGCCGCGCTTGCGGGCCGATTCCTTCAGCCAGCGCATGGCCAGGGCCTGCCGGCGCACGGGGCGAACTTCCACGGGAACCTGGTAGTTCGCACCGCCGACGCGGCGAGACTTCACTTCGACCATCGGCTTGACGTTGTTCAGCGCGATCATGAAGATTTCCAGCGGGTCCTTGCCCGCCTTCTTCTCGACCTGCTCCAGCGCGCCGTAGATGATCCGCTCGGCGACCGCCTTCTTGCCGGACTCCATCACGACGTTCATGAACTTGGACAGATCGACCGAACCGAACTTCGGATCGGGCAGGATTTCGCGCTTGGGTACTTCGCGACGACGTGGCATGACGTTCTTCCTTTGATTCAGTTGGCTCGGGCATCGGCCCGGCCTCGGGGAGCCATCAGGGCCCCCCACTTACTCGACTCGTGAGAGCCGCAACGTTCCGACGGCGCACAGAATGTGCGCCGAGGGCAATCAGGCCTTCTTGGGCCGCTTCGCGCCGTACTTGGAGCGAGACTGCTTGCGATCCTTCACGCCCTGCAGGTCCAGCGAGCCGCGGACGATGTGATAGCGCACACCCGGCAGGTCCTTCACCCGGCCACCGCGCACGAGCACCACCGAGTGCTCCTGCAGGTTGTGACCTTCACCGCCGATGTAGGAGATGACCTCGAAGCCATTGGTCAGACGCACCTTGGCGACCTTCCGCAGCGCCGAGTTGGGCTTCTTGGGGGTGGTGGTGTAGACACGAGTGCAGACGCCACGACGCTGCGGGCAGTTCTGCATCGCCGGTGACTTGCTCTTCGTCACCTCGACCTGGCGGCCGTGGCGCACCAGTTGGTTGATGGTTGGCATGGGTAACTTGTTCCCGTTTGAAGTTACGCGGTGGATCCCGGCGACCGCCGTGCCGCGGTACCTGCAACCATTGCAGGGCGTCGGCATGGCACGGCTGCGACTCGCAAGGAAGTGCACCGGACCGGGCTGTGGCGCAGGAGACGGCAGGCCGACCCTGAGGCTTCGGTCCCTGGAGGCTCTGCCATGAACTGGCAAGAACGCGGTGAAGGAACCCACATCCCGGCACGAACACGCCACGCCCACGAGGGGCGGAGTTCGCCGAAAAGCCTTCCATTATATTCGGCCGCGTGAATCCGGCAACGTGCGTTCAATGACACCGACCGTGGAGGCGTCGTCGGCGCATTCTGCAGGGACCCTCTGGGTCGTGCTGGACACCCCGGCCGTCCTGGATGCATGGTGGTTCGGCAACCCCCGCATGCATCCCGTGAAGGCGGCGCTCGAGAGCGGCCACGCGATCTGGCATGCCACCGCGAGCATGCGGCAGGAACTCGAGTGGGTGACGGCCAGGGCGTCGATGCAGCGCTGGAAGCCGCAAGGCGAGCACCCACTGACTGCGCTGGATCGATGGGCGAAGCTGCATGTCACACCGCCTGCGGAGATGCGCGTGCGCTGCCGCGACGCAAGCGATCAGGCCTTCATCGATCTGGCGCTTCATCTCGCCCGCCGGCAGGAACGGCCTGCCGCGGCCGTGTGGCTGCTGACCCCCGACCGCGACCTCCTGAACCTTGCCCGGCGCGCCCGGTCGCGCCAGGTCTGCATCGTCGGGCCATCGCGCTGGGGCGAGCTTCCGGAGGCTGCCGGTCTCAGCGCAACGCCGTCGGGGGGCGGACCGTGAACACGCGCAGCGACTGCGGCGGCATCTGCAGCACCAGACCGCCCGAGGCCGACGCCTCCGCAGTCATCGCCGGCGTCGGGTGGCCGTGCAACGGCTCAAGCCGAGTCCCGGCAGCCAGGCCGGGCACCTGCAACGGCGCTACGGTCTCGCCGTAGTTGATGGCGACGAGGACGTGGTCGGCGCCGAGGCGCCGTTGCCACGTCGCCACCAGCCCCTGGGCCTCGGCGGCCTCGTAGCTGCCCCGGGCCAATGCCGGGTGGCGGTTTCGCAAACCGATGAGGGTCTTGTAGAACGCGTGCAGCGAGCCCGGATCGGCCTGCTGCGACGCCGCGTTGTACCGCTGGCCGTGGGGCGGCAGCGGACGGAAGGGGCGCCCGGTGGTGAAGCCGCCGCGCTCGGGCTCGGCGGTCCAGCGCATCGGTCCGCGAAGCGGCTGGTCGCCGGGCAGACCCGAGAGCCCTGGCTGACCGGTTTCCTCGCCGTAGTAGACGAACGGTGTGCCCGGTTGCAGAAGATACGAGGCGGCCGCCAGCCGATACCGCGCCTCATCCCCCTCGAACTGGTCGAAGACCCGCCGGCCGGCAAAGATGTCGTGGTTGGACAGGAACGTGGCCAGGGTGTGAGGGGCGGTGCGGTAGAACTCCGCGACGCGCCGCACCGACTCGGGCTTTCCCCTTGCCGCCTCGAGGTAGTGGTGCACGTAGCCGAAGGCGAAGCCGGCGCCGCAGATGTCGGGCGCCGCGTAGATCGCCGGCTCGGCCGTCGCCTCGCAGACCACCCAGCGTCGAGGGTACGACTTCACCAGCGCCTGCATCTGGCCCGTCAGGCGGCGGCTCTCGGGCTGGTCGTTCCAGGCCACGGCGTCGTTCTCGACGAGATGCGGCACCGCGTCCAGGCGGAAGCCGTCGAGGCCCCGGTCGAGCCAGAAGCGCAGGCTCTCCGCGTGGTAGCGCTGCACAGCCGGATTGCGGAAGTTGAAGTCCGGCATGTGCGGACCGAAGGTGCCGAAATAGAAGTCGCGCGCCTGCGGCGGCGGCGGGGGCAGAGCCCGCGCATCGGAGACCCGCCAGGGTGACAGTTCGACGGCGTACCAGGGGTCCTTGTCCCAGATCCACCAGCCGGTGGGGCGACGGTCGGTGAAGACGTACCAGTCGCGCCAGGGGCTGCCCGGGTCCGACCGGGCAGCGACGAAGTACGGATGCTCGGCCGCACTGTGGTTGATGACGTAGTCGATGATGACGCCGATGCCGCGCGCATGGGCCTGCTTCAGCAGTTCGTCGAAATCCGCGAGGGTGCCGTACTCCGGCGCGATGTCCCGGAAATCGGTCGTGGCGTAGCCGTGGTCGCCGTCGGCGTTGCGCGTGATCGGCATCAGCCAGATGCCGCGGACGCCCAGTTCCTGCAGGTAGTCCAGCCGGGAAATCAGCCCGCGCAGGTCCCCGATGCCATCGCCGTCGCTGTCCTGGTAGGCGCGGACGAAGATTTCCATGAACACGCCGTGGTGCCAGCCCTCGGGCAGCGGGGATGCACGCTTGGCGGCTTCGGGGAGCGGCGCGAACGGCGGCGACTGGGCGCAGCCGATCAGGAAGGCCGCCGCAAGCGACACGAGGGCCGCCCATCGGCAAACCGAACGAGAAAGCAAGGGCATGTGAGTAGTTTAGCTACATAGAGCGCCCGTGCTCTCAGCGGTTCTTCTGAGTTTTCCCCTCGGAAACCCCCAAATCGACTCACTCTCTCGATCTAGTTCAGCTACAGAACAGCGGCTGCAGAGCCGCCGCTCCGCTCAGCCCAGCGAGCCATCTCGCTGCGGGTAGTCGGTGTAGCCCGGCGCGCCACCGCCATAGAAGGTCTCGCGCTGGGGCTCGGCCAGCGGGGCATCCTCGAGCAAGCGATCCACGAGGTCGGGGTTGGCGATAAAAGGGCGACCGAAGGCGACCGCGGTGGCACGACCCGATGCCACCGCATCCAGCGCCATGGGCCGCGTGTAGCCGTTGTTGACGATCCACCCGCTGCCCGGCTGCCCCCGCTGGAAGCGCCGACGCAGATCCTCGAAGTCGAATGGTGCGTTGTCGCGCGGGCCGCCCGTCACGCCTTCCACGACATGAATGAACGCCAGGCCCAGGGGCGCCAGCACATCCACCGCATGGCCGTACAGCCGCTGCGGATCGCTGTCCAGGCCGGCCTCGTTCGAAGGGGTCAGCGGCGACAGCCGCAGCCCCGTGAGGCCGGCGCCGATCGCCGCGGCCACCGCCGTCATCACTTCCTGGAGAAACCGCACGCGGTTCTCGATGGGCCCGCCGTAGGCGTCAGTGCGGTCATTGATGCTGTCGCGCAGGAACTGCTCGATCAGGTAGCCATTGGCGCCGTGCACTTCCACCCCATCGAAGCCGGCTTCGATGGCGCAGCGCGCCGCATGGGCGTAGGCGTCGACGAGACCGGGAATCTCGTCGGTACGCAGGGCGCGAGGCGTGGACACCGGCTGGAAGCCGCTGGCGGTGAAGGTCTTGCCTTGCGCCCGGCGCGCCGTGCTGGAGACCGGGAAAGTGCCGAACGGCAGCACCGAGAAGTGCGAGATGCGGCCCACGTGCCAGAGCTGGCACACGATGCGGCCGCCGCGGGCATGCACGGCATCGGTGACCCGGCGCCAGCCTGCCACCTGCTCCGGCGTGTAGATCCCCGGCGTGTCGAGATAACCCTGTCCGTCCGGACGAATCTGCGTGCCTTCGCTCACGATCAGCCCCGCACCCGCCCGTTGCGCGTAGTACGTGGCCATCAGCTCGGTCGGCACGCCACCGGCGCCTGCCCGGTTGCGGGTCAGCGGGGCCATGACGACACGGTTGGCGATGGCGATGTCGCCCAGACGGGCGGGAGAAAACAGGGCGGCGTCGGACGCCCGAGAAGAAGAGGCACTCATCCGGCAGATGCTAGCCACCGCCCGCGGGTCTGTCCCGGCAAGGGGCTCGCCAGCGCGGCCGGCGGCGCCGAGTGTCGCGCTCACACGCAACCCGTCGCGCTGCCCCGGCAATTCATCGCAGCGCGCTCGCGCCGCAGCGGGCCTTGCGAGACAGTCCAACCATCGACACCGGGCACATCGCTCCCGGTGCACACCAGGAAGGACGTTTCATGAACACCCCGAAGGCCGCTCCGATCACCGCCCGCCTCGCCTCCGTGGCCTTTGCGTTCCTGATGACGCTGGGCACGCTGGGCTCGATCCACACCCTGGCGTCGCTCGACGCGCCGGCGGACGCGGCGCAGATGGCCCAGGCTGCCGCGTCAGCGGCGCGCAGCTGAGCCCGCCAGTCCCGCCAGGTCGAGCAGGAACGCCTGCTCGCGGGCGATGCCCTTGAGGTACTCGAAGCGGCCGGACCGACCCCCGTGTCCCGCCTCCAGTTCAGTGTGCAGCAGCAGCGGGGTGTCGTTGGTCTTCAGGGTGCGCAGCCGCGCCACGTACTTCGCCGGCTCCCAGTAGCCCACCTGCGAATCCCACAGGCCCGTCGTCACCAACATCGCCGGGTAACTCTGCGCCTTGAGCTGGTCATAGGGCGAGTACGACAGCAGCCGCTCGTACGCCGCAGCCTCGCGAGGATCGCCCCACTGCGTCCACTCGTTGACGGTCAGGGGAATCGTCTCGTCGAGCATGGTGGTCACCACATCGACGAAGGGCACGTCGAGGATCATGCCGCGGTACTTCATGCCCGCCAGGTTGGCCACCGCCCCCATCAGCAGGCCCCCCGCGGATCCGCCGCTGGCAAACATCCGGGTGGGATCGCCCCAGCGCTCGCGCACCAGGTGATCGGTGACGTCGATGAAGTCGTGGAAGGTGTTGACCTTGTGCTCGAGGCGGCCCGCCTCGTACCAAGGCTGGCCGAGCTCCGCGCCGCCGCGGACGTGCGCGATGGCGAACACGAAGCCGCGATCCAGAAGCGGAAGCCGCGTCGAAGAGAAGGTCGGGTCGTACGAGATGCCATAAGCACCGTAGCCCACCTGCAACAGCGGCGCACGACCGTCACGGCGGACGAGGTCGCGGCGCCAGGCCAGAGAAACCGGGATGCGGGCGCCGTCTCGCGCACGGGCCCACACACGGGCCGTCTGGTAGCGGCCCGGCTCGAACCCGGGCACGACACGCTGCTTGCGGAGGGTCCGCTGCCCGGTGGTCGGGTCGAAGTCGTAGGTGGCCGTGGGCGTGATGAGGTTGGTGACGGTGTAGCGGATGGATGCGGCCTTCGGGTCGGCATTGCCAGACAGGCCGATCATCGTGGCCGGCGCCGCAGCGACGGTGGTGAAACGCCCGTCGGGACGCCGCAGGCGCACCCGGGTGTCGGCCTGCACGCGCTCTTCGAAGGCCACGCCGGCATCCGTCAGCGCAAATCCCTCGAGTGCGGCCGAGGCCCGGTGGGGCACCAGGTCTCGCCATGACGCGGGGTCGCCAACCCGTTCATCCGACGCCTCGACGAGGCGGAAGTTGACCGCGCGAAGGTTGGTGCGGATCACCCAGCGTCCGGCGTGATGGTCGGCATAGTTGCGGACCTTGTCCTGCCGCGGCAGCACCACGCGCGGCACCGTCGCCGGTGCGTCGGTCGGCACCACCCGCAGCTCGTTGGTGTCGTAGCCCTCCATGTGGATGCGGACGTAGCGACGCGATGCCGAGACCTCGAGCCCGACGAACAGCGTCTTGTCCGCTTCTTCGTAGACAAGAACGTCCTGGGTTGCCGGCGTGCCCACCGCATGACGCCACACGGCCCCGCTCTGCAAGGTCTGCGGGTCCTGCCGCACGTAGAACAGGGTGGCGCTGTCGGCCGCCCAGGCCAGCGGCTCGAGCACGCCCTCGATGGGCGCAGACAGGGCACGCCCCGAGGCGATGTCCTTGATGTGGAGCGTGTACGAGCGACGGCCCGTGGTGTTCTCGACCCAGGCCAGGCGCCGGCCGTCCGGGCTCGTCGCGGCACCGCCCACGGCGTAGTAGGGCTGGCCCTTTGCCCGCGCAGGCTGGTCCAGCAGCAGTTCCTCGGGCGCCTTCGGATCCATGCCGCGGGGCCCGCCGGGGCGACGCAGCAGGACGGGGTACTCCGCGCCCTCGTCGTAGCGGCTCCAGGTCCAGTAGCCGTCCCGGTAGACCGGCACGGTGCTGTCCTTCTCGACGATGGCGCTGCGCATTTCGCGCTCCAGCGCGGTGCGCAGCGAGGCCAGGGGCGCGAGCACGGCGTCCGTGTAGGCGTTCTCCGCCTGCAGGTACGCCATGATCTCGGGCCGCTTGGACTTCGGGTCGTCGTCGCGCAGCCAGTAGTAATCGTCGGTCCGATGCCCGTTCGGGCTCTTCACCACGAAGGGCTCTCGCGTCGCAACGGGCGGCCGGGGTGCATCCGCGGCGGCCGCCTGCGCCCCGGCAGGAGTCGCCCCGATCGCCGGGAACGCCGCCAGCGCGCCGGCCAGGCAACCGGCGGCAGTGAGGGACTGGAGCGGCCGCGAACTGCGGCAGAGGATCTTCAGGAAAGACGACGTCATGCGGCGCTGCACAGGCTGGATCGACGCGCCAATCATGGCACGCGAACACCGCCCGGCAGCAACCGCCGGACGCTCAGCGCAGGCCGAGCTGCTCGGCTTCGTAGCGGTCCGCTGCGGCCAGCAGGTCGGCCGCCATGCGCGGATCGCTCTGACGCCAGGCCTGCGCGGTACGACGCACTTGGGCGATCTCGTGACGGACGCCCCGCTCGCGCTGCGACTCCACGATCCAGCGGCGCGCTCCGCGAACCAGCGCGAAGGCGGCGTTCATCACGTGACCGAGCCCGACGGCGCCGCGCGGCGGCATGACCTTGGCGGGGACGAGGATCTTGATCGACTGGCTGCTCATGGCGAGCCCCTTTCTTCGATGGCGGCGCGGGTTGCGCCATGGGTCGAGAGATTAGGGTTTTCACTTATCCCTTGTCCAATGATGGTTCAAAATGGCCATCATCACTGTCATGAATGACCCAGAGCGCCGGGCGCCGAACTTCCGCACCCTCGACCTGAACCTGCTGCGCGTCTTCGACGTGGTGATGCGGGAGCGGCAGGTGACGCGGGCCGCGCGGCTCCTGTCCATGACTCAGCCGGCGGTCAGCAATGCCCTGCGGCGGATGCGCCAGGCGCTGGGGGAAGAGCTGTTCCATTCCGGCCCCACCGGGGTGGTGCCCACGCCCGCCGCACAGGCGCTTTGGCCGGTGGTGCATGACGCCCTGGAACGGCTGCAGGCCGCGATGGCACCGCAGCAATTCGATCCCAACGTCCGACCCCATGCGTTCCTGCTTCGCATGGCCGAGGCCACCGCGGCGCTGCTGGTGCCGCCCCTGACCCGCCGCGTGCGGCAGCCGGGTTCGAAGGTGAGCCTGCGCGTGCAGGGTCTCACCACGCGCGACCCCCGCACGCTGCTGGAGCAGGGCGAGGCCGACGTGGCGCTGGGGTATTTCCCGGAGGTTTCGGCAGCCCAGGCCGTGGAAGGCCGCGATGCCGCAATGCGGATGGAGCCGCTGTTCGACGTGCACTACGTGGCCGTCATGCGGCGCGAGCATCCGTTGGCCGCGGCGCCGCGGTTGTCGCTGCCGGCGTACTGCGACGCCGAGCACGTGCGGGTGAGCTTCGCCGCACGGCCCCGGGGCTTCGTGGACGAGGCGCTGGAGCGACTCGGGCGCCAGCGCCAGGTGGTGCTGACGGTGGGCGACTTCGCCACGGCACTGCAGGCCTTGCGCGGCGGCGACCTGCTCGCGGTGCTGCCCCGCGGGTATGTGGGCCCGGGCAACGATGCAGCAGACCGGGGGCTGGTCGTGCGCCCGCTGCCCTTTCCGCTGGAGCCCCTGCCGATCAGCCTGCTGTGGCATCGGCGGCACGAGACCGATGCGGCGCACCAGTGGCTGCGGCGTCACCTGCACGACGCTGCCTCCGCCCTCGCGCCGGCGCGGTCGCGCCGGGCCGGCCCCTCCGGCTCTGCCGGCCCGTCTGCCGACCCGGCGT
>Ga0075157_10002288_pt1 | contig 11224 bp, 12 predicted proteins | sample JI81BgreenDNA_FD_70967 | JGI IMG/M metagenome (GOLD analysis project Ga0075157, IMG submission 70967) | Wastewater effluent complex algal communities from Wisconsin, to seasonally profile nutrient transformation and Carbon sequestration -... | ecosystem: Engineered > WWTP > Effluent > Algae...
GCGATCGCGTTTCGGGAATTCGCTACAGTGCCCTCGGCGGTGCTTTCTGGAATTTGTACGAGTTGAAAATAACAGAATAGTCAGTCGATTTTAGATTTTAGATTTTAGATTTTAGATTTCTTAGATTTCATTTAGTCTAAAGATGAATCTGGGAACTTGAACAAGAGTCTAAAATTGTGCCATCGCGATTTAAGTTGGGGGCTTGTATCCGTTTTTGGGCAGGTCATTAGTTAGGATCGCGAATTAAATAACTTATAATTTTAATTGTTATTGTGGGATGGGCGTCCCGCCCGTCCAAAAAGGCCGGGCGGGACGCCCATCCCACAAACTTGTGGAAGTTATTTAATTCTCATTCCTTAGCAGTCATTTGTTATTAGTTTATGGAACCTAAAATTTTACAGCAGTTACTCGAATCAGTTGCCACTGGCGATATTAGCCCGATCGCCGCTTTGGATAAATTAAAGCATTTTGACTTTGAACAAGTCGGCGATTTTGCCAAAATTGACCACCACCGCACTCTCAGAACGGGTTTTCCTGAAGTAATCTGGGGCCCGGGGAAAACGCCCGACCAAATTGTTGAAATTATCGAGGCGATGCGCGGGCGAAATTCGGCGGTGATGGCGACACGAATCGAACCGGAAGTTTTCGAGCAATTGCAACAAAAAATACCCGATTTGTGCTACTACCAAAAGGCTCGAATTTGTGCAATTTCTCCTAATTCCCCAACTCCGCAGCATCCGGGTACTGTGACTATTATCAGTGCGGGAACGGCGGATTTGCCTGTAGCGGAAGAAGCGGCAATTACTGCGGAACTTTGCGGTTTTCAGGTGCGACGTTTGTGGGATGTCGGAGTTGCCGGCATTCACCGCTTGCTGAGCAACCGGCACGTGATTGCTGATGCTGATGTGTTGATTGCTGTTGCGGGTATGGAAGGTGCTTTGGCGAGTGTGGTTGCGGGTTTGGCAGATTGTCCGGTGATTGCTGTGCCGACGAGTGTGGGTTACGGCGCGAGTTTTGGCGGGATTGCTCCTCTTTTAACTATGCTCAATTCTTGTGCGGCTGGTGTGGGTGTGGTGAATATTGATAACGGGTTTGGGGCGGCAATTTTAGCTTGTCAAATTCTCAGAAGTGCTGGCCGAGTGGGGAAAATGAAAGAGGAGGAGAATCGGAGAGAGGGGGAATAGTTTTGAGTTTTGAACTGAAATCCTGAATCAGGGAGGGTTCTCTTGGCATTGCCCCTACTCCAAACAGGTTTCTTTGTTCTTCATTTACCTGAAATCTGCTGTAATTTTTCGAGTGCAGTGCGAGCGCCCCCCTCGCGAAGACCGCTCGCGCTATAGTTAGAAACCCCTTCCATCAGACTCTTGAAACCGCATCTACACAAACTCTCGTCCCAGCAGAGGGCGACTAAAAAATACAGGAGGTATTATTAAAGCCGGGTTTAATATTACTTGCTAGCCAGCCAAACCGGATAAGCAGATGAATCCTCAGCTTTTAACTTTTGCGCCTGATAACTCTTGCTAGTCCAACTAGCTACTGTTTGCAGGTTTTCTGTCAAAGAACTTTCGCTGCCAAATGCTTCAAATCCCAAAGTCCACCACGCGCTGCCGTTAATGTTCAACTGAGTAAGTTCCACGGTGCAACCTTGAGGAATGGGGGCTTCTACTGGCACTGACATTACCGCACCCGACTCCGAAACGTGGTAAAGACGCTGCGCTCGCTTTTTCTTGACTCCCACCCACTTTCCTGTCGCCAAAATATCCGCCGGTATCGGCGCCATCGTGTCCGCACAAACCCACTTCAGCCACTTTTCGGCTTTGCCTTCCCAGCGGTTGCCGAAGGGCATTGTCCCCAACTCTCCCTGACGCCACTTTACCTCCAAGGTTTTCCCACGTAGCTTCACTCCTAAGTAGTCGCAGCTTGGTACTAGCAAATATATGTCTTCCCGCTCTTCGGGAGGCGAAAGATACGTGCCGAGACTCTCGCTTCCAAACCATTGATTGATTGATTTTGGCAGTGCACCGCTATAAAACCACCGCATTTCCAGACTGGCCCGCATAAATTTTTCCTCCGTTCCACAATTTTCGTCAAACCCAGACTGGATTTGCCATACACCATCGACTTTTGTGCCTCTCCACTCTATCCTCCCCCCTCTGGGGCCCAGAGTCTACCCACAGTCATACCATTGTTAGATTTTAGATTTTAGATTTGAGAATTGGGAAAGACTGACTAGATAAGGGTTTAGAGCTTGCCTACAGTTGCAGTTTTTTTATAAACTGGTGTCAGATCGGGGTATTTAAAAAAAAATTCTCACAATCCTTTACATATCTTCACAAGTCTGTTACATTTAGTTACAGTACACTAAAAACCATTTAGGAAAAAAAACATGAGTAACAGAGGCTTAATGCTGGACGACCAAGGCAAAATGAACAATTTTGCGATCGAGCCGCAAGTATACGTCGATGACGAACCCCGCACCGGCTTTACCCCCTACGCAGAACGCTTAAACGGCCGCCTTGCCATGATTGGCTTTGTTTCTCTCTTGGCTTTAGAAGTTTCGACCAAGCACGGGCTGATTAGCTGGCTGACTCACCTGTAATGATTTTGTTAACAATTAAACTATCTGGCTATGGATCGCTGGCGTTACACAAACAGCGATCCATAGCTTAACTATTTTTAGGGGCAAGGTTTGGTGAGACAATTAAAATTAAATATTTTACTGTTACCCTACCCGTAAAAAGAATGCTCAAACGAATTGCGGCAATACTTCTGGTGGTTCTAAGCCTCACCTTGACAGGTTGTGTGTCTAAAGTCACCGGACTCAAAAGCTACGTTGATACTGGCGATGGCTATCAATTTCTCTATCCTAACGGCTGGCTGCCGATCGCGGTTTCTAACGGGCCCGATGTGGTGTTCCGCGATTTGATTCAGCAAACCGAGAACGTTAGCGTGGTAATCAGTCCAGTCGCGAAGGACAAAACTCTGGCGGATTTGGGATCGCCGACGGATGTGGGATACAAGCTCAGCAAAAGTGCGATCGCCCCGGCTGATTCGGGCCGCGAAGCTGAATTAGTCAATGCAGAAGCTCGTGAATCGCGATCGAAAAACTATTACATTTTAGAATACGCCGTTAAGTTGCCAAACCAAGAACGCCACAACTTAGCGAGTGTAGCAGTCAGCCGCGGCAAACTTTTTACCCTTAACGTTTCCACTACCGAAGAACGCTGGCCAAAGGTAAAAGAAGCTTTTGAGAAAGTTGTTAAATCTTTCTCTGTTTATTAGTAGGTTAAAAAGTAGTTGGGAATGGGGAATAGGGCGCAGGTCATTGGAGATGAGGAATATTTTAGTTGATTTTTCTTTCTTCTTCCTTCTTCCTTCTTCCTTCTTCCTTCTCATCTCTTCCTTCTTCCTTCTTAACTTATGAAAATTCCAAATTTTGTATTAGCTTCAGCTTCTCCAGCCCGCCGCCGCCTGCTAGAAAATGCTGGCATTCAAGCTGTGATTTGCCCCAGCGACTTTGATGAAGGGCAAATACAAATGAAAGATGCCACTAATTTAGTGCAGGTGTTAGCAGAGGGAAAAGCTGAGGCTGTAGCTAAGTTTTTACTGGCTAATTCTCACCCCCAAATCCCCAATCCCAAAGCGTGTTTGGTGTTGGGATGCGATTCAATTTTGCTCATAGATGGCGAAATTCACGGCAAACCCAAGGATGCGGAGGAAGCAATCTCGCGCTGGCAGAAAATGCGCGGTAAGGTGGGCGAACTGTATACGGGTCATGCTTTAATTGATACTAGATTCGATGACTTGGATGAGGCAATGTCTCGATCGAGCATTCGCTGTCAAGTTACAAAAGTTCATTTTGCGGAAGTTACCTCGCGCCAAATTGCGGCTTACGTCGCTACCGGAGAGCCCTTGCAATGTGCAGGCTGTTTTGCACTGGAAGGTAAAGGCGGCTTTTTTGTGGAACAAATCGAAGGATGTCACACAAATGTGATTGGTTTGAGCTTACCTCTGCTGCGGCAAATGCTCACCGAAATGGGATATGATGTGGCGGATTTCTGGCAATCTTAAAGATTAGACACCTCCAACAAACAAATTACCCGGCTTATGCACATCGGGTTGGCGGGCGAGACGCCCACCCCACAAGAAAGTTTGTTTTGTGGGGTGGGCGTCTCGCCCGCCCTTGAGTTTATATTTTGGAGATGTCTATTGTAGGGTGCGGATTATCCAAGGGCGATCGTCCCGTCAGACACAGAGGTAAACTGAAGTTGACTCGGCGAAACATCCTTCACCAAACCCAAGATATTGCCGCTGCTAGCTTCCCGAATCACCGTCGCCTTAGTATTTAAAATTCTAAAATCAGCAGTGCGAGGAATTCCCGGAGGAAAAGGGCCACTGCTGTCATAATCTCTGGCATCACCAATGGTTAAAAACCTTTCGCTCAAAACAATATCATTTCGCGTCAATCCTCCCGTCAATCCAATTACATCACCTTCAGCCGGATTGTAATCGAGAATAAAATCTGCAGTCACTTCATCTACATCAAAATTGCCACTAGGAGGCGGTTGCAGCGAACCAATTTCCCCCGAAGTTGCTCCCATTTCTGTGCGGAGAACAAACAAATCTGCGCCTTCACTTCCCCAAAGTCTATCAATTCCAGCATCACCGATTATAGTATCATTTCCACTATCTCCTACTAAAGCATCATTCCCTTTACCGCCGCGAATAAAGTCATTTGCCGTGCCTCCATAAACGTGGTCATTATCTCGATCTCCGCTGACAAAATCGCTGCCACATTCTCCATAAAGAATGTCAAAATCTTGGCCGCCGCGAATAGTATCGCTGCCGCAACCTCCGATTAAAGTATCTGTGCCGCTGTTACCGTTCATCAGTTCCGCACCACCGGAACCTCTGACAAAATCGTTACCAGCTAAGGCCCGCAAACCTCCGGGAGTATTCTGCAGAATTCCATTTGCTAATTGAACTACGTCGTCATTGGGAGTTAAGTCAAAAAAGTTGGGGTCGCTGGCTGGATTTGGCAATGGCCCTGTGAGTAATTTGATGTTTGGGGGATCGGCAATAATTGGGTCTAAATTTTCAGCTAATGCTCTAATTTCTCCGAGATTTGTTTCTAACATCCTAATTTTGTCCTTTTTTGATTGACTTTGTTGACATTCTGATTTTAACAAAGGCTCCAATTAAGAAATCTGCGGGAATCTGGGGTTAACGGCAGTTGACAATTTACCTAGATTTACCTAGGATTTAGGAACCAGATTCTCGGTAAATTAATGAACAGACTGATTAGCATTGGTGAATTGGCAGAACTCAAGGCGGTCAGCGTTGACACAATACGACGCTGGGAAAAAGAGGGAAAACTAGAGTCCGTGCGGACAGATGGCGGACACAGGCGATATCGTCTTTCCGACTTTGTTGAACAAAAAACAGGAAAGACACTTGCTTATGCCAGAGTCTCCAGTCACGATCAAAAAGCCGATCTTGACAGACAGGATGCTGTCTTGTCTGGCTACTGTCAGTCTTTTGGCTGGGAATATGAAGTCATTAGAGATTTAGGTAGTGGAATGAATTACCGCAAAAAAGGACTAACAAAGCTAATCTCTACCATCTTAGACGGCGAAGTGGTTCGACTTGTAATTACCCACAAAGATAGGCTACTAAGGTTTGGATCTGAACTTATTTTTTCCCTCTGCGAATATCACGAAGTAGAAGTGGTAATTTTGAACAAAAAAGAAGACACAACCTTTGAAGAAGACCTTGCCAGCGACGTTTTAGAAATTATTACCGTATTTTCTGCTCGACTGTACGGCTCTAGGTCGAGCCCAAATAAAAAACTTATCGAAAAACTTGCAAAATCTCTGCAAAGCGATTAATATACTAAGATACAACCGCATTGAGAGGTCGAATCAATGGCTACCATAACGTACTGCAAAGGCTTGCCCACACCGGCAGATGAACTTAACGAGATTGGATTTACAGATTTTGAGATGTTCTTGGAAGCTTACGCCCCAATCTTCAGGGCTGCAAGCATTGAAACAGTCAACCACTTACTCTTGAATGCGGAATTCAAGAAGTCCGAGTGGAACACGCACTTACAGCAAACCTACGGCATCAATAAACGTCACGCAAACGGTGTAATTAGTTCTGCCAAAGGTCGTGTAGACGCGGGCAAAGAGCATAGGATTTTACACATAAAAACTCTTGAAGGAAAGATTAAGTCTCTTAGCGTATGGCTCAAGAAAGCGGAGCGCAAATTAGTATTGGCTCGTAAATTTTATGCCAAGAAAAAATGGCATAACTCAAAGACGGGCTGCAATTTCCCTATCGCCTGTTCGCTCGATAACAAATCCACTAATTGGCAGAATGTACGATTTCAAATACACAACAAGAAACGTAGACTAACCCTACTAACGAATAGACTCGAATACTTAAAAACTAAGCCATTCAAAGTCTTCGTCCCTTACGGCGATATCTTTGTTGTCGGTTCCAAGGATGAATCTTTCGGCAATCAAGTCTCTCAGTGGAATGGAAATAAAATAACTTTTAGAGTCCCCAAATGCTTGGAGTCGCGATTCGGGAAAACTGTATCTTCCGAGGTCGGTGATTTCAATCGCAAGATAAATAGGCAGCCAGAATGCGGGGCTAAGACCTGGCACTTCTACCGCAAAAACGGAAAGTGGGTTATTGCTGTGCAGTTTACCCCAAATCCTGTTAATCAAGTTTCTAGAAGTAGGATGTACGGTTGTATCGGTATCGATATGAATCCCGGTTCTATTGGGTGGGCTTATGTTGATCTTCAAGGAAACCTCAAAGCCAAAGGGCAGATTCCATTGCAGATGGGATTGCCGAACGGCAAGCAACAGGCTCAAATTGTTAAAGTTTGCCTGCAACTAGCAGCAAAGGCTGCGGAATTTGAATGTCCCGTAGTTTGTGAAGAACTTGATTTCTCCACAAAAAAGGAATCTTTAGGAGAGAAAGGTAGAAAATATTCTCGAATGTTGTCGAGTTGGGCGTACAGTGAATTTTACAAGCAACTCAATCCTATTTTGTCGAATCGTGGAGTTGAGTTAATTACAGTTAACCCAGCATATTCGAGCATTATCGGCTTGGTAAAATATCTGAGAATGTATGGCTTAGCTAGCGACGAATCTGCCGCGCTGGTGATTGCTCGCCGAGCTATGCGACTAAGTGAAAAAATACCTCGCTCCTTAACCGCCTATTCTGAGGTGAACTCGGAAAAGCACGTTTGGAGCGAGTGGAACCAACTGAATAAAAAAATCAAACGTTCCGGTGTAATATCACGTCGCTGTGATTATTATACCGTTTCTAACTGGAGTTTCTTGGTCAACCTCGATGTCGAGGAAGCGTAGGCGCTAAGAAAGAACGTTTCAAACTTATACCGCTGAGCTTACCCAGGTTTGCCTAGGTTTTTTAAAGTGGTTAAAACAATCAAATTACTGTCAAACTTGCCGGAGCTGTTATTCAACAAGCCTCGGTTATTGACACCGCTCGGCTCGTCCAAATCCGCAAATATTTTGAACTGTGTACCAATAATTCTGGGGATCGCGTACTCTATTACCCGTCAGCAGTCAGCGTGGGAAAACCCAGAGACTGCTAATTGTCATGAAACCTTGAGTTAAGTCAGGAATAATTAATATGCTAGACACTGCGATCGAATCTATTCAAGCCAGAGAAATCCTCGACTCCCGCGGCCGCCCCACCATCGAAGCTGAAGTTTACCTAGCCAACGGCGTTGTGGGGCTCGCCCAAGTCCCCAGCGGCGCATCTACAGGCTCTTTTGAAGCCCACGAACTCCGCGACGACGACAAAAGCCGTTACGGCGGCAAAGGAGTCCTAAAAGCCGTCGCTAACGTCGAACACAAAATTGCCCCCGCTTTGGCTAATCTAGATGCGATCGACCAAGCGCTGGTAGACAAAACCATGATTGACTTGGACGGTTCCCCGAACAAATCCCACCTCGGCGCCAATGCGATTCTCGGAGTCTCCTTAGCCACAGCAAAGGCGGCCGCCGAGACTTTAGGACTCCCCCTTTACCGCTACTTGGGCGGGCCCTTAGCTAACGTTTTACCCGTGCCTTTGATGAACGTGATCAACGGGGGATCTCACGCTAACAATAATGTGGACATTCAAGAATTTATGATTGTCCCTGTGGGTGCGCCTTCTTTTAAAGAAGCTTTACGCTGGGGTGCAGAGGTATTTGAATCCTTGAGTAAAGTCTTAAAAGCTGAGGGTTTGCTGACTGGTGTGGGTGATGAAGGCGGTTTTGCGCCTAATCTTAAATCCAATCAAGCAGCTTTGGATTTGTTGATTGCAGCTATTGAAAAAGCTGGCTACAAACCGGGTGAACAAGTTGCTTTGGCTTTGGATGTTGCTGCTAGCGAATTTTACAAAGATGGGCAGTACACTTACGACGGTGTGGCTCATTCGCCGGCAGAATTAATCGATTATTTGGATGGTTTGGCCAGTCAATATCCCATTGTGTCGATTGAAGATGGTTTGCATGAAGACGATTGGGACAGTTGGGTAGCGCTGACACAGAAAATGGGCAGCAAAGTTCAATTGGTTGGTGACGATTTGTTTGTTACTAATCGCACGCGGCTGCAAAAAGGAATTGATTTGAAAGCTAGCAATTCGATTTTGATTAAGCTGAATCAAATTGGTTCTTTGACAGAGACTTTGGATACGATCGACCTGGGCAAACGGAACAGCTATCGATCGATCATCAGCCACCGTTCCGGTGAAACTGAAGATACCACCATTGCCGATTTAGCGGTAGCGACTCGCGCCGGCCAAATCAAGACTGGTTCTTTGTGTCGCAGCGAACGGGTGGCTAAATATAACCGTTTATTGCGGATTGAAGACCAATTGGGCGATCGGGCAATTTATGCAGGATCGATCGGTTACGGGCCTAAATAACACTTGGTAATCGGGCATCTGACAATTTTAGATTTTAGATTGAAGAATTGAAGAATTGAAGAATTGATTAGTAACTTGAATCTAAAATTAACAATCAGAAATCTAAAATCGGATGGGCATCGAGCATCGAAAACTTAGATCGTGTGGATACAAGGGGCGGGTTTTACAAACAATAATTGCCTAAAAACCAATCATCTCGTAAACCCGCCCCGATCCAATTACCAATTACCAATTAAGGATAGAAAGCCAATTGTGGCAAACCCAAAGTTTCTTCCCAGCCCATCATCAAGTTCATGCACTGGATGCCTTGACCGGCTTGGCCCTTAATTAAATTGTCGATCGCCGACAGCACAATCACCCTGTCAGTACGCGGATCTACTTCCACACCGATGTAACAGAGATTTGTGCCGCAAGCCCATTTTGTTTGCGGATAAACTCCAGCCGGTAACACTTTTACCCAAGGAGAATTGCGGTAAAAAGCGCTGAAAATCGTGATTAAATCTTCCCGCACCAAACCCGGATCGCGCAAAGTTGCGTACACAGTCGCCAGAATTCCCCGCACCATCGGAATTAGGTGGGGAGTAAACTGAACTTTAATATCGTGTCCCGCTAAATCGCTGCAAATTTGCTCGATTTCTGGCGTGTGGCGGTGGCGCCCAACGCCGTAAGCGCCCAGAGAACCCTCTGCTTCAGCCAACAACAGATTAACTTCGGCTTTGCGGCCCCCTCCCGAAGCACCGGATTTGGCGTCGATAATTGCTGTTTCTGGCACAATCAGACCTTGTTTGAGCAAAGGTGCCAGGGCTAATAAACTAGCAGTGACGTAGCAGCCGGCACAGCCTACTAACTGAGCGTCTTTAATTCGATCGCGATACAATTCTGGCAAACCGTAAACAGCCGTTGCAGCTAAAGCAGAGTCCGATCGCTCGCCCCCGTACCAAGCTTTGTAAGTTTCCAGATTTTCAAATCTGTAGTCAGCCGACAAATCCAAGACTTTGCAGCCTTTTTCTATCAGCGTCGGTGCCATTTTGCAAGCTAAACCGTTCGGCAGCGACAGAAACACAACTTCGCATTTTGCCGCTATTTGGTCTAGGTCGATCGCCTCTACTGTCAAATCAATGCAGTTAGTCAGATGCGGGTAAAGGCTGGAATAAGGTTTTCCTGCACTGCTATCCCCGCCCAAATAAACTACTTCAGCCGCCGGGTGATCCGCCAGCAGTCGCACAAGTTGCACGCCGCCGTACCCTGAAGCGCCGATAATTCCTACAGGCACACGTCCAACATCTCCCATTTTCCTTTATCCCCTCAGCCGTTGAAGTCAAAAACGCTTGAACTTTTGCTGCATTGTAGTACCAAACGTCAACTTTGGTGGCAAAGAATTGTGTTTTTTTGTTTTGGAGGTGCATTTTTGTTAATTTTCGGCTGTTTGACCGAAAGCATCCAGGATACCCGCCACGTGATTCATTCCAACGCGCAGACTCAGGACCCAGAAATACAAAAACCTGTATCCAATACACAAGCCCCCGGATTTATCTCGCGCAAGTCAATGCTTCAATCCTTTAATCTAAAATCTCAAATCTCAAATCGCGCAATCGATTGACACCGCCCAAAACCCATACAAAGCCCTGGAGAACTCAAAATTTTAGACCAAAGTTCCATCTTCCAGATTCACTGCGCTGCAAGTAAATCTAAAATCTAAAATCTAAAATCTAAAATCGACTGACCGATCGCCAAAACCCTAAAATTAACAAACTGATGTGCGATCGTGCTATAAAAAAACTAACCTTAACCTATCCACAAACCGGAGATTCACATTTTTCCCTCTTGCCTCTTGCCTCTTGCTTCCTGTATCCTGCCTCTTCCCTCTTCTTTCTTCCTACCATGGGCATAGTTGTAGACAACGTATCAAAACAGTTTGGCAGTTTCCAAGCACTCGATCGAGTCAGCTTAGAAATTGAATCGGGTTCCCTAGTCGCATTGCTGGGCCCGTCTGGTTCCGGCAAGTCTACACTGCTGCGACTGATTGCGGGTTTAGAAATGCCCGACTCCGGCAAAATCTGGCTGACAGGCCAAGATGCCACCAATACTAGCGTCCAAGACCGCAAAATTGGCTTCGTGTTTCAGCACTACGCGCTATTCAAGCACATGACAGTGCGAAAAAACATCGCTTTCGGGCTGCAAATTCAGAAAACACCACCCGCGAAAGTCAAATCGCGGGTAGAAGAATTGTTGAATTTAGTGCAATTGGCAGGATTGGGCGATAGATACCCGT
>Ga0075157_10002291_pt1 | contig 11221 bp, 10 predicted proteins | sample JI81BgreenDNA_FD_70967 | JGI IMG/M metagenome (GOLD analysis project Ga0075157, IMG submission 70967) | Wastewater effluent complex algal communities from Wisconsin, to seasonally profile nutrient transformation and Carbon sequestration -... | ecosystem: Engineered > WWTP > Effluent > Algae...
CGCCCGTCTTGAGCGTGACGTAGCAGTAGATGCCCTGGCCCTTGAGGTCATGCGGCATGCCGACCACCGCGGCCTCGGCCACCTTGGGGTGCGCGACCAGCGCGCTCTCGATCTCCGCCGTGCCCATGCGGTGGCCGGAGACGTTGATCACGTCATCGACGCGGCCGGTGATCCAGTAATATCCGTCGGCGTCGCGGCGGCAGCCGTCGCCGGTGAAGTAATAGCCGCGATACTGGCCGAAATAGGCCTCTTCGAAGCGCTGATGATCGCCCCAGAGGGTGCGCATCTGCCCCGGCCAGCTATCGGCGATGCAGAGGACGCCGTCGGTGGCGGTTTCCGTCTGTTCCTGCGCGGTGGAGGGGTCGAGGATCACGGGTTTGACGCCGAAGAAGGGCTTGGTGGCCGAGCCGGGTTTCTGCGGGATGGCACCGGGCAGCGGGGTGATGAGGTGGCCGCCGGTTTCCGTCTGCCAGAAGGTATCGACGATGGGGCATTTCCCCTTGCCGACATGGGTGTTGTACCAGTTCCACGCCTCGGGGTTGATGGGTTCGCCGACAGAGCCCAGCAGGCGCAGCGACGAGAGGTCGTGCTTCTCCACCCATTCGGCGCCAAGGCCCATGAGCGAGCGGATCGCGGTGGGCGCGGTGTAGAACTGCGTGACCTTGTGCTTGGCGCAGACCTCCCAGAAGCGGCCGGCATCCGGGAAGGTGGGGACGCCCTCGAACATCACGGTGGTCGCGCCATTGGCCAGCGGGCCATAGACGATGTAGCTGTGGCCGGTGACCCAGCCCACATCGGCGGTGCACCAGAAGACGTCGCCGTCATGGTAGTCGAAGGTCATCTGATGGGTCATCGCGGCATAGACGAGATAGCCGCCGGAGGTGTGGACCACCCCCTTCGGCTTGCCGGTGGACCCCGATGTGTAAAGGATGAAGAGCGGGTCTTCCGCGCCGACTTCGGTGTAGGCGCAATAGGGCGCGGCCTCGGCCATTTCGGCCTTCACGTCGATGTCGCGGCCTTCGGTCCAGCTTGTCTGGTCGCCCGTATGCTTTACGACAAGGCATTTCACATGGTCGTTGCAATGCAGGAGCGCCGCATCGGTGTTGCCCTTGAGCGGGGTCTTCTTGCCGCCGCGCGGGGCCCAGTCGGCGGTGATGACGATCTTGGCTTCGGAATCATTGATGCGGTTGGCGAGCGCGTCGGGCGAGAAACCACCGAAGACAACGGAGTGGATCGCGCCGATCCGTGCGCAGGCCAGCATGGCATAGGCCGCCTCGGGGATCATGGGCAGGTAGAGGACGACGCGGTCGCCCTTCTTCACCCCGTGCTTCTTCAGCACATTCGCCATGCGGCAGGTGTTTTCCAGAAGTTGCGCATAGGTGATGTGCTGCGCGGGGGTCTTGGGATCATCGGGTTCCCAGATGATCGCGGTCTGGTTGGCGCGGCGCATCATGTGACGGTCGATGCAATTGGCGCTGACGTTCAGCGTGCCGTCCTCGAACCATTTGATCGAGACATTGCCGAAGTCGAAGGAGGTGTTCTTGACGATCGTGTAGTCGGAGATCCAGTCGATCCGCTTGCCCTGTTCGGCCCAGAAGGCGACGGGGTCGGCCACCGATGCGGCATACATCCGCTCGTAGGACGCCGCATCGACATGCGCCTTCGAGATGAAATCGGCAGAGGCCGTATAGACCCCCTGCTGCTGCACCGTATCTGCCATGGGTTCTCCTCCGGTAAGACCGCGATGCCCGCATGCGCCCCGCCAGAAGGAGCGCCTCACGGTTTCGCTACTATAGTTGATGTGCAGTTAATTACCAACAAGTCATTGAAGTCTATGATATTTTCTGTAAATTGATTTACATTTTTCACATCTTTCTGTGAATTTCTTTACACAACCTCGGGTAAGCCCCTTCAATTCCATGGTTATTTCACTGCGGTTTTTTGGGCAGGCTGGCCATTCCGGTGCCGGTCATAATGTCGCATCGGTCTTGACCTTACGCCGCGCGCGGTCCTGCGGGGGCCCTGCGGGGCAAGCCCCCACCGCCCTGTACGGGCGGAAGAGACTCAGGTGCCAGTCCTTGCCAGATCGGGATGGCGAGTCGTTTCCGGATGACGGGTCGCGCGACCTTTTCCAACAAAAGGCAGGGCTGCAGCCCGCTTTGGTGCCGCAAGGGCAGGTTGCGGGTTTCCCAGTTCAACGGGGGCCGACAACCGCACCGCACAGGGCCGGCAGTGGAACCGAGGCTTAGAATTCGGCCCAGGCATTCTGCCGGACAGGGTTGGCGCGGGGGCCGTTCACCACGGCGGCGGCGGCGGCGGTCCAGTCGACGACATTGGCCTCGATCACCGCCCCCTTCCGTTCGGCCGGGCGAGGCCGTGCTTCCGTTCTTGGCGTTTCGGGGCGCTGATGTGTGCGGAAGCCGGACAGGGCGACGATCAGGTCACCCGATTGCGTCTGCAACGTCGCGGCGGCGGCAGAGGTTTCCTCGGCGACGGCACTGTTCTGCTGTGTGACATTGTCGAGCTGATTGACCCCGGCATTCACCTCGGCCAAGCCTCGCGCCTGTTCCGATGCGGCAACGGCGATGTCGGCCACCAGACTGGCGGCCTCGTTCGCGCGCACGAGGATTTCGGCAAGGCTCTCGCCGGCCTTGCGGACGAGGGCGGACCCCTCATCGACGCGGCGGGTGCTGTCGGAGATCAGCGTCTTGATCTCGCGCGCCGAGTCAGAGGCGCGCTGGGCCAGAAGGCGGACCTCGGAGGCAACGACCGCAAAGCCGCGGCCGGCCTCTCCGGCGCGGGCGGCCTCCACCCCGGCATTCAGGGCAAGGAGGTTGGTCTGGAAGGCGATATCCTCGATGACGCCGATGATCCGGGTGATCTGTTCCGCCCCCTTTTCGATTCCCTGCATGGCGGCGACGGCATCCTGCACGATCTCGGCCCCGCGCTCGGCCCCCTTGCGGTTTCCGAAGCTGGCATCCTGCGCCATCTTGGCGCGTTCGGCGGTGGAGGCCACGGATTGCGTCAGCTCGGTCAGGGCGGCGGCGGACTGCTCTAGCGTGGCGGCCTGCGTCTCGGCCCGGGTGGAGAGTTCGCGGCTTGCATCCGTGATCTCGACCGCCCCGTCGCGCACGTTGCGGGCTATGCCGTTCACCTGTTCGATCATGACCCCGAACCGTTCGATCACCGAGTTGAAGCTTTCGCGCAGGCTGTCATAGGCGGGAGGAAACGGATTGTCGGGCGTCGAGGCGATGGGGGTCATCAGGTCGCCATCGGCCAGCCGCGCGAGCCCGGACCTGAGATCGGCCACGACACGGGAAAGCTCTGCCTGCTGCTGCATCCGTTCCCCCTCCTGCGCGGCGGTGGATGCGGCAAGTCTTGCACCCGCGCTCAGATCGTTGCGCAGGCTGACGCAGGCACGGGCGAGTGCGCTGATCTCATCCCGGGTGGAAGGGGGCGTGATGACGACGTCATAGTCACGCTTTTCCAGTCGGTTGACGATGTCGACCATGGCGCGGACCGGCGAAAGGGCCCGGCTGATGAAATGGCGGCTGGCGAAGACGGCCACCAGGAGCAAGGCGAGCGTCGGCAAGACGAGTTGGAGAACGGTGGTTAGGACGAGGCTGCCCACCGTTGCGATGGGCACGCCGGCGAAGATGGCGCCACTGAGACGGCCTTGCCCGTCGAACACGGGTTCATAGCGGGTGATATAGGGTTCGCCCATGATGTCGGCCTCGCCGACATAGACCTGCCCGGCGATCAGGGCCTGATGGGCAGGCCCTGCCGGATCAAGTTGCGTGCCCACCGCGCGCGTCCCCTCGGCCGTCTTGATGCTTGTCATCAGCCGTTCGAAGCGTTGCCCCTCGGGAAGAAGCTGGAAGTAGGTTGCATGGATGTCCAAGGTATTCATGACCTTGTCCACGACGGATGGATCGATCCTGACCGGGGAAGTCGTCCGTGCCAGATCGCCGACCGTTTCGGGGCGGGGTGGCGCCGAGGCGAAGCCCTCCGCCGAACTGGCCAGAGTGGAGGCAAAGCCGGCGAGGGCGTAATCGACACGGTCCAGCGCCAGATGCGCCATCTCGCGGCGTTCGATGATGATGGAGAGCACCGATACCAGGATCGCCACCAGTGAGAGGAAGCCTGCGACGATGGTCACCAGCTTCGACTTGAGCGACATGCGCGTGAAGAATTCCATGTTTTCCCTCCAGGATCGGGCGGCGGAGCGCCCCTTGTTCAGAAAAGTTCGATCGCGCCACCCGCGGCGGGCGTCGGCGGCGGGCCTGCCGCCACCTCATGGCTGTCGACGAGAAGCAACTGCTGCGCCCTGCCCGTCTCCGGCCAGAAGCGGACGCGGCGGGCCTGCATGCCCCCCAGACTTTGCGCAGAGACCGCGATCCCCTCTCCCCGCAGGAAGGCAAGCGCGGCCTCGCCATTCCTGTGGCCGATGTCGGGAAGGCCCTTGATCATCCGCGCCCCGCCAAAGAGCTTGGCCACCAGACGGTCGCGCCGCCCCCCCATCTTGAGCAGGCTGTTGACCAGTTGCTCCATCGCCGCCGAGGCATAGCGGATGTCGCGCGCACCGGGCACATCCGGCAACAGGAAGTGGTTCATCCCGCCGATCCTCCGGACCGGGTCATGCAGGCAGGCCGCCACGCAGGACCCCAGAACCGTCGTGAGGACGAGATCAGGCTTGTCGGAAACGACATGCTCGCCCTGCACGACATGGATGGTCTGCGATTCGCGCAGGGAGATCATGGCTGCCCCCGGTATCCGGCATGCGTCTGGCCATGGCCTGCGAGCAGGGCCTGACCGATGCGGTCAATGGGCAGAACCGCCACGGCCGCATCGGCCGCGACCGCGGCACCGGGCATTCCCCAGACGATACTGGTCCTGCGATCCTGCGCGATCGTATGCGCCCCGGCCCGGCGCAAGGCGGCAAGCCCCAGCGCCCCGTCGGTTCCCATGCCCGTGAGAAGCGCCGCAGAAACGCGCCGTCCCCTGGCAAGGGCGGACTCGAAAAGCGGATCGACGGCCGGCCTGTGCCCATGGACCGGTGCCGTCGCCACGAGGGCGCAGCGCGGCGTCACCGGGCCCGAAACGGTAAGGTGCCGTTCGGCATCCGCCGCGAAGTAGACGGTGCCCCGTTGCAGCGCGAGGCCATGCGAGGCCTCGACGATGCGCGGACGGCAACGCAGATTCAGCCGCTGGACAAGACCGGGGATGAAGCCGTCGCGGATGTGCTGCACGACAAGGGTCGGCGGGCAGTCGGCGGGGAAGGCCGTCAGGACGGTTTCGATCGCGGCGATTCCCCCGGTCGATGCGCCGACGAGGACAAGTTCGGGAAGATCGGCCTGCCCTTCCATGATTGTCGTCCCGGCACCCCCCCCTGCCCTGCCGGCAAGCAGGTCGTCGATCCTGTCCTGCGGGCGAAGTGGCACGAGCGGCGCGCGGTCGGGCAACGGGATGCGCAGGGGAATGGTGCCCTGCTCCGCATAGAAAAGGACCGCCGTCCCCAACAGTTCCGCCAGACGGATGACGCCTTCCATTTCGGGTTCGGCAAGAAAATCGGCCGCCATCGCGAGGATGTCGGGAACCATCTCTTCGGCCATCGGGTAGATTTCGTTGAGCGAGGCAGCCTGCAGCACCTGATGCGACTGATGGCCCCGCAAGAGGTGGCGGCGCCTCGGCGCCTGCGGATCGGCAAGGATGACCACCATGCGCTGGCGGTTCGGCCGAATGTCGCCGTGCGTACGCTTCTGTTCCGACATGCGGACCCCTGCTCTCTGACGCCGCAAAGGTCGCACGAGGGCGTAAATGAAGTGTTTTCGCCCCCGCAAAACACCGACAAAGATTTTTTCCGGCAGCCGGGTTGCAGAAACCAAGCCTTAACTCCCCGTGTTACATTCTTCGCCCGAGAGGTTGCGGTGCGGGATGTGCGGGGTGCGTTGCCCTGCGGTCCCGCCCGATGACCTCGCCATCTGGGGCGTGTCATGACGGAACACTTCACCTTGCCGGAGAGATTGGACAGTTCTGCCGCACCGGCGCTGCTGGCGGCGCTGCGGGCGCATATGGGCAAGCCGCTGGTCCTTGACGCCGATGGGGTGGAATTGATCGGCGCGCTGGCCTTCGAGGTGATCATCGCCGCCGGTCGGCAGTGGGAGGCGGATGGTCAGACCCTGTCGGTCCACCGGCCATCGACGCGTTTCGCGGCTGCGTGCAGGACACTCGGCCTGTGCTGCGAGGCCCCGTGGCAGGGCATAGAAATCGGTTCTGCAGAGAAGAGGGAGCTGGGGGAATGACGATCCGAATCCTTGCCATAGACGACAGCCCGACGATGCGCGGTCTGGTCGCCGCCGCGCTGGAGCCGAGCGGGTTCGACCTGCATCTGGCTGAGGATGGCATTGCGGGTCTGGACATTCTGGACAAGGCCGATCCACATCTGGTGATCACGGACATCAACATGCCGCGCCTTGACGGGTTCGGCGTGATCGAGGGGGTGAGGGCAAGCGCATCGCATGCGAGCGTGCCGATCCTCGTGCTGACCACCGAAAGCGGCAGCGACCTGAAGGATCGCGCCCGACGTGCCGGGGCCACGGGGTGGATCGTGAAGCCCTTCGACGACAGCCGCCTGATCCAGACGATCAACCGTGTGCTGGGGCTGTGAAGATGAGCGTGAGCGATTCATTGCGCGTCGCCTTTTTCGAGGAATGCGAAGACTTGCTGATGCGCATGGGCGAAGGGCTGCGCCGCATCCCCGACGAGGCGCAGCGCAACGAACTGGAAACGATCCATGATGTCTTTCGCGCCGTGCACTCCATCAAGGGAGGGGCGGGGGCCTTCGGCCTGACGGTGCTTGTCGGTTTCGCCCATGCCTTCGAGACGGTGCTGGATCTGATGCGGAGCGGCAACCTGCACCCCGATCCGGCGACCATGCACACGCTCATCCGGGCCTATGACGTGCTTTCCGACCTTGTCGCCGCGGCGCGCGACGGGCGGGAAGCGCCGGAGGCGCTGTCGCATCTGTTGCTGGAACTGGACGTTCTGGCAGAGGGTGCCTCGGCACCGGAGGATGACGAAGCCGCGCTCGCCTTCGAGCCCATGAAGATCGACATCTTCCCTCTCTCGGGCGCGTCTGAGCCAACGCCGGAAGCGGGCGGCTTCACGATAGATCTGGAAACGAGTGCCGCGCTCTTTGCCGCAGGGCATGAGCCTCTGGCGCTCTTTCTGGCCTTGGGGGAGTTGGGCAGGGCAACGATCACGGCGGATCTTTCGGACGTCCCCCCCCTGACCTACCTTGATCTTTCCCGGCCGCGGCTGCGTTGGCATCTGGAGCTTGAGACAGCGGCGCCTGAAACGGAGGTGCTGTCGATCTTCGGCTTTGTCGATGATCTCGCCCGTGTCACGGTAAAGCCCTTGCAAGCGGCTGGCGGGCTGGATGCGTCGGGCGAGGAGCAGCCCTCGGGCGATACAGCGCAACGGCAGCGCTTCGAAACCGTGCCCTCCCCCGCGCGATTGGCGGAGGTCACCCCTCGAACCCCTGCCACCCCGGCACCGGCGGTGCTGCCCGCGATGACGACGATCCGCGTCAGCCTCGATCGCGTCGATCGGCTGATCAATCAGATCGGCGAACTGGTCATCATGGAGGCGATGCTGTCCCAGGCAATCTCCTTTGCCGGGCTGAGCAAGGACGACGACATTTCGGGCAGCCTCGAGGGTATCAAGCAACTGGCCGCGAAGATCCAGGAAAGCGTCATGGCAATCCGCGCGCAGCCCCTGAAATCCTTGTTCCAGCGTATGGAGCGGATCACGAGAGAGGCAGCGGACGCCACCCAGAAGCAGGTCCGCCTCGAAGTCTTCGGAGAGACCACGGAAGTCGACAAGACCGTCATCGAACGCCTCGTCGATCCCTTGACGCATATGATCCGCAACTCGGTCGACCATGGCATCGAAACAGCCGAACAGCGCCGTTCTGCGGGAAAGCCCGCCGAGGGCGTCATCACCCTCTCGGCGGCCCATCGATCAGGGCGCGTCGTGATCGAGGTGACCGACGACGGGGCCGGCATCAACCGGACGAAGGTGAGGGAGATCGCCGAGGAACGGGGCCTCATCCCGCCCGCGGCGCAACTTTCCACGACCGAGATCGACAACCTTCTGTTCCTCCCGGGTTTCTCGTCGAAGGCGGAGGTTTCGGCGCTTTCCGGGCGCGGGGTCGGGCTGGATGTCGTCCGACGCGAGATCCAGTCGCTGGGTGGACGGGTCTCGATCCAGTCGAACCCCGGGCAGGGGACGGGCTTCACCATCGCCCTGCCCCTGACGCTGGCCGTTCTGGAGGGCATGCTGATCGGCGTCGGTAAAGAGACGATGATCCTGCCGATTTCGGCAATCATCGAAACGCTCAGACCGCACGAGTCGGAAATCCACTGCCTCGGCCGCAGCGGGCGCGTCATCGCAAAGCGCGGCGAGATGATCCCCATCATCGATCTTGCCCAAAGTTTCGGCTTTGCGCCGACAGACGATGACCAGCGCCAGGTGCTGATCCTTGTCGAGTGCGATTCTGGTCGGCGCGCGGCGCTTGCTGCGGACCAGATCTTCGACCAGCGGCAGGTCGTCATAAAGAGCCTAGAAGACAATTACGGAACCGTTCCGGGCATTTCGGCAGCCACTATCCTCGGAGACGGTCGGATCGCCCTCATCGTCGACCCGGAAGAAATCGTCCAGCGCGCGGTTGCCGACACGAAGACCCTGCCCCTTGCAGTCAATGGATAGACCATGCAGCAGATGATACTCCAGAACGCCGCCGACCAGAGCGACTATGTCTGCTTCCGGATCGGAGAGCAGGATTACTGCATCGATATCGAAGTGGTCCGTGAAATCCGGGGCTGGACCCCGGCCACGGTACTTCCGCATTCGCCCAGATATGTGACCGGGGTCATAAATCTGCGCGGCTCCGTGGTGGCGGTCGTCGATCTGGCCGCGCGGCTCGGCATCGGCAAGACCGAACCCACGCCCCGTCACGTCGTCATCATCGTGGCTTTCGGAAACCAGATCGTCGGCCTGTTGGCGGATGTAGTGTCGGATATCCTCGGCATCGACGAGGCGGCGATGAAACCCGTGCCCGACGTGGCATCCGACGGGGCGGCCGCCTTCATCAGCAAGGTCATCGCGCTCGAGGATGGACGCATGCTGCGCAAGCTTGATCTGGCGGCGGTGCTCCCCGGCAAGGATCAAGAGGCCACATGATGGTGGCAGTTCCAAGGCCGGAGGTGCAGGGTCAGGCAGAACCGGGTTGCGGTTTCTCGTCCCTGCCCGGGCACGAGAGGGCGGGCCATGGGCCGGACTCCCTTTCGGATGCAGAATTCGCTGCAGTCACCCGATTGATCCACCGGGAGACCGGGATCGTGATCACATCCACCAAGAAGAGCATGCTGGAATCGCGTCTGTCCCGTCGTGTGCGCGGGCTGGGTCTGAACAGTCTCTCGGACTATGTCACGGTACTTCGCGGGCCCGGCGCGGAGGCAGAACGGCGGGGGTTGGTATCGGCGGTCACCACGAATGTCACCGGATTCTTCCGGGAGCCGCATCATTTCAAGGCGCTTGCCCAAATCGGGAAGCCCCTTGTCGAACGGGCGCGCTCCGGCGGAAGGGTACGCCTGTGGTCGGCAGGCTGTTCGACCGGGCAGGAGGCTTTCAGCATGGCGGCCACACTGCTTGACCTCGCGCCAGACATCGCGCGGTATGATCTGCGCATCCTCGCGACCGACATCGACCCTGTCGTCATCGAGACCGCACGGACCGGGGTCTTCGATCACCACAGTCTCGGCGAACGACCGCCGCCAGAGCTTGCACGTTTCCTCAAGGACGGGCCGCAGGCGGGCCAGATGGTGGTCTCGACGGAGTTGCGGGACCTGATACGGTTCGAGGAACTGAACCTCCTGCCGACCTGGCCCTTTCAAGGGAATTTCGACGTCATCTTTTGCCGCAACGTCGTGATCTATTTCGACGCCGAGACACGGCGAGATCTCTGGATGCGCTTTGCTGCAAGGATGCCGGAGGGCGGGATGCTTTTCATCGGGCATTCGGAACGGATGGATCCGAGGCTGGACCCGTTTTTCGCGCCCGTCGGGGTCACCCAGTATCGGCGGACTGCCGTGAAGGTCCCGGTCGGGGGCGCGATGACAAGGCCGATCATCGGATCGGAAGGGGGATAGACATGTCGCTCAGGTTTTCGCTTACGATGATGGTGGTCGATGACATGACGGTCAGCCGTTGCCTTGTCGAACAGGCGCTGGACGAGATCGGCATCAAGAAGGTGCAATATGAAAACAGCGCCGAGGTTGCGCTGAGGAAGCTTGCCAGCAATCCGGTGCATCTGGTGCTTTCGGATTTCAACATGCCGGGCATGGATGGCCTGTCCCTGCTGGAAGCGCTGCGGATGAACCGTTCCACGCAGAGGATCGGCTTCATCCTGATGACCGGCCGCGCGAGCAAGGAGATCATCACCCGCGGGCATCCCCTCGGAATGAACAACTTCATCAGCAAACCGTTCAGCACACTCGGCCTGAAGGTCTGCATCGAAAAGGTGGTCGGTGCCCTATGATCTTTGTCGGCGACGAAAGCGAGAGGGCCAGTCCGGTACAGGCCCCGCCCGCTTGCTCTGTGCAACAGCTGCTGGCAGCCTGCGCGGCCGAGATGCGGCGGCAGGCGGGCGCGATGGCGGCGCTGGACGCGACGCTTGCCCGACTGGTGGAGCAGATGCGCAGGCAGGTCGGCCCGATAGAGGCCGCGTTGCGGCTGCCGCCCGAGGCGCTGCACGGCCTGCAAAGGGCGGATCATCTGCGTCAGGAGGTCGAGGGGCTGGCGGGCGTGTTGGAGTTGCTGGTTCGTGCCGGGCGGATGGACGCCATGATATCGACCGACCTGCTGCGCGCCTGCGCCCCTTTGGCGGATCTTCAGGACAGGCTTCTGAGCGGTCACCTTCCGCCGACGGGGGGCGGATCGACCTGACGGACCCTGACCTGCATCATGCTTTCCGCAAGTCGCAAGGCGGGTGCCCTGAGCGTGACAGAACGCTTTCGGACGATGTTCGAGATGGCGGCTCGGTCACGAACGGTCTTTCCTTCGCCCCGAAACAGGTCACAGACATGCCTGCGCCGGAGCAATGCCCATCATGGCCGTTCCGGCCGCCCTCCATGAGCGGGCGGACCCTACCACCCCTAGG
>Ga0075157_10002293_pt1 | contig 11216 bp, 11 predicted proteins | sample JI81BgreenDNA_FD_70967 | JGI IMG/M metagenome (GOLD analysis project Ga0075157, IMG submission 70967) | Wastewater effluent complex algal communities from Wisconsin, to seasonally profile nutrient transformation and Carbon sequestration -... | ecosystem: Engineered > WWTP > Effluent > Algae...
TTCGACCAGATGGCATAGTCGAGGTTGAACTGTTCGAACCGCGCCGTCCGGACCTCGCCCACCCGGGCGCCGGTCAACATGCACATGCGGATGATGGCCGCGGCGCGCTGATCCTCGGCCGCATCCAGCACGGCCGCCAGCCGGGTCAGTTCTTCCGGTGACAGGAACCGTTCGCGGGCGTGTTCGATGCGCCGATAAAACCCCTGCGCGGGGTTGTCCGTCCGCCATTCCCATTCCATCGCCAGCGTGAACATCTTGCGCAGCACCTCGCCCATGCGGTTGGCGCGGATCGGGGTGGGCTTGTGACCCTGCAGCTTGCGGGCCCGGTTGTTGGGCTTTGCCTTGCAGGGACGTGGCCGCCCCTCGGCCACGAAATCGAGGAACTTCGCGACGTCGGACTTGGTGATCTCCGTCACCAGCCGGTTCCCCCAGGCCGGTTCGACCATCTTCTTCAGCATCGAGACCTGATCGCCCGCATTGGTCTTGGCCAGTTTCGGCAGATGCTCGGCGATGTAGCGGTCGATCATGTCCGTGACGCGCGGGGCCCCGCGCCACTCGTCGCGCGCCGCCAGAGGATCCTGCCCCTCGTCAATGGCGCGGCGCAGTTCCTTGGCGCGTTCGCGCGCGGCCGTGACGCTCCATTCAGGCCAGCGCCCGATGGTCATCCGCCGCTGCCGACCGGAATGCCGGTAGTCGATGGTGAAGGTCCGCGCGCCCGAGGCCTGCACCCGGGCGGCGAAGCCGATCACCTCTGTGTCGAAGATCTGATAGCTGACGCCGGGCTTGGGTTCCGCCTCGCGCAGGGTTTTCTCGTTCAGTTTCAGTCGTTTGACCATCTATCCCGCCTCCAAGTCCTGTGACACAGGCGTAGACCCGCGCCACTATCAAGTCGGACCACGGGGCCGGGACCGGAATACAGGCGGAAGGTGGAATTGGGGCGGGGAGGGGAAATCCGATCTTGGAAGTCAGGGAGGTGGGTCGGGCAGGTCAGGCTTCCGCAAGGGCATCTATCTATTTCCCAAGGAGCCTACGCAGGCGCTTTTCGATCTCGGCGTTGGGTAGAAAGACAGCGCGGTCGTCCCTCCAAACCTCGAGCGCTGAGATCAGAAGTTCGGCGTCGCAAATCTCCGCGGCATGCAGTTCGTCGATTATCCAGAGCACCCCGTGTACCCGGACTGAATTGGTCGCCGCAACTTTCCGAAGCTGATTGTCTCCGGTCAAAAGGATCCCGTTCTTCTGCCCGGCGGCTGTCACCAGCGCAAAACAATCGTTTACCGAAAGGCCGCGGTGTTCGCGCTTCAGCGCCATCACCAGTGCCACTTCCTCGCCAGGAAGGTCGTGGGTTGCAAGCCCTCCGTCTTCGAGCATGCGCCATTCCTGAGGCGTGAAGTCGAGGAGTTCATCATTGCGGATCGGCAGTGGCACGAGGAACTGATACGGGAGTCGCAGAAGGACATGAAGCAATCGCCCCTTGGGGAGGTCAATCAAGCACGACGCATCGTTGACGACAACACAGGTCACTGGTCGCGGGGCCCCCGGATGGAACGTTCGATGATGTTCAAGGGCTTGCCCAACATTTGTGCCGCCCGCACCGGCGAAATCAGCTCTTCTCCGAGCGCACGCCAGACCAGACTCTCAAACCGCTGCGGTACTTCAAAGGCGGCGAACCCTTCTCCGTCTTCAATCGGCTCGGGTTCAGTGCTTCGCCAACCGCGCGCATAGGTCTTGAAAGCATACTCTACAGCTGCCCGCGACAGGATCCCTACCTGACCAAGACGCATTAGCATTGCAGCAGCTGAAACGCCGTAGGTACGCTTCAACCGCATAATTTCGTGATAGGTGACACCACGCTGATTTGGGCCCGCCAAGGCAGTAAGATGTTCAGCGGGGATCAAGAAGGCTCCGGCAAAGCGGTTCATCGCCTGTTCCAGACGGATCGACGGGTTCCCGGTGCCACTAATGATCCGGTGAGCCAGTTCATGGGCAAGATTGAACCGTTTGCGCTCGACGTTGGTCTGACGTGCAACGACAATCACTTCGGTCGGCGGGAGGTCGGCCCGCTCGACGTGACAAGCCATGCCGTTGATGCGCTCCGGCAGATCGGTCTCGATGACCTTCAAGCCCTTGTCCTCAAGAAGGGCAGTCATGCTAGGAATAGGATCGATCCCTAACTGCCATTTCTCGCGAAGCTGAAGCGCCTTCTTGTCGAGCGAGTCGTCGTCCTCAACCTTGTCGATCCTAACATCCGCAAAGGGATCACCAGGCTGGTGGAAGCCAAGAATGTCCTCGATGGACAGGTAATCCTCGAGCCTCTCGATCACGACCATTTCAGCCTTGGCGCGGTCCTGTGCGGATGCGCTGGAGGTCTTCCGCCACTCAAGTGACTGCAGTGCATGCACCTGGCCGCCCAACAGGAAGTCGAGCGAGACGCCAAGAGATTTGCTCAGTCCGACGAGGACAGACGATGACGGCATCATCTTGTCCGCTTCGTATTTGTTGATCGCTTGCGCGGAGATGCTGGGGGACAAACTCTCTGCAAGCGCCTGCATTGATAGTCCTGCTTGCTTGCGGGCAAGCCTGAGCCTCTGTCCAAACATGGTCGTCTCCTTGCGCCGTTCCGGTGGTTGATGCGCGCCTTTGATTGCTATATATATCAACAAGAAGTTGACGGGTTGTCAACGAGAATCGAGGCAAAGGGATCAAAATGACCAAGAAAAATCAGCATGTTGTCCCGCATTCCGAAGGTTGGGCCGTTAGGGGCGCGGGCAATGAACGAGCGACTTCTGTCCACGCGACTCAACGCGAAGCGATCAGCGCGGCACGTCAGGCGGCGATCCGCCAAGGCAGCGAGATGCTGATCCACGGAGAGGACGGTCGCATCCGCGAGCGCAACACCTACGGCAAGGATCCGTTTCCGCCGAAGGGCTGAGCGGCACAAGCGAGCAGGCAACTTGATGAGCCACGACGGCACCAAACGGCAAATTCGTCGCATCCTTTCCATCGATGGCGGTGGGATCAAGGGCACGTTGCCTGCCGCCTTCCTCGCGGGCCTCGAGGAGGACTTGGGTGAACCGATCGGGCGCTACTTCGACCTCATTGCCGGTACCTCGACAGGAGGCATAATTGCTCTGGGCCTTGGCATGGGGTGTACTGCAAGAGAACTCCTTGATCTGTATGAGCATCGCGGACCGATCATCTTCGGTCAGAACGGCGACGGCGGCGGGTCGCCCGGTATGTTGCGACGCTTCTGGAACAGCCTGGCAGCCAAGGGGCGGTGGGCCGTCAGACCTAAGCACGACGCTGATATTCTCGCCCGGGAAATCGGGTCCGTGCTGAACGGCGCTCTAATCGGACATTCGAGGACTCGACTGGTCATTCCGGCCTGGGACCCAGATCTGCGGAGCCCGTATATTTTCAAGACAGCGCATCATGTGCGGTTGCAGACAGATTATCGCAAGAGCGCGCTCGATGCTGCCTTGGCCACTGCGGCCGCGCCCACCTACTACAAGCGGCATCGTACCTCTGATGACGTCGGTCTGACCGACGGCGGAACATGGGCCAACAACCCGACCGCTATAGCTGTCGTCGAAGCAATAACGCTCCTAGGCTGGCATCCCTCAGACCTGCGCATCTTGAGCTTAGGTTGCCTTGATGAGGTCTACATGTTGCCTGAGAGCCCGGGAGTTGCCGGTTTGGGGCTCAAAGTACTCAATCTGTATGCCGACGGTCAGTCACATGGTGCCCTTGGCATGGCCAAGCTCCTGACGGGTCATCCCTACGATGGAGATCGGATTTACCGGTTTTCGCCATCCGTCCCCAGTGGGTTCTTCTCCTTGGATGACACTACGAAGATCGGTCGGCTTAAGGGCATCGGCATGTCGGAGGCGCGAAAGGCGAAACCGCACCTCACCCCAGTCTTTTTCACGGAACCCGCAGACGCCTTCGTCCCGGTTCATCAAGTTAAGGAAGATGCGGCATGAACCAGATGTTGCCCAAAGTACTGACTGATGGCGATATCCGGCGCCGCTCAGAGATCTTTTCCATCCTCAATGAGATCGGCGAAGACCTGGATTTGACCGAAACCCAGTTCGAACGCGCACGCCAGAGCTATGGCGCAGTAGGCGACTGGCTGTCCGCATCATCAGATCCGCTTCTTGCAAGCGTCTTGGTCTATCTTCAGGGATCCACGGCGCTTGGAACTGCTGTTAAGCCGGTCGGGCGTCGCGAGTTCGATGTCGATCTGATCTGCTTCTGTGCCGGTGTTGCGTCGGCGATTTCCCCTGCCGCACTCAAGGCCGCTGTCGGGAGTCGTCTGAAGGAACACGCGACCTACGCGCGCCTCCTGGAAGAGAAGAAGCGCTGCTGGCGTCTCAACTACGAGGGTGATTTCCACCTCGACCTTTCTCCGACTATCACAAATCCGTCGTGCGTTAACGGAGGCGAACTGGTCCCGGACCGGACCCTGCGGGAGTGGCATCCGACGAACCCGCGTGCGTACAAGATACTGTTCGATGATCGCGCCGCGTTGATGCCCAACTTTGTGCTCAACAAGATCGCGATGCAGCGGGATGGGGCGACCGCGACCGTGGAACCGTTCCCTGCCCGCGAACTGAAGAAGGGTATCCTGCGTCGCATAGTGCAGTTGCTCAAGCGGCACCGCGACGTCTTCTATGAAAACAACAAGGAAGATGTGGCCCCGATCTCTGTTATCATCACCACGCTCGCGATGCAGGCCTACGTCTACTGTGTCCGGCGGCACGTTTTTGCTGACCCAATGGATGTGCTGGTCGAGGTAGTCAGGCTGATGCCTCACTTCATCGACCGCCCCCTGCTCGACGGACGACGCGGCTATGCGGTCCTTAACGAGACGACCCACGGCGAGAATTTCGCGGACAACTGGAACAAGGATGCGCGCCGCCCCCGCGCCTTTTTCGAATGGCATAAGCAAGCGCTGTCGGATTTCGAAGCCATTCGCGATGCTGTTGGTCAGGATCTCCTGTCCCTGAACATGGAGCGTTCATTTGGTGCTGGCGTCACGGGTCGGGTCTTGGGGCGCCGCGTCGGTGCTGTCTCTGATGGTCGAAAATCTGGCCTGCTCTCGGTCGCACCCCTAATTGGCCTGACGACGTCGAAGGCAGCAGCATCCACGACGGTTGCCGCCAATACATTCTTCGGCGACCAATGATCGGGCGGGGTGGCCGGAAAGATCTGACGCTCTCACAGCAACTGCTGTTTCTGCGATCCAACCCGGCCATCAACGGTTCTGGTTCGTTGGCTGTCAATCGCCTGACTTGGCAAATGGCAGTTCAGCCGACCCCTCTAGCGCGGACCTACAAAGCGCACATCACGTACAGACCCGGTGAGATGCCGTCCGTTCGGATTGTCGATCCGGATCTGTTAGTACTGGCGGGCGGGCGGGCGTTGCCGCATGTCTACAACAATCCGCTACGACTCTGCCTTTATCTTCCAGGCACTGGGGAGTGGAAGCCGACGAAGCGGATCGACCAGACCATCATCCCATGGACCTATCTCTGGCTCTACTATTTCGAGGATTGGCTAGGAACTGACGACTGGAAGGGTGGCGGTCAGCATCCCGGGGAAGCCCCTGAGGTTCCGAGGAGCCGAGCCCTAAGGCGTGCAACTTCAAGGACATGATACCTTGCTTCAAACTGGCAAGCGTATTCAATCGGGAAGGAAACTCGGCGGACGGCTGTTGGCCTCCACCGTTCTATTCGACGACGGCTTTAGGAGGCATGGGCCGATCATCTACCGAAAAGTTGTCGGCCGCTCTTGTCAACGTCTGGTCAACCCTTGAATGCGGTCTGGAACACGTCGCAGTCCGTCGAATAAGAGCGAAAGCGGGCGGGTCTCCGCCAAAGTTTTCGTTAAGTCAAAGGCTTACCAAATAAGTCATTGAGATGTATTGGGTTTGGAAAGCCGCTGCGGGCGGCTCATAACCTGAAGGCCGCAGGTTCAAATCCTGCCCCCGCAACCACTTTTACCAAAAAATACAACGCTCTACGCCCAGCTCCCGCGCAGGGCTTTTTGCGTTTCAACACCCGTGGAAGCACTGTGGAAGCAAGAGGGCGCGAAGTCCTTCGCGGCAAAGCGAAATCCGCTCCGACCCGGATGGGTTTGGCCTCTGCTTCAACGTACCAACCGTCTCACCGGTGATGCTCAAACGACAGCGGACCTGGTCAACTGACCTGTCCGTTATCGGTAGTAGTGTTTGGTGAAGGGACCGTCGAAAGCTTCTTTAAACCGTGGAAGGACATGCGTTGTGAAGCGTTGCTTGCCGGTCGTGCACAGTGCTAGACTACGCTGCGGCCATCGAAGTTGACCAAATGATCCTAGAATCAGGACTGATTAATGCAGAAGCAATGCGCGATTATAGACACATGCGTTCTTCTCTCTGATCCAGAAGTTCTTGTTCGTGCAGCCAACCTCGGCTTTCCGATACTCACAAAAACAGTCTTGGACGAGGTAGATTATAACAAAAAGAATGCCAACGTCGATACTGCAAAGAATGCCAGCCAGATCTTCCGCAAGATAAAGTACCAAACCCCAGAAAAGCAGGGCTCCTTGCCGTGCGGACGAGTCCTCTTGGACGGAGATGCGCTCTATAAGTACGAGTTTGATGGCGCGCCCGTCTTTGTAATAAGCCGAAATCAATACCGCACAAAGCGTTCCGACTTCAAAGACATCAACACTTTCAACGATGCTACAATACGAGAAGTGGCGAAAGACTACGACTTGATCCTTGTCACAGAAGATGGCGCGAACAAAACCCTAGCCGATCTTGATGGAATTCGAGCGACTGTGTGGACGTCCCCGACAAGAAGACAGGGTACGGGTCGCGTGGCGCCAGCCTCGTCAAGACCACCAGTCTTGCCCTTCAAGCGAGCCACATCAGTTGTGCAGGAGGCAGGCATGGCTCTGCCCCAAGTGACTCCTCCAGGTGAGGGCGACAATGTCAAACTGGGTTTGTCGGGTCCGTCAATCAGACTCGGAAAGCAACTCGGCGCAGGTGGTGAGGGGCAGGTCTATGAGCTGGTCGGGGACGGTCGGGTAGCTAAGATTTACCGTGCGGATCAGCTGTCGGCCATTAGGATCGCAAAGTTACAACTGATGGCATCTCGCGACGTTTCGCGCCGGGGCATCTGCTGGCCAGAACGCCTGGTGTACGCGTCCAACGGCGCTGCCGTCGGCTACGTGATGCAGCGTGCGCACGGGCACCCGCTGCAAAAGTCCTTGTTTGTCAAACCTCTTCTCGCACAGCGATTTCCCAAATGGCAGAGGCAAAATCTGGTCAATGTCTGCATTTCGTTTCTTGAACACCTCGAGTATTTGCACGCATTGAACGTCCTCGTTGGCGACATCAATCCCATGAATGTGCTGGTTGATGGTGACGGAAACAGCGTCTTCATTGTCGACGCAGACAGTTTTCAAGTTGAGGGTTTCCCCTGTCCGGTCGGAACCGTGAACTTCTCACCACCGAACCTTCAGCACAAGAACTTCAAGTCCATACTCCGAACTGAGGACGATGAACTCTTTGCAGTAGCGACCATGCTATTCATGATCGTTGTGCCGGGTAAGCCGCCTTATTCCCAGCAGGCAGGCGAATCTCCTGAGAAGAATATCATTGATGCGAACTTTCCATATCCGCTAGGGGACGATCATAGGAGCAAAAACGTATCACCGGGCCCTTGGCGCGACATCTGGAGCCATTTGCCGCGCAGGTTGAAAGAACTCTTCCACAAGGCATTCAGAGAGAATCAACAAATTCCCCTCTCCGAGTGGATGGATGCACTTCGTGCGTACCAGAACGACCTAGCTAAAGGCTATGTGTCAAACGACCTCTTTCCCGTCGGCAAGAAGGTACCTAAAGGTCAAGGGGTGAAAGTTAGCTGTACGCGGGTGGGCTGCGGAAAGTCATTTGAGATGCATCGTGACGAATTGGCAGGGCTCAACGAGAAGGGGAAATCGCCAATCTGTCCCGACTGTCGACGTGCAATGGAGCTCGAGCGACTGGCGCGTGACTCTACCGCTGCTAACCACAGGAATGATAAGAGGAGCGCGCCACAGGCACAGGCGAGCTGGCAGGCGCCATTCTCAACACGAAGCAAGACGCCCACGAGCGGTCAAGCGAAGCCGTCCAGCTCTAATCCCTCTCAAAGACTCGGCGGTGGGCAATCCAATGTCAAAAAGCAGGCTGCGGAGAAGAAGTCAGGGGCGGAGTGGGTTATCGTATTCTTCACGGTGCTGCTTGTTTTGGCTTGGATGGTTGGATGGTGGATCGTCCCCGCCGTCTTGGTCGGCATTGTGATCGTAGGTCTGCTGGGCGGCAAAGTTCCTCGATAGTGGAGACAGAAATATGAATGATGACCTTATCCTGCGTCAGGAAGAGCTCGTTGAAAATCCAACAGCGCGTCTGCCCGTGTGCCTTGTACTCGATACGAGCGCATCGATGACCGGCGCGCCGATTACGGAACTTCAGGAGGGAGTAAACACCTTCTTTGCGCAACTCTTGGCTGATGATGTCGCCAAGTACTCCGCAGAAGTAGCTGTTGTAACATTTGGTGGCAACGTCGACATGGCTGTCGACTTCGCAGCGGTCACAAGGCAGACGGTCCCGTCTTTGACAGCCGGCGGAATGACCCCGATGGGCGAAGCAGTGGAGAAGGCGCTCGAGCTCCTGCAAACTCGCAAGGACGAGTACAAGCGTGCCGGTGTGGACTACTACCAGCCTTGGCTCGTGATTATGACCGACGGAGCCCCAACGGACAGTATTTCCAACGCGAGCCGATTGATCGATGAACTTGTTCGGGGGAAGAAGCTAGCGGTGTTCGCGATCGGCGTCGGCAAGGACGCCGATATGAAAGAACTAGCAAAGCTGTCTGGTGGTCGACCCCCATTGAAATTGAAGGGATTGGAATTCGGCCAGTTCTTCCTGTGGCTCAGTGCTTCAGTCGCACGGGTTTCGCAATCTGTGCCAGGCAATAAAGTTAACCTCGATCCGGTGGCCGCATGGGCCAGCGTGTGACCAGGAAACTCGCTTTTGCGGCTGTCGCGGGCCGGAACAAAGAGGATCGGCGCGGTGCTTGCCAAGATGCCGTGTTCGGAAAGAGCCTGAGCGGAATCTCATGCGTAGCCCTGGCGGATGGAGCCGGGTCACGCCGGTTATCCGGTACCGGTGCTCGTGCGGCCGTACGCGTGGCAGTTGATCACGTTTTGACTAACTTCGACATTTTGTTCGAGAAAGTGGAGGGGCGCGAAGAGAAGGATGCCGCAGCCAGCATAGTCAATTTGATAATTGAGAAACTGTGCTCAGATCGCTTTATGCGTCGAGGCCGCCTAGAGGATTATGCTTGCACATTGATCTTCGCCGCAGCCAGCGACGACAGAGTACTGCTCGGCCATCTCGGCGACGGTGTTGCGTTTTCGGTCAGTGCACAATTAGCCCAGATAGCATCTTCGCCCGACAATGGTGAGTTTGCCAACGAAACCTACTTCCTCACTGCTCCCGACGCAGTCGAACGCTTCCGCCTGTCGGCGACGAAGCTCCAGACGCCTGTCTCAATTCTGCTGGCGAGCGATGGTGCGGCGGTCAGCCTCCTGAGGCGATCAGACCATGCCGTCGCTCCTGCAGTGACCCGCCTCTGCGAATGGACCGCTGCTCGACCTAGAAAAGAAGTGAACGCTGCTCTCAAGTCCAATCTCGAAGGAATGTTTCGAGAGAAGACTACGGATGATTGCTCGATCGCTATCCTCGCTGACCCGAGGGGGCGAGCATCATCCAGCGTGTGATCTGTGGATCTGGTTGGCACTTCTGAGCCAGTGACGTTGCCCCCTGCGCCTACTCCAGTTTGAGGTAGACTCTGGCCCAACCGAGAGGACCAGAGATGAAGCGCAGCAGGTTCACCGAAGACCAGATCATCGATATTCTGAAGGAGCATGAGGCCGGGGTTTCCGTCGCCGATCTGTGCCGCAAGCACGGCGTCAGCGATGCGACCGTCTACAAATGGAAGGCCAGGTATGGCGGAATGGATGTCAGCGAGGCGAAGCGTCTGAATTGGCTCGAGGACGAGAATGCGCGCCTGAAACGGCTGCTGGCCGATGCGATGCTGGACAATGCGGCTTTGAAGGACCTCCTGGGAAAAAAGTGGTGACGCCCGCTGGAAAGCGGCAAGCGGTCGCGCATCTGGTGGCGGGCCACGGGATGAGCGAACGGCGGGCGTGCCGGGTGATCGGCTGTTGCCGGATGACCATGCGCTACGAGGCAATCCGGCAGGACGATCTCGTGCTGCGTGAGCGGCTCAAGGAACCGGCGCGGGTGCGCCGCCGGTTCGGCTATCGGCGGCTGCATGTCTTCCTGCGGCGCGAAGGGCATGAGGTGAACCACAAGCGCCTGTTCCGCATCCACCGCGAGGAGCGGCTGCACGTGCGCCGTCGCGGCGGGCGCAAGCGGGCGATCGGCACGCGGGCCCCGATGGCGCTGCCGCTGATGCCGAACCAGCGCTGGTCGCTCGATTTTGTCTCCGACCAGCTTACAGATGGCCGTCGCTTCCGGGTGCTGACCGTGGTGGATGACTGCACGCGGGAATGCCTTGCCCTGATCGCAGACACGTCCCTGTCGGGCGCAAGGGTGGCGCGGGAGTTGCCGACCCTGCCTGAGGCGCGTGGGAAGCCCCAAACCGTAGTCAGTGACAACGGGACCGAGTTCACCTCGAACGCGATCCTGACCTTCGCTGACGACCGCAAGATCGATTGGCATTACATTGCGCCCGGAAAGCCGACCCAGAACGCCGTCATCGAGAGCTTCAACGGTCGGCTACGCGACGAGCTCTTGAACGAGACGCTGTTCCCGTCCTTGAACCATGCCCGCGCCACGCTCGCGGCCTGGCGCAAGGACTACAATACCGAACGCCCCCACGCCCGCCTCGGCTGGCAGACACCTGCCCAGTTCGCCCAAACCTTCACCCAGCAACGGGGCTTGACGCTGCGCAACCCGCAAAGCTCCGCGCCAGCCCCCGTTGCCCAACCCGCCCAAGCAGGCGAAACTCAATCCCGGAGTCTCGCTCACACTGGATAAGAGTTGGGGGCAACGTCACGAGGGATCATCCGCGGGGCGAGGATCCGGCGCCGCAACCCTGCCCCGGGGGCGATGTGGGGCGTCGGGTCTGGCGGCATCCCGCGAGGCCATGCAGGCTTTGGCC
>Ga0075157_10002295_pt1 | contig 11211 bp, 4 predicted proteins | sample JI81BgreenDNA_FD_70967 | JGI IMG/M metagenome (GOLD analysis project Ga0075157, IMG submission 70967) | Wastewater effluent complex algal communities from Wisconsin, to seasonally profile nutrient transformation and Carbon sequestration -... | ecosystem: Engineered > WWTP > Effluent > Algae...
GAATTCACCTTGAAATTAAAAATCCTCAACGCGGGTAATAAAAAAATTTACTATTCAATCGATCTAACTGGTATGGATGTTAGTCATCCCGAAGATTATTTTTCTTCTCGTAGTGACAGAGGAAAGACCAATAGGTTAAACTTACGTAAGGCAATAGAAAATCAATCATTGCGGCAAGTAAATGATGAAGAATTGAGCCTAATTATTAATGAGTGGAATCACGGTATCAAAAATGGTAAAAGTAATTCAACAACTGTTACTATATCCTTAGAGCCTTATGGAAGTAACAGTAATTCGGTTATAGCGTCACCCAATTATCCCAATACACTCCCCCCTATTCAGCAACCCCTTACTCCACAAAAATCACCTGATTATAACCATTCACCAGGGGAAATTGCTGAGACAAGACCAGAGAGTATACCTATTCCCAAAAAACCTATTTCACCACTAGGGGAGCAGAAAATTACTCCACCCAATGAGAAAAATATCCCACCAGATTCGTCGCCAAATACAACACCTACTGTTGATACTTGGGCTACTGATAATAAAGTCGATTTTTAATTGTTTACCCAACCCTTAAATATTAAAATTCAGGAGGCTTATTATGAAAAAAGAGCTTTGTATTTTAGGGCTAACATCAGTAATTTCATCTAATAGTTTAATTGTTTATGCCCAACAATCAAACTCTCAAAGAGAAATGGAAGCATTATTAATAAAACCAGCAGTATTGAGGATTTGCAATGGTTTTACTGGTGTATTAAAAATTAGTGATCAAAAGGAAGAAGAAATTAGCGAAATTAGTTGTGGATCAGGATTTTTTATTAATCCTGATGGCTTTATTGCTACTAATGCTCATGTTACAGAGTTTGCTAATGGACAACAAGGGGCAACAAAGAATGAAGTGAGAGAGAAAATTCTTGAGACAATTATAAAAAAAATTGCTGAAAAAAACAACAGTAATCCCGATATAATTGCTCAAAATTTAGAGCTATCTAGCTTTAAATATATTCACCACGTACTCCTTCCTTCTTGTGGTGAACCGATACCTTTTGTAGTGAAAAAGTTTGGTAAGCCTAACGGAAAAGGGGAAGATGCTGCGATAATTAAGGTAGAAACTAATAATGCTCCCAGTATAAGAATCGCCACTGATTCTAATCAAGTTCGTTTACAAGATGAAGTGACAGTAGTCGGTTATCCAGGTGCGGCAGATCAAGACACTACCTGTAAATCTTTTCATCAAGCTTCCTTCAGTCGTGGCATAGTTTCCGCGAAAAAGTCTGATGAAGATCGCAACCCAGTTTTACAGCTTGATGCTAACGCTTCCTGGGGCAATTCAGGTGGACCAGTTTTGAACAATCAGGGAGAAGTAATAGGTTTAGCAACAGCGATAGGACTTGCAAAAGAGCAATTGCCAGTTGGTATAACGTTTGTTGTACCAGCAACCAAACTGCAAGAATTTATTAGAGATGCAGGTGCGACTAATACCGAAGGTTCAACCAATAGACTTTTTCAAGAAGGATTACAGTTGTATGAAGACAAATGTTATAATTCCGCAATTAGAAAATTTGAAGATACAAAACAGCTTTTTCCACAACACTCAGAAGTGGATAAACTGATTAGAGATAGTCGAGAAGCGCTCTCCTCTAATCAAGGAAAATGGGAAATATTTTGTAGTAATAATTCCAAGGTGTTTAATTTACCTGGTTGGTTATGGGTAGTTAGTGGAGGATCTATTTCTGTCATAGTTATATTGTTAATCGTCAGAAGCCGTGCTGTAAATTCTATCTAACCTTACAAAGTTAGTATTACTTCCTCATTTCTTATTAATTAAAAGATTGGAGTCAAAAACAATGGAACTTCCTTACGATAAGTGTCAACGCGAACTTCAAGAACTATTGCAGGCTCAATATCCTCTGATTTTCTTGCGTTCACCTGAAGAAAGTCGGGCTATTAATTGCGCGATCGCTGCCTACCGTTCTCTATGTCATGGTAATAGTATTGAGGGAGAACTAGCACGATGGAGCAGTATTGATGGATTCCAAAAATTAGCAACAGAAAACAATTGGCAAAGCACAGGTTCTACGCCTGAACCAAATGTCGATCCCATCATTCATGCCCTTAAGTTTTTACAGAAACGATTACAAGATCAAGCAGGTCAAAATCTCAGTCAACAATACACCTATATTTTACCAGATTGGTCAACCTTAATCGAACCTGATTGTCATCTTACGGCACGAAAACTCAAAGAATTAGTGATTGCTATTGAACAAAAACGCCCCCGTCCCCGGATGAGTTTAATTGTTGTCGGTTCCGATTGGTCAATTCCACCTATTCTTCGCAACTGTGTTCATATTTTAGATTTACCCCTGCCTATTGGCGCAGAGCTCTATCAAAATGTTTTTGAAAATGCTGTTACCAAATATAACCTGCCCCATGATGAAGCTATTCGCTTATCAGAACAAGCACAAGGAATGCCATTACAATCCGCAGGTCAAACAGTCCGATTAATTACAACTCGAAATCTTTGGTCAAACCCCCAAGAAGCAGGTCAATTACTTTTAGAAGTGAAAAAACAAGAAATTAGAAAAACAGGGGTATTAGAATATTTTGCACCTCAAGGTCAAGGGTTACAAGAAGTTGGCGGTTTAGAAAACGTAAAAAACTGGATTGAAAGTCGCCGACAGTGGTTTGAGCAAGATACTAAACCCGAAATGCTCCCCCGTGCTATCCTCTTAGAAGGATACCCTGGATGTGGCAAAACTTTTATTGCTAGAGCGATCGCGCAAGAATGGCGCGTTCCTCAAATCAATTTTGAAATCTCTCGCTTACAGTCAAAATGGGTAGGTGAATCAGAAAGTAATACCTTTCAAGCTTTAAGAGCTATTGAAGCTTCAGCCCCTAACATCCTATTTATGGATGAAATAGAGAAAGCATTTGCCGGCGTTGGTGGTGATAGTTCTGGAGTTAGTACCAGACAATTTGGCACTTTTCTTTCATGGTTAAACGACCATAGCTATCCGATTTTTTTCATTGCCACTTCTAATGATAGAACTGTTCTCCCGCCTGAATTATTCCGGGCTGGCAGATTTGATGAAATTTTCATTGTTATGCCCCCAAACAGCCAGGAACGTTGGGAGATAATTCAAAAACGTGCCCAAGCTTACAAGCTTCCGCCGATTTCTGAGTCGATGCTCATGTTTTTAGTAGAAAATACCACCGGGTTTTCAGGGGCAGAAATTGATAAGCTAGTGAAAGAGACGATTTATTTAGCGGGTTATGGAAACTTTCCAATAGAAGATCACTGGCAAAAAGCCCTTAATCAAATTAACCCTCAATACCGTACACCCAAAATGCAAGGGCTTTTACAGAAATATCTGAGGTTATTGGAAGAAGGTGGTGGCCAACCTGCTTCTGCCGAAGAACCTGGTTTTTGGAAGAGTTTAGAAGTGCTATCTGCCACTCACCAAACTAATGAAACCTTGATTTAGCCAAGGTTTCATCTCTCCCGCAGCAACGGATTAGGATTGCCCTGGCAGATGAAAGCACCCCAGTAAAATGGGTTGGGGTATTTTGTTTTCATCGCTAGCTGTGCTTCGCGCAAGGCATTGAAGCGAGGTTGACCGTCCAAAATACGGCGGTAAAAATCCTCCATCAATTCTTGCGTTTGCCGATCGGGAACCTTCCATAAGCTCATAACTAGGGTTTTGGCACCGGCGAGTACAAAAGCGCGTCGCAACCCGAAAACCCCTTCGCCAGTCCACACTTCACCTAAACCAGTTTCGCAAGCTGAAAGCACCACAAGTTCTGTTGACAGTAAATCCAAGCCTGAAACGTCTTCGGCGGTAAGAATACCGTCTTCAGCTTCAATAGGTAAAGGGTCATTTTTGAGCCAGGTATTAGCGCCGGCCAAAGCCAGACCTGACCTTAATAACGGATTTTCTAAACCTTGTCCTGACAGCCGCCCCCCCCAACTATCAGCCATTAGATTCATTGCGCCCAAACCTAGCTGAAGCTTATTTAGTTCACTTTGCTGGTTTGGCAGAAAGAAGCCGTGAGTAGCCAGATGTAAAATTTGTGGCGAACAACAGGTTTTGAGTCGGCTTTCCAAAACCTTTCCTTGCAGCAAAGGCTCTACATTTAAAAGAGTAGCAACCTGCTCGCCCTCTACTCTCGTACCTTGTAAAGGTTTAAAATTCTGAATGCTGCGCTCTAAGTCACGCGAATGTCGTCCTTGGGGTGATGAATTTTCTTGTAATGCTACTTCAGTACCACTGAGGTCAAAATCTGGATCGGCAGCTACTAATGGGTTAGTAGCTTTCCCTGTGGATGCAACCCCGAAGCGCAGCACGTCACGACCAGTGGTGAGATAACTAATATAATACTCGTCAATTAGATGGCGATCGCCCTCTAGAGGCAAGACTTCAAACGGCAGTCTGGTTAAATCACCATCTGGTGCTAGGAATAAGCGTTTGCGCTCTCCTACAGCACTTAACAAGTTGTCGAAAACCGCTGCACGCAGATCCACTCCTACGTTATGTTTTGTTTTTGGGATAAATTTTGGATCGAGTTTTAGATTTCGGCTTTCACTTTCTCCCGTATCGGACTCCAAGTTACGGCTTTCATTTTCTCCAGTAATTGACATCCTAAACTGGGCAACCATTTTGTCGATGCGTTCAGCTTCGCCCAAGTCAATCATTTGTACATTGTCTGGTTCTCCAGCCTGCATCACAAAAGCAAAGTAGCGACCTGGTTTACCTAGCGATTCGCCTCTGGCTGGAATAGCTTTGTAATTAAAAATTGAAAGAGAGCGGACAAATTCAATCAAGGTAGAGCCTTCTGGCAAAGCTAGGGCTACTGCACGACAATTAGTTGCTTGTAGTTGCTGCTCCAGATTCATCTCAGGAATTTCTTGAGCCAGCAATGCTTCCAGTTCTTCTTTCTGAGAATTCCATTTAGCCAAAATCTGTTGATGGGCGGATACGCCTTCTGCTCCTGGCCCTGCTAAAGTTTTTTGAGCTATTTGCATTCGCAAGGCTGTAAGTTTTTGTAGCCTTGATTTTAACTCTGGATAGCGATCGCATAGCACTGCATCCCGCTGCGTTGCTAATGCTTCAGCTCCGATACTTTTGCGTCGTAGAACCAGGTCTAAAGCAGTCCGTACTGCCGCCGGATCGTCAAAGGGATGCTGGAAGACTAAAGATAAAAACACATCAATCTGAGAGCGAAGTTTTTGGAGATATGCAGTTCGCTGACTTTCAGAACCAATAGAAAAAATCTGCCCGATTAGTTGGTTATAAATAGTTGAGCTTCTTTCCAATAAGGTCAGTGCTTCAGACTCTCGGTTCATCGCAGCGTACAACCACGCTAGGGTTCCCAGGCTATCGGCAAAGTCTGGATGGTTTTCTCCCAGCACCTTTCGTCTAATTTCTACCATCTGCTGAAAAAGTGGCTCAGCAGCGGTGTAGTTACCCATCGTCAGGTACAGACCTGCTAGATTATTCAGTCCACTTGCAAAATCTGCGTGCTCCTCTCCCAAGGCAGTACGCCAAACTAATATGGCTTGGCACAAACGGGATTCAGCCTCAGTGTAGTTGCCCATCCTATGGTAAAGATGCGCTAAGTTATATAAGCTTCTCGCATATTCAGAATGATTTTCCCCTAAAGTCCGACGAATCTCTAGCGCCTGTTGGAAAAGTGGCTCGGCAGCAGCCAGGTTCATTTGAGCAAAGTGTAAAGCTGCTAGATTGTTTAAGCTATCAGCAAGATTGTGATGGTTTTTCCCCAGTAGCTTCTGTTGAATTTCAATTGCCTGTTGTAAAAGTGGTTGAGCTGCCTTGTAATTGCCCATATCTTGATACAATGCTGCAAGGTTAATTAAGCAGGCAGCGAATTCCAATTGGTTTTCTTGAGATTGGTGCTGAATCACCAAAATTTTTTGATAGAGAGGTAAAGCAGTTCTATAGTTGCCCATTTTATGGTTCAGGGCTGCTAAGTTATTGAGGATACCAATAAAATTTGGATTGTTTTCTCCTAGAGTGGCACGAGTAATCTCCATTGCTTTTTGACACAGAGGTAACGCTTTCAAATAGTTGCCCATTGTGTAGTAGAGCATTGCCAAGTTGCTTAAAGTGCTGGCATAAGTCGCATGGTTTTCCCCTACCGTCTTTTGCAATATCTTCAATACCTGCTTGTAGGGAGACTCAGCGGCGGCATAATTGCCCATTTTTTCGTAGATTAATGCCAGATTGTTTAACGTCGCAGCATAGTCAGAATGGTCTTCCCCTAAGTTTTGCCGTCTAATCTCCAGTATTTTGAGATAAAGCGGTTCAGCAGCAGTGTATTTACCGATCTTGTAATAAAGTCTTGCTAGGTTATTGAGCGTTGTAGCATAGTCCAGATGGTCTTCCCCTAATCTTTGTAACTCTATTTCCTGGATCTGCTGAAAGACTGATTCAGCAGCAGCGCAGTCGCCTATTGTGTCATACAGGTTTGCTAGTTTCTTCAACGTGATAATGGAATCATTATGGGTTTTCCCCAGAACCCGTTGCTGAATCTTTAGTACCTGTTGATAGAGTGGTAGGACAGTTGTGTAGTTGCCCATTGATTCGTATAGCCCCGCTAGATTGCTCAATGTAGCTGCAAAGTGGGGATGATTTTCCCCGACTGTCTGACGATGAATTTCTAGAGCCTGCTGATAGAGTGGTAGAGCAGCATCATAATTGCCCATTTCGGCATAGTCCAATGCTTGGTTATTAAGGGATATAGCTAAGTCAGGATTGTTTTGTTCCCCTGTCTGGCGCTGAATCTCTATAACCTGCTGACTCAATCGCTCAGCCGCAGCATTGTTGTCCAGCTTTTGGTAGGTTCGCGCTAGGTTATTTAAGCATTGGGCATATTGAGGATGTTGCTCGCCTAGTGTCTGCCGCATAATGTCTACAACCTGACGAAAGAGCGGTTCGGCAGCAGCATAGTTGCCTTGGTCATAATAGAGCATGGCCTGGTTATTCAAGCTGGTGGCATAATCTTGATGATTTTTACCCTGAGTGTTGCCTTGAATTTCTAGTGCCTGCTGGTATAGTGCCTCGGCAGCAGCGGGTTTACCCATTGCGTGGTACAACATGGCAAAGTTATTCAAGCTTTTAGCGTAGTCAGGATGATTTTTTCCTAAAGTCTTACCCCAAATCTCAATCGCCTGCTTATAGAGGGGTTCGGCTGCGGCGTAGTTGGCTACTGTTCGGTAAAACTCTGCTAGGTTATTTAAGCCTTTAGCATATTCTGAATGATTTTCTCCAAGGGTACGACGCTGAATCTCTAAGGCTTGCTTCAAGAGCGGTTCAGCGACGGTGTAGTTGCCCAAGCCAGTGTGTAAACCCGCTAGATTGTTTAAGCAGACAGCATAGTTGGGATTATTCTCTCCCATGTGCTGACGCACTAGGTCGCAAAGCTGATTGGCTTGAGGCATCGCTTCTTGGAAACGCCCTTGTTGATAAAGTTGGCCAATTTGTTGCTGTAGATATTGAATCTGTTGCATCCAGTACATGGGAGAAATCCTTTGATGGGGTTGTTAGTTGTTTGGGCGATCGCGCTGGTTCTATTGCGGATAAGATTATTGGATAGTAGTTTCTGGCGTTTTGGTTCGCACTTCCACCGTTGCTGTTTCCCATTCCCCAATAGCGATCGCGATCGCGACTCTTGCCTCTACGACTGCGGCGAGGAATTCTTCTAGTGGATTAGTTGGTTTGCGTTGCTGGTTTTTGCTTTGAGTGGCCGCTCGATCTATGCCATCTAAAGCAGGGAGTTCCAACCATCGAAAATCAGTAACTCCCACTGTAGCAAAAACCTTAATAATGTCTGTGCCCTGTTGATAACCATCAGGGAGACTTGCTTGCAATGGTACAGGCATCTCGTGACTGGGATCGAAAACCCAAGAGGCGCAATCTGATGGATACACTTGCGTAATACTCCAATCTGGCTGGAGTGCCAGAATGGTAATGTTAAGAAATTGTAATGACGCATTTTTCACGCGCAAAATCATCCAATCTCCCTCAACAAGTGTGGGGGTGTTACCGGGGTCATTGAATGGTTGTGGTTCTGGTCGATCTCCTGATTCATAATCGGATTGTGCTCTGAGCAATTCTACTTCGAGTTTCCCTGCTATAGGTGACAAGGGATCGGTATTTTCAAGCTGCCAGACATTGTGGTACTTAGTTAGGTGTACGAGTCGCTGTACTACCCGATCGATTGCATCGATTTCATCAATCCGAACTGCTGGATTTAAGTTTGGGATAGGTAGCCCAGCGGCATCCCCAATCTCATATTCTTCTTCAGAGTTAATGGTGACTGTGAATTGAGCAGTTTCATTGCTGTCTGCTAGTTGCAAAAAGCCGCTACTATTCTCTGCGATCGCGAGTTCTAGTTGTTGCAGCAATTTGTCTTGTAAATTACTTGAAGGCAGCAGACGTACTTTGCGACGTAAGCGAAGCGATCCTGCATCTAACAAAACTGCCCGATCCCCTGGCTCGATCGGTTTTGGACTTAGCGACTTGATAATCTTTGCCCAAGAACTCGTTCCTCCGAGTTCTGTAATTTCTACTAATGCCAAACGTTCGTGTACTTGAGTAAAATCTGTTGTGCTTAGGGGATAAATAACAAACTGCGTACCCTTACGTACTGCTTGAGCTTGACCTGTATTTAACTTAATTCGTTGCCTGGGTTGATTGCAAAGCATCACGTTAATAGCATAGTTGGATTGAACGCGATCGCTACCAAAAACAACACGATTTCCTTCACCATAAAGTTGGGGAGTTTGGTACTTAAACTCACGATGAACTTTGCTAACAATATAGTTGTGGATTAGCTGATAAGTAAAACTTGGTTTAAGCTGTTTAAATGAATCTAGCAACCAGTAGGTAAGTACACCATTTTTTTCTTTCCCGTCAAAGGCATACTCGCTGGCGGACTCATGAGGCCGACACGCTGCTAGCATTACATAGCCTTTCGTTTCAGGAAGCCATCCATTGCCAAGACTAAGGTTGCGTGTCTCTGATGTCGTCAAATTTTGCCATACTTTGACTAATTCTTCATTTGAGGCTACCAGGCTTTGCTTAGGCCGTAAAGTTCGGTCAATCCCGTCTATCCCACGCGCTGTCGCATCGCCACGATTCATCCCTCCAGAGTGGCAGCTATCTAGCACTAGAGTAACAACCAAACCTTTGTCTACCATTTTTTTCAAGATATATGCCAGTTCGATGTCGCGCAGATAACGTGCTTCGGGATTACTAATATCTGTTGGCACCAGGGATTCATCAAAGCTATTTATGCCCTTCAGTTCGGGAAATTGAGTTGGTGTACGCCCTCCGTGACCAGAGTAGTGGATGTAAACTTGGTCTTTAGGCTGAGCTACGTCGAGTAGTTTGAGGAATGCCACCACCATATTTTCGTAAGTCGGTAACGGATCTGGTAGTTCAGGTGACTCTAATGTAATTTTGTTGGAAGCTGTTAATTTCAATATGTTTTCAGAAGGAATTCCCAGTTTAGTTTGCAGGAATTCTTCTATTAAAGTAATGTCCCGCACGCATCCAGCTAAACTATGATAATTTCTGCCATCAGGTAACTTTTGAGGTAGGTAGTAATCAATACCTATTAAAAGGGCATACAAATTAGGTGGTTCCCAATCAATCATCGTTTTATCCTATAGCGAATCTTAAACAAAAAAACAAAACGTTTTCAGGTCGAGAGATAGAACTAAAAGAATACCAAGTCAGAGATAAGCTTTTACGATTATGGCAAAACCCAAGAGGTATCCTGACAATTGTGAGAAATTATATTTCCAGCGATTCATCGCTGAAAACCACTTGCACTATCTGGTTCCCCTAGCTCCCAATCCCTACTTCTAGCCTCTATCCGATCTAGCTCCTCTGCCACCACTGCCCAAAAATCAATATCTTCAGAGGAAATACCCTGAGCTAAAACCAAATTTTCTCCGCGAACTTTGATTAACTCCCCTCGCGCAAAAACAGTCAGAGAAGACACCGAAACCCCCTCCGACTCTTCCACGATCAGATCGTACAAATCTCCTACCCAAACGCGAGTGTACTCATCAGTCTCTTCCACGCGATCGCGTGCATGATCAAGGAAATACTCAAAAGCTCTTTGAGCCGTTGGCAGAATAGACTCAGCCATTTTTACCTGCTGAATATCCATTGTGGTTGCTGGCGGTACTGAATCAGCATTCAAATCGCCCGCTGCCAGGTTCAGAATTATCGGCTTTAACCAGTTACCCAAATCCTCAGAGTTTTCTTTAACAGTTGCACCCAAAACCTCTGCATCGCCATAAGATAAAGCGCTTTGCACTTCACCCTCTAAAGTAATCCGCAGCACAATGTGGCTGTCTCGATCTGAAATCACCCTAATTGCTTCACCCGACTCTAAAAATGCTGTCCAATCTTCTATAACCTTGCATTTCCCTAGCTTCAACTGTTGATAGCCATCTAATAAAGTCCTAGATAGCAAATTCTCTAGCTCTAAGCGCTCTTCTTCTCCCAGCTTTACTACCTCTTCTTTAGACTGTTCTCGTACTCCCTCTTCACTTTCATTCTGGTATTTCAAAATAGCCGGATTGCTTAAAGCAAGAGGTACGATTAGTTCGCTAGAATCAGAGCGATCGCTCTTTAAATCTTGCTCCTGTATTTCAGCTAAAGCCCCCGCTTCTGTCGATCGCGAATCAGCGTCATCGCCCTCTGCTTCACTACCCAGCGTCCCAACTTGATTGTCACCATCTGCTTGCGAAAGCCAAACCAGCAAATTTTGTTTTGGTTGCCCATCTTGCCTATTTGAAGAGGATAATCCTTTAAGCTCAAGAACTCGGCGCTCCCAATCTTTGTTTAATTCGATGAAATTGGCTGCGTTAGTTTTTACCAAACTGATTTGAGCATAGGCATATTTCTCACCTGCCAAGGAGAGGGCAAAATCAATAGCAGCGAGGCAACCGTGATAGAAATCTTGAGTCTCGCCGATGCAGATGCAATCTTCTATATCGGGTTCGCAATGAGTTTCTCTTCCAATTTGTCTGAGTTGAGAAATAGAGCTAGTCGGCAACCTACAAATTGATAGCTTACAGTCGCCTCCTCCTGAATTTGAACTTAGATGTTGTTGGGGCGGATCATCTCCTCCATCATCGATAAAAGTTGCTATTTTAGCTTCTAAAAGGCT
>Ga0075157_10002297_pt1 | contig 11207 bp, 11 predicted proteins | sample JI81BgreenDNA_FD_70967 | JGI IMG/M metagenome (GOLD analysis project Ga0075157, IMG submission 70967) | Wastewater effluent complex algal communities from Wisconsin, to seasonally profile nutrient transformation and Carbon sequestration -... | ecosystem: Engineered > WWTP > Effluent > Algae...
TGAACTGATGCAAAAATATCCGTTATTTGCTTACTAAAAGATGATCTATAACCAAATATCTAGTATTATAGAGTGGGTGAAAATCCACTCTATAATCTTTTTATAGCCATACATTATTCAATTTTTTCTTTTAAAAAAAGAATAGAAAATCTATTTTTGTATGATACAATTTAGTTGAACCACAAATGTAACTTTATGAAGAACAGTACTTTTCGCATTATATTTTGCCTACTCATATTATTTGGAATTCATCAAAATGCACTAAGTATCCCAAGAACATCTACGGGTACTGGAGATTGGAATGTTGCAGGGACTTGGACTCCTGCTGGGATTCCTACTGCTTCAGATGATATTACCATTTTGAATGGACATGTTGTAACTTTACCTAATAGTATTATTGCAGATGTAAATAATATTACTATTAATGTAGGTGGCACATTTAATATAGGTGTTAGTAGCCAGCTAAATATTGCTGGAAGTTACCAAAATGATGGGGCTGGCACTAACAGTGGTTTGGTTATTCTTAATGGTACAGGTACACAAACCATGTCAGGTGTGTCTATGGGTTTCTTTAATTTAACCATCAACCAAGCTAATGCAACTGATATAGTAGTTTTTAATAACAATGTAGATATTTTTGGAAATTTAACTATTACCAGAGGTATCTTAGATATAAATAGTTTTAATATCACTATTAATGGAACTACCCTTATTGATTCACAAGGAACTTTTCAAGATGATACAGGGACTGGGACTAATATCTTCAATGAGCTAACTATTAACACTTCTGGAAAACTTCTTGCTTTTAATATTGGTAACAAACAATTTAGGTTTTTGGGTAATATTCTAAATAATGGAACTTTTGATTTGGATAATACAGGCAACTCTAGTAGTGGTTGGCAGTTGGGTAATGCTGGTAGTCCTATTACAGTAACAAATGAAAGCAACTCTGTTATGTTTTTTTCTAAATTTGCCAATGGTTCTGGTGTTATAGTAGGAGATGTTACAATTGCTAATCCTACCAATCCGACTGCTGGTAATATAGAATTGCGTGGAAATGGCACCCCAAGTGGTAGTGGTAATATTCGAATTGATGCTGGTAAAACGCTTACTAACAATTTAGGTGATCGTAATTTTCCTAGTGGTAAAAGACTGATAGCTTCTCCAAGAAATCGTAGTGTTATTGGGGCTACTTTTGTAAATAATGGTGTTGTAGAAATAGGGGGTGGGGCTGGTCCTACTGAACCTATTTACAATTTTACAAACTCCAATAGTTTAGTTATATCTCGAACAAATGCCCCTATAACTACCACATATAATGACCTAATCTTGACAGGCTCGCCTGTACCAGCCCATAATTTATCAGGACCTATTACAATCAATCAAAATTTAAAAATACTAGCAGTAAATACATTAAATGCTTCTAATCATACTATCAACATTGGTGGAAATTTTGAAAATAGTGGAACTTTTAACAGTACAGGAGCAGTCATATTCAATGGTTTAGCTCCACAAAGTATTACAGGTGTAACAAACTTTCATAATCTTACAATTAGCCAAGCCATTGGGCAAACTGTTACCATTAATAACAACATTAATATAGCCAATACTCTAAACCTCTCGCAAGGTTATTTAGTAGCTAACTTCAACGAAATACAACTCACAAATAGTATTTTTAATGACCAATTAATAGGGGGAAATAGTTCTAGTTATATCGTACTTGGAGCATCTGGCTCTAGTTTTTCTAAACTATCGAGAACAGGTGCTAATACTACAAGTACAACTTTATTTCCTATTGGAGCTGTTGTAGGAGATTATACTCCCTTATCTGTTACTAGTACAGGCAATTATGGAACTATTGCTGTTTATTTGCGTGATGAGGGTGTTGCTACAACAGCAAGTACACCTCCTCTTTTAACTCCCAAAGTAAACAGAATTTGGAGTTTGGTAACAACCAATCCAGCAATAGGAGCTGATATTGAAATTAAATGGAATGCAAGCAATGAGCTTCCTTCTACATTACCATCCACAACGTTATTACAACAATACGCCCCTCCTATACCCTCTTGGACTACTCCTACACCTAATACTTTTGATGGAGTTACAAGAACAGTAACAGGGACTATCACTCCTGGAGCATCTGGTATTGATAGTGATTTTGCTATTTTTGTTCCTGTTGCTCCTACAATTGTACTTGCTCCAGTAAATGCCACATTATCTAATGGTGTTGTGAATCAATTTTATACATTACCTTTTAGTGCCAGTGGAGGATTTGCTCCATACACATTTAACATTAGTGCTGGCTCATTACCATCAGGGATGACTTTTTCGGGTTCTGGTGTATTATCAGGATTTCCATCTACTACTGGTACTTTTAATTTTACAGTAACTGCTACCGATAATTTATTAAATACAGGCTCTCAAAGTTATACAGTTACCATCGTACCTGATGTACAATTTGTAACGACTTCGTCTTTTAGTTTTACAGCTAATACAAATAACACTTTCGCTCTTTCTGCTTTAACAAGTGCCAATCTACCTGTTAGCTTCTTTTCTACAAATAGAAATGTTGCCACTGTTAGCAACACTAATATATTAACTCTTCAAGAAAATGCTTCTGGGGAGGCTGAAATACGAGCTTTCAACTTAGGAGATGCTAATTTTTTACCCTCCGATACTGTTACAGTAATGAGAATCAATCAGTTTGGAATTATCAATGCCTTTGACAATGATTTAGAAAAACAAATTTTTGTATTTCCTAACCCTACTACAAACCATATTTGGATTAAGAACACAGTCAATCCTACAGAAATTAAAGATGTTATTTTAGTCAATTCATTAGGGCAGAATATTTCTATAAAAACTTCTGAATTAAATGGTGAATGGAAAATAGATTTATCAAATACTCCTAAAGGTATCTATTTTATTAAAATCACCACCAACAGAGGTATTTTGCAGAGAAAAATTATTAAAAATTAGTTTTTTTATATTATAACATCCTCGAATTTTGAGGATGTTTTTTTGTAAAACTATATTATAACTCTACATTTTATTTTATTAAAATAAGACTTCTTCTCAATGTCATCTTATAAATTCATTCGTAAATCACATCGTTATTTAGGTATTTTTATTGGTATTCAGTTTATCTTCTGGACTGTAAGTGGTTTGTATTTCAGTTGGACAAATATAGACGAGATACATGGAGACCATTTTAAGATAACCCCTAAAACAAGAACATTTAATAATCTAAAGCCCATCCATGAAGTTTACAAAACTAGTGTTTCGAGTGTTGAATTAAGAGATATTAATGCTATACCCTACTATTGGATTAATAACGAAAAATTGATCAATGCCCATACAGGTGAAGAAAAGCAAGGTATTACAAAGCAAGAAGCTCTTGCCATTGCAAGCAACCATATCCGAAACGATTTAAAAGTAAAAAGTGTTACTCTTTTAAAAGAAACTGCTAAAGACCACGAATACAGAGAAAAGAAACTCCCAGCGTATGTCATTGATTATGAACACAAAGATGTTATCAAAGTTTACATTTCCCAAGCAGATGGCAAGTTTCAAACCATTAGGCACAAATCGTGGCGTTGGTTTGATTTTTTGTGGATGACACATACGATGGATTTTGAGGGTAGAGATAACATCAACAATATACTTTTAAGGGTATTTTCGTTATTAGGCTTAATTACTGTTCTGAGTGGGTTTGTACTGTGGTTTGTAAGCTCACCAACTCTTAGAAAATTAAAAAGAAAGCCTACTCATATCAACTCTTAAATATTTAAAATATGGAAGGAATTAAATTTGCAGAGAAAATTTTGATTCGTTGTAAGCAAGCAACAGCCTTCGATTTTACACAAGATTACAACAACCGACTTCGTTGGGATACTTTTCTCAAAAAAGCCGAACTCATGGATGCCCAAGAAGCTGATAGAGGAGTAAAAGCCTATTGTGTTGCCAAAAATGGTTTGGGAATGGTTACTGAATATGTTTCCTTTAACAGACCCAAAGTGACAGCTATTAAAATGACAGAAGGTCCTTTTATGTTTAAAAGTTTTCTGGGTTCTTGGAATTTTAGAGAAGTTGAAAACAATACAACGGAGGTAATATTTCTATACTCTTTTACGCTTCGTTTCCCTTTCAATTTACTCACAGGTTTTATCAAAAAGAATCTTCAAAATAATGTAAAACAACGTTTAAAGGATTTGAAAAACAATTTAGAGCAACTCAAAAGCTAAATTTCGGCTCTTATAGACTTTTTTATCTATTATCTCGTTTAGAAAAATATCTTTATATTTTTCTACCATGAATCATATCAACATACATCAAGGCGATTTTAGCATTTCGACAGATAAATCTAAATTAGATTTACAAGCTATTCATCATTTTTTATCAAAAGAATCTTATTGGAGTCAGAATATACCTTTTGAGACTGTAAAAACAGCCTCAGAAAACTCTTTAACATTTGGAGTATATCATAACCAGCAACAAATTGGTTATGCTAGAATTATTTCCGATTATGCCACAGTTGCTTATTTGGGTGATGTATATATTTTACCTGAATTTAGAGGGCAAGGGCTTTCCAAATGGCTCATGGAAGCCATTATGACACATCCAAACTTACAAGGCTTACGCCGATGGATTTTGCTTACAGCAGATGCCCATGAACTCTATAAAAAATATGGTTGGACTGAAATAGCCAAACCTGATAGATGGATGGAACTACATAACTCAGCTATTTATAAGTATTGATGAATATTAATCAATCTATTGATACTCTCATTTCATCCAAAAAAATAACTTGGAATGAAATAAGTAATATACTAATGCAAAAATTATGAATATAGAACTAGTTTCTTGGCATTTAGGTTTTTTAGAAGAATTGGTACAACAAGCCAATAATTTTAATATTGCAAAGTTTGTACGTGATGTTTTTCCACATCCTTATACACATGAAAGTGGCAAGTTTTTTATAGAAAATGTAGCCCAACTCAATCCAAAACAGATTTTTGCAATTGTAGTGGATGGAAAACTTGCAGGAGGAACAGGCATCTTTCCACAGTCGGATGTTTATAAAAAAAACGCAGAAGTGGGTTACTGGCTTGGTGAAAGTTTTTGGGGAAAAGGCATAGCCACAGAAGTTCTCAAAAGAATGGTCAGGTATGGTTTTGAAACATTCGATATTGTTCGTATTTATGCTGGAGTATTTGAAGGCAACATTGCTTCTATGAAGGTTTTAGAAAAAGCAGGCTTTCAGTTAGAAAAAATTTCTCATAAAACTGTTTTTAAAAACGAGCAGTTTTTGGATGAATATATGTATGGCATTAGAAAAGAAAAGATATGAAAACAAGAATCATGTACATAGAAGAAAAAAGTGGAGAAAATAATCTCGTTGGAATAGCCAGAATTGGGCGTGTAAAATTCTCAAAAACAGGCAAATCTATCCATTACCAAGGTAAAACTTTTACTAGATTTTCTGGCTTTAAAGCAAATTATTTTGATGTAGAAACTGGTGATGTGTACTGGATTTCAGGCTGTAAAAAAAATGGTTCAGATCGATTGTATGGTGAAAGATTACCTATTTTAATTGATGATGATGCAAAAGAAGAATATTGGGTAAATATTAGAAATATACCTGAAAATAAGGAAATTAATCAAATTAATTAATTTCATGAATAAACACTTAATTATTGACTCCGACCTTGAAGTACGAATTTATAGTATTCAGCAGAAACATACTTATGAAGGTCTTTTAGAAGGATTGCCCACCAAGGAAATGAATAGAAAGCATATTCAATATTTTAAACAAGAAGCAGAAAGGTTTTGTGGCATGAGCCATATTCATTTAATTGAACCTATAGAAACGCCTATTCATTATGATGGCAAATATCCTTTTGGAGAACCTGCACAACTACCTAGTATTATTTGTATTCTAAAAGTAGGTTGTCATAGTTCTTTCCGTGATTTAGAAAAAGATTATTCCTGTTTAGGTATTATTTTTTTTCAAAATCATTTTGCTTTTCCAATAGATTCTGAGATTCTTGAAAAAATAAAACAAATTCCTTACAGGCAATTATGTGCTGAGTTCGAATATTAATTTTTTTATATGACTATAGAATCTTTTATCCCTCAAAATGACTTTCTGAAAAACTTTATAAGATGTATTTATATTATAGAAACTTCAGTCCAAGAAAAAAAATTTAGCTTCCTGATTTTTCCAAGTGTTAGTACATATTTGTCTGTTTCTATGGGAACTACATTTTCTATAAAAGAAAACACTATAACTACTCAATTTTCTGATAATCAATGTTTAGACTCATCTATTCAGTTATCTTTATCAAAATCATATATTTATGAATATCAAGGACATACAAAAGAAATATGTATTTTATTTAAACCTTTAGGTGTTTATTCGTTTTTTGATGAACAATATCTTTGGAATAACTTAAACTCCTTTATTCCATCTGATACTTTTCAGGATTTTTTTGCAGAGATATTGGTTTTGGAAAATTATAAAAACATTATCACTAAATTAGAAGAATATTTTTTAACACTCTACAAACCTTTTAAACACAAATATCTCCAAGAAGTTGTTTCTATTTTAGAAAACATTGATGATTATCAGAAAGTAAATCTTACAGAAATAGCTCATAAATACCAAATTACCAGACAAACACTTCATAATCAGTTCAAGAAATATCTTGATTTATCTCCTTCTCAATTCAAGCAAATATGGAAGTTTCGAAAGTTTATAGACTCTAAGCTGAGTGATAACACTCACGCCAAATTAACTGATATTGTGTACGACATCGGATTTTTTGACCAGTCCCACCTGATTAAGTATTTCAAAAAGTTCTCATCTCTTACACCTCTCGATTTTTTTAAGAAAATTCAGACTTCTGAGAATAAAACTATTTTGCTTGTTTGGCAATAGATTTGACATTTTTACAATTTTATTCTTTCATGGTTTATTATTTTTGTTCAATCAAAAACTTAAAACCATGAAATATCATCTTATTTTTTCTCTGTTATTTTTTAGTTTCTTTGTAAAAGCTCAAGAAGTCATCACATCAGATATTGATAATTTCTGGGATGCTTATGACCAAATCAAACAAAACAAAGATACCAATCAACACGCAAAAATTCTGAAAGAACTATTTTTTGATAAAGGTACTCAGGGCTTACGTCTGATTATGGAACGAAGACAATACACTCCTGAAGAGTATCTTTTTGCAATTCGTCAATATCCTAAATTTTGGAATTCCATTAGAAAAAATACTTTTAACTCTAAAACTTTAGCTTTAGAGTTAAAAAAAGGTATTCAAAAGTTAAAGAGATTGTACCCTGATTTAAAACCTGCAAATATCTATTTTACAATAGGGGTATTTAGAACAAATGGTACTATTTCAGAAAATAATATTCTGATTGGTAGTGAATTGGCAATGGCTGAAGAAACTACCATAACAGAAGAGTTTCCTGAATCTCTACAGCATTTAAAAACTTATTTTCTAACAAATCCTATAAAATCTGTTGTATTACTCAATATTCATGAATTTGTTCATACCCAACAAAAAAGTATGAGACAAACCCTTCTTTATCAATGTTTTTATGAAGGTGTTGCCGAATTTATTTCTGTGAAAGCTATGGGAAAGCCCTCCTCTACACCTGCTGTCCATTTTGGAAAGAAAAATTATTTAAAAGTTCGAGATAGGTTTGAACAAGAAATGTTTATGAACAATAAAACCAATTTATGGCTGTGGAGTTCTCAGAAAAATGAATTTAATATGAGAGATTTAGGCTACTATATTGGCTATGATATAGCAGAAAGGTATTATGAAGAAGCAAAAGATAAGAAAAAAGCTATCAAAATACTTATAGAGCTAGATTATAGCAATACCACATCAGTAAATAACTTAATTAATAGCACTAAATTTTTCTCTAATTCGTTGGATTCTCTTGCCCAAGCCTTTGAAAAAAGAAGACCAAAAGTCATTAAAGTTACTCCTTTCGAAAATCAGGCTAAAAATGTTGCATTTGGTCGTATACAACTTACTATTTATTTTTCTGAGCCTATGGACTCTAATTTTAGAGGTTTCGATTATGGTCCTTTGGGAGAATCGAATGTATTGACCATACAACGTGTAATAGGTTTTTCGGAAGATAAAAAATCTATTATGGTAGAAGTAGATTTACAAGCAAATAAACAATATCAACTCTTAATTACAGAACGGTTTCAAAATTCAGAGGGCATTCCACTAAAGCCCTATTTGATAGATATTACAACTATATCCAAATAAAAAAGCCCCAAATGGGGCTTTTTGTTATCTACTTAAGTATAAATTACGTTCTTCGTATAATTTTTGGAATGTTTCATCTTGCAGGTTTTCAACAAATAAAATAGCTTCCCCTGTCGATTTCATTTCGGGACCTAATTCTTTGTTTACATTCGGAAATTTCTCAAAAGAAAACACAGGCAATTTGATGGCATAACCCGAACGTTGTGGTTTGAAAGTAAAATCTTTGATTTTCTTTTCACCCAACATCACTTTTACTGCATAGTTTACATAAGGCTCTTTGTATGCTTTACAAATAAATGGTACCGTTCGGCTGGCTCTTGGGTTTGCCTCAATTACATAAACTGTATTATTTTTTATGGCATACTGCACATTGATCAAACCTACTGTATTGAGAGCTAAAGCAATTTTTTTAGTAATCATCTCTATTTGCTCTACAATAATAGGCGGAAGAGAAAACGGAGGTAACATGGCATTACTATCACCTGAATGGATACCAGCAGGCTCTATATGTTCCATTACACCTATTACATAAGCTTCTTCCCCATCACAGATAGCATCTGCTTCTGCCTCAATAGCTCCCTCTAAGAAATGATCTAGTAATATCTGATTATCAGGAATTTCATGAAGTATTTTTACAACATGTTCTTCCAATTCTTTTTCATTAATCACAATTTTCATGCTTTGCCCACCCAATACATAGCTGGGGCGTACCAAAAGAGGAAAACCTAGTTCTTTAGAAAGCGAAACAGCTTCGTCTGCATTGGTTACTACTCCAAATTTTGGATAAGGAATACCTAAATCTTTTAGTAAATTAGAAAATTTACCTCTGTCTTCTGCAATATCTAAAGACTCATAACTTGTACCAATGATTTTGATACCATAACGACTCAATTTTTCAGCCAATTTAAGAGCCGTTTGCCCTCCAAGTTGTACAATAATACCTTCAGGTTGTTCTTTTTGGATAATATCATAAATATGTTCCCAAAAAACAGGTTCAAAATATAAGGTATCTGCTGTATCAAAATCGGTAGAAACGGTTTCAGGATTACAGTTAATCATGATGGTTTCATAACCACATTCTTTAGCCGCCAAAATTCCATGTACACACGAATAATCAAACTCTATTCCTTGCCCGATACGATTTGGTCCAGAACCTAATACTACAATTTTCTTTTTGGTAGAAGTAGGTCTAGATTCACTTGGCAAAGTACTTTCTTTTGAAAAAGAAGAATAATAATAAGGTGTAACTGCCTCAAATTCAGCAGCACAAGTATCCACCATATTATAAACTCTTTGGATATTGAACTCTTGACGCTTTTTATATACTTCGCTTTCCAGACAACGAACCAAATGAGCTATTTGCCTATCTGCATATCCTTTTTGCTTGGCATCAAGTAGTAAATCCTTTGATAGGTTATGAATGTTGTATTGTTGTATTTCTTTTTCAAGTAAAACCAATTCCTCTACTTGGTGTAAAAACCAAGCATCTATTTGGGTAAGTTTTTGGATTGTTTTGAAAGAAATACCCATTTTGAAGGCATCATAAATATGGAATAGACGATTTCCAGATGGATTTTCTAAACTTTTGAGAATTGTTTGTTGGTCTGTAACTTCTCTACCATCTGCTCCTAATCCATTTCTTTTGATTTCTAAACTCTGACAGGCTTTTTGTAATGCTTCTTGAAAATTACGTCCAATCCCCATTACCTCACCTACAGATTTCATCTGTAAACCAAGTTTATCATCAGCACCTCTAAATTTATCAAAATTCCAACGAGGAATTTTAACAATTACATAATCCAAGGCTGGTTCAAAATAAGCTGAAGTAGTTTTTGTTATTTGGTTTTTCAGTTCATCTAAATTATAGCCAATAGCCAATTTAGAAGCTATTTTAGCAATAGGATAACCTGTAGCCTTGCTTGCGAGAGCCGAAGAACGTGATACACGAGGGTTTACTTCAATTACAATAATATCATCTTCATCTTTAGGATTTACAGAAAACTGAATATTACAGCCTCCTGCAAAATTTCCGATACCATTCATTACCTTAATTGCCAAATCACGCATTTTTTGATATGTAGTATCAGAGAGTGTCATGGCTGGAGCAACTGTAATGCTATCCCCTGTATGAATACCCATTGGGTCAAAGTTTTCAATGGAGCAAATAATAATCACATTTCCCACACTATCTCTAAGCAACTCCAATTCAAACTCTTTCCATCCAAAAATAGATTGTTCTACAAGCACTTCGTGAGTAGGGGAAGCTTGTAATCCTTTTCTCAAGGCTTCATCAAAATCTTTTTCCTCATTGACAAAACCTCCACCTGTTCCGCCCAATGTAAAAGATGGTCTAATAACCAAAGGGAAACCTATTTGTTGAGCAATTTCTTTACCTCTTAAAAATGATGTAGCTGTCTCTCCTTTACAAACTCCTGCCTTAAGCTCAATCATTCGTAATCGGAATTTTTCTCTGTCTTCAGTAGTTTCAATGGCATCTACGTCCACTCCTATCATTTGAACACCATATTTTTCCCAAATACCTGCTTTATGGCATTTGATAGCTAAATTTAATGCCGTCTGACCTCCCATAGTAGGCAAAACGGCATCAATTTTATGGCGTTGTAGAATGTATTCAATGGACTTTCGTTCTAACGGCAACAAATACACATGGTCGGCAGTAACGGGGTCTGTCATGATGGTAGCTGGATTTGAGTTAATCAGCACCACTTCGATTCCCTCCTCACGCAACGACCGAGCAGCTTGTGAGCCAGAGTAGTCAAATTCGCAGGCTTGCCCAATAACAATAGGACCAGAGCCAATAATCAGAACAGATTTGATAGCAGGGTTTTTAGGCATCTTTGCAAAAAATTTTCGGCAAAGATAGTAAAGTATCTAAGAGAAAAT
>Ga0075157_10002300_pt1 | contig 11199 bp, 9 predicted proteins | sample JI81BgreenDNA_FD_70967 | JGI IMG/M metagenome (GOLD analysis project Ga0075157, IMG submission 70967) | Wastewater effluent complex algal communities from Wisconsin, to seasonally profile nutrient transformation and Carbon sequestration -... | ecosystem: Engineered > WWTP > Effluent > Algae...
TATGGCGCGACGCTGGGGATGCTGCTGGTGGCGATCCGGCTGCGGCATCTGGACGGGCGGCGGCCGGCGCCCGAGCTCTGCCTGTGGCACGCCGCGCTGCATGCCGTGAGCATGGTCTTCGTGCTGCCGCAGATCCTGTCGGTGGGGATGATCCTGATCACGCCGCACCGGCAGGGGCTGAACGACTGGCTGCTGGGCACGACGATGATCAACAAGCCGCTTGATTGAGGGGCCTTGGCGCAGGCGATGCGCCTTGCTAACCTGACCGTGTCTGCCGGGGTCGGCAGAACCGGGATCTGATCGAAAGGACAGGGCGCCGCCATGCGCCACACTCTGCCCATAGCCCCGCAGTTCTATGTGACGGCGCCGCAGCCCTGCCCCTATCTGCCGGGCCAGAGCGAGCGCAAGCTGTTCACCGCCCTGACCGGAGACGGCGCGCGCGCCCTGAACGACACGCTGTCGCGGCAGGGGTTCCGGCGCAGCCAGAACGTGCTGTATCGCCCCGCCTGTTCGGAATGTGCCGCCTGCCTGTCGGCGCGCATCCGGGTGGCGGATTTCCAGCCCAGCCGCAGCCAGCGCCGCACGCTGGCGCGCAACGCCCATCTGGTGCGCGAGGCGACCAGCCCCTGGGCCACGGACGAACAATTCGCGCTGTTCCGCCGCTATCTGGACAGCCGGCACGCCGATGGCGGCATGGCCGACATGGACATCTTCGAATTCGCCGCGATGATCGAGGAAACCCCGGTGCGCTCGCGCGTGATCGAATACACCGAGCGCGCGCCGGGGGCGGCGCCCGGCCGGCGCGGGTCGGGGCGGTCGCTGGTGTCGGTCTGCCTGACCGATGTTCTGGAAGACGGGCTGAGTCTGGTCTATTCCTTCTACGACCCCGACCGGATCAAGGACAGCCTGGGCACCTACATGATCCTGGATCACGTCGCGCTGGCGCGGCAGGTGGGGCTGCCCTATGTCTATCTGGGCTACTGGGTGCCGGGCAGCGAGAAGATGGCCTACAAGGCCAGGTTCGGCGCGCTGGAGGTGTATCTGGACGGCGAATGGCGCGATCTGGGCGATCCGGCCAGCCATGGCGCGCGGCCGCATCCCCTGTCGGTGCGTCCCATCACCGAGCAGGTCGCGGCGATCACCCTGCCGCCCGCGCAGCCGCCCAGACCGGCACAGGGCTGAGCCGGTTTTGCGATTGCTGCGCAGAACGGGGCCGCCGCGCAATTTCCGCAAAGAAAATCCGCCCTCGGCGATGCGATTCTGTGCCGCGCCCCGTTGACGCTGCTGCGCGGCACACGTAAGGTCCGCCCGAGTCGCAGGGGAGCAGACCATGGAAATCGTACTTGTAGTGTCCGGGGGATGTCGCGGGCCGGTCTGAACCGGAACCCCTGTCCCCCGATGCGCCCCCCGACCGGGGGTTTTTTGTTGCCCAGATTGCGCCGCCAAGGCATAGGCAGGCCAGCGAAGAAGAAGGATGAGGATCATGTCCCAGCAGATGACCGGCGCCAAGATGGTCGTGCAGGCGCTCAAGGATCAGGGCGTCGAGGTGGTATTCGGCTATCCCGGCGGCGCCGTGCTGCCGATCTATGACGAGATCTTCCAGCAGAACGAGATCCGCCACATCCTGGTGCGCCACGAACAGGGCGCCGTGCACATGGCCGAGGGCTATGCCCGCTCCACGGGCAAGCCGGGCGTGGTGCTGGTCACCTCGGGCCCCGGAGCGACCAATGCCGTCACGGGTATCGTCGATGCGCTGATGGATTCGATTCCGATCGTGGTCCTGACGGGTCAGGTGCCGACCTTCATGATCGGCAACGACGCCTTCCAGGAGGCCGACACGGTCGGCATCACCCGCCCCTGCACCAAGCACAACTGGCTGGTCAAGGAAACCGACAAGCTGTCGGAGACCATTCACCAAGCGTTTCATGTCGCCACCTCGGGCAGGCCCGGTCCGGTGCTGATCGACATCCCCAAGGACGTGCAGTTCGCCACCGGCACCTATATCCCGCCGCAGAAGGCGCGGACCAACCACTATACGCCCAAGGTCAAGGGCGATCTGGAAGCGATCACCCGGCTGGTCGAGATGCTCGAGGTCGCCGAGCGCCCGATCCTCTATACCGGCGGCGGCGTCATCAACTCGGGGCCTGCGGCCAGCCAGTTGCTGCGCGAACTGGCCGATGCCACGGGCTTCCCGGTGACCTCGACCCTGATGGGTCTGGGCGCCTATCCGGCCAGCGGCAAGGGCTGGATCGGGATGCTGGGGATGCATGGTCTGTATGAAGCCAACATGGCCATGCACGACTGCGACCTGATGATCAACATCGGCGCGCGCTTCGATGACCGCATCACCGGGCGGCTGAACGCCTTCTCGCCGGGCTCGAAGAAGGCGCATATCGATATCGACCCGTCCTCGATCAACAAGGTGATCCGGGTGGATGTGCCGATCATCGGCGATGTCGGGCATGTGCTCGAGGACCTGCTGAAGATCTGGAAATCCCGTGGCCGCAAGGTGAACCGCGAGGGGCTGGCGCGCTGGTGGAAGCAGATCGCCGAATGGCGCGCGGTCAATTGTCTGGCCTACAAGGGTTCGGACAGCATCATCAAGCCGCAACTGGCCGTGCAGCGGCTCGAGGCGCTGACCCGCGGCATGGACCGCTACATCACCACCGAAGTCGGCCAGCACCAGATGTGGGCGGCGCAGTATCTGAACTTCGAAGGCCCCAACCGCTGGATGACCTCGGGCGGGCTGGGCACCATGGGCTATGGCCTGCCCGCCAGCATCGGCGTGCAGATCGCCCACCCCGAGGCGCTGGTCATCAACGTCGCAGGCGAGGCGTCCTGGCTGATGAACATGCAGGAGATGGGCACGGCGATCCAGTTCCGCGCCCCGGTCAAGCAGTTCATCCTGAACAACGAGCGCCTGGGCATGGTGCGCCAATGGCAGCAACTCCTGCACGGCGAGCGCTATTCGCAGTCCTGGTCCGACGCCCTGCCCGATTTCGTGAAACTGGCCGAGGCCTTCGGCTGCAAGGGCATCCGCTGCGACCACCCGGACCAACTGGATGATGCGATCCGCGAGATGATCGCCTACGACGGGCCGGTGATCTTCGATTGCCTGGTGGAAAAGCACGAGAACTGCCTGCCGATGATCCCCTCGGGCAATGCGCACAACCAGATGCTGCTGCCCGACGACGAGGTGCGCGCCATCACCGGCGCCGGGGCGACCCTGGTATGAGCCGCGCCCTCCTCCTTGTGCTGGCGCTGCTGCCCGGCTGCTCGATGGGCGCCATGATCGCCGCCGACCCCGACGCGCAGCGGGTCGAGATCGGCGGCGACGTGTTCCACGTCCTGATCGACGGCGACATGGCCACGGTCAACAACTTCTCGACCGGCATCAACAACCAGCTCCGCCTGCGCGACGGGGCCCGGGCCGCCATCGACCAGCTCACCGATTGCGCCATCGGCGAACTCATCAAGCTTGAAGAAATCAACATCTGGCAGGCGCGGCTGACCTGCCCGCCCCGAACCTGAGGCCCCGAAATGTCCCCCCTGAAGATCCAGCAAGGCTCGTCCAAGCACTCGGCCTATGACCTGCGCGACCCCTATGCCGAGGTGATCGAGACCCACACCCTGACCGTCATCGTCGACAACGAACCCGGCGTGCTGGCGCGGGTGATCGGCCTGTTCTCCGGGCGCGGCTACAACATCGAAAGCCTGACGGTCGCGGAAACCGACCATCAGGGGCATCGTTCGCGCATCACCGTCGTCACCACCGGCACCCCGCAGGTGATCGAACAGATCAAGGCGCAACTCGGGCGCATGGTGCCGGTGCATCAGGTGCAGGACCTGACGGTCGAAGGCCCCTCGGTCGAACGCGAACTGGCGTTGCTGAAAGTGGCCGGCAAGGGCGAGCACCGGATCGAGGCGCTGCGCCTGGCCGAGATCTTCCGCGCCAATGTGGTGGATTCCACGCTGGAGAGCTTCGTGTTCGAAATGACCGGCGCGCCCTCGAAGATCGACGCCTTCGCCGATCTGATGCGCCCCCTCGGCCTGCGCGAGATCGCCCGCACCGGCGTTGCGGCGCTGGCCCGCGGCAGCTGATGCTGACGCGGTTTGGCGGCCATGACGTGCTCTTCGTCATGGATGTGGAGGCCGAATACGGCCCGCACCTGCGCCGCCGCTTCACCCCGCTCCTCACAGGCGTCGGCCCGGTCGAGGCAGCACTTGTGCTGAGCGAATCCCTCACCCGCCTGTCGCTGGCCGGCACCCCGCCTGATCTCGTGGTCTCGCTGGGTTCCGCCGGCTCGGCGCGGCTGCAGCACGGCGCGGTCTATCAGGCGCGCAGCGTGTCCTGGCGCGACATCGACGCCTCGCCCCTGGGCATCCCGCGCGGCATCACGCCCTTCTCGGGCCTGCCCGCCACCCTGCCCCTGGGCCCCGCCATCCCGGGCCTCGCGCAGGCCAGCCTGTCCACCGGCGCCAACATCGTCTCGGGCGCGGCCTATGCCGCGATCCCCGAGGACATGGTCGACATGGAAACCTGGTCCGCCGCCCGCGCCTGCATGCGCGCGGGCCTGCCGATGATCGCGCTGCGCGGCATTTCCGATGGCCAGAGCGAGCTGGCCGGCCTCAACGACTGGGCGAGCTACCTGCCCCTCGTCGACAAGGCCCTCGCCGCCGCCCTCGACCGCCTGGAAACCGCCCTCCAGGGCGGCCTCCTCGGCTGACTTCATCTGTCCTCAAATATCCACGGGGGTGTCCAGAGGGGGCCCGTGGGTCCCCTCTGGCGGGGGAGCGCGAGGGGGCTGGCCCCCTCGCCCCCCCTCAGACCACCGTCTCGCGGTCCGTTTCCGTCACCAGCCAGTCGCGAAACAGCGCCACCTCGCGCTTGCCCCGCCCCCCGTCCGGCTCGGCAAAATAATACCCGTAGCCCGAGGGCACCTCATCGCCCAGGGCCACCAGCGCCCCCGCCTCCAGTTCCGGCCGGATCAGGAAGGCGGGCATCAGCGCGACCCCCATCCCCGCCGCCACCGCCTGCGCCAGCGTCGAAACCATCTCGACCCGCATCGCCGGCGCCGGCACGGACCCGGGCAATCCCGCCCGCGCCCAGTATTCCGCCCAGCCCTCAGGGCGCGAGGCCAGCGCCAGCAGCGGCTGGCCCAGGGTCCCCGCCACCCCCGGCGCCCCCACCGGAACCACCCGCTCCTCCATCAGCAGCGTCAGGCGCGCCCCGGGCCAGTCGCCCCGCCCCGAATGGATCGCCCCGTCCACCCCCGCCGCCCGCATGTCGAACCGCCCGATCCGCGTGCTGACATGCAGCGTGATCTCCGGGTGGCGGCGCACGAAGCGCGGGATGCGCGGCATCAGCCAGCGCGTGCCGAAGGTCGGCAGGATCGCGAGGCGCAGCCCGTGATCCGGCGCCTGCCCGCGCGCCTCCATCGCGCCCTGCCCCAGAACCTCCAGCGCCGCCCGCGCCGCCCGGGCATAGGCCGCGCCCGCCTCGGTCAGCCCCTGCCCGCGCTCCACCAGCGCCACGCCCAGCTGCCCCTCCAGCTGCGCCACCTGCCGCGAAATCGCCCCCTGCGTCTGCCCCAACTCGCGCGCCGCCGCCGTGAAACTGCCGGCCCGCGCCAGCGCGTCAAAGGCCAGCAGGGCGGGCATGTTGGGAAAAAGCCGTCGCTGCATTCCGTTTCCTCATGGCGTCTTGCGAAAATAGCGGTTCTTCACGCCAGAGTCTCATGCTAAATCCGCACCAAACCGGAGGATCCCATGACCGACCGCCCCAAGCTGAAACCCAAGGACACCCCTGATCTGGCCCGCTTCCAGTGGGACGACGCCCTGCGCCTCGAAACCCAACTGACCGAGGACGAGCGCCTCCTGCGCGACGCCGCCCGCGATTTCGCGCAATCCGTGCTCCAGCCCCGCGTGATCGAGGCCTACCGCACCGAAAAATCCGACCCCGAACTCTTTTCCCTGATGGGCGAGGCCGGGCTTCTGGGCACCACGATTCCTGAGGAATACGGCGGCCTGGGCGCCGGTTACGTCACCTACGGCCTCGTCGCCCGCGAGATCGAGCGCGTCGATTCCGGCTATCGCAGCATGATGTCGGTGCAGTCCTCGCTGGTGATGTATCCGATCTACGCCTACGGCTCCGAAGACCAGCGCCAGAAATACCTCCCCGGCCTCGCCTCGGGCGCGCTGATCGGCTGCTTCGGCCTGACCGAACCCGACGCCGGCTCCGACCCCGCCGGCATGAAGACCCGGGCCGAGAAAACCGCCACCGGCTACCGCCTGACCGGCACCAAGATGTGGATCTCCAACGCGCCCTTCGCCGATGTCTTCGTCGTCTGGGCCAAATCCGACGCCCACGGCGGCCGCATCCGGGGCTTCGTGCTGGACAAGGGCACCCCGGGCCTCAGCGCCCCCAAGATCGAAGGCAAGCTCTCGCTTCGCGCCTCGACCACCGGCGAAATCGTCATGCAGGGGGTCGAGGTGGGCGAAGACGCCCTCCTGCCCCATGTCGAAGGCCTCAAGGGCCCCTTCGGCTGCCTCAACCGCGCCCGCTACGGCATCGCCTGGGGGGTGATGGGGGCGGCCGAATTCTGCTGGCACGCCGCGCGCCAGTATGGCCTCGACCGCAAGCAGTTCGACAAACCCCTCGCCGGCACGCAACTGTTCCAGAAGAAGCTCGCCGACATGCAGACCGAGATCACCTTGGGCCTGCAGGCCGCGCTCCAGGTTGGTCGCCTCATGGACCAGGCCAATGCCGCGCCCGAGATGATCTCGCTCATCAAGCGCAACAACTGCGGCAAGGCGCTGGAGATCGCCCGCGTCTCGCGCGACATGCACGGCGGCAACGGCATTTCCGAAACCTTCCAGGTCATCCGCCACATGGTAAACCTGGAAACCGTCAACACCTACGAAGGCACCCATGACGTGCACGCGCTGATCCTGGGCCGCGCCCAGACGGGGCTGCAAGCCTTCTTCTGATCCCTCTTTGCTCGGCAAATATCCCGGGGGGTTCGGGGGGCAGCGCCCCCCGGCCCGTGGAACACGGGCGCGCGCGGCGAGTGGGGGGCTTCAGCCCCCCGGCGAGCCGCGCGCCCCTACCGCCGCCGGGCCAGCAGCGGCGCCAGATACCGCCCTGTGTGGCTCCCCGCCACCGCCGCCACCTGTTCCGGCGTGCCTTCCGCCACGATGCGCCCGCCGCCATCGCCCCCTTCGGGGCCGATATCGATCACCCAGTCGGCGGTCTTCACCACATCCAGGTTGTGTTCGATCACCACCACCGTGTTGCCCTGATCGACCAGCTCGTGCAGCACTTCCAGCAGCTTTCGCACATCCTCGAAATGCAGGCCGGTCGTCGGTTCATCCAGGATATACAGCGTCCGCCCCGTCGACTTGCGGCTCAGTTCCTTGGACAGTTTCACCCTTTGCGCCTCGCCGCCTGACAGGGTCGTGGCCTGCTGGCCGACCTTCACATAGCCCAAGCCCACCCGCACGAGCGCATCCATCTTTTCCCGGATCGCGGGGACAGCGGTGAAAAACTCCTGCGCCTCGTCCACGGTCATGTCGAGCACGTCGGAAATCGACTTGCCCTTGAACAGCACCTCCAGCGTCTCGCGGTTATACCGCTTGCCCTTGCAGGTCTCGCAAGTGACATAGACATCGGGCAGGAAGTTCATCTCGATCTTCAGCACGCCGTCGCCCTGACAGGCCTCGCAGCGCCCGCCCTTGACGTTGAAGCTGAACCGCCCGGGTTTGTAACCCCTCGCCTTGGCCTCAGGCAGCCCCGCGAACCAGTCGCGGATCGGGCCGAAAGCGTCGGTATAGGTGGCGGGGTTACTGCGCGGGGTGCGGCCGATGGGGCGCTGGTCGATGTCGATGACCTTGTCCAGATGCTGCAGCCCCATCACCGTTTCGCAAGGCGCCGGGGTCTGGCGCGCGCCGTTGAGGCGCATGGACGCCGTCTTGAACAGCGTCTCGATCGTCAGCGTGGATTTGCCGCCGCCCGAAACCCCAGTCACGCAGACGAACTTGCCCAGGGGGAAATCGACCGTCACGTCCTTGAGGTTGTTGCCATTCGCCTTGACGACGCGGATCGCCTTGCCGTTGCCCTCGCGCCGGGTGCGGGGCACCTCGATCCGGCGGGTGCCGATCAGGTATTGCCCGGTCACGCTGGCGCCATCGGCGGCGATCATCGCGGGCGTTCCTTCCGACACGATCCGCCCGCCATGCACCCCGGCGCCCGGCCCCATGTCCAGAACCCAGTCGGCGGTGCGGATCGCGTCCTCGTCATGCTCCACGACCAGCACCGTATTGCCCTGATCGCGCAGATTGCGCAGCGTGGTCAGCAGGCGGTCGTTGTCGCGCTGGTGCAGGCCGATGCTGGGCTCGTCAAGGACATAGAGCACCCCGGTCAGGCCGCTGCCGATCTGGCTGGCCAGGCGGATGCGCTGGCTTTCCCCGCCCGACAGCGTGCCCGCCGCGCGGCTGAGGGTCAGGTAATCCAGCCCCACATTCACCAGGAACCCCAGCCGTTCGCGGATTTCCTTCAGGATCGCGGTGGCGATCTGGTTCTTCTGCACGCTCAGATGGTTGGGCGCGTCGGTGATCCAGTCCAGCGCCTCGCGGATCGACATTTCGGAGACTTGCGAAATATGCTTGCCGGCGATCTTCACGGCCAGCGCCTCGGGCTTCAGCCTCGCGCCGCCGCAGGTGCTGCAGGGGCGGTTGTTCTGATAGCGCTCGAATTCCTCGCGCACCCAGGCGCTGTCGGTTTCCTTCCAGCGCCGCTCCATGTTGGGGATCACGCCTTCGAACACCCGCGTCACCGAATAGACCCGGCCCGCGTCGTCGTAGCGGAAGGGGATCTCCTCGCCGTCGGACCCGCGCAGGAGGATCGTCTTCACACGCTCGGGCAGGTCGCGCCAGGGCTTGCGGGAGTCGAACTTGTAGTGTTTCGCCAGCGCCTCGATGGTCTGCAGGAAATAGGGCGACTTGCCCTTGCGCCAGGGGGCGATGGCGCCGTCTTCCAGCCGCAGCATCTGGTCGGGCACCACGAGGCGCTCGTCGAAGAACAATTCCACCCCCAGCCCGTCGCAGGCCGGACAGGCGCCGAAGGGGGCGTTGAAGGAAAAGAGGCGCGGTTCGATTTCTGCGATGGTGAAGCCGCTGACCGGGCAGGCGAATTTTTCCGAGAACGTGATCCGCTCGGGCGCCTCGCCCGCGTCGATCTGCTCCTGCGTCTGGGCCAGTTCGATGATCGCGATGCCATCGGCCAGATCCAGCGCGGTGCGGAAACTGTCGGCCAGCCGCGTTTCCGTGCCGGGGCGCACCACGATGCGGTCCACCACCACGTCGATGTCATGGCGCAGTTTCTTGTCCAGATCGGGCGGCGAGTCCAGTTCGTGGAACGCCCCGTCCACCTTGACCCGCTGGAAGCCCTGCTTGCGCAGTTCCAGCAATTCCTTGCGGTATTCGCCCTTGCGGTCGCGGATGATGGGGGCCAGCAGATAGGCGCGGGTGCCCTCGGGCATGGCCAGGACGCGGTCCACCATGTCCTGCACCTGCTGCGCCTCGATGGGCAGCCCGGTGGCGGGGGAATAGGGCGTGCCGGCGCGGGCGAAGAGGAGGCGCAGGTAGTCGTGGATTTCCGTGACCGTGCCGACGGTGGAGCGCGGGTTCTTCGAGGTCGTCTTCTGCTCGATGGAGATCGCCGGGCTCAGGCCCGCGATATGGTCCACATCGGGCTTCTGCATCATGTCCAGGAACTGCCGCGCATAGGCGCTGAGCGATTCCACATAGCGCCGCTGCCCTTCGGCATAGATCGTGTCGAAGGCCAAGCTGGACTTGCCTGACCCCGACAGGCCGGTGATCACCACCAACTGGTCGCGCGGGATGTTCACATCCACGCCCTTCAGGTTGTGCTCGCGCGCGCCCCGGATTTCGATGAACTTCTGCTCGGCCATGATCCCGCCCCGTCAACCGCCGCAACATAGCCCGCCACGGCCAACTCTCCAATGTCAAAACAGGAACGAAACGGCAACTCGCAGGGTCTTTTCAGCGATTTTCACATTCATGCTCTTGAATATTTATCGCGACTGTGCCAGATAGGTCGCAAGTCCCCATGCACCCCAGGAGCCGCGCATGTTCAACCTGTTTTCCTCGCTGACCCGTTCCGCCCCCGCCCTCGACCCCGCCGAGGCCGTCAAGGCCGTGGCCGAAAAGCGCGCCATCGTGATCGACGTGCGCGAACCCGACGAGGTGCGCGCCTCGGGCAAGGCCAAGGGCGGGCTGAACCTGCCGCTCAGCCGCCTCCACCTGACCGCCGATCCCCAATCCGGTCATTTCGACAAGGCGCTGGCCGCCGCGCTGAAAGCCGGGCAGGACGTGTATCTGTATTGCGCCTCAGGCGCGCGGTCGTCGCGGGCGGCGGGCATCCTGCGCCAGCACGGGTTCGAGAAGGTCCACAACCTGGGCACCCTGAACGCCTGGGCGCAAGGCGGCGGGCAGATCGCCCGCTGACCCCCTCGCGCGGTTTTGCGCGTCAGGGTGCCGCTTTCCGTCGCCAATCCGGCGCGCCCCATGCTAGCAAGGGGGCGCGCACGGCGGAGGGCGGCATCATGTTCAAGGTTCTGGCATCCACCTGGGCGCTTCTGCTGGGCCTGATGCTGCTGATGCTGGGCAACGGGATGCAGGGCACGCTTCTGGGCATCCGCGGCGCGATCGAGAATTTCTCGACCACCGAGATGTCGATCGTGATGTCGTGCTATTTCATCGGCTTCCTGTTCGGCAGCCGCATGGCGCCCGAGATGATCCGCCGCGTCGGCCATGTCCGCGTCTTTGCCGCGCTGGGATCGCTGATTTCGGCGGTTCTGATCCTCTATGCCGCGGCGCCGCACTGGATCCTCTGGGCGCTGATGCGCATCGTGATCGGGTTCAGCTTCTCGGGCGTCTACATTACCGCCGAAAGCTGGCTCAACAACGCCTCGACCAACGAGAACCGCGGTCAGGCGATGTCGCTGTATCTGATCGTGCAGATGATCGGCATCATCGCGGCGCAGGTGCTGGTCAATTTCGGCGATCCGGCGGGATACATCCTGTTCATCATCCCGTCGATCCTGGTGTCGCTGGCCTTCACCCCGATCCTGCTGTCGGTGGCCCCTGCCCCGGCGTTCGACACCACCCGCCCGCTCA
>Ga0075157_10002305_pt1 | contig 11190 bp, 7 predicted proteins | sample JI81BgreenDNA_FD_70967 | JGI IMG/M metagenome (GOLD analysis project Ga0075157, IMG submission 70967) | Wastewater effluent complex algal communities from Wisconsin, to seasonally profile nutrient transformation and Carbon sequestration -... | ecosystem: Engineered > WWTP > Effluent > Algae...
CCAGTAGCAGAAGAAAACACCCTAACAGTCCAATAATAAGAAGTTCCCACTACAGGAGCAGCATTAGAACCTGCCGAACCACTTTGCCAAGTATAATTAAGCAAACCAGCAGCACTATAATTTACAGGAACATTGGATGTAGGGTTAGCTTCTGAGGTAAATCCATTGGCAGCAGTCCAACCAGTTCCCACTTTAGAGATTTGTAATCTGTAAGACCCACCAGAAACACTGCTTGTCCAAGAGAGTTTAACAGGAATAGTAACATTAGCATTAGGAGCAGGAGAAACAGCCAATACACCTTGATCAGTAGTGAATTTTTTGACAGGAGTGTATTTAGAAGTACCAGTAGTTTGGTCGAAGCTTCTGAGAGTATAATAGTAAGAGGTACTGGGTCTTGGACCTTCAAAAGATCCAGCTACACCATCAATCCAAGTGAAATTGAGGGTATTGGAGAGACTGGCATTGACAACAATGGTAGAGGAAGTGGTAGTAGCTGAAGTAAATCCATCAGTTTCATTCCAGCCAGTGTTAGAAGTAGAAACCTGTAATCTAAATTGAGTAGCATTGACAGGGGTAGTCCAAGTAAAAGTAACAGGTCTAGCAGTTCCAGTTGCATTATTGGCGGGATTCACAGTTGTTGGGATATTACTGACTGTTCCACCATTGTTTAGCATATTCATCCAAGTAGTCCAAGGAAGAATATTTGGACAATCTGTATTAGTTCCAGGCATTTCTTTATGACCTCTAATACCAGGTAAAGACCTTGTTTTAGAGATAGCATATTTGTTACAGAAAAATCTGGCAATATCAGTAGAGGCTTTTAAAAGAGTAGTATTATTCCAAGCAGATGGATTAGACGAATATACGGCATGTTCTGTTCCAATAGAACGGGAATTGTTAGTTGTTCCACTGGCTCCTGCATGATATGCATTAGCAGAAACCTTCACACACTGATAAATTTTACCATCAGTATCGACAATGAAATGAGCAGAAGAAGTAGTTGCAGGAGGGCGACATTGTCTAAACCAACTAATAGCACCAGGAACAGTTCCAGTGGCTAAGTAATGGTTTACCCATGTATCAATATCTGTACTTCCTCTTGAACCTTGGTTACAGTCTGTAAATGAAGCAATTGCACCAGGGTAATCTACTGTTCCTGTAGTAGCACCCTCTGTAATTACACCTTCTTTATTCTGTTTTTGAGAAAATAATCCTTCTCGGGCTATTCTTTCTTCGTAGTTACTGATTAAACTAGTTATTTCATTATTTTTTCTACCAATAAAGTCTGTTTTTTCCTTCCAAAGAGTAATCTCCCCCTGACTACCATTGTTTAAAATCTTTAAATAGGAGATAGCTTGCATTTCTCTAAGTTCTGGTTCTGCTAAACCTGTAATCATTTTCAATGCTTCTAACCAACTCAAAATATCTTGGTGATTTCTTACTTTGTTTGTACCATAATATTGTGAAAGTAGTGCTGCTGCAGCTCTAATATTCTGACGGGCATCAAATTTTACTTCATCTTTGGTAGCCTTAATTAATTTGGCTCCATCAGAAAGTGTATTACTCAAAGTACCATCTACAAGTCCCATAACGCCCCAAGAGTTATACATAGAAGGACCGGCCATACAATAGTTATTATAACCTTTTGCAATAGCATTTAAAATTTCATAAGGTACATCAAATTCTAGAGAGGCTTGTTTCAAAAATTTTTGAATGGTACTGATACTTGGATGAGCATCATTGATAGATTTATAATAAATCTCATAGTCTTCATAGTCATGCCCTTTTGAACCACTTGTTTTGAGGGCATGGGTTGATTTTCCAATTAAAAGTTCTGTGAAATCACCTTTTAAATACAAATCACCATTTTTATCAATTCTTTGGATAGGTAAATCCATTAATTGTTGGAAACTTCGTTCATCTTGAGCATTTACTCGAAAAAATGTCAAGACAAACAATGCAAGGAAATAAATTTTTCTAAACATACCTTTAGATTTAGAGATTTAAGTTAAGTTGTTTAATTGTTTCATCTTAGTTTTTCTAAGACAAGGCAAATGTATAAATGAATTTACTTAAGAAGTAGATATATAGGTAGATACAAAGTGGACAAGCCTTTCTGAGTGGGTGGACTTTAGGAGGACAATCATAAAAAAGTAATCAAAACTCTTTAAAAATAGAGCATATTGTTAAAGAGTTTTGATTTATATACATTCAATGGGTTTGAATTATAATGGTTGTGTAAGAGCCTTACTTACATCCACTGTACCCCAACCATAAGGATTTGGCTTTGAAATACCTGCTCTATATTTATCAGCAGCTTTCTGAAGTCTGAAGAATATATTAATCGCTGATTCATTAGGAAACTTAGACCATACAAGGGCTGCCATACCTGCCATTGTAGCAGTTGCTACAGAAGAACCACCAATATTGTTGGGTGTTGTACTACTGCTATTTGCTGTACCAAGAGGATGTACCTTTAATTCAGCAGTTCCAGCAAGTACTTTTTCCATAACTACCACAAAATCAGTTTGATTACCAACTACACATTGTTCACAACGCAGATAATCGGTTGCTATTCCAGAAACTGCAATTGTAGCAGAACCCATATTAGCAGGAAATACAATATCATCTGCACCTACAAAACTCCCTGAACCAGAAATCAAGAAAGGAGCTGTTCCTGAGGCAACAAAAATTAATTTTCTACCAGTATTATATGCTCTTTGTATAGCATTGGCAATGAGAGTATTATTGCCTACTCTTCCTAAACTCATACTGGCAATTCGCATATTACTATTTTGAGCAAAACTATCAAAACCAGCAGCAACTGCATTAACTTCCTCGGCAGAATCAATGTAAACATCATAAGTAACACGAGCAACCAAAAGATTACATCCATAAGCGACTCCTGCTGTTGAAGCAAGATTATCAATTCTTGGGGCTCCTACCACACCTGAAAGAGATGTTCCATGTCCACATCCATCGGCTGAGGGAAGTAATGTTCCAGAAGAGTTTCTCAAGAAAGAAATATTTCCTCTTGTTCTTCCTGTAACCAAACCACTATTAAATCTACCAACTAATAAGCTTTGATCAGGATTTAATCCTGTATCAAATACCATCACACCAATGCCTTTTCCTGTAACAGCAGTAGCCCAAGCATCTCTAATTTTATGATATTTGTAATTCCAAGACATCAGAGACTGAGAAGTAGTATTAATTTTATCGTAATGAGTTCCTAATCTTAAATCAGGATTAGCCTGATATCCTCCCTCACAACCAACAGATTGTCCACTTGGATTTCTTGAACTGACGTTATTTTCTGCTTTAGGCTCGTAGGTCGATTCTGCATATTTATAAAAAGGACTCGTTCTGATTTTTCTGATGACAGAAGGATTATTCACTTTTACACTAAATGTTGCATAAGATTCGTTGTCGAAACTAAGAATATCTTCGAGTTTAATTTCTGGATTTACTTGTTTTTCTGCGTCTAAAATCAATTGAATCATTTGATTACGAGCATCTTTCCAAGCAGAAGATTGGTTTTCTTCTTTAATAATGATGTCGTTTGCTTGAGCAATAGAAAGATTACTAGGCTTATAACCTACTAGTAAATTTCCGTCTTGAGAGTTTTTAACACCACTCCAAAGCTCATCATCAGAAGCTTTGTTCCAGTCAAAAGGTTGCTGTGTACTGATGATTTGTTTTTTGATGGTTTCATTTAACTGATTAATAGACAGTGTTTGTAAAACTGTTGATTGACTAGAGTTGTTAGGCACAAGCTCTGATTTTTTACAAGCTCCCAAAGCTAGTAAACTTGTTAAGGTGAGGAAATAAATTTTACGTGAAAACATACTACTGAATTTTTTTAAGTGAATGGTTTGTTTGTAATGTCTAATTGTAATAAAAGTACAAGTCTTGCAAGACGATACAAAAGTAGAGGCTTATGACCTCCAATCCTAAAAAAATGAGTAGACATGAAATAGACAGAAGAGAAAATAAGGTGGACTTTAAGAGGACAAAAGCCTTATTACTAAAAACAGCAATAAGGCTTCTTGAAAAAGTACAATATTTTTTTATAATTAACTAACTTTTTTATGATCTTGTCTGATTTTTAAATAACTTCTAATAACTGTAAAAGTGGTAATAGCCAAGAAGAAAATGATGATATACTCAACATAATTGACTAGTTGAGGAAACTGTTTGCCAAGAAAATAGCCTCCAAAGACCAACAATCCAGACCAGAGTAAAGCACCTATAATATTATAAATAGTAAAAATACCTAAAGGCATACGAGCCATTCCTGCAAGGAGTGGAGCAAATGTTCTGATAATAGGCAGAAAACGACCAATAATAAGAGCTTTTCCACCATTGGTATTGAAAAAGCTACGAGTATTTTCAATATATTTTTTCTTGAAAAACCAAGTTTCTTTTCTGTTTTCAAAGTTTTTTCCTACAATTTTTCCAAAAACATAGCCTGAAAAATTTCCAAGTATAGCAGCTCCACAAATACCAGCAAAAACACCAACTACATTGCCTCCTAAATAGGCATCGCAAAGCATACCCGAAAGAAATAAAAGATAGTCACCAGGTAAAAAGAAACCAAAAAACCAACCTGTTTCTAAATAGACAATAATGGTAATGAGTAGTAAACCACCTGTTTGTATAGCTTCTTTAGAATCGGTAAGGGTTTTAAAAAATGCAAAAAACTCATCCATAATACAAAAATATTGGCTTAAATATCAAAAATATTATAAAAAATTAAACAATAGCTTCATCAGGAATTTCTTGAGCTTTGTACTCTTCTATCCAGAAATTATTATATCCCAATCCGATGCTAATACTGATGTTACCTTCTTGGAGCATCTCCAATATGGCTAAAAAATTATAAATAAAACCAATTTTGCCTAAATCTGTACGAATTAAATCTTCAAAAGAAACACGTTTTTGGTTTTTGATGCTATTTAATAAGAATCTTCGCTGACCTTCAATCGTGTAAGGATATTGAAAAATGGTATGTTGTCCAACTCTACTATTATTTTTATAACGTTCAGTTACTTTTTCATAAACTTTTAAAAGTTTATATAAATCAAGGTCTTGCAACTCAGCTTCTACATTGCTCACTGCTGATATTTTTTTTAATTCGCTTACAATATTTCCACGAACATCTTTTTGTAAACGTTCTTCTTCCATACGTGCAAACTCAGCAATTACACTTTTATATTTTTTATATTCTAAAAGGTGTTTCACAAGTTCATCACGAGGGTCTATTTCATTACCCTGTTCATCCAATTCAGGTCTAGGTAAAAGCATTTTGGCTTTAATTCTCACAAGAGTACCAGCCACCAAAATAAATTCGCTGGCAACTTCCATATTTAAGTGTTCTAAGTGCTGAATATATTCAAGAAAATCTTTGGTAATCTGAGAGATAGGAATGTCATAAATGTCTAACTCATCTCTTTCAATAAAAAACAACAACAAATCGAATGGTCCTTCAAAGAGAGGTAATTTGATTTCAAAATTCATAAAATAAATACAAAATATTCGTGCAAATGTATAGATTTTTTCTGAGATACAGATGAGATTCTACAATTTAACGAAAAGTTTATCTTAGAGTAGTTTATTCTCAAAATAATTTATTATTCTTGTTTTTAAGTACACACTTAAGTATTCAAATTATATTAAACTATGCTGAAAACCTCTGTTCCTAAAAACGACCCTAAAATTACCAATGCTTGGACTATGTACGACTGGGCAAATTCAGCCTTTTCACTTGTCATTGCCTCTGCTGTTTTTCCTGGGTATAGTGATAGTGTTACCAAAAATGCTGATGGAACATCTGAAATCTTATTTTTGGGATCTACCATCAAAAATACAGTTATCTTTGAATATGCTGCTTCTTTAGCTTTTTTTCTGATAGCCCTGATTAGCCCAATTCTTACAGCCATAGCCGATTATAGTGGTCGTAAAAAAGCATTTATGCAATTTTTCTGCATTTTAGGAACGATAGCCTGTTTTATCCTTACATTATTCAAAGACTTATCTACAATTCATTGGGGAGTTCTGGGTTATATGTTAGGGTTGATAGGCTATGCAGGTAGTGTCGTTTTCAATAACTCTTATTTACCTGATATAGCTACTGATGACCAGTTTGACAGGCTGAGTGCTAAGGCATTTGCGAGAGGATATATTGGTAGTGTCATCTTGTTGGTATTTTCTTTAGCTCTGATTATTTTTAGAAAAGATTTAGGTATTGAAGATGGAAGTATAGCTCCTCGTATTTCATTTGCTCTTACAGGCTTATGGTGGATTGGGTTTGCTCAATATAGCTTCTACTATATGCCCAATAATGTTTATCAGAAAGAGGCAAAAGGGAATTGGCTTTTGAATGGTTTTAAAGAATTGGGGAATGTTTGGCAACAAGTACGCCCACTCAAGTATCTCAAAATGTTTGTACTGTCTTTCTTTTTTTATAATATGGCTGTACAAAGTGTGATGTATTTGGCTCCTTTTTTTGCAAAAGAAGAAGTAATTATAAAAGAAACAGGCGAAAAAATGCCAGAACAATCACTGATTATAGTAGTTCTGATTATTCAGTTGGTTGCTATTGTAGGCTCTTATTTCTTTTCTGCGATTTCTAATAAAAAAGGGAACTCTTATTCGTTGCGAGTAGCAGTCATTTTTTGGATAGGGATTTGTATTTGGGCTTATTTTATAAAATATGAAATAAGTTTTTATGGATTGGCAGGTTGTGTGGGTTTTGTGATGGGAGGCGTTCAGTCACTTTCACGTTCTACGTATGCCAAACTCATGCCCGAAACAACAGATACAGCCTCATTCTTTAGTTTTTATGATGCTGCCGATAAAATTTCGACAGCTTTGGGTATTTTTGTTTACGGAGCAATTCATCATTTTACAGGAAGTATGAGAAACAGTGTACTTGCTCTGATGGGCTTTTTTGTAGTGGGTTTACTCGTTTTATTCTTTGTTCCTTCCAAAAAATCATACCAAAAAGAATTTACTGTTTAAAAACAGCAATTAAGATGGCAGAAAGTGTAGCAATGGCAGTAGTAATTTGCCAAAATACTACTTTGTGAGTCCATGGAGTATTTTTTACTTGAGTCATTTCTACAATTGGAGAAGGCAGAATCGTAGATTCTTGAATAGTATCTACGATTTCTTCTTTTTGTATGGGTTCTTTTTCTTGTTTGGGAGCATTTTGCTCTTTGAGTAGTTTGTTTTCTTGTGTCAGATTCTTATTTCGTGTTTGTAACCATTTGGTTTGCGTATTCAGGCGTTTGTTTTCATCTCGAAGTTGTTTGGCTTCGGGATGATTTTCTAATAAAAGTTTCATCTCTGAGGCTGTATAATAACGCTCATCACCACAAACAATGCAGCGTGTTTCTGCATCAAAGTTTACAGTTTCACAATTAAGACAAAGCCAAGACATATTTTATAGACAAATTATAAATGTTTCTAATAGAAACTATTAATTGATTAAAACAAAGGCAAGTGCACCAGCTAAGAATCCCAATAGAGCAAACAGTGATATTCTACGCAGATACCAAGTAAAGCTGATATCTTCCATACCCATAGCAGCTACTCCAGCAGCAGATCCAATAATCAGAATACTACCACCTGTACCAGTCGAGTAGGCTAAAAATAACCATAATTTACTATCCATAGGAAACTCTGCCAAAGAATACATGTTTTGAGCTGCGGCAAGTAATGGAACATTATCTACAACAGATGAAGCTGCTCCAATAATAGTTACAATCACATCCAAATTTCCTACATAAGTATTGAGTAAGCCTGCAAACCCTTTCAGTAATTGTGTCGACTCCAAAGCACCAACAGCAAGCAGAATACCTAAGAAAAATAAAATACTAGATGTATCAATTCTGGAAAGGGCATGAGCCACAGAAAGAGGTCTTCTACGTTCGTCATCTTTATTGCTATGAATAATTTCGGAAAATACCCAAACCAAACCCAGACCTAAAAGAATGCCCATATAAGGTGGAAGATGTGTAACGGTCTTAAAAACAGGCACTAGCAACAGAATACCTACCCCAAAAATTAACATTTTTTTCCCATCAGGATTAGCATCTGTATTGCGTTCCATTTTCTCTAGTTCTTGTTTTGGCAGTCTGAACTGATAATATATCAATGGAATAAGTGTACAAATTAAACTGGGTATAAAGACTTTTGTAATAACTGCTCCAGCCGAAATTTGTCCTTTTATCCAAAGCATGGTGGTTGTGACATCACCAATCGGTGACCAAGCCCCTCCAGCATTGGCAGCAATAATCATAATGCCTACAAGCAACATTCTTTGTTCCTTATCTTTGATAATTTTTCTAAGAATGGAAACCATTACAATGGCTGTTGTAAGGTTATCAATAATGGCAGACAAGAAAAAAGCAAGTAAACTCATCACCCACATCAGGCGTTTGTTGTTAGGAGTATTGATTTGACTTTTTACAATATCAAAACCATCATGGGCGTCAATAAGCTCTACAATGGTCATTGCTCCCATTAAAAAGAATAAAATCTGAGCTATCTCTGATAAATGATGAGCCAAATGTTCGGAAACTACTTCTTTATTTTCAGAAAATAAAACATAGACTACCCAACAGAGTACCCCTGTAATTAATGCAGAAGCTGTTTTGTTTAAACGAATATTATGTTCTAACGCAATAAGTAAATATCCTACTACAAAAATTCCGATTAATAATGGTATCATAGCTAAAATATGTTTAAGGAGTATTGTTCGAAAGTCTCAAAAATACAGAATTAAAAAATTTGAGCCAAGAAATATCACTAATAAACGACTTTGGTATAAGGTTTGGTAAACTATCAAAAACTAACTGTTTAAGTATGAAAAAAATTATTTTAACCTCATTATTTTTCTATTATTCTATGAGCCAATTATTTAGCCAAGAATTAAGAAACTCCGATAAGTTTGCTTTCAGCATGCTGAAAAACTTAGCAAAAAATGAAAATACTTTTCTTTCGCCGTATAGTATTCGTACCATTCTGAGTTTGTGTGCAGAAGGGGCAAATGGTGCAACACTCGATGAAATGCAAAAAACACTGTATTTGGATGCCGATGCTACCAAAAGACAAAAAGAAATGCAAATGATTATCCAGAAAATCTCCGATGCAAAAGATTTTAAACTGCTTACTACCAATATGTTGTGGATAGAAAAAAGTTTAGAAGTTTTAGACAATTATAAAAAACTTGCGAAAGACTTTTACATGGCAGGAGCAGAAATCTTGGGCTTTAAAGAAAACCCCGAAAAAGCTCGACAAAGAATCAATTTATTTGTAGAAGAGAAAACCAACAAAATGATTAAAAACCTATTGCCTGCTAATGTAATAGACAAAGAAACTAAAATGGTTTTGACCAATACTATTTATTTTAAAGCAGATTGGGAATATAGTTTTGATAAAAAGAACACCCAAAAAATTGATTTTAAAGTGAATAACGAAAAAGATGAAAAGGTTGATATGATGTATCAGAAGAATTTTTTTAAAGCGGGTATTTTAGATGGAAACTCTGTGATTCAGCTACCCTACAAAGGCAATAAAGTTTCGATGTGGGTAATTTTACCAAAAGACAAAAATCTTTCAGAACTTTTAAAAAATATAGATGCAAAACTGTGGACATCCCTTAAAAGTAGTGTAGCCAGAAAAGATGTAAGATTGTATCTACCTTTATTTGAATTTGAAACAAAATATATGTTGGCAAATGATTTAAAGTCAATGGGAATGCCAACAGCTTTCGGCAATGGGGCTCAATTTTCAGGAATTTCTCGAAAAACAAGTCTTAAAATTTCAGAAGTGATTCATCAAGCAAAGGTAAAAGTAGAAGAAAAAGGGACAGAAGCAGCAGCAGCAACGGCTGTTATCATGCGTGAAACCAGTAGTGCTCACCAAATTGACCGTATAGATCCTTTTATTTTTAAAGCTGACCATCCATTTTTATTTGTGATAGAGCATACAGAAACACAAGAAATTTTATTTATGGGAACAGTTCAAAAACCTACTAAATAACAAAAGCCTCTCAATTTGAGAGGCTTTTTGTTTAATTAATTAATACCATTGAATAATCGTCCCCATCTGATTTTTTTGTACCATTTGGCTCTTCCTTCCCACGACATCCAAATAAACAGAGCCTTTCCTACAACATGGTCAGCAGGAACAAAACCCCAATATCTCGAATCAGAAGATCTGTGTCTGTTGTCTCCCATCATAAAATAGTAATCTTGTTTGAAAGTGTATTCTGTAACAGCTTTTCCTTCAATGATTAACTGATTTTTTTCAATTTTGACTTCATCTTTATCATAACCCTCAAACTCCTGAATGGTAAATCCGTATAAAATCAGAGTATTTTCGTTGATAGCAATTTTAGCACCTTTTTTAGGAATCCATACAGGACCAAAATTATCTCTATTCCAAGTAAACTTAGGATGATTGGGGAAAACAGGGTTTCCTGCTACAAAATCAGCGATACCATCTTCTTTAACTACTAAATAACCAGAATTGGGTTCTACCTGATTTTTAGGTTCTATTTCTAGTTCAACTTTTGTTACTTGAGGCATTTTTTTGAAAGCCTCTACAGTTTTTTCGTTGATGTATGCTACATACATTTTTTTGTTACCATCAAAACTCTCAATATCGTGTTCATTGGCTTCTACTTTGTCATCATCAGCACTAAATAAGCCCATTTCTTGGAAGGTTTCAATAGGAATTTCTTCTTTTACATATACATAGTATTTATGTTGTACTTTTTCATGGTTTTGAAACTGCTTACCGTTTAAAAATACTTTTGTATCCTTCACTTCCAACGAATCGCCAGCAACTCCTACACAACGTTTGATATAGTTTGTTCTTAAATCAGTCGGATAACGATGCATTCTGGGTTCAAGTCCGGGGTAGTTAAATACCACAGCATCACCACTTTTTACTTCGGAAAAATGAGGCAAACGGTACTGAGGAAGTTGTATCCAAGTAAGATAAGAAGGTAAATTGGTTAGCCATATTTTTTGATGCGTAAGAGGCATTTGGAGAGGTGTTTTGGGTGTTCTTGCTCCATAATGCAGTTTACTTACAAATAGAAAATCACCTGTGAGTAAAGAACCCTCCATTGAAGAGGTAGGAATAGTATAGGCTTCTAAAAGTAACCAACGAAGA
>Ga0075157_10002309_pt1 | contig 11184 bp, 11 predicted proteins | sample JI81BgreenDNA_FD_70967 | JGI IMG/M metagenome (GOLD analysis project Ga0075157, IMG submission 70967) | Wastewater effluent complex algal communities from Wisconsin, to seasonally profile nutrient transformation and Carbon sequestration -... | ecosystem: Engineered > WWTP > Effluent > Algae...
TGTCGAAATTATTCAAGCCCTGGAGCCGATCGAAAAATCCCTCGATGTCGAAATTATTCAAGCCCTGGAGCCGATCGCACCTAGCGACATTCAACACCAGGCGTCGATCGAAAAATCCCTCGATGTCGATCGCATTGATGCGCCGGCCGAGTTCCCCGATATGGAATCTGCACTAGCAGAAATCAAGCGGCTGCGAACTGCTAATGAAGAATTGCTCAGTCGAGTGCGATCACAGTCAACAACTATTGCAAGAGCTAGAGACATATCCCCGGTTGCAAAGCCAAGTCTCAAGAGGGTTAGAGACATGGCGTCGCAAGCATTTCTTGACGTTGTAAAGGATGTCCACTACGGATTTAATTTAACTTGGGGGGCGGCAAAGAAGCATTTTAGACACCTCAAAGAAATCTGGGAGCTCTTGATTCTGGATGACTGGCCTTTAAGTGACTGGTTTAATCCACAGGCAGAACAGCAGGCAGAAGTACCGCTCCCGATATTTCCTCCAAAGCGCAGCAGATTTGGTGCTGTCCCGTTTTGCGATGACAATCTGATTGACTCCTACTTCCTCGGCTTCGCTGGTGTGGAGTCGAGCGGTCGCTCGCCCCCTTGGGGAGGTGATGCCATGCTGTAGACCTGCTCCATCCATATTTGCTGCATTATTCGCTTCTTTGTGCGATCGCCTTCGAGCTTGGCGATCGCTTCCTACCCACCTACAACAAAAATGGAACATCCAAACATGTACACATTCAAACATTCCGCATTGCCGCCGATTGACAATGCGATAAAAGGAGAAATCGCCGAGATTAATTTCAACGTGTCGAATCTTTTGCTGAAATTCCAAGGGCATTATCGCGCTCTCTCGGAACTGCGGGAAACACTTAATGACCTGCTAGACAGTTGCGAACTCAATTTGCAGTGTATCCGCATCGTTCCCGACGGCGATGAGGATGAAGGTGCGCCACGGGCGATCGGTTTTGCCGACTTGCCGACAGTAGAAAAGCACGTGGTTATATCCACTGCTATTACTTCCACAGTGGCAATCAAAATACTGGCAGAAGTCCTAGACTGTGATTTTGAAGACGCTGCCTTTCAAGTTAGAACCATCGGTCAAGCCGAGTTCGGATCGATGTCTCCAGAACAAATAGAACAAGCTATCACGCGGTTGTCTGAAATATTGCGTAACAAGCCTGACACAAGCGGATTCTTTATAGATATCTAAAATCCAAAATCTAAAATCTAAAAGCGATCGAGGTTCGACATTCGATTGCTTTTAAAAGCCGCATTGGCAAAAATCAACTTGACTCAAACCAATGATACCCGAAAACTCCGACAAATTACCAACTGATTCTAATTCGACATCCTCCAAGAATTCCCCTATGGAGTCCACCAATAAAAACAGTCGGCTGGTTTTGCGATTACTCGCAGATGTTAAGAGCTTGCTTGGAGTTGCCTACAGCGACGAGGAATTCAAGCAAACTTTTATAATCATTAAGTCAGCTAAGACGCGCGGGTTTTTAGGTATTCATAAATCCTCTGACATTTGCTTGGTCGAATGCATAAATATCGCCAATGAAATCTTGCGCTCTCGCACTACTGAACAAGTAGAACTTGTCGATGTTTTCAACAAAACCAAGTCACTTTATGTTTACGTCGCCCTCGTTGCACTCGGATTGATTCCCGCCTGATGATGGCTGTTCCCCTAACAGTCGAAACTCCCCTTTCTAAGGGGGGAGTCGCGGGCAAGGGTTGCGACCTCGCGCCAGTTCAAGTTCTTTAGAGGTGAGGTGGGTTTGAACAAAACCCTTACTGTTTCGTGGGGACGACAAACTGGCCGCAGACGCGCGGTGAATTCCAACCTCACCGCGCGATTAAAATTCCTAAGCCCCTGTGCGGATATGGGTGTAATGCCCCTGGGAGATTCGTGGGTTATGTAAGAATTTATTGCGTTGGGAAAAAAGTGAAAATAATAGGAATTGATGTGTCCGCGCACCGCGTGGACGTGGTTTTGCTTGAAAAATTTCCGACAATTGCTTTGAGGGATTTTTATCTTTCACCTGAATTCAAGCAAGTCCACTGTGTTTACGAAACGAATGAAATTCAGGATTTAGTCGATCGCATTGGCGATTGTGCAGCGGTAGCAATCCTTGAAGGTACCGGCACTTATTCCTACTTCTGGAAAGAGCAGCTTCAGAAAAAAGGAATTTTTGTACTGGTAGCAGACCAAGGACTTGTCAAGGCTACTCGCCGCAGTTTGGGAGGGACGGATAACAAAGATGACGAATTTGACGCGCTGGTAATGTGCGAGCTTTACCGCCGCCATTACCTTGAAATTTACGATCGCAGGTTTTGGGTGAAAGAATTAAACCCAAAAGTACAAGAAATCAGGCGTACATTGCTTGACCTCAAAACTACTACCCGCAAGCAAACCAGTTTCGTCAATACTATCAAAGGAAGACTTGCTTGGGAATATGCTGCCCGCGCCACAGTTAAAAGCGTTCGGCCGAACGGTTTCTTAAAAACAGGACAGCCACCGGCTTTCTGGGCTTGGCTTGCCGAGCGCGGCGAGTTTCTATCAAAAGCAGTTGTATCCCGGTTTGAAAATCACTACCACAAGGAGCAACAGAGCGATCGGGCGAACATCTCCGATCTGACGCGCCAGTTTGCAGCAGCGATCTGCGATTTGCACGACATTGAAGCCGCGCTCGAACTCCATCTCATAGAACTACTAGGTGACAGTTTGTTCGATCGCTATCACCAAGTTTTTGACCGGTTCGCTTTCGGACACCGCGAGCGCGGGTGGATACTTAGCAGAATTTACCCGTTTGAAGATTTCCAGTGCTTACCCAAAAAACGCGCGCTTCGGAGATTCCGGCAAGCTTGCGGTCTTGGCAAGGTTGAGAAATCTAGCGGCCAAGTCCGGGCCGGTGGCGGCGGTGGCAAGTGGACAGGCTGCGCGAACACCAGGAGCACCATGTGGACTTACATCAACTGTAGGATTGAACCGCAAAAGCTCAAAGGTCAGGCGTACACCCCTGTTCAATTAGAACTGCGAGAATATTTCCTTGGCCGCGCCCTCGATGCCGACGGAACAAAAAAGCGCGGCGGTCGGCTGGCAGACGCTCGAAATGCTAGCTGCCGGAAACTGGCGGATCTAGTGTTTCGAGAACTTTACAATGAGATAAGGTAACGAGATGATAGGCGATCGACTCCGATCGCCTTTTTGCTAAATCAAACCGTCAAAGTGTGCGGAGACAGTAGAAATTTTAATTACAGAGCGGCAAACACTTGGTGACAAACTACTTTTAAGGCTACTTTTGTAAAGGCTTAGTTATTGGAAAAACTCTTATTTTTATGACAGACAGCGCGAATCAAGGCATTGACCGAGCTCCTCGCCGATTGTTGGTGACGGGCGGGGCTGGATTTATCGGCTCGAATTTTGTGCATCACTGGTGCAGCAGCTATCCGGGCGATCGAGTAGTGGTACTCGATGCTTTAACCTACGCCGGAAACAGAAAAACCCTGGCAACTTTGGAAGGAGGCGAAAATTTTCGATTTGTGCAGGGGGATATTTGCGATCGTACCTTAGTCGATACCTTGCTCAAAGAAGAAAACATCACCACAGTCGCCCACTTTGCCGCAGAATCCCACGTTGACAGGTCAATTATCGGGCCTGCCGCCTTTGTTCAAACCAACGTTGTCGGAACCTTCACACTTTTAGAAGCCTTCCGCAAGCATTTTGAAGCCATTGATGAGGCATCTCTCAAAACCCAAATGCGCTTCCTCCACGTTTCTACCGACGAAGTTTACGGCAGTCTCAGCCCCGATGACCCAGCCTTCACAGAAACAACGGCCTACTCGCCCAACAGTCCCTACTCAGCCTCCAAAGCTGGTAGCGACCACCTCGCCCGCGCCTATTTCCACACCTACGGCGTCCCGACAATTATCACCAACTGTTCCAACAATTACGGCCCCTATCACTTCCCAGAAAAGCTCATTCCATTAATGTGCATCAATATGTTATTGGGCAAACCGCTGCCAGTATACGGCGACGGTCAAAACGTGCGAGATTGGCTGTACGTTCTCGACCACTGCCGCGCTTTAGATGTCGTTATTCACCGTGGTCAGCCTGGGGAAACCTACAATGTTGGCGGCAACAACGAGGTAAAAAATCTCGATTTAGTGAAAATGCTGTGTCAGCTAATGGACGAATTAGCTTCTGATTTACCCGCCCGTCCTTGCGAACAATTGATCGCATTTGTCAAAGACAGAGCCGGGCACGATCGGCGTTATGCTATTGATGCCACCAAAATTAAAACAGAGTTAGGTTGGACTCCCTCAGTAACCGTTGAAGAAGGTTTGCGACAGACTGTAGAATGGTACCTAGCCCATCGGGAGTGGTGGGAACCCCTGCTTTCGGAGGAATATCAAACTTACTACCGGAAAGTCTACTCTAACTAATCTCCTCCTGGACGCACCGGCTACAAAAAACCAGAACCAGTAAAAAACTGGTTTTCCAGCTCAAGAGTGCGTCCAACAAAGGTTTCTGTCTTGCCTTCAAGCTTTACATTTAAACTCTCGCCGCATAAACCGGGTTAGAGAAAGGAAAATCTTTCGTGGAGTGCGATCGATCTGAGTTAAAAAACCTGTTTTCTTTTGTCTTTGCTCCTAACTTCAGATTTAATTAGGTGAAGGTAGATATCACACATATTTGCTCTTGTCAATCTTTGTGAAGATTTAGTGAAAAATCATCCCAAACGCATAAATTTAAGTGTTTGTAGCTGATAATTTTAATAGAGTTACAAGCTTAAGCATTTTAGAAGCTTTTAGGAAAAACAAAAAGCAGCAATGACCGAAATAAACTCGCTCAAGCACATCCAAGAACCTAAATACTGGCTGTTAGGCATCGCCTCCGGTTTGATTGCCATACACCTAACTCTGACTTCCCGAACAAACGACACTGACCTGTTCGGTACAATGTTACTGTTTTGGGGAGTCGTAGCATTTCTAATTTGGGAAAGGCACGAGTCTTTAAATTTTGAAAGCGGAATTTTCGCCAGCTTTTTTGGGACAGCGTTAATTGCTTTAATATTGCTCAAAAGTTCGTCGATATCGGGATACGACTTTTTTATCCGAGCAACGCCTTTTTTGTCTGGAATCAGTCTCGCCTTGCTGGCTTCCGGCACAAAAGGACTGAAACAATATTGGCAGGAACTTCTAATTCTTGCGTATACAGCTATTCCTCCCGGATTGATCGGAGTATTTGTTGATGTTCCAAAATTAACAGCTAAATTTTCAGCTTTCATCCTGCACTATGTAGGATTTGAAGTAGTGCGGAAAGGGGTTTTTCTAATCCTAGAAAAGGGAAGCGTGGAAGTGAATCACGGCTGTTCCGGGGTGAATGCGATGCTACAATTGTTAGGACTAGCTCTGGTTTTCTTACTGATGTTTCCTACCACTACGGGTCAGAAAATGGTATTGCCATTCGTGGCAATAATTACTGCATTTGTAGTGAATGCCGCGCGAGTTGGTCTCCTGGCCGTGCTGGTATCGCTATCTCAACCCGAAGCATTTAAATACTGGCACGAAGGAAATGGTTCGGTAATATTTTCGATGATTGCTGTATTTATTTTCGGGTTATTCTGTTGGTTTGCAATTTTGAAAAACCAACCCCCAAATCAGGAAGGACAGAATTGCTAATGGCTATTACCTCTTGGAAACCACTTAGGCTTTCCCTGTTGGCTGTTACTTTGGGAGGGGTTTTGTTGGTTGCCGGAAAGTTGGTTTTCTATCCATCGGACGGCAAGAATGTGGCAACCCCGTTTGAGTTTCCCGAGTCGGTGCCTCTAGCCGATTGGAAACTAAACAAGAGCGCGCTTCTGGAAATCAAGGAAAATTCAGAATTCAAAGCTGCCAGGAAATATGAATATCAAAAAAATAGCATGGCTCTAGAAATAGAGATGCGCTATGCAGTAGACACCATTGGGGATGTGGAAGGTATGATGAGGGGACATACTGTTCTCAAGTCGTCTCCTGGTAAACTAGCATTGGCAAACACTCAAGGCGCAGGGTTTCACGGAATTTTGCAACAGCAAAATCGACTGTATTTGAGTTCGTGTATCAATCCTAATGGCAGTGCTACAGTAACTTCCCAACAGTTTAGATATAATCGAAATACTCGAGATTGGCAGCCAAACCGTATTCTGTTTTGGTTGTTGGGTAGGGGAAATATTCAAGACCGGCGCTGTTTGTGGACTCAGATGTCTGTGCCTTTGGATAAAACAAATCCAGAAGATGCCAAAAAAATTCTAGAGAATGCTTGGGTTTCTTGGTATGAGTGGTGGCAGCCGCGATTCCCCGAACCTTGACTCGATTCAGTCGATTTTAGCTTTTAGCTTTTAGCTTTTAGATTTAATCCACAGGTGAATCTGGAAGCTTGAACAAGAGTCTAAAATGTTTGACTATCCACGACTTTGGTCGGGGGATTGTATCCGTTATTGGGCGGCGTCAAGAGAGATTTTTCTTAACAACAACTCTGATTATTTTATGAATGACTTACAAGGCGAACAAGGTTTTTCTATCTACAGACTGCGTTGGATTGGCTACGGTCTATTAATTTTGTCTGTATTAGATACGATTGCAGTTCTTATACCAGCCAATTTTGGCAATCGCCTCTGGGAATTGCAAACGATTGGGGCTGTAGTGGAACGGGTGCCAGTTCCTTTACTGGCAATGGCGCTGATATTTTTTGGCGAAGGATACGAACGCCGAGGTTTGGAAGACCTTTTTTTGAAGGTTTTGTCTTGGGTTTGTCTGCTGCTAGGTCTGGTTTTTCTGTTGATGCTACCTTTGGGAATTTTTGGCACTATCTACGTCAACAATCAAAACAACCAGCAAATTACTACTCAAGCAAACCAACAATTAGCTCAGTTGCAGCAGGTGGAAGAACGGCTGAATAAGGGTAGTCCTGAAGATTTAAGGAATTTGGCGGGGGAACTTACCCGTTTGGGGGTACAAGCGGATACGCAAAACCCACAGCAATTGAAAGAGCAAATTCTTTCGAGAATTACTCCGGCTAAGGAACGGTTACAGACGCAAAGTGCTGCGGTTCAGCAAAGTCAGCGCTTGGGGTTATTTAAAAATGCGATTAAGTGGCTGCTGGGCGCGCTGATTTCTAGTGTTTTGTTTTTTACGCTGTGGCGCGGTACTGACTGGGCTCGCTAGTAGTCCAGCCATTTCAATATTCGTAGGGGCGGGTTCACCAACCATATATAACAATGACGAACAATCTAAATAAACCCGTCCCCGCCCCACGGTAAATATGAATGTACATTTAGATTGTTGGTGGGGTAGGGGCGGGTTTATGGAATTTTGGGTTTTCCATCTATATGGTTGGTGAACCCGCCCCTACTTAGGAATTTAGGTGCTGACTGAGGGTATTTTCTAGTTTGTCGGCAATGCCTTCTACCCAGTTTTCATCTTGTTTTGTATAGCTGCGGGGCGCGTTAGCGCCTAAGATTAAAACGCCTTGGGTGCCGATAGGTTGACAGATGACTCCTTGGGTATTTTCTGGCAAATAGTCAAATTCTATTTTGCCGGGATAAATATTGAGATTTACTAAATAAACTGGTTTATTTTTGTCGATCACTCGCTGCAAAATCGGCCCCGGTTTGACTTCGGGATTGATGCCTAAAATACCGCGCCGCAATAGGACTTTTCCTTGATACACAATTACGATCGACCTTGTGGCGGTATTTGTCAACAGCAAACGCGACGCCCAGGCTAATTCTATTTTCACAGCATCCGGCAAATCCGGCGCAAATTCAAAACCTTCTTCGCCGATAAGTTTTACGGAATCGGGCGATCGCGCTTGCACCTGCTGCCACAGCAAACCTGTTAAAATCAGCAGAGCGCTGATAATTACTCCCAAAGCGTCCGATCGAGCTTGAGAATCTGTAATTTGCTCTGTCAGCAATCGGTTTACCATTAGCAGCGTACCTGCTAACCCTCCTGCAACTAAGGGCAATTGCCGCAAAACTTTATTGGGATCAGATTTAGTCATTAGTCATTAGTCATTAGTCATTAGTCATTAGTCATTAGTCATTAGTCATTGGTAATTGGTAGTTGGTAATTTAAGTAATGCCAACTGCCAACTGCCAACTGACTTTATCCTACTTCCCCAATTTCGACAATTCGCTGGAAGAGATAGCCGGTGCCGCGGGCGGTGAGAATTAATTCGGGATTGCTGGGGTCGTCTTCCAACTTTGCCCTCAGCCGCGAGATGTGAACGTCCACTACGCGGGTGTCTACGTGGCGTTCTGGCGTGTATCCCCAGACTTCCTGCAAAATTTCCGATCGCGAAAAAGGCTCTCCAGAACGGCTGACAAGCAGTTCTAACAGGCTGAATTCCATGCCCGTGAGGCGAATTCGCTCGTCGCCTTTGTAAACTTGGCGCTTGTTGGTGTCAATCCTAATGTTGGTGACGTGGATGACTCCAGAACTGGGAATTCCCGATGCGCCGTTTTTGTCTACCCGGCGCAATACCGAACGGATACGGGCTTCTAGTTCTTTGGGAGAGAAGGGTTTGACGACGTAATCGTCGGCGCCCAATTCTAAACCGGTGATGCGATCGGCTACGTCTCCCAAAGCAGTTAGCATGATGATAGGCACGTCTGACTCTTTTCGCAACTCCTGACAGACGCCGTAACCGTCTAGCTTCGGCATCATCACGTCCAAAACCACTAAGTCGGGTTCGGTGTTGCGAAATGTTTCGAGAGCTTCTTCGCCGTCAGCAGCGGTGACGACATCGTAGCCAATCATGGAAAGGCGAGTCTCCAGAATGCGACGGATACTGGCTTCGTCATCGACTACCAGAATTTTTTCTTTATGGTTTTCCAAGTTACCGAGCACTCCTTAAGTTACATTTCAGATAATGTTATTTTTTTGTACCCTATCATAGAGGACACAAATTGAATCATGGGCGGCGATCGGTCTGAAAGCTTGATAATTGCTTTAAATCAGACTTTTCTAAATGTTAGGGTGACTATTTATCATAGTAAACAATGCCTAAGCCTCGAATACAATATATTTGTCGGGAATGCGGGTATGATTCACCACAATATTTTGGCAGATGTCCTAGCTGTCAGAAGTGGGATTCTTTTGACGAGCAGTTAGAACAACCTACTGCTGGTGTGCCGCGGGCTGGTTTAACTGGGGTGACAACTAAGACAGTGGGCGGTTCGCCCCCTGATAAGTCGAAGGGTCAACCAAGGGTATCTTTCAGATTATCGCAGATTGCTGACCAAACTCAGTCTCGGTGGCCTTCTGGTTACGGGGAACTCGATCGAGTTTTGGGAGGCGGGATTGTTCCGGGTTCGCTGGTGTTGATTGGGGGGGAACCGGGAATCGGGAAATCGACGCTGCTGTTGCAGGTGGCGAATATGTTGGCCCGCAAGGATCGGATACTGTATGTCAGTGCGGAGGAGTCCGGCCAGCAGGTGAAGTTGCGATCGCAGCGTTTGGGCGTGGCTAATCCGGTTGAATTGTCAAGCAACGGCGGGCATAAATCTGGCAGTAACGGGGAAGCTAAAAAGGATTCGGAGGACAATTCAGCGGAGAATTTCTATTTGCTTCCAGAGACGGATTTAGAAGTTGTTTTGCGGGAGTTAGAAGCGCTGAAACCGAATGTGGCGGTGATTGACAGCATCCAAACTATTTATTTTGCTAGTTTAACATCGGCTCCGGGTTCGGTGGCTCAGGTGCGGGAATGTACGTCTGCTTTGATGCAGGTTGCGAAAAGGGAAAATATTACTTTATTTATTGTCGGTCACGTTACGAAAGATGGAGCTTTGGCGGGGCCGAGGGTTTTGGAACATTTGGTAGATACTGTACTGTATTTTGAGGGCGATCGCTTTGCTTCTCATCGACTTTTGCGATCGATGAAAAACCGTTTTGGCGCTACTCACGAAATTGGTGTTTTTGAAATGGTAGCCAACGGTTTGCGAGAAGTAGATAATCCGTCGGAGTTATTTTTAGGGAATAGAGATGAATTTTCGCCCGGTACTTCGACGACTGTTACTTGCGAAGGAACTCGACCTATTTTAGTAGAAATTCAGGCGCTAGTCAGCCCTGCAAGTTTCGGTTCGCCGCGCCGTACTACTACTGGTGTGGACAATGGTAGATTGCAGCAAATTTTAGCTGTTTTGGAGAAAAGGGTGGGGATTCCTTTATCTAAATTAGATGTAATTTTGGCGTCGGTGGGCGGGTTGAAGGTGGACGAACCGGCGGCGGATTTGGCAGTTGCGATCGCCGTTGTGGCCAGTTTTCGCGATCGGGTTGTTGATGCGCGCACAGTTTTGCTTGGAGAAGTTGGTTTGGGAGGACAGGTGCGGCCGGTTTCGCAATTAGAGTTGCGGCTGAGGGAGGCGGCGAAATTGGGTTTCAAAAGGGCGATTATTCCTAAGAATCAACCCGTACCAGAGTTAGGGATGGAGATTATTCCGGTGGCGAAGGTAATCGATGCAATAATTGCGGCGATTCCGGCTACACCGGCTCAGTTGCAGTCGGCTGATATGGAATTACAGTCTGTTGATTTGGAGGAAGAGGATTTGTTGAATTGAGTTAGAATTGTGATGTTATAAATTGATAGTAAGGAGGCACGAATTATGTATCAAGTAGACATTGTTGAGGCAAAAGAAAAGCTTCTGGAATTAATCGAAGCGGCAATGAGAGGCGAAGAAGTGGCGATTACTCAAGATAACCAGCCTGTTGTAAAATTGGTAGGAATTCCCAAACAAGCTAAACCCAATCGGCAAGCAGGAAGTGCCAAAGGAATGGTTTGGATGTCCGATGATTTTGACGAACCGCTAGAAGAGTTTAAGGAGTACATGGAATGAGGTTGTTGTTGGACACTCATGCCTTTATTTTGATGCTTATGCGATGATCGCACGAGTGTGGTGAATTAAGTTAGTGCAAAAATAAAGAGGCAAAAAGGAGGTAATAGCAACGTGAGCGTTAGATTACATCCCCATGCTCAAGCACGATTGATTGAGCGAGGTGCAACTGAGGCAGAAGTAATTGCTACTGTTGAAAGTGGCACAACTTTTCCGGCTCAATTTGGCAGAACCGGATTTAGGCGCAACTTTTCCTTCAATGCTGAGTGGCAGGGAAAAGTTTATGCTATGAAGAAAG
>Ga0075157_10002310_pt1 | contig 11184 bp, 10 predicted proteins | sample JI81BgreenDNA_FD_70967 | JGI IMG/M metagenome (GOLD analysis project Ga0075157, IMG submission 70967) | Wastewater effluent complex algal communities from Wisconsin, to seasonally profile nutrient transformation and Carbon sequestration -... | ecosystem: Engineered > WWTP > Effluent > Algae...
AAAGGAGCTACTGAAATTATTTTTAAGAGTGAAATTGCAAACGCGGCCAATGCTGAAGAGAAATTCAAAGAGAAAGTAGATGAATACACCGAAGCCTTTGCAAACCCTTACAGAGCAGCAGCAAGGGGGTTCGTAGATGAAGTAATTTTACCCGAAGAAACCCGCAAAAAGCTTATTCGCGCATTCAAAATGATAGAAAATAAGGCAGTTAAATTGCCTAAGAAAAAACACGGAAATATACCTTTATAATTTTATTCAAGTGAATCAACGTATATTATTAACAGTCAATGCATTATTGGTAGTTGCTGTTGCAATTTTGTTTTATTTGCAATTTTCAAACCCTACCGAAAATGATACAAACCATTTATCCGAGGATGATGGAATAGCGTTCGAAGATACTGCCTTAGCACGTATTGCCATGGAAAGTAATCGCCCTTTGAAAATTGTATTCATAAAAGCTGATAGTATTTATGTAAAGTATGAATACTACAATAATCTCAAAAAAGGAATCGAAGCCAAGGCTAAACGTAGCGAAGCTGAATTAGAAGGTGAAATGAAGCGCCTTGAAAAAGATTATCAAGATGCCCAGCGGAGGGCACAATCGATGAGCAAAGAACAAGTCGCAGAATTGGAGCAGCGATTTATGGTACGTCAGCAGCAGTTAGCTCAGTTGAGAGATCGGTTGTCGGAAGAATTAGCGGTTGAAGAAGAAAAACTCAATAGACAGTTAAGAGACAAGGTTCAGAGTTATTTCAAACGAATCTCGAAAGAAAATAAGTTTGATTATATCGTTTCATATTTCCCAGGTTCAAACGTCGTTTGGGCGAACGATAGTTTAGATATCACCAATAAAGTAATAAATGACTTGAACATGGAGTATCGTTCTGGAAGGAACAAGTAATGGTATGAGAGCTCAATTCGCTCACATTATTTATTTATATAATTTATATTATGTTTAATAGGAATTCTTGAAATGTCCGACAATTTTAATTTTTCCTATTGGGAACACGAGTACTACTCCCTTCCCGATGTTTGCATAATCGGTGCTGGAATAACTGGCTTAAGCTGTGCCATCGAACTTGCACGTCAAAATCCTCGGCTCAAAATAGTTGTCATTGAAAAATCTCATACGGGTACGATGGCAACCACAAGGAATGCTGGCTTTTTATGCTATGGTAGTCCTACTGAAATTTTGAGAGATCTTAATTCATCGAATGAATATCAAGTGATAGAATTACTAAAACGAAAACATAAAGGTCAGAATGCTCTTCTTTCTTTGCTGAGAAAACGAAAACAAACTTATAGGCGCGTATTCGGCTATGAATTATTCGATTCCAAAGTTAAGTTTGAAGAAACTGTTGATTCACTTGCTCAATTAAACATAATATTCAAAGAGGCTACAGGAATTGACACTTATTACAAAGAAGTTCAGCCAAATCTCATGCAAGCACATGGTTTGAGTGGCTTTACTGGAATTATACAGCTTTTTCAAGAAGGACAGGTTCATAGTCAAAACCTCGACCAAGCATTAGAACTTAAAGCAAGAAACTTAGGAATTCGCATCTTAAGAGGTGTGACGATTAGAGCCATTCAAGAGGCTAACGGTTACGTTACTTTGTTTAATGAAATCATGGAAATCAAGGCCAAAACGCTTGTATTAGCGACCAATGCGTTCTTGAATGAACTGGTACCCGAAATAAGTGTAATTCCAAACCGAGGTCAAATTTTAGTTACAACAGAATTGAAGTCAATTCGATTAAATGGAAACTACCATTTTAATGAGGGCTACGTATATTTTAGAAATGTCGGAAAACGCATACTTCTTGGTGGTGCTAGAAATGTAGATTTTGTTGGAGAACAGGGTTCGGAGTTGAAAAATAATGATGCGATTCAGAAATGGCTAGAAAACTTCTTGTTTGAGCACCTTGTCTTAGATAAAGAAGCCAAAATAGACTATCAATGGAGTGGAATAATGGGCTTCACTCCTTCTGGTCTACCTTATTGTGAACGCCATAGTGAACACGTATTTATAGCTGGAGGCATGAACGGAATGGGTGTAGCAATAGGAGCTGCTATGGGTTTCGACGTGGCTCAGCTTGTCTTAGAAAAACTAGATCCTAAATACAATCGAAAAAGGAAACTTTAAAACAGGCTTTGCTGCGCAGCTTTTTTAGAAATTTCCTTCACCCCTTCCCTTTCTTGATGCAGATCACCCCATTTGTTGATAGTTTCAAGAACAGGGACCAGCGTTTTTCCATAGTCAGTGAGTTTATACTCCACTCTTGGCGGGATTTCAGGATATGACTTTCTGCTAACAATTCCATCCTTAAGAAATTCTTTGAGTTGTTGCGTTAGCATTTTTTGGGTAATACCATCAACATCATCTTTGATTTCACTAAATCTTTTGGCTTTAGAACGTATGCTCCAAAGGATTTGGATTTTCCACTTCCCGCCTATTATAAAAAGCGCGGCGTCAATACCACTCCTAGTGGTGGTTTCATTTTGTTTAGTTTTCATGATGTAGTTCTAATAGTTACTAGTTAATAGTTACTATATTTTCAGAACTGCTAAAGTAAGACTTGCCTTGATTTGGTCAAAAAAAAAATCGAACTAAGAAATAAAAAAGGCGCCGAAGCGCCTTGAAATTTTTTAAACTATAAACCGTGTTCTCCAAGCCAACGTTCAGCGTCGAGCGCGGCCATGCAGCCTGATCCCGCAGCGGTAACTGCTTGGCGGTAAATCTTATCTTGTGCATCTCCACAGGCGAATACACCTTCAATATTTGTTTTACTCGTTCCAGGAATTGTTTTTATATAGCCCACTTCATCCATTTCAAGGTATTTACTGAAAATTTCAGTGTTAGGTTGGTGGCCAATAGCAACAAAGAAACCTTTTACCTCAAGTTGTTGCAAATCTCCGGTTTTTACGTTTCTGATTCGAACAGCCTCTACCGTATTTGTGCCAATTATCTCGTCGGTTTCCGAATTCCATAAAACTTCAATGTTAGGTGTTTTTAGCACTCTTTCTTGCATAGCTTTTGACGCGCGTAGCTCATCACGACGTACTATCATATATACTTTAGTACACAATTTTGCCAAATAGGTTGCTTCCTCCGCAGCGGTATCTCCCCCACCTACTATTGCAACGTCTTGTCCTCTAAAGAAAAAACCGTCGCATACTGCACAAGCGGATACGCCAAAGCCATTCAAACGTTGCTCAGATTCAAGACCTAGCCATTTGGCTGAGGCACCTGTGGCAATGATAACGGCATCGGCTGTAAGTTGCTTCTCCATATCAATAACCACCTTGTGAGGTTTTTGACTGAAATCAACCGATGTTGCAAGGCCATATCGAATGTCGGTTCCCATTCTTTCGGCCTGTTTCCTAAAATCTTCCATCATTTCAGGCCCTTGAACACCATCTGGATATCCAGGGTAATTTTCAACTTCCGTTGTAATGGTTAATTGCCCACCGGGCTGGAGACCTTGATACATCACTGGTTTAAGACCTGCTCGTGCCGCATAAATTGCTGCAGTATAACCTGCAGGGCCTGATCCAATAATCAAGCATTTGATGTGTTCTGTATTTGTTGACATTGCTAAAAAAACTTCTTCAAAGGTAAGAGCTATCTACGAACAATAAAGGTATCGAGGGTAGTTCCATATCCACCCCAAATTCCGAGAGCCGCACCTTTTCTAGCTTTCAGATTTGTTGCGACTATGGTTGGTGTGCTAAATGGATTTCCTGTGCCGCCTGTTGCAGCTTGTAAGGTGTTCCAAAAGGTGTAATGCGCTTTATCAATCGTACACCACTTTAAGTATACGGTGTCTCCTATTTCAAAGTAGCCAAACTCTTCGAAGGTTAAAGAATCATTGAACAAATAGGCTTCTTTTGCCCTATCTATTGGAAATTCTACCGAACCACCATTAATAATCTGATCTGAATAAATCGATTGAAAATCACTTCCCCAAATTGTTTCTTGATTCCTCTTTGTAAATACTCTTACAAAATTGCCCAAAAACGGGGGATCATCGTACCGCACAAGCACTTGTGCCAATTCTTCATCTCTGGGTGTGGGTGTTACGTTCCCAGCTTCCCTTACGAATTCAGCTCTCGTTTTATACCAGATACTGTCAAATGAATTCTCGAGCGGAATAGTAGTGGTTGCAAAAATTTCATGTTCCGGTGTAATAATTTCTAAGCTATAGCTCGAGCCAAATTGCCCTTTAAGCTTTGTACCTCTATAGTTAAATAAAGTCCAATGTTGAAAGTTAAAATCAGGGCGAAGCGTGTCTCGGATGGTCCCGTCGCTTACTACCACTATCGCATTACTCACTAATAAGCTCGCAACTGCTCCTAAATCTACGGGGTCGAAATAGGGCGAATTCCGTGATAAGCTCACATAGGCGAAAGAATCGGGCTCTATATGTCCGTGAACTACTAAATACCTTGTGGGGTCTGGCAAGTCTAAGGTTATGTTTTTCTCACACGACAAAATTATCGGCACCAGTAGTATGAAGAACCAGGTATTGCGCATACGATCAAAATTTGAAATTCCAGGTCACAGATGGGATAATAGGAAACAGCGAGACTTGTTTGGCTTGAACCGTTAACGACTGCTGCTGTAACGAACCTTCATTTTCTATATAAATGAAGTAGGGATTAAGTCGGCTATAAAGATTGTAAATGGCGAACGACCAACTGCTTTCTACCCTCTTGCCTTTTTTTCGAGGGGTATACACTGCTGCCACGTCCATTCGGTGGTAATTAGCCAATCGATATGAGTTTCTATCACCTATTTGATCAATAATACGCCCTTCTACAAAATATCGCGATTCTGGAACCGTGAATGCGTTTCCAGTTGCAAACACGAAAGTGGACGAAAACGTCCATCGGTCATCAAATTCATAAGAACCTACTACACTCAAATCATGTCTTCTATCGAATTTATAGGGGTACCGTCTACCTTGCATGATGTCAGGGAACTGGCGCCAAGCCCAAGCCAACGTATAACCGACCCAACCGGTAAGCTTGCCTGTTCTTTTCTTTAAAAAGAACTCGGCTCCATAAGCCTCTCCTATTCCAAATACCAAGTCATTTTCGATATTACTATTTAAACCATTAACAGCTCCGTCTCGAAAATCGATTTGATTTTGCAATGACTTGTAGTACAATTCGACAGAACTTTCATACACATTATCGAAAAAGTTCCGAAAGTATCCTAGACTGTATTGCCAGCCAATTTGTGGTTTAACTTTTAGGGTACTTGGAACCCATAAGTCGGTAGGTAAAGCATTCCCCGATGAAGATGCAAGATGGATGTATTGCATATTTCGAGTTATGCCACCTTTTATTGAGCTTTTAGTATCTAAACTGTATCGAAACCCAAATCTCGGTTCTAAGCCACCGTATTGGGCAACGCGTTCACCTTTCGCGAATTCCCTCCTTTCTATTTGTTCCAATAGATTAGGATCGGCAAATCTTTCGAAAATGTATGGACCTGTTTGCACAAAAGCTGAAGCCCTTAATCCTAAATTCAACTGCAAAAGATCTGTAACATCCCATTGGTCGTTAGCATATATTGCGAACTCGTGTGCAAATAAATTTTTTACACCTGGGAGTTCGAAACTATTTTGGCCACTCTGGGCTTGTACTACCGATGGTTGGAAGATGTGATAGATGTATTGCCCTCCAAACTTGACCTGATGTCGTAAAGAGGCGAAATAATCAAAATCAACTTTTGTAGTTAAGTTTCTCACCCCAGAGTTGAGTGAAAACCTAAATTGTGATTGTTCAACTGAGGTTCCAAAATCAAAATCACTGTAAATAATACTGGTATTTAGAAATAGCTTGCTGTTGAAGAGGTGATTCCAACGGAGGGTTGTTGTGGCATTTCCCCAGGGTACACTAAACTTGAATCCACTCTCCTGATTATTAAAGACAAACACATCACGGCCGAAATATCCAGACAGGTAGATACGATCTCGATCACTTATTTTCCAGTTTGCTTTGGCATTAAAATCATAAAAGTAATACCCCGATCCTTTCGCCCTAGCGTCATCTGGGATGAAAGGTTCGGCAAGCACATCTATGTAAGTTCTTCGCCCACTTAGAATAAAAGAACTTTTGCCTTTGACGATTGGACCTTCAGTAGTGAGTCGCGATGCAATAAGACCAAGGCCACCTTGCGTAATGTACTTTTGATCATTGCCATCGTTCATGGTGATATTCAAAACCGATGATATTCTTCCGCCATATTGTGCTGGTACTCCACCCTTGATTATGGTTGCATTATTGATAGCATCTGCATTAAATACAGAGAAGAATCCTAACAAATGTGCTGCGTTATATACTACGGCCTCATCGAGTAAAATCAAGTTTTGATCTGGCCCTCCCCCTCTCACATAAATCCCTGTATTTCCTTCACCAGGATTAGTTACACCAGGTAGCAATTGAATTGCTTTAATTACATCTACCTCACCTAATAAAGCTGGTAGCGACTTCACTTGATCGATGTTCAAATCGGCTCTACCCATTCCAACATCTTTGGTATTTTCATCGGGTCGTCTACCTTCAACTACTATTTCTTGTTTGGTTATTGAAGCAGATTTAAGTTTAAAGTTGTGCGTTAAATTTTTGGTGAGATCAATTTTTATTACCTCCGATTGGTAACCCAAATAACTTGCTGTTAGCTCGTAAACGCCTTTTTCCAGCGTAACAGAGTAAAACCCATATTCGTTGGTGATTGTCCCTTTTTGTTTTTCTTTGATGAATACATTTGCCGCGATTAAAGTTTCGCCGCCCTCCGACCGTACATAGCCGCTAATGGTATACTTTTGGCCAAACGAGGTGCTATGACACACCATTAAAAACAAAAACGTGAACATAAATTCACGCTTTTGCCATACCTTTTTATAGTTGAACATTATCTCTTTACCAATTTTGCAGATCTGATAGAATTGCCTTGAATGATATTTACGAAATAAATACCAGATGAAAATCTCTCAGATAACTGAAACGGTAACACTTGTAGTCCAGTATTTGTTACTAAAAATTCTTCGCTCAATACTTTTTTTCCACTTGCATCGGTAATTGAAATGAATATATTGCTGCTATTAGTGGTGTTGAACTGAATTTCAAAAGACTCTTCTACGGGATTCGGATAAATGCTAATTCTTGTATCGTCAGTGTTGATTTGAGTGTTGGATAGGGCCAATCGAGCAATCGACATGTCAGGAATTCCATATCCTACCAAATTATCTGGAGCATTAGCTTTTGAACCGCTGTTTTGAATGGCAGTTAACAACTGCATATTGGTTACCGATGGATTAGTTTGCCAAAGGCAAGCGACGAGTCCAGCCATAATTGGACCAGAAAAAGAAGTACCGCTGACCTGGGTAATTCCATTAGATAAGGCACAAGAGACGGCCGCAGAGCCTTGTGCAACAACGTTGGGTTTAATTCGGCCATCAGATGTTGGCCCTATGGAACTAAAGCCAACTCGGTTGCCAGCTGCGTCTATAGCTCCTACTGATAAAACACTGTCGCCATCGGCAGGTGCCCCAATGTACTGCCAACTACTTGAGCCATAGTTACCAGCACTAACTACTACAAATATTCCCTTTTTTGCGGCCATATCTGCGCCTATAGTAATTCTGGCTGTATTCCCATCCAAATCGGCATAGGTGTGATTCATCGTAGGATCATCAAAGGTTGTGTAGCTTAGCGAAGTGTTGAAAACATCAGCACCTGCACTATCTGCCCTTTCGGCACCGGCTACCCAATTGTCTTCTTCAATGATGTATTCGCTACCGTTTACATTGTTTTCGGTGCGGTAAAGCAAGTAATCGGCTTTCGGCGCAGTTCCTATGAGTTGTCCGGGTAACCAACCGGCCATACATCCTAATACGTAGGTCCCATGAGAATCAAATTCATACACTGTATTGTCTAAATCAACGAAATCCCAAGTGTCTTTGATTTTGTTTTGTAAGCGTAGCGAATCGAAGCAAGCAAGCGTATTTACATTAATAAAACCGGCATCAAACACTGCTATCAACATACCTTCTCCTTTAAATCCTGCATTATGCAGAGTATGCCCCTTGTGCAAAGCAATCTGGTTGTACGAATCGCCATATTCTGCGGGAGTGTACGAAACTCTTCCAATCGGAAGCTGCCTTGTTTCAGGAGTGCGCGTATATGCAGGGACAACTACTTTACCGGCAGGTGTTGTTCGTTTCACAAAAGGAAAATTTTGAATAGCGGTCAATTGCGCTGATGTAGCCTCAACGGTAACACCATTTAACCAGCGAGATCGATTTCTGATCACTATTCCTCTCGAGACAAGCGAATCAATGTAACGTTGATTTACTGGCAAATCGGTAGAATCGATGGGAATATTTTGTCTATTTCTTCTGGCAATAGCCCGAGAAGAAAGATACTGCGAGGGGTTATTTAGGCTAAAACTTGTCCCATTTTTATCCGTGAATTCTACCCAATGCCTGTTGCCAGTTTGGGCGTTTACAGAAAAAAAGGAAAGAAACGCTAATGCTGTTAAAACAATGATTTTCTTCATGTTAACTGATTTACTTCAAATGATGATTCAATCCAGCCTCCGCCTATTACTTCATCTTCCCGATAAAATACTGCAGATTGTCCAGGGGCTATGGCTTTCACCATTGTGAAAAACTCGGCGCGTATCTTATCATCTTTTTGCCAGATCCGGCATGGACTCCCAGGGTCTTTGTATCGAATTTTGGCAATCACTTCTATTCCTTCTGGTGGAAGCTGCTCGAATGCTTGTAGGTTAATTTTCCCGACAACCATACCGTTACGATCTAAATCGTCCAATTCGCCAAGTACTACTGTATTTGTGTCAGGCCGGATTTCAGTTACAAACATGGGCTTGCCGAAGGCTTTTTCAAGCCCTTTTCGCTGTCCAACGGTGTAGAATGGGTATCCTTTGTGCTTTCCAAGTAAATTCCCTTGTTTATCTACAAATACGCCACCATCTACCTGAGCTTCTAAACCAGGCACTCTTCTTTTCAAAAAGCCCCGATAGTCGTTATCGGGAACAAAACAAATCTCGTAGCTCTCACTTTTATTTGCCAAAGCTGTATAGCCAAGGTCTAAAGCCATCTTTTTTATCTCGCTTTTGTGAAATTGACCCATTGGGAAAATGGTTCTTGCCAAACTTTCTTGAGACAGGCCCCAGAGCACATACGATTGATCCTTAGCAGCGTCAAGACCTCTTTTTATTCGGTATCGGCCGTTTTCAAAATGAACAGAAGCATAATGTCCAGTGGCGATGTACTTGCAATTGAGCATATCCGCTCTTTTTAGCAAAGCTTCCCATTTTATATGTGTATTACAAAGCACACACGGATTTGGAGTGCGGCCATTGAGGTATTCCCCAACAAAGTTATCTATTACATGGTCGCCAAACTCGTCACGAATATCCAGTATCATGTGTGCGAATCCTCTTTCTACGGCTATTTCTCTAGCATCGTTGATACTATCGAGGCTACAACATCCGGTTTCTTTTTTACTGCCACCCGCACTTGCATAATCCCATGTTTTCATGGTGATACCTACTACCTCATAGCCTTGATCGTGCAACATTATCGCAGCAACCGTGCTGTCGATTCCGCCACTCATCGCAACTAAAACTCTTTCTTTTGTGGGCATTTTTTACGTCGAAAAATCAAAATTAACGAAAAGCACAAACGATCTGGCTTTAAACAGAATGTCTGCATTAACCGTTAACCAAAAATTCTCATTTTTGTTCCTCCTCCAACATACAGCCGGTGACAAAGAATAGTCTCACATATCTCAAAAAACTTGAAAATCTGTTTAAAGAGGCAGAATTGAAGCTGAGATATGAAAAAGGAAACTTTAAATCTGGCTATTGTATACTGGAGCATCAAAAAGTGGTCGTAGTGAATAAGTTTTACACAGTTGAGACAAAAATTCAGACCCTCATAGAAATTCTAGGAGAACTAAAGCCTGAGGCTGATAAAATGAGCCCAGAATCGAGAAAACTACTTGCTGAGCTCAGCCAAACTACTATCAAGCTGTGAAGATTACCTTTTTAGGCACCGGCACCTCTCAAGGAGTTCCGGTTATTGGTTGCCGGTGTGAAGTTTGTACCTCTTCAAATAGCAGGGACCAGCGTTTACGTAGCAGTATATTGGTTGCCACTGAAAATGTTCAGCTCGTTGTGGATACTGGACCTGACTTTAGGCAACAGATGCTACGAGCAGGAGTACGAAACTTAGATGCTGTATTGTTTACACACGCACACAAGGATCACATTGCAGGATTAGACGACATTAGGGCTTTTAACTTTCTCCAAAAGCGCCCAATGGATGTGTATGGGACCGAAGAAGTTCAGGAAGCTCTAAAAAGAGAATTCTCTTATATTTTTTCTGATCACAAGTACCCAGGCATCCCGGAAATAAATCTACATACCTTAAAAAATGAAGCTTTTGAGATTTTAGGGGAGAAAATTATCCCAATCGAGCTATTGCATTACCGGTTGCAAGTATTCGGTTTTCGGTTTAAAAACTTTGTTTATATCACCGACGCCAACAAAATTGAGCCTCGGGAGTTTGAAAAACTAAAGGGATGCGATACACTTGTTTTAAACGCCTTGCGTAAAGAACCACATATTTCACATTTTACCTTGGCCGAAGCCATAGAAGTGGCAAGTCGGGTCGGAGCAAAAAGTACTTTTTTTACACATATTTCTCATCAACTTGGCTTACATGATGCAGTAAATAAAGAGTTGCCATCGGGAATGTTTTTGGCATATGATGGTATGGAGCTGGATTTTAAATGATTAATCACTATTTCTTTATTCGACGATTAGCCAAGGAACTTAAAGCCTTGCTAAGTAATGCTGTTGTTACTCAAATCTACAGTCCATCCAGAAATGAAATTGTATTTCTGATAGAGAAGCAAGAGATCAAAAGTACCTTTAAAGTCAATTTTGATACGGACCTGTCCTTACCACTCTTTATCAATGAAGTGGCAGGTATTCCTAAACAGTATGAAAAACAATTCACACAGATTTGGGGCAGCAAGATTATTGACGTGCTTTGGTTTGAAGGTGAAAGGTTGATTCGATTTGATTTTGAAAACGGTTTTCAGATTTGGATCAGGTTTTTTGGAAACCAAGGAAACGTT